>JACCDW011551311.1_pt1 | contig 36424 bp, 40 predicted proteins | sample 7449781 | NCBI WGS metagenome assembly JACCDW01 (sample SAMN15323449, study PRJNA562643) | freshwater metagenome | isolation source: river surface water | place: USA:Blue River Watershed | collected 2017-08-18 | reverse complement strand
TATCGGAGGATGAGCAAAAAATGATCTTGGACTGTTTTGCCAAAATCGAATTCGAACTCAAACAACCCATCGATAAGCATTCCAAGAAGTTGATCGTTTCAAACATCGAATTGTTTTTAGATTATTGCCAACGATTCTACGACCGTCAATTCATCACGCGGGAGCATGTGAACAAAGGCATTTTGGAGCGATTTGAAACCCTCATGAATCAGTATTTCGAAACCGATCAAGCCCAAGTGAACGGCATTCCATCCGTCAGTTATTTTGCGAATGAGCTACATTTATCCGCGAATTATTTTGGCGATTTAATCAAAAAGGAAACGGGATTAACCGCCAAAGATTACATCCAAAACAAGACCATCGACGTGGCGAAAAACCGCGTTTTTGATACGGATAAAACCATTAATGAAATTGCCTTTGAGATGGGCTTTAAATACCCGCAACATTTCACGCGCTTGTTCAAGCAACGCGTGGGACAAACGCCGCATGAGTATCGGTCGTTGAATTGATTTAATGAACTTTGCCGGAATGCCACCTACAATCGTGTTCGCAGGAACGTCTTTCGTCACCACAGCGCCTGCCGCTACGATGGAATTTTCACCTATCGTAACACCCGGCAAAACAATGGCTCCAGCACCAATCCATGCATTTTTGCTAATGTGAATGGCTTTAAGGTCTAAGCTTTTCCGCTGGCTTGGATCCACCGGATGATTCTCTGTGACGATTTTCACTTGCGGCCCAATCAACACATCGTCTTCAATCGTAATTCCTCCTAAGTCTAAAAACGAACAACCGTGGTTGATGAACACGTTTTTCCCGATCGTCGTATGCTTGCCAAAATTGGTAGAAAAAGGGGCTAATACCGTTGTCGAGGGATCAATGCTTTGGCCTAAAATTTCAGATAAAACAGCTCGAATATCGTCGACATTGCCCGAGGAATTCAGCTTGGCCGAAAGCGCAATCGTTTGATTCACAATCTCCCAAACTTCCGCCCAGGCTGGATCCGTGTTAGGAATAATTCCGCCAGCGCGCATGCGTTCAAATATGCTCATGGATTAGGGATTAAGTTCGAATTTCACTTGACAATTTCCGATACCTAGTGCTTTCGAAAGGCCCGAAGTATCAGTTACTTTCCCAATGCGGGTATAGCGATAAGGTGTCGAAAAAGATTCATAAAAAAGGACCAAGACATTATTCCCATATAACAGTAAATCTCCGGTTTGAATGTTGCCTATGGATTCTGCCTGAGTAGGCAAGGCATGTTTTAATTCCGCATATTTTTCATTCCCATTCAACTCCACCATAGATAAGGTAATGGGCAATTGTTTTAGCCATGTGGCCGTACTTTCATTCACTAGTAAGTTGGCATAAAAAACTTGTGAGCCAACGGATATTTTTAAACGTGGGGATTCCTTCATTTCTTGAATAGAGGCTATACCATTATAGCTGATAAATACGAAAATGAGAACAAAACTCAATAGAGCGTTTTTCATAACCCTATAAATAAAATTGGGCCAAAGCTTTTAACGCCTTTGGCCCAATACCATGTGCTTTTTGCAAAGTCAAAAAATCAATCTTATGTAAATCCGAAACCTGCTTTACTTGCAAATTAACTAAAGCCCGCAAAGCTGGTTGGGCTAAACCTAAGGAATGAAAAACGGCATCCAATTGTTCTATCGCGGCCTGATAATCAAGTCGCTTTTCGGAGTCATTTATTAGCTCGCAAGCCATTTTCCTTATTTTTCTACGGTAATCAAACCGGGAATCTCCACCATCTCATTGGCCTCCGCCGCGTAATCCACGCCATCAAAACCAAATCCAAATAAGTTAAAGAAATCCGATTTATATCCATTCAAGTCACCAATCGAAGGTAAGTTCTCTGTCGTAGCCCCTTTCCACAATTCAGCCACTTCTTTTTGAACCGCTTCGTCCATTTCCCAATCGTCGATGCGAATACGACCTTTCTCATCCACTGGAATCGAACCGTTTGTATAAAGTCGCGCGCTGAAAAGGCGTTGGATTTGCTCGATGCAACCTTCATGTGTGCCTTTGGCTTTCATGATTTTGTAAAGCAAGGAAATGTACAATGGGATCACTGGAATCGCTGAACTCGCTTGCGTTACCAAGGCTTTGTTAACCGAAACAAATGCTTTGCCGCCAATTTTGGCTAAGTCTTCTGTAATCTTGAACGCGGTTGATTCCAAATGGTCTTTCGCCATTCCAATCGTTCCTTTACGGTAAACCGGTTCCGTTACTTTTGGCCCAATGTACGAATAGGCAACCGTCATCGCACCTTCCGCTAAAACACCTGCGCTCAATAAAGCGTCCATCCACATCTGCCAATCTTCGCCACCCATCACGGCAACCGTGTTTGCAATATCTTCTTCGTTACAAGGTGTAATCGTCACCTCAGAAACATTCCCTGTGTGGAAATCAACCGTCTTATCGGAAAATGTATCGCCGATAGGCTTCAATACCGAACGATGCAACACGCCTGTTACGGGGTGCTGACGTACTGGGGATGCTAAGCTGTAGATCACTAAATCTACCTGGCCTAGATCCGCCTTGATTAAGTCGATCGTTTGTGCTTTGACTTCGTTTGAAAATGCGTCGCCGTTAATGCTTTTCGCATAAAGACCTGCATTTTTTGCCGCGGCTTCGAAAGCAAGGCTATTGTAATATCCTGGAGAAGCCGTTTTGCCTTCTGCTGGAGCTTTTTCAAAAAATACGCCAATCGTCGCGGCGTCCGATCCGAATGCACTAGTTATCCGAGAGGCTAAACCAAAACCTGTAGAGGCTCCAATCACGAGCACTTTTTTCGCCCCAGCAATTTTGCCTTTGGACTTCACGTAGTCAATTTGATTTAATACGTTTTTCTCACAACCTTTCGGATGCGATGTCAAACAGATAAACCCTCTCATTCTAGGTTCAATAATCATAGTGCTCGAATTTTGTTTGTGCAAATATAGTTAAAGCTAGTATATTTGTCTCAACAGTACCCGTTTTCATACCTTAAGATCTGAAAGCGGGTCATTTTTTTTAATACGTACTAGTAAAATAATGACATTTATTACAATTCAAACTACAATAAACGCGCCCATCGCGCAAGTTTGGGAGAAATGGACTTCTCCAGAACACGTTCAACACTGGAACTTTGCATCACCTGATTGGCATTGTCCAAAAGCAACATCTGACCTGACAGTAGGCGGCGAATTTCATTACGAAATGGCCGCTAAAGACGGCTCCTTTAGCTTTGATTTTTGGGGTACTTTCCAAGAAATTGAAAACCAAAAATCACTCGCAATCATCATCGGCGATGGCCGCAAAATGTTCGTTACTTTCGAAACCACCGAAGCAGGAACGAAAGTAACCGAACAATTTGAGCCAGAGAATCAAAACCCTCCGGAGATGCAACAAGCCGGCTGGCAAATGATTTTAGACAACTTCAAAAGCTACGCCGAAAGCGCTATTTCCTAGGATTCAAAATCAAACTTACGCGCTCCATGCAATCATCCAAGTGGTAGCGCACTTCCTTATCTGCATACTTGCCTTTCGCTAAAGCCAAGCTTGCTTGAAGTGCTTTTAGCTCGCCACGAACGATGGAGCGGACGTCCGACTGTGCCACCGGATAGCTCTCGCGCGCTGGGCCATTAGGTCCGGAAGCAGCAGGTGCGGTTGCTTGATCGGTCATCAAGGCTTTCAAGCGTTCGATGTAGGCTTTTTGCAAATTCCGACGGTACTGATCGATATTTTTCCCGGCTGTTAATTCACTCCAGATACCTCCGCGTAAGTCTTGAAAAAGATCGATTGTCTTATAGTTATTAGGAGTCGTTAATCCACTATTATCCAAACGCGCAAAGGTCTCTAAACTTAACATGCGGTTCAGTGGACTTACTTGCAAGCTCCTCATTCGATCGACATATCCCGCCATATTGTGTGTCACTACTTCCCTGTTAATCAACCAATCCACGTTGGTAAATACATTCGAAATAATCCAATTGACAGCAGCTTGTTGGCTCGCCTTCGGCACCGGATTATAAGATGAAATACCCTGATTCGGTTTGGCATATTGCTCATATACACCGCCCACCATCGTTGTCACGTGGCCCACATAACGCGACCACGTGCTCAATAATTCATCATTTAATTCGATCAAATCATCGTAATCATTCGTCTTTTTACTTGTCCAATCAGCTAAATTTTTAGCCACATATTTTAAGTTCTTCACCGCATAGCTACTCGCACGAACAGGATCATTTCCTACATCTTCCGTCTGAGAACTTGGGTCAAATGTCGTTCCTTGATTACCAAAACGGAATCTTGGATCACCTGCTTTGGCCTCAATCCACTTGTCTAAAGTAGGCACTTCATCTTCCGGACGAACCGCGTCCGGCAATACGCGATAGCCCCAATTCACCGCATAGTCATCATAAGGACCCATTTTACGAATGTAACGAACCCCTTGATCCCCCGGCTGTGCGATGTAATTGAAACGGGCGTAATCCATGATACTAGCAGAGATTCCCTCCTTATTGGTGAAGTCGGCCTTGCGGTAATTCTCTACCTCATACGAGCTGCTCGCACCCATGTTATGTGGAAAACCTAAGGCATGACCTACTTCATGCGAAATCACCATTTCCATCATTTCACCAATGTCCTCTTCACGGGTATCTAAGGTCCGAGCATTCGGATTAGAGGCGCCTGTTTCTAATAGAAAACGGTTCCGGTACGAACGCAAATGATTATGGTACCAAATAATATCACTCTCAATAATCTCTCCAGAACGCGGATCGCTCACGCTAGGTCCCATCGCATTTCGGGTGGTACTCGCCACATAGCGAATTACCGAATAGCGAATGTCTTCCGGTGAAAAATCAGGATCCTCAGCGGCGGTAGGTGCATCCTTGCAAATGATGGCATTTTTAAATCCGGCTACCTCAAAGGCTTTTTGCCAATTCTCCACGCCCTTCTTCATGTGTTTACGCAATTTGACAGGGGTCGCTGGATCCAAGTAATAAACTATGGGTTTGATCGGTTCCACCAATTCCCCGCGCTTATAAGCCGCCATATCTTTGGGCTCCAAACGCCAGCGCTGGATGTAGGTTTTTTGGTCTGATTTCAATTCCTCACTTGAATAATCGTATTGCTTCTGTGTAAAATAACCCACGCGCTGATCGAATAAACGAGGCTTCATCGGCTTTTCGGGCAATAAAATCATCGACTGATTCATTTGCATACTTAGCGTTTCCGTGTAAGGTGTCGCCGATGGCTTCGAGGCGTTGTAGGTAAAATCTTGTAATACTTCAATATTCAACGGGAATGTTTTGATGGAACGAATAAAACTCCGACTCGCATCTAAATTCTTCACTTTGTGCGTCTCGCGCAAATTCGCATCTAAACCACTCATTGCCGGGATATCACTGTTGTAAAATTTGGTGACATCGATGACCACCTGGCTTGAGTCCTTGCTGTAGGTTTCGATATCAAACATGTACAAGGTAGGCTCATAATTATTCGCCTTCACCGATAGGCTGATCGGCAGCGAATCTGCCGCTACCGCCGCGTAGGATTTTATTTTAATCAATATCTTTTCTTGAAATTTCTCCCACACGATCAATTGCTCATGGGATGAAGTACCGGCATTGACATAGCCGCCGCCTAAACCATTGGGGATTTTGGCGATTTGGCTGACCAAAAGCATGTCCTTACCCAAGTGCTTTTTCGGGATTTCGAAATAGAATTTATCCCCAATTTGGTGCGTGGTGAATAAGCCTTTCTTTGATTTGGCCTCCTTCGTAATAACCTGTTCATAGGTTTTTGCCTTCGATGCGGGCTTTTTTGCAGCGGTAGAATCTGCTGGTTTTACGGGCGTGTTTGCGGGGGCTTTTGCCGACTGCGCTACACTGAGAAAGGAGGCTGCGCTAAGGCAAACGATAAGTGAAAGTATTTTTTTCATGGGTTAATTTTCAAGTCAACAAGGTAAACCAAATGTAAGGCTTCTTGTTTAATTTTTAAGCTGCCTTGTCGTGGGCGGAGTTGGATTATTGATTAGCATTTTCCAAATTCGTCCTGAAAGCATTCAAAACTCTATGAGCATTTGGCTCCTCATCAGCGCGGCTATACTCGTCTTAGTGACCCTCATCTCGGTCATGAAATTACAGCCATTTATAGCCTTTCTGGTCGTTTCGCTTGGATTAGGGTTGGCCGCTTCGCTTACGACCGAGCAAACCATTGCCGCGATGCAGAAGGGAATCGGCGGAACGCTTGGTTCCATTATTCCCATCATTATTTTAGGGTCTATGTTGGGCAAAATGGTCGCAAAAAGTCGGGCTACCTATGTTTTATCTGAATATTTTGTGGGTCTTTTTGGCCCCAAAAACCTGCCGATTGCCTTCATGCTGATCGGCTTTATTGTAGGACTTCCACTGTTTTTTTCCGTGGCATTTTTGCTACTAGCACCGCTGGTATTATCCACCGCAGAACGCTACCAGTTACCTCCGGTTTATTTGGGCATTCCCATGTTGGCATCACTTTCCATCACCCAAGGATTCCTCCCGCCACACCCGGCACCTTACTATTTAGTGACCCATTTACCCGGGGCAGAAATGGGAACAACGCTGGGTTATGGTGTACTCATTTCAATCCCAGCCATGCTCGCATCCGGTTGGTTATTTGGCAAGACTTTGAAAAACATTCCTGCTTCACCGATGTCCTTTGTGGAAGCAGATGAACATGGCAACAATCCTTCTGTGGGAATCAGTTTATCCATTCTATTATTGCCTGTGGCGCTGATTGCCATCAAGTCATTCGTGCATGTACCAGGCATTGATTTAATCGGAGAGCCGATGGTTGCCCTCCTGATTTCGGTGTTTGCCTCCATCTATTTTCTGGGATTTCAGCGCGGAATTAGCTGGCCTGAAATCAGCAACTTGCTCGTAGATTCCATCAAAGATGTTTCTCCTTTAATGTTGACCTTCGGGGGCGCCGGCGCCTTCAAGGAAATCTTACAAGAAATGCATGTGGGTGATGCGATGCATGAATTAACGCAAGGTTCCGCCATAAATCCATTGATCATCGCCTGGGGAATCGCCGCCATATTGCGCATTGTGACCGGTTCATCTACCGTTTCAGGCATCACGACGGCGGGCTTGATTTTGCCATTATTAGCCTCCTCGGGAGTCAATCCAAATCTCCTTGCATTGAGCATCGGAGCTGGATCGATGGTCCTCTCGCACGTGAATGATGCGGGCTTTTGGCTCTACAAAGAGTACTTCGGCGTCTCCATCAAAAACAGCTTGCGCTCCTGGACCATCATGGAAACCATCCTCGCGGTCGTGGGATTACTAGGGGTACTCGGACTCGAATTAGTGCTGTAATAGTACTTTTTTGCCTGTTTTTGCCGATTCTCGTGCGGCTTCTAAAATTTCCACTACCACTTGATTAATGGCGAACGATGATAAATCTTTTTGAGGTTTAATCCGCCCTTGCACAACCGCCGCTAAATACGGAAACACATTCGAAACGTCATGTGGCAATGGATCCAACGAAAGTATACCTTCTTGCCCAAACCGATCGCCCGTCACATAACGCATCTTATTCGTTTTATCAGCAACCAGAATTCCCTTCGTTCCATAAACCTCCGTATCTTTCCGGTCGAAGGGCCAATTCCACGATGCCTGAATGATCGCCTGGCAATCCGGGTAAGTCAAAATGATACTCGCCTCATCGTCTACTTTCGGATAGACATCCGGTTTTAATTGTTGGGTCACCGCCGTCACAGCAATCGGCTTTTTACCATCCATCAACCAGGTCATAATATCTGCACCATAACATCCGAAGTCTATGATGGCTCCGCCGCCGTTCATCACGGGATCTGTCAACCAGTTTAAAAACTCAGGCGCGCAACCAATTTCTTTCGGCCCGCGGTGACCATCCATAATCACCACTTTGCGAATCGTTCCCAAGGCTTTTTCTTCCTTGACCATCTGCCACATTTTTGCATGAGAGGAATACCAGGTCGTTTCAAAATTAGTCAGTAGATGAATGGGGTGTTTGGCAACGATTGCCTTCATTTGATTCAGGTGATCCATATTGACCGCCAAAGGCTTCTCCACGATCACATGTATTCCTTTGGGCGCACAAACTTTGACTACTTCAAGGTGCTCATAAATGCTATTGAATGCGGCGATTGCCTCCGGTTTGGTCTTTGCGATGAGTGCCTCCAAGGACGGAAACCAAAGCGAATCGGGCAGATTTTGTTTCTTCAAAAGCGATAGCGCTAATTCTTTGTTTGGCTCCGCAAATCCAACAATGATGACATCTTGTTGGGGCTTCTTTATCGCCGTATACACCTGACCCACATGTCCATGCGTCATGCCCGCGATACCCACGCGCAAGGGTTTGGCCTGAAAAACAAAGGGCAATACTAGTAGCAAGAGGAGCTTTTTCATGATTATGGTATTTTGGCAGGAAATTATAAAATTTTACGTATATATTTGAAACTAATCTAAACCTATAAAAAAGACCGCTCGACTATGACCCTTCCTATCCTGCGTCGTGATTTTATCAAGTCGAGCGCTGCTCTCTTACTCTTTCCTTCCTCTCCCATGAAAAAAATGGCCCCAAAATCAGGTGATATCATCTTGGGACATGGTTCCTTTCGCTATAAAGTCGTTCCCAATTGGGGACTGCTAGATGCGGGAAAAAATCCCGTAAACGACTGCCACGAAATGGTGGAAGATGCAAAAGGCCGACTCATCCTACTGACCAATGAGACGAAAAACAACGTGCTCATTTACGACAAATCAGGGAAGTTGCTTGACAGCTGGGGACATTCCTATCCGGGTGGACATGGCCTGACAATTTTAAATGAAGGAGGTGAACAGTATTTGCTTATTTGCGATACAGCCCGACATCAAGTCATCAAAACAGACCTAAAGGGCCGCGAAATTTTTAAAATCGAATACCCCAAAGAAACGGGCATGTACGACGCCCCAAATCAATTTTTACCCACCGAAACCGCTGTAAATCCGCGCAATGGCGACATCTATGTGGCCGATGGCTATGGTGCAAATTTCATTACACAATACGATGCGAAGGGTCGGTATATCCGACATTTTGGAGGAAAAACGAGCGGCTATGCCGATGAGAAATTCAACTGTTGCCATGGCGTTTTAGTAGATACGCGCGATGCAGCAAACACAACTTTATTAATCACAGACCGAGTAAATAATTCCTTAAAGCGCTTCACGCTCGACGGACAATTCATCACGCGCTACCATTACCCAGGGTCTTATATTTGTCGGCCTGTCCTCCACGGAAAACACATTCTCGCCGCCTGCTTCCGGAGTACCAGTGAATCGAATGTGGGCTCAGGATACATTCAAATCCTAGACCAAGACATGCGGGTCGTTTCCACGCCCGGAGGATCCGCGCCGGAGTATCAAAACGGGGTCCTTCAAGCCCAGCACAAAGACGATGCCCAGCAGGTATTCATTCATCCGCACGATGTATATGCAGATTCAGATGAGAATATTTACGTGCCTCAATGGGCATCCAATAAAACCTATCCCATTAAACTAGAACGTATTTAAGTATGAGTCGGATGATGCGCCTGCTTCTCGGTTTTGCCTTCGCGACATGTGCTTGCTTTGTCTATGTGCGTTGCACAGATTCGAATGCGCAAGACGGAAGTATACCGGACGTCATCGACTACAATTACCACATCCGACCGATTCTTTCTGATCGCTGTTTTAAGTGCCATGGGCCGGATGCCAACAAGCGTAAGGCAAATCTTAGATTAGACACGCCAGAAGGTGCTTATGCCGCATTTAAAGATAGCCCGTCCATGCATGCCATTGTTCCCGGAAACCCGGAAGCCTCGGATGCATTCCAACGCTTAATTACGAAAGACACATCACTCCTGATGCCTACGCCGAGTTCGCATTTGACGGTTTCAGCACATGAAATTAAATTAATCGAAAAATGGATTCAGCAGGGTGCCGTTTACAAGCCCCATTGGGCATTTATTAAACCCACGAAATCGGCTTTGCCAGATGCCGACGAGGATTGGGTTCGCAATCCGATCGACTATTTTGTCTATGCGAAAATGACTGAAAAGTCCTTGAAGCCTAGTCCAGAGGCATCGAAAGAACTATTGCTTAAACGGGTTTGTCTCGACTTGACCGGCTTGCCGCCGAGCTTAGACATGCAGGATCGCTTTTTGAAAGACGATAGTCCACAAGCGTATGAAAAGATTGTCAATGAGCTACTCGGCAGTAAACATTACGGCGAAAAAATGTCAATTCAATGGTTGGATTTGGCGCGATATGCGGATTCGCATGGCTACCAAGATGATGGTTTACGCACCATGTGGCCGTGGCGGGATTGGGTGATTCACGCATTTAATTCGAATTATTCCTATGCCAAATTTGTCACGTGGCAGTTAGCCGGTGATCTATTGCCCCGACCTTCGAAAGAGATGTTGCTTGCCACCGGCTTTAATCGTAATCACAAAATTACGCAAGAAGGTGGGGTTATCGACGAAGAGTATCGCGTGGAATATGTAAATGACCGGACGAATACATTTTCAAAATCTTTCCTTGCGCTCACCTTCGAATGCGCCCGCTGCCACGATCATAAATACGATCCCATTTCACAAAAGGATTATTACAGCACCTACGCCTTCTTCAATCAAGTACCCGAAAAAGGTCTGTTTGGGACCATCGACGCCTCGTTTGCAGATCCACCGAATATGTCCATCACGACCAAAGACGTGCAGTCCATCTTGAAATTTATACACAAAAAAGATACGGCATCCGTAGACGTGATGGTGATGGCTGACTCCAGTAAGCGTAGGCCAACCTATGTCTTGTCGCGCGGAAATTACGACATGCCTGGGCCCGAAGTGGGCGTAGGAATTCCCAAAAGCATTTTACCCTACTCGTACACAAAATATGGCCAAAATAGGCTCGGTTTAGCCCGCTGGGTCCTAGATCCTCAAAACCCATTAACCTCCCGGGTCTTCGTCAATCGCATGTGGGCGCAGTTTTTCGGTCGGGGCATTGTGAAAACCGTCGGCGATTTTGGCATGCAAGGCGAACTGCCTACCCATCCCGAACTATTAGACTGGTTGGCCGTCGATTTCCAAAGTCACGGCTGGAATATCAAACGATTGGTGAAACAAATCGTCATGTCGGCGACTTACCAACAGGCTTCGACGGTTACTTCTGAGTCCCAACAAGTTGACCCGGAAAACATATACCTATCCCGCATGTCGCGGATTCGAATACCGGCCGAGCAGATTCGAGATCAGGTATTGGCATCCGCCGGTATCTTAAATCCGGAAATTGGCGGGCCGAGTGTCAAGACCTATCAGCCTAAAGGTTTGTGGGAAGTCGCAACCTCGGGTCGTGGATCCTTGATGAATTATATCCAAGATCATAACCAGGATTTGTATCGCCGCGGGATGTATGTGTTCATCAAGCGCACGGTACCACCGCCAACCATGTTGATTTTCGATGCGAGTAATCGGGATCAATGCGAAGTGCAGCGCGGACGGACAAATACGCCTTTGCAGGCATTGGTGATGATGAATGATCCGCATGTATTGGAAAGTTCCCGTGTATTGGCAAGTCAATTTTCACGCGAAAAAGGGAGTCTTGATGAGAAATTAACGCGGGCATTTAGGCGGATTGTTTGTCGGGCCCCCAAAGCAAAAGAGCTCGCCATGCTGAAAAAATACTACGAAACGGAACAAGCCTCTTGTGTGCAAAACCCGAAAAAAGTTCAGCATTTGATGAAGATCGGGGAGTACAAACAAGACAAAGCGGCGGTCACGGGATCCACGGCGGCGATGATGCTAACGATTCAATTAATCTATAACATGGAGGAGGCCATCATGCGGGTATAATATGGAAAACGAATTCTTTAAAAATCGACTGAATATTACGCGCCGACATTTCTTTGGTCAAGCGGCTGCGGGCATTGGCGGATTGGCTTTGGGATCATTGCTTGTTCCTGAACTTTTCAAAGGTGACGCTGCCAATCAGTCTTTACCCTTAGGCGTGGCACATTTTGCGCCCAAAGCAAAGCGGGTCATTTACCTTTGCCAAAATGGGGCTCCCTCACAGTATGAGAGTTTCGATTACAAGCCAACTTTGAATAAAATGGCAGGCCAGGAATTACCGGATTCGATTCGAGGGGGACAGCGATTAACGGGAATGACGGCTTCGCAGGATAAATTCCCCCTTGTAGGTTCCTACTACAATTTCAAGCAATACGGAAAATCAGGCACCTACATCAGCGATTTATTCCCGCACATCGGCTCGATTGCGGATGACATTTGTGTCATTCGAACGATGAATACGGATGCGATTAATCATGATCCGGCATTGACCTTTTTGCAGACCGGAGCGCAAGTTGGGAACCGCCCAAGCATGGGTGCTTGGATGTCTTATGGTTTGGGAAGTGAGAATAAAAATCTTCCGGCTTTTTGTGTGCTGCTTTCACGAGGTCGAGGCAATGGGCAAGGGGTTTATTCCAAACTTTGGACCAATGGCTTTTTAGACTCGACGCACCAAGGTGTTGTTTTCAGTAGCTCAGAAGATCCGATTTTATACTTAAATGATTCCGATGGAATCGATAAGGCCGGTCGGCGCAGAATGCTCGACCAACTCGCGGAATTGAATCATGAGGGATTTGCGGAAAACAAGGATCCAGAGGTGGAGGCCAAAGTTCAACAATATGAAATGGCTTATCGCATGCAAACCGCCGTTCCGGAACTGACGGATTTATCCAAAGAGCCGGATCATATCGTGAAAATGTATGGCCCGGAATGTTTGGTGCCGGGCACCTACGCGGCGAATGTTTTATTAGCACGTAAACTATCCGAATCGGGTGTTCGCTTCGTACAGATTTATCATCAAGGTTGGGACTCGCATGGCAATTTACCACAGGAAATGGCGATGCAGGCGCAGGATGTGGATCGCTCATCGGCAGCGCTGATTACTGATTTGAAACAACGTGGTTTGTTGGACGAAACACTCGTCATTTGGGGCGGGGAATTTGGTCGGACCAATTATTGCCAGGGGAAATATACGGCCGACAACTATGGTCGGGATCATCACCCTCGAGCGTATAGCATTTTCATGGCTGGTGGAGGCGTGAAGGCGGGAACGGTTTACGGCGAGACGGATGAATTTGGTTATAATGTCGTGAAAGATCCTGTTCATATCCATGATTTTCATGCGACGGTGCAGCATCTGATGGGGATCAATCATGAGCAATTGACCTACAAACATTTAGGTCGGCGATACCGATTAACCGATATTGCAGGGAACGTTTTACCAGGATTAATCGCGTAATGGGGAAGATCGAAAAGATAGGGAATTTGATTTTGTGGGGGCTGCAAGGCTTCTTGGTTTTTCTCTTGATTTTCCAGTCGAGTTTCGCCTTGCCACTTGTCGGAATTGGGCATGTACACCCACTGATTTTGCATTTGCCCATTGGGTTTGGAGTGCTTTTGCTCGGACTATTTGCCATCAAAAAACAGCTCGCATCCTTTGCGGTTTTAGCTGAATTTTTGCTTTTGATTACGGCAGTCTTTTCAACCTTGACCGCCATTTTTGGATTGTTTTTGGCCAAAGAAGGGGGCTATGAAACGAGTGCCTTGGACTGGCATCAATGGTCGGGCGTCGCAGTTTCATTTGTATATTTTGTTTGGGTACTGTTGCGTAAAAATTTACTCGTCGGTGCCACGCTCGGATTCATTGCCTTGGTCATTGCGGGCCACACGGGAGCGAGCATCACACATGGGGAAGATTACTTGCGCTTTGGCTCAAAGACTAAGGAAATTACATCGGAAAGTGTCGTGTTTGCCGACATTGTCCAACCGATTTTAAAAGCTAAATGTGAGTCTTGCCACAATGACCAAAAGTCAAAAGGTGCGCTCAAAATGAATAGTATTGCGAACTTGATGAAGGGCGGAAAACATGGGGCGATTTGGAAAGCGGGCGATGCACTGAATAGTCATTTGGTCCAACGAATCAAATTGCCGATGAATGCGAAGGAGCACATGCCTCCGCTCGGGAAGGCGCAGTTGACACCTGATGAAATCACGATCTTGACCTTGTGGGTGAAAGAAGGAGCATCCTTTGATAAGAAACTAGCGCAATTCAGTCCTGATTTTCAGAAATTGGTGCAGCCCACCGAGCTGACAGCTAACACAAAATCTTATGACTTTTCGGCGGCATCAGCGTCAACGATTGAATCCGTCAATTCTCCGTATTGCACGGTGTATCCCATCGCTTATGAGTCTCCGGCATTGCAGGCAGATTTTTATGTGGCGGCTAAATTTGACCCGAAAACACTTTCGGATTTATCGCAGGTGAGTGAGCAGTTGGTGGGCCTTCAACTCTCTAAAATGCCCATCACGAATGAGTCTCTCGGTCTTGTTTCCAAGTTTTCAAATCTAGAAAGATTGAACCTGAATTTCACATCGATCGACGATGCTGGACTTGGCCAATTGGCCGGCCTAAATCACCTGGAGCAATTGTCCATTTCGGGCACGAAGGTGGGGAAATCAGGAGTCTCTAAATTGCTCGCCAAGCTTCCTGCATTAAAGGAAATACATGTGTGGAGCACGAGCCTTTCGCCTGAAGATTTGAGTGATTTACGCAAGCAATTCCCGAAGGTAACATTCGATGCGGGCTACATTCCTAAAGAAGAAACTTTGCAGATTAATCCTCCGATTTTGGTGAATGAAAATTTGATATTAAAACCGGGTGAAAAACTTACGTTTAAACATACGTTGCGCGATGTTATTTTCCGCTACACCGTAAACGACTCCATTCCCGATTCACTTAGCGCGCTGCAAACACGGTCGGCAATCAACATTTCCAATTACACGAAAGTCCGTATTTTGGCCACAAAGGCCGGTTGGCGCGCCAGCAATCCCATCGATGTCCGCGTGTACAAATCGCAATTCATTCCGGCCCGCATAGATCTACTCTCCAAGCCCGATCCCAAATATCCAGCGGCAGGCGGGGCGAGTTTAATGGACTTCGTGATCGGAGCGCGGGAAGTGAAGGGGGTACCTAATTTTACGTGGCTGGGTTTTAAGGATGCCGACTTAGACGTGGTCGCGAGTTTCGAAAAATCTACGTCAATCCATGGCGTGACTTTATCGTATTTAGAAAAGACAGATGCAGATGTTTTTCCGCCCGTAAAGGTCGAAGTTTGGGGAGGGGACACGCCGGATAAAATGCGTTTAATGGCTACGGCAAAGCCGGTTCAACCGAAAGAGAAAAGTGGCTATTCGGCACGTGGAATTAACATTCCGATTACCGGCGTTCATGCTAAATATTACCGAATCAAAGCGGAGCGCTTGAAAAGACTTCCTAATTTTGTGGATAACAAAGGGAAGGGGGCTTGGCTTCGGGTGGATGAGCTCTTGTTTTATTAATGCATTTTCCCCTTTTCTTTCAGTAGGGAATACGCCTCCTCCCAACTAGGAATCGTGTCCGATTCATAGCCATAAGTTGGCCCCGTCGCAATTTGCTTAAACGCTTTCATGGCCTTCAGATGAGGGCCGCTTCGTAAATAGGCCAACATGAGCTCTCGACTTTCCCATGCCGTAATCGTGCATTGATATTCATGCATTTTTCTGACATCACAATGTAGATTTCCTGCAGCAGTTTGGGCTTGTCGGAAAGCAGGAATGGCTAAAACCCAAAATCGAATATAGGCGAAGAAGCCTTTGGGCTTTAGACCCGTGAGCGAGATGTACATATTTTTCTATTTACCGTTCCTGCCATCTTTAAAACCTTGAGCTAAATCAGACGATCCTACCTCATAGCATATTAATCCTGCTAATACAGCCAAATGCAAGATTAACACCGCTTTTTGCTAGGTAGGGCGTTCTTTCCATGGTTGGGATTGATCAAAAGGATCAAATGCTAATGCAATCCCAAATTGCATAGTAGCCTCAAAATTACACGCTCATCCTTTTATTCAAGACCATTCATCACAATTGGGCCTTATTTAAAATAATTCTAAATAGTGTTGCACATGTCAATTCGCCAACCTACATTTGTGCTCTATTTAAAATTAGTCTAAATAAATATTATATGAAAAATATAGGCATTTCGCTTCTAATGCTAGTTTGCTTCCCTTCCATGGCTCAATTAGGAATCATTTCAGGTCAAATCAAATCCGAAGCTAACGAAGCTCTTCCGGGCGCATCTGTAGTACTTATAGGTACAGTCAGAGGCGTTGAAAGCAACACAAATGGCCAATACATACTTAAAGCCTTAAAGCCGGGTAAATACAGCATCAAAGTAAGTTTTGTAGGTTATCAGCCGAGCATCCAAGAATTAACCTTGGGCGAAGGGGAACAACGCATTGCCAACTTCATCCTACGCGACGTCACGGAACTGCAAGGTGTTTCGGTCTATGCGCAGTCGGGCGTGAAAGGAAATACTTTTTTACCACAGGTCAATGAATACACGATCACGGCTGGCAAAAAAAATGAGGTCATCGTACTCGATCATTTACAGGCGAATTTAGCCATGAATAACTCCCGCCAAATATTCTCTAGAACGCCAGGCATTTCCGTTTGGGAAAGTGATGGCTCCGGCATACAATTGGGCGTCGCGTCCCGTGGACTCTCCCCCAATCGTTCCTGGGAATTTAATGTACGCATGGATGGCTATGACATTACGCCCGACCCGATGGGCTACCCCGAAGCCTATTACACCCCTCCCATGGAAGTCGTAGATCGTATCGAAATCATTCGCGGCGCGAGTTCCTTGCAATATGGTCCGCAATTTGGTGGACTGATGAACTTCATCCTGCGTAAACCGGACATATCCACCAAACTGGTCGTAGAAAGCCAAAACACAACCGGAAATAACGGTTTAGTCAGCTCATTTAATTACGTGGGTGGGACGTTGGGCCGACTAAGCTACACGACCTATTATCAAAAAAGAATGGGAAATGGTTGGCGCCAAAACTCCTATTTCAACACGGATCACTCCCATGGAGAGTTATCCTATGCCGTTTCGAACAAATTAAAAATTGGCGCCCAAATGACGTATATGTACACGCAAAGCCAACAAGCTGGTGGACTGACGGATGCGGCATTTGCTCAAAATGCCCAACAAAGTTTACGTTCCCGAAATTGGTTTAGCAATCCTTGGTTAATTTATGCGCTGACCGCCGACTACATCATCAGTCCGGAATCAAAGCTTAGCCTGAAATATTTTGGAACCACGGCTGAACGGAGTTCGATTGGATTTACAAAGGCAATTACGGAGTCAGATTTGAACGGAACGAGACAGGTTGACCAGGATTATTATCAAACAAACGGAGCTGAATTGCGCTATTTGACTAACTACAAAATCGGGCGATGGAAGAATACCCTCGCAGCGGGTTTACGCTACTTTAATGGCGAAATAAAGCGGAAACAATTAGGAGTAGGCAGCAAGGGAACGGATATGAATTTTGCCATTCAAGGTTTATTCACGCGGGATTTAGTATTTCACAACAGCAATTATGCCGCATTCGCAGAAACCATTTTGAGACCCTCCGAACCCTTACTCATCACCTTGGGAGCCCGCTTAGAGCAAATCGAAACGCACATGATGGGACAATCCGGATTAAGTGCCGCCGGTTTACCAATCGCAGCAACTCCAAGCAGCCGTGGCCGTTCATTCGTGTTATTGGGCGCTGGTGCTGAATACAAAATGAGCCCAAACACAAAATTCTATAGCAACATCGCGCAGGCGTATCGACCTGTTTTGGCTTCCGACTTATTGCCTCCCGCTACGACGGATGTTATCGACCCCAATTTGAAAGATGCCAAAGGTTTCAATTTCGACTTAGGCTATCGAGGTGAAATCGCGAATTACCTGACTTTTGATGTCGACTATTTTTACCTGGATTATGACAATCGCGTAGGTACGATTTCGCGGACAAATACCGATGGGAAAATCTATCAATTCCGCACAAACCTAGGGCATTCGGTATCCAAAGGGATGGAAGCTTACGTGGAATTTAGCCCAACGACCGCATGGTTAAAACACCAACGATTAGGCAATATTTCCATTTTTGCATCCATCGCAGCCATTCAAGCGCGCTACATGGATTTTAAAACAACATCGCTTATCAATGGCCAAATTGTCGAAGGAAACCTGGCCGGCAAACAGGTTGAAAATGCCCCCGAAAAAATTAATCGCTATGGAATAACGTATACCAAAAAAGGTCTATCGCTCAGTTGGCAAATCAGTGACATCGGTTCCGCTTTCGCAGATGCAAGCAACACGATCACACCCAATGCCGCAGCAACCACGGGTCTGATTCCTGCTTACCAAGTGCAAGACATTTCGGGATCGTATAAATTTAAAAAATATGCCCAATTGAAATTTGGGGTAAACAACCTGACAGACGAACGCTATTTCACTAGACGTTCCGGCGGATATCCGGGTCCTGGAATTTTACCAGCAGATGGCCGCACTTGGTATGTGGGCTTGAATTTGAAATTCATCAACTAAAAAAAGAATGGCATTTCTTCAATCTTAATAGCGAAGAAATGCCATTTCATTTTAATTAATAATCGTACTACCAGTTGATCGGTCCCTTGCCTAAATACTTCTCGGCAATCGGCATGTAGTAGGATTTTAGTTCTTCGTAAACGGGCACGACAGGTGATTTGGTATATAGATCGTACTTGTTGAAATCGTGAATCCAGTCCAAATATTGCTCATCTTTCGCAGTCATGAATTGGCGATAACTTCCGCCGGAATGCCATGGGTAGAACGAGTGGTAGCGAATCATCGCCATACCCGCTTCTGGGATTTTATTATCTGCGTGATTTTTTAATACTTGGTATAAATACTCATCATGTCCCCAGGCCAAATGCAAATTATCTAAACCACAACCTGCCTCGTAAACCCCTAATTCGGTATTGTAACGACTATCCTGCATGTCAGGATTTAATGCATTGAACTCCGGATAGACACATGAATCTGGAAGTTTACAACCCACCACAAACACGTCGCCCACCAAGCCCCATTGCTCCGCTTGAGAAGTTCCATCTTCATCCGATCCGAACAAGTACATCGCTTTTCCTAAATCATGAATTAAACCCACTAATTGCATCCAATCCGGTCGGCCATCTGCGCGTAAACCTTCTGCCGATTGCAATAAGTGAATGATGTTTGGGAGATTCAAGTCTGGATCAGACACATCCACGAGTACATTTAAACGCTCCATCATTTCCCACAAATCCATGGGATGATCGAAGGTCAAATACTTTTTCTTCATGCGCAACACATAGTCATAAGTCTGGCGCGAACGCATCTTGCGGTAATGCTCTTTGACAGCCGCCGTGATATCCCCTTGTTCGTAGTTACGAAATTCCGATTTGTCTTTAGAAATTGTTTCCATGATTTAATAAAATACAGTATAAAGCGCCGATACGATGCCCATAATTAAAATTGAAATAATCGCAAATTGGCCGCTGACGGTGAAGTCGGCACGTTCCACTGCTAAGCCTTTCGGATTATCGATGCTAGAACGATCTGCCAAAGAAATCAAGACCATGATGGCAACCAGAATCAAATAGACCCACATGGTTACATTCAAAAATGGAATTGGATTTCCGCCGATAAAAGTATGCAAATTCTTGAATAAAACCACGAGTGGGATCGAAGCAACCGCAGCAACAATCGCGGCGGCAGATGTTGTTCTTTTCCAAAACAATCCCAAAGAGAATAGCGCAAAGGCACCTGGCGTCAGGTAGTTGGAATATTCTTGAATGAATTGATACGCTTGCTCCAGTTGGCGTAATTGCGGCGCAATCAACAATGCGATGGCAAAAGATACCCAAATCGCGATGCGACCCACCCAAACGGTTTGGGCTTCTGAGGCATTGGGGTTCAAGGATTTTTTGTAAATATCCAAGCTGAAAATCGTGGAAATACTATTGCTTTTCCCTGCCAAAGAGGCCACGATCGCAGCGGTTAATGCGGCAAAAGATAAGCCTTTGAGACCCGCAGGCAATAGATTCATTAAGGTCGGATACGAGTGATCGGGCTTAATGATTCCATCAATCGCCATCTCGCTTTGGAAGGCCCCATTTTGGTAAAGGACATACATCGCAATCCCCGGAATCACACAGATTAATGGCATCAGTAATTTCAAAAAGGCCGCAAACAAAATCCCAGAACGAGCTGTGGGCAAGTCGGCACCCAAGGTCCGCTGAACAATGTATTGATTACAACCCCAATAATTCAGGTTATTTATCCACATTCCCCCGAACAAAATCGCGAAGCCCGGAAGCGCATCATAATACTTATCTCCCTCGGAAAAAATCATGTGAAAATGGTCGTCGGCCTGCGAACGCAATTCCAACAATCCCCCAAAAACACCTCCACTATTGAAGCGATCGGAAACCATATCCAAAGCCAAATAGGTCACCACCAAACCGCCGATAATCAACACAATTACTTGAATGAAATCGGTATATCCAATCACCTTCATGCCTCCTAAGGTGATGAAGATCGCGAAGATCGCGAGTCCAATCATCGCATATAAAAAGGGAATTGAAGTGATGCTTTCAATGGCCAAAGCGCCCAAATACAGGATGGACGTCAGGTTCACAAACACATAGAGCAAGAGCCAAAAAACCGCCATAATCGTCGCCACGGTATTGTTGTAGCGTTGCGACAAAAATTGTGGCATCGTGTAAATCTTATTCTTTAAGAAAATGGGTACGAAGAAAACGGCGACGATGACTAGGGCGGCTGCCGACATCCATTCGTAGGATGAGATGGCTAAACCGATAGCGAAGCCAGAGCCGGACATCCCGATGAAGTGTTCAGCAGAAATATTGGAAGCCAATAATGATGCACCAATCGCCCACCAGGTTAAGGAACCCTCCGCAAGGAAAAAATCTTTGGTACTGATTTCGACCTTCTTTTTTCGCTGATATACCCAATAACCATAGCAGGTCACCGAAACAAAATAGAGGAGAAATACGACGTAGTCGAGGCTTTGTAATTGTTTCATGAAAGTTTAATAGGTTCGAAGCAATTGCTTTGCTTTATCAAACTTAACAAATTCAATTAAATATTGCTTTAATACTAATTTTAAATGTGCTTATTTTATGGCATGAAGTCTCTTTCGCGCGTCCTAATCGCTTTCTATTTATTGCTACTAATCAAGTTTGTGGTCTTCAAAGATATTGACATGATCCTTGTCGGCCACATGCGATTCTATTTTGGAGGGACCCAAACAGGAGATCCGAATTGGATTCCATTCAAAACAATTGCTTCATATTTCATGGGCAATAAAGGTCTGCTGATCGCCGGCTTAAATCTTGCAGGAAATTTGATGATACTCGCGCCCATCGGATTTTTATTGCCTGTAGGATTCCCGGAAATTCATCGGAGAGCGATTTTCATACTTGCCTTATGTACGAGTTTATGTATCGAGATTATTCAGCATATATTCCAAATTGGAATTTTTGATGTAGACGATGTCTTATTGAATAGCCTTGGATTCATTTTAGGATATTATTTTAGCGCGCTATTACCCGGTAACTGGCAAAAGGCATTCACGCTTATGTTTGCCACTATTTTGCTCGGGCTTTTGCTTTATTACCTTAGTCATTCTGTTCCCATGAACCCAATGCCTCACCAATGAAACAACACCACGTTTTTATTGCGACAAGCCTCGATGGCTACATTGCTGATGCCCAAGGTGGCGTGGGGTTCTTGGACACCTTTCCGATGCGTTCGATTCTTTCGCCAGCGATGAGAACATCGCTGGGTTTCATTTGCCCTTCATTGACGAGTATGGCATTTGTGATTAGGTATATTTTCATTGGGTAGCTGCGCGGTCTAAGCGATCGTTGATGGTGTTTCCAAGTCCATGCGCGGGTAGTCTTTCGACAATAATTAAATCAAGTCCCAACTTATCTAAGGTATGAAGCGCGGAAAATAAGTTTTGGGCTGCTTCTGCCAGGTCGCCTGAGGGGGCTAATACGAGATTAACCTCCACATGAATGCTTTCAATTTGAACGGATTTAAACCAAAGAATTCCCACCTTCTTATGCTTGACTGTGCTGAGCATAAACAGGGGTTCATACGTTACAATCAAGGAACAGGTCGGGGCATAATGTTTCTTATGTTGGCCAGGAAGCGACGCATATTCAGATGCCGCCGTCCGATTTAAAATGCGCCCTACCTTGGCCTCGAGAGACTCTATGGAAATCGCTCCGTGCCGGAGTAATACCACTTCATCTCCTTCAAATCCTACAATAGTGGATTCGACACCCGAAGTACAAGGCCCGCCGTCTAGCGTATAAATGGACGGGAAATAAGACTCAACATGTTCCGCTGTGGTTGGACTAATCCGATTAAAGGGATTTGCACTCGGGGCAACCAATGGAAAATCCAATTGATTCAGAAGACTAAGTGCAGTTGGGTGATTCGGAATTCGAATGGCCACATTTTCCTGCTCGGCGGTAACGAGCCCACTTACCGTTTGATTTTTGGGAAGAATCATCGTCAATGGTCCGGGCCAAAAATGCTTCGCTAATAGGGTGGCATTCTCGGGAAGGCGCTTGACTAAAGCGCGCGCTTGGCTAATAGAGGCGACGTGCACAATAAGCGGATTCGTTGTGGGTCTATTTTTGGTCCTAAAGATGGAAGAAACGGCTTCGGAGTTGAATAGATTTGCCGCCAAACCATAAACAGTTTCCGTAGGCAATCCTATTAAATCGCCTTGTTTCAAGCGTTCACAAATTATCGACAGGTCTTTAGTAATCATAGTTTTAAGGGTTACAAAAATCGCAAAACATGGGATCTTCATTTTTTAGGCCATGGCTGGGATCCCGATACTCGGTATGCTGACAGTTTTGGCAACGATAAACTTCCGATTTTACGCTTCGGGTAGGCAATCCACAATTCGAACAAAGAAGTCCCCGTTGGATGTCGATGAGCCTAAATCCAGGCGTATTACAAACGGGACAGGCCGATTGAATTTGTTGGATTAGCTCAATCGTCAAGGCATCGATTACCGTCATGCGAGTTGGATTATGCATCGCGCGCATATCCGTTTCCAGGCTACATTGCCCGTAGCGTTGCATGAAACGTTCAATCGTTTCGCGCAAGGTCTTTTCGTCATGTACTCCTTTCACACAATCCGTTGGATCGTCAGCACTTTTCTTGATAATAATGGCATGCGAGGGGAATTGTGCTTGTGCCAAAAATCCCTCCAACTCATCGTATGACTGAAAGAGAATTTGACTGTAATTGGTCTTTGTCTCCAACTTCCTTACGACAAATTCCCACGCATTTTTTTTATCGATAAGAACCAAAAGCTCCTCGTGTGCTGGAATAAATGGGATTGAAGGGTGGGCACCAAAAGAACCTTCCGAGGCAATTGCCAGCTCGGTCCCCGTAATTTCCATCGCCATGGAGCATTTCAATCGGGCAGTTTCTAAGGGATTGTCTCTTCGTTCCACTTCACCAGAAAAGGTGCCCAGCGAATCTGTATCCAGTTGGTCGCTGTTTACACATTTCAAACCAAGCGCTTCCAATAAACGTGGCGCAATGACAGCCTCCTTGCCATGTTTAGTGGCAATGGCGATAGGCCGACCATTAAAAATGCGCAAACTATCCATGAATTATTTGAAGAAACAAAGGCATTCCGATGGTAATATTGATGGGGAAAGTCACGCCTAAAGCCATAGGAATGAAAATACCGGGATCTGCTTTGGGGGCAACAAGGCGCATGGCAGCGGGTACGGCAATGTAGGACGCACTCGCGGCTAACACGGCGAAAATAAGCCTGTTGGCCTCATTAACTGTGACATACTGACTCAAATAGGCTGTTAACACGCCATTGAATAGGGGAACAAATATGGCGAAGCAGATTAAAAAGGCTCCCTGCTTCTTAAAAGCCGCAAAGCGGCCTGCTGCAACCATGCCCATATCGAGCAGGTAAATGGCTAAAAATCCTTTAAAAATGTCGGAAGTGAAATGTTTAATCCCGACAGATTGATTCGAGTCGGAAATAAATCCAATAAGCAAACTTCCGAAAATCATGAGTACGCTGCCATTGGTCATGGCGTGTTTGAGCGCCGACCGCCAGGGCGTTTTTGGGCTTTTAGATTCGGAGGAACTTGGAAAAAGATTCATTAGTATAACGCCCATAATGATCGCTGGAAATTCCATGGAGGCCATGACAGCAACCATTTCGCCGCCTAGTTTCATGTGATTCATTTCCAAAAATGCGACAGCGGTAACGAAGGTGACAGCACTAACGGAACCATAACAAGAGGCAATGGCTCCCGCGTCAAATGAATTCAGTTTCGTTTTTAAGATAAAAAAAGAGTAGATCGGAATTAGCGTGGCGAGTAGAAGACCAAAAATTAAATGCACAATAACTTCTTGCGAAATTCCGGTAACCGCAAGTTCAGTACCCCCATTAAAACCGATGGAAAAGAGCAAATAGAGTGCAATAAATGCCTTTGAAGCAGATGGTATTTCCAAATCACTTTTCACGAGTTTGGCAATGACACCCAAAATGAAAAAAAGGAGTGTTGGGTTTTTGAGATTAAAAATCAGAAGTTCAAAATGGGACATATCGACGGATTAATTAGGGCTTTGCATCAGTTTCAACAAATTCAACACTAGGATTATCAATAAACTAATCAAAAGTTTACCCATGATCGGATCATGGTTCACAAAGCACATGAATAAGAACACAAGCATGCCTATTACATGTAGTAGAAAAAGAAAGGAATGTTTGGTCGCGTTTTTTTTCATTCGTTTTTTTTTACAAAATAAGTCCTAGAATTTTAATAATTTTTATTTAAGTTTATAATGAAATATATTAAAGATACTTATGAACTATACGCTTAATCAAATCCAGATCTATTTGAAAGTGGTACAAACCATGAGCATTACCAAAGCGGCTGAAGAGTTAAACCTGACGCAGCCAGCGGTTTCCATTCAGATAAAAAACTTCCAAGCGCAATTTGAAATTCCGTTAATTGAGATTATCGGTAAAAAGATCTACGTAACAGATTTTGGCCAAGAAATCGCCAAGTCGGCAGAAGGAATCATTGATCAAGTCTATGCCATCAATTACAAGACCATGGCGTTTAAGGACCAGTTACTCGGCCGACTTAAAGTTTCCGTTGTTTCGACGGGCAAGTATGTATTGCCCTATTTTTTAACGGAATTCCTGAAAAATAATTCGGGGGTGGAGATCAGCATCGATGTGACTAATCGGGAAAAAGTATTCCAAAGTTTGGAAAACAACGAGGTAGATTTTAGTCTGATTTCTACGGATGTGAATAGCCCAGCATACGACTATATTGATATCTTAGAAAATGAACTTTATCTAGTGGGAAATCCATCCACGGCGGCATTGAATCCTAAATTCGCCTTTCAAGAGTTCAACAAAGAGCTTCCATTAATTTTTCGAGAAAATGGATCTGGCACTCGAAAAATTATGGAATCCTATTTAAAAAAACAGGGTATTCATGCCTTGAAAAAGATTGAATTAATGTCGAATGAGGCAGTAAAGCAAGCCGTAATGGCTGGGCTAGGCTATTCTATCATGCCCATGATTGGAATTAAAAATGAATTAAAAAATGGGCAATTGGCAATTATCTCACGGAGTGGTTTACCTATCTCAACAACGTGGAAATTAATTTGGCACAAAGAAAAAAATCCATCGCCCGTTGCTAAGGCCTTCATGGCACACGTAATCGAAAAGCGAGAGGAAATAAAAAGCATGTATTTTGAATAAATAAAGCCGGACAAAATTGCCCGGCCTTATCATAACAACCCTTTTCATTAATTAAAGTACTCAAACGAAATCTCACTAATTAGAAGCAAACCTATTCAGGAAACTCGATTAAAAAAAATTAAGTTTTTTATGATGAACATTAATTTTATTTATAATCAACTAGGCCTTAACTTTTAATGTTGAGCCCAAAATCTCAATTTCTAATTTAGTCAAGCCTCTTGTCGCGGGCCCTTGAATCAAGGCGCCTGTAGAACTGAAGGTCGAGCCATGCGCTGGGCACAAAAACGAAGATGTACTCGCGTTATATTCCACCGTGGCCCCCGCATGTGGACAAACGGCTGAATAAGCAACAAAACTAGCTAGCGTATTCCCCGTGGCGGTACGAATAACAATGAATCCATTTTTAGCTACATACGTATTAACCGACTTCAGATCTGTATCTAAATTGATACCAGAACCTGAACTTGACCCCGAAGTGTTTATCAGGGCAGGAGCGCCATTGTCATCCTTTGAACAAGCCTGTGCTAAGCAAGCGAGGCAGGCCACAGAAAAACTACCTGTCAGTGTTGTTAAAAATTCTTTACGTTTCATATCGCTTGTTGGGTTTATCCATCGCTTAAACTTGAAAACGCTGAATTTGTTTTTGGTTTACCTGGTAATAATATATGCATGCCACTGATGAATAAGGCCATAAACGTGAATACTTTTTTCAGCTAGGAAGTTTTCCTGAATATATCTTTAAATTTAAGTATTAAACCCTTTTACGAATATGTCTTTTCAAGCCTACATGGATAACATTCAAGCCAAAACAGGTAAAACGCCCGAAGATTTCGTCCGACAAGCCGAGGAAAAAGGATTCCTGAAACAAGGAGTTCCCGCCGTCAAAGCGACCGAAATTGTGAATTGGCTGAAAGCAGATTTTGATTTAGGCCATGGGCATGCCAATGCGATTTTCGCCTATTTCAAAGGAAAAAGAGACTAAATCATTTAAAAACAATCGATGAATAACTGGATAGAAACCGCAAGCCAACTGGAAAAAACGTTCACGTTTGACTCCTTTGAATCGGCCATGTTGTACATGCAAAAGGCCGCTGAGAAAATCGCGGAATTAGATCATCATCCTACGTGGACAAATACCTATAATCGAATCGACATCGTCCTAAGTACGCACGATGCAGGTAATAAAGTCACGGAAAAAGATTGGAAATTAGCTAATGTCTTTGACACGCTTTTTACAGAGATGAAAGGATAATCTATTGCATGAATAACTGCCGCGTATATTCCAATAATTTTGCATCCCCAGCAGCACCGTGTCCAGGGACAACATGCTTCACCTGCGGAAAAGCCGATTGAATTTTAGCCACCGTTTCCGACCAAGCGCTTACATTCGCATCGCCTAAAAAGCCTTTCGTCGCTTGCAATTCCTTAATCAAACATCCTCCGAAAAGTACCTGCTCTGCAGGGAAAAAAGCTACAACATTATCGCGGGTATGCCCTTCGCCAAAGAAACGCAATTGAACTTCTTTGCCACCCACAAGCAAACTCGACTTGTTTGAAAAGCCCTTTTGGGGCACGATCATTTGATTCTGACTCGCTAATTCTATCGTTTTTTCATTCGCAATCGATGGCATTCCCGCCGCATGAAATGCCGAAAGCCCCCCGAGGCAATCGCTGTGAAAATGGGTAGGCACAATGGCCACGATCTTGCATTTCAACACTTCCTGCACCCATCGAATCAATTCTTGCGAACTGGGGTCGTCAGTAGGTGTATCAAACACCGCGACTTCATAGCCATCACGGACGATCAATCCATTGCAAGCAACCTTGCCAAAATCATCTGTCTGCAAAAAAGATGTATGAACGAATGTATTTTCGGATAGACTTGTAACAATCAGTCGGTCCGACGTGTATAATTTTTGTTGGCCTATCGCCCCAAAGCTCACACATAAAAGCACAAACAGCAAACGCTTCATCATTATTTCCAAAAGGTGAAAACAAATATATACATTTTCGACTACGATGTGCTTTCTATCCCTTATTTTAGCCCACCAAAACACCCAGACATGAAACTAGCCACCAAAATCGTCGGCGGAATATTCGCTCTTTTGTTCATTCTTTTATTCATCATTTGCGAACGTGATCGGCCGGTATCGGAATTGATTCCGTTGTATGCCAACCAAGATTCTCGTTTCATGCCGATCCTAGGTATGAAGGTGCATTATCGTGATGAAGGCGTTCAAACCGATTCGGTACCCTTGATTTTATTGCACGGGATGTCTTCGTCCTTGAATACGTGGGATAGCGTGGCGATGGGATTGAAGTTAGAGCGAAGAGTGATCAGCTTGGATTTACCCGGTTTTGGCTTGACGGGTCCTTCTCCAGAAAACACGTATAATTTCGATTACTATTCCAAATTCATTGACTCCTTTACGACGCGCCTCCACATCAAACGCTTCATCCTCGTAGGTAATTCCATGGGTGGTGCGATCTCGTGGAATTATGCCTTACATAATCCGAATGCGCTTGCCAAAATGATCTTGATCGACGCCGCAGGTTATCCGAAAAAAGGCGAGAGTGGTTCGTTGGGATTCAAGATTGCATCTACTCCGGTGATCAATAATTTGTTACTGTACGCAACGCCCAAAGCCTTGGTTCGTAAGAGTTTGGAAACCATTTATTTCGATCAAAATCGAGTAACTGACGCGCAGGTAGAGCGCTTTCACGACGTCGCTATCCGAGAAGGAAACCGCGCTGTGGCTTTGGAAATTTTCAAAGGCTCTTTTGGAACAACGAAAAACAAAGTACAAATCAATCAAGTGAAAACCCCCACGCTCATCTTATGGGGAGACAAAGACAACCTCATTGGTGTGAATAATGTGGATAATTTCTTGCAAGATATCCAAGGCAGTCGGGCAGAAATTTATAAAAACGTGGGCCACGTCCCCATGGAAGAAGTTCCCGGGAAAGTGACGGCATCTATCTTGAATTTCATACGTTAACGATAGATTCAAACAGAAAATCATCCACGGATTTTGATACCCAAGTTAAATGGTGAGCATTTAATTCTCATTAGCTTGCACATTTGAGAAAATGTCCTGCATGGGGACATTCAGCGAGTAGGAAAGGTTATAGACCTGATAAATGCTTGTATTGATTTGACCCAATTCGATTCGACGCAATTGCTTGCTTTCTATTTCAGCCTCATGCGCTAACTTCTCGATGGTTAGGCCTTTTTCCTTGCGTATTTCCCGAATGTTAGAGCCGACTAGAACGACCAGCTCTTCCTTCTTTAGTTTCATGGCCCAATATGGAAAAAGGTCAAATCTGACACAAGGTCACATTTGACCCCAATACCGTTAAAGCAAATGTACATTTAGTTAACGGAGAAAAAGTAAAAACATTGCTTCGGACTAAAGGAAGAATAAAATCCTATCCATATAGACCCACACAGTAGGATTGATCCAGCCAAAAAACCGTAATAGATTGATAAGATTCTTTGAATATGAGCGGTTTATAAGCTCGTGAAATAAGCTACCAAATTCGACCATTCCTCCTCCAACGAATATGTCGGCCGCGTTTTCTTCGCACGCGCATACCAATAATCCGCATTCCAAATGTCCCCTTCCTTCCGGTGTAAATAGGCATGCACCCAAGCAGAATCGCGATCGGCCAATTGATCAATGAGCGCATGGGCTTGATCCCAGTCCCCTTTGGCATCGTACCAAAGACTTTTCAAAATCGTTGAAAGCTGTACGTCAGGCCTGTCTAAAACAAGGGATTCTTTGAAAGATTGGATATTGTTCATTTCGATGTTCGCAAGATTTTATCCATGGCTTTTCCTTTGGCTAATTCGTCGACCAATTTATCCAAATAGCGAACTTGCTTCGTCAGCGGATTTTCAATTTCCTCGATACGATATCCACAGATGAGACCCGTGATTAAATGGGCATTCGGATGTAATGTGGCCTTATCAAAAAAGGTACTAAACAAGGCCTTTTCATCGATCAACGCTTGCACAGCTGACGCATCAAAACCTGTTAGCCAATGAATCACTTGTAGCAGTTCTTCCTCAGTCCTTCCTTTCTTGATGACTTTGGTCAGATAGTGCGGATAGACGGAAGAAAAAATCATTTTTGCAATCTTGTCGGTATGAGCGGGGGTTTCTTTCATGCTACATTGCCTAAAAAACTGACGCGCGCGAACACATCATTAAGGTTTATAGCACAAAAATACATGATAATTATTAGACCCAATTAGCCCAATTGGCTATTTACGCTGTTTAACAAAATTTAAAACTGCTGAATCAGATTGTAATATTCCACGCTTTTCTTGATTAGATAGAATGGCAGCGTTTTCATACGCGCCTCCACTTCAGCAGGAGAAAGATCTTTGAAAATCAATACTGCCCCATTTTTAGTATCTCTTAGAAACAAATGTTCGAGAATGCCTTCTTCCTTCCAGGTCGCCACAACGGCTTGCTCTTGTTGTAATATCTCTTGAAAATTTGCTGGCAAATTTTCCATATCAATCGTCAAAATAACTTGAATTCTTTGCATCGTGTTGTTGATTAGTTGATCAGTTAAGCACTGTAATTTAAACTAGAAAAGTCAAAATCGTCCTCCTCAGATGACGAGAAAAAAGCCCCTATTTTTCTGATGGGTTTACTCGAAATAACGTTCAAAATCGTATTCAAGAAGAATATGCCCAGTTTGGTTTTGGGATGGGCCAACCAAGGTACTCCCGGAGGTAGCTTCTGAACCTTCGTCACATACGGGCGAAAGGCTTTTTCATAAGCCGCGAATGCGTCTGCATAATTCGCATGGCGCGACAATTCCCCTGCCAAAATATAGGCTCCCACTACCGACAAACTAACGCCCATTCCCGTCAAGGGCGATGGACAGAATGCCGCATCACCCGTCATGGCGCAACGGCCTTTAGCCCAACGAGGAGCAATGACTTGGCTAATGGCATCGAAATATAAATCGGAGTTCTCCTCCATGGCGGCTAATACGCGTATGGCTTCCCAACCGGCATCGGAAAACTTATCGCGTAAAAGTTGCTTTTGCTCGTCTAAAGATAATTTTTCATAACCCATGGGCTCCGACAGAAACGAAAAGGACGCACGCGTCGTGCCCTCGTTGTCCGGACGCATGACAATCACGCGTGCATTCGTTGCGTTGTACCAGCGGGCCCAGCGACTGTCCGAGGGACCACGTGGAATCGTAAAATAGGAGACATAAAGCCCAACAGGCTTCACAAAAGGTTCGTCGCCAAAAATCAATTGGCGCGTTCGCGAACGAATGCCATCCGCACAAATGACTAAATCAAAATCACGTACTTCACCGCTTTGAAACGTCACCGAAACACTGTCTTCCTTTTCGCTCAAAGCCGTGATTTGATTGCCAAACAAATACTCAACGTTATCCTTCGTGTGCTTGTATAATATCTTGACCAGGTCGCCTCGCAATATCTCGAGTTCCGACGTTCCTAAATTCGATTCCCCTTTCGGCAGCGCGGCCTTGATCACATCATTTTCATCCACAAAAAGCACACCCAACTCGCCCGTATCCGCCAAGCGAATTTCCTCCTCGATGCCCATCCATTGCGCGATTTTTTGCGCGGCACCTTTGATGTCGACATTTTGGCCTCCCAAACGAAGGGATTCCGCGCGCTCCACGATCGTTACTTCAAAACCAAAATGGTTCAACCAATAGGCTAGGGTAGGGCCAGCGATACTGGCGCCAGAGATGAGGATTTTTTTATGCGTCATGAAAAACTATAAATAACCTGTTTGAATTAGGTCAACTTGTTTAATGCCTAATTGTTCAAATAAAGACTGACATTGTTCCTCTAGTTCAGGGATTGAAAATTGTTCCGCATAATCCTTCGCCTCCACTTCGATAAAGTTTTCGCCCGATGGCAACACGTCGAGGTGAATCGTACTATTTTCCAATTGATAAAGTTTTCTCAATTTTTGCGTTTCGCCAATGACCGCATGCAGAGCAAACAATTGTTGGACTTCCTCCTCCGACGGATTTACATCATAGCGATAAACCAGCGTTTTCTCTGCATTGCCCAGTTGGATCCGCTCATAATGCGTGATAAGCGTACCCATCGTGCCTTTGCGATACTTTAATTTCCCCATCGAACACGTAAAATAATAATCCTGCTGCTGATCTTCGCCTATATATCGTGCACCTATTGCCTGCAAATGCGCTTCCAATAATGGAACATTAGAAATCCGCGCTTTCAAGGTGACGTCTTGGTAATTTAACATAAAAGCAAAATCAATTATCGGTCCGGCCCTCGGGCCAATTGGTAAATTATCATAATTTAATCTAATTTACCTTTCAATCGAATAAAACCTGTCCTATGAAATCTATGTTACTCGCGCTTTGCCTTTTATTGGCTTTCACATCAAACGCTCAAATGTTAAATGATAGCCCTTTTGATACAAGTGTTACGCATGCAAAATACAAAGTCGGAAAAGGGCCAAAGGTTTTATTTGACAAAGGACATCACAACTTTATCGTGGAAATGGGTTTAGCAAAACCCTTGATGGATGTGGCTACGGCCGACGGATATCAGGTGAGCGTAGATTCGATGAAATTGACCAAAGAATATTTAGCTCCTTATAACATGCTGGTCATCTTCCCCGCCATGCCCTTCGAATTTGGTTCAAAAAATCAGGTGACTGACGAAATTACCTTTACCCCCGACGAACTAACTGCATTGCATGACTGGGTTTCTGCCGGCGGATCTTTACTTATGTTCGACGAACATGCCCCCATTGATAAATCGGTCACTCCACTATTCAATAAATTTGGGATTAATGTAAGCATTGGCATTGTAACTGATTCTGTTCACTATGATGCGACCTCTGCCATGTCACTTAATCAAGGTCTTATTAAGTACAATCGCTTGAATGGACTATTAAATCCCAATCACCCCATTACACAAGGCGAGCAGCCTGGCGAACAAATTAATACGATTATGACCTATGGGGGTGGCGGTTTAAACGGTGCTGGGTACGCAAATATTTTTACGCTTTCTCCCGCAGCCAAAATTATCAAACACAGCGGAACAGGTCCTTCGGGCTCAGCAAATTCCCAAGCCTTGGCAGGTAAATTTGGTAAGGGAAAGGTTGTCGCTTTGGCGGATTGCAATGGCTTTACCGCGATGTATGTGATGATGGGGAAAACGAAGTTTTCAGCAGGCATGCAGGTAAAAGAATATGATTGGAAACAATTTGCTTTAAACACGCTGCATTGGCTTTCCTCGAATAAATAAAGTTTATGGCTCAGATTCACCCACACATCCACTTCAACGGCAATACTGAAGAAGCATTTGAATTTTATCGTTCCGTTTTTGGCGGAGCGTTCTCCCGTTTGATGCGCTTTAAGGATTTGAACAATCCAGATTTCGTATTTCCTGAAAACGAGCAAAACAAGATCATGTTGATCCGTTTGCCCATCGGGGAATCCTGCGTTTTATCCGGCAGCGATGTGCCTAATTTTTTGGGTGTTGTGAGCGAGGAGGAGAACCGCAGCAAGATTACCATCAGCGCTGATTCAAAAGAAGAAGCGGAGGCTATATTCCATGGCTTGTCGGCCGGCGGAACCGTAGAAATGTCCTTGGACGAAGGCCCCTGGGGCTCATTTTTAGGCACTTTTAGGGATAGATATGGGGTTGAGTGGATGGTTGAGTATTCTTAATCGATTGGCAGAGATTCGCCAAATGTAAGCAAATTATGATCCGGGTCTAACAAGCTAAACTCCTGCTGTCCCCAAGGTTTTTTCGCCAAAGTGCCATTGGGGTGAATGTGGAAATTATTCGCGACTAATTCCTGATAAAGCGCTTCGATGTCAGTCGTTCGAATATAAACCTGCCCGTAATTTTCCAAGGGATTTAAATCGGGAAATTCAAAAAAATGGATTTCGATTTCGTCTTTCTTCAAGATCAAATAATTCCCATAGTCGGCTAGTTCTGAAAATCCTAGACCTTCCAAATAGAACGCTTGTGTCTTCCTTTTATCTCGCATGGGAAGTTTAGGAATGATTTTATTGAGCATAACTGATTACACTAACAACCGCCTTGATTGGCTTTGCGCTTGAAAATAAATTTTTGATCTTTGGTTACATAGCTTGCCATTAAAATGGGATAAGCGTATTTAGGTGCTTTCGAAACGTGATGACTTTTGATGATGATTTGATCGTTTACCTGTAGGTCTCGCAAGGCATCAAATTCCTGATCCGTTTCTCCTCCAAAAGCAAGAATATAATCGTCCCCTTGGATGTTGACCATGATGCCAAAACCAAGGCTAGATCCTTCCGGCAAACGGAGCGATGTAACGACACCCCTAAGTTGCGCATTGCCGCGAATAGCCCGATTAATTTTAATCGCACCGGCATGTACTTTTTGGCCAGTTGGCGAAGCTTCCCAATTAGTGAATTTCATTCCATCCGGTGATTCGAGCCAAGTTCTCAATGCGGTCTTTTGGGTCTGACCAATCGAACTTAACAAAACCACTCTTTGGGCATCTGAATTTTTAACTACAATAAAGGGTTTTACTCCGGTTGCTTTTATGTCATTACCCTTCATCGCAAAAGCCTCTTGTTTATAATCTGCGATATAAATTTCAGTGTTAACAGGTAAAGAATACGATTTCACCTGATCAGGATCGAGGTTACTTACCCTCGTTTGAATTTTACCATCTGGTGTATAGATAATCAGCGTGAGATGGTATACATCTTTGAAGTCATTAGAGAAACGAATGTTCACATTATCCTGGGCTTTCACAGAAAATGCCACTAAAAATAGACTAAAGATAAAAGCAAATTTTTTCATACCTGATTGACTAAAAAAACAGATTTGATTACATCTCTAAAAATCAAGAAGAGATAGACTAAAACTCCCACAATAACTTCGTTGCGATACTTACTAAAGAATTGTTTCATATAAATTAAACGATTCGATTACGCCCCATTACTACATAAAGAATCCCCGTTAAGGCACCTAAAAATCCCATAAAAATAAAGGCAATCGTCCACATCACTTTTTCGTTAGTATTGATTTTATTAGATCCCCAAACTTCCGATAAAGCAGAAACGATAAAAATACCATTTGCTGCCATACCAATGATTAATAATTCATTAGCTCCGGGAAGATGCATAATCTTCATAAACGCGCCCAACAGCTCAAAAACTAAGCTAATGACAAAGCTCCATTTAACTACGATTCCGAGGTTCATCTTATTTCATCCGACTAATAAGTCAAATTAAAGGATAAACTATTACATAACCATACGCCAGAATATTTATCTTGTCATTCTAAACCTCTAAGACCAATGAAAAAACTATTCATTGCCATTCTAACCTGCCTTGCATGCAATGCCATCGCACAAGACGGAACGATTTATCCGCTTGAAGCCCCCAAAGAGCCCAATGCCATTCCCTTAAACACGGGTTCTGTGAAGGACCAGCCTGCTCCAGAGACCTGGTTTCGCCAATGGGGTGACCCGATGGCGCGTAATATTTCAACAGCAACCTTAACCCCATTTTTTCCAGAAAAGGGCAAAGCTAACGGCACAGCAGTTATCGTGGCGCCAGGTGGAGGATACCGCTGGTTATCCTTAGGAAATGAAGGCTGGGAAGTCGCAGAAGCGCTTGCTAAAAAAGGAATAACCGCTTTCGTTTTAAAGTACCGACTATTCCCAACACCCGAAAAATTAGAAGATTTTACGGCCTGGATGAACCGACCACGTCCCGCACCCGTAAAAACAGATAGCGCCACAAAAAATACGAATCCCATGGCGCAAATGGATCTGACCAATCAACTACAAGATGCCGAAGCGGCCTATGCAATGATTCTGAAAAACGCGACCGCATGGGGTGTCGATACGAAGCGAATCGGGATGATTGGATTCTCTGCAGGGGCAGGATTAACCATGCACGCGACGCTCAATTCCCAAACCATGAAACTCGCCTTTATTGGCCCTATTTATGGCGGCATGGGCCCGGTAAAAGTGCCGGCAAATGCTCCGCCCATGTTCAATGTCATTGCCTCGGATGACTTCCTTTTTAATGGTCAATTTGGGGTGATTGATTCGTGGTTTAAGGCCCGCCGACCGGTTGAATTTCATTTATACCAAAATGGTGGACACGGCTTTGGTCTAGGCAATCCGAATCGGACGAGCAATAAATGGTTTGATGCCTTTATTCACTGGTTGGATGTGAATAAGTTTTTGGTGGCAGGAAAGGGGGAATAATGCATATGATTGATCGCTTATTTACCGAAGCATTAAGACCATCCAATAGCATCAGGCTTGACCTAAGCGCCAAGAATACGGAATTGAATTCCTCCATTTATGGGAACACATCCGCTTTCTGTGAATATATTAACGCGAAATTGGATGGCAAAATCGGCTATGGCGGTTATTTGGAAAAGCGTGTGATTTATGAGTCACATGAAAACTTCGCGACAGCCTCCGCCGATTTCCGAAATATCCACTTGGGCATGGATTTTTGGGCCGAAGCGGGTACACCGGTTTTTGCACCCTTATCAGGCGTGGTAGATAGCTTTCAGGTTAATACGGGCT
>JACCDW010947264.1_pt1 | contig 36435 bp, 23 predicted proteins | sample 7449781 | NCBI WGS metagenome assembly JACCDW01 (sample SAMN15323449, study PRJNA562643) | freshwater metagenome | isolation source: river surface water | place: USA:Blue River Watershed | collected 2017-08-18 | reverse complement strand
TGCAAGATCGTAATACCAGCAAAAAGCGCAAGGACTGATTTCGTGAATTTCATTGAAAACCTATATGTGGTTTTTAAAACAAAAAAAATGGAAAGGTCCATAAAGTGAGATGCCCTTTGACGTCACCACACGTCCAAGGGCACTCCCCTTCCCACCTTCTCACCTCCTCAACAAATGAGAATCTCAACGAATGAGTTCTCAGGGACAAATATAACATGCGACCCTATTCGATGCAAGGATAAAAATGACAATGCAAGTCTTTTTTTCATGATGTGGAAAAGTCAAAATTATCTTTGAGAGATATTGGTTGTTTCAAAAAAAAACCTCATATTTGTGTTCACTTTTCGACGGGGTGTAGCGCAGTCCGGTTAGCGCACCTGCTTTGGGAGCAGGGGGTCGTGAGTTCGAATCCCACCACCCCGACGAGTTTTAAATACCGCCTTTGGCGGTATTTTTTTATGTCCTATGCTGAACTATGACGGGATTTTCATCTTCTGTGACACTAATTTCCCTTTTCAAAACAGAAATTTGCCTCACATTGAGAGGAGTTTTCTTTGTGGTAAGATCAATGAGTGATGCTACTCCAATAAGTCTTGCGTCCTGAGTGAGGATTTCTCTTCCTATTGATTTATACGGTGTGATATCATCTGAGAGTATATCATCTACGATAATCGCTCTATCTCCAGAATGTATTGCGAGATTGGGATAGAACACTGATTCATCATTTGAACGCCAAAGTAATCTTGCTTCTAATTGTCTTGCAATTTCAGCCGCGAAGGGCAATGCTCCAACTCTAGCTGCAATCACAACCTGCACATCCATATCCCAAAAATGTTTTACAATTTCATATGCCATTTTCCTGCACAGTGGAGGATATTGAAATGCTTTTACAGGTATATACCATTCATTACAAATTCGACCATCAGTCAAGAGGAATGCACCTCTGATGATTGTACCACAGGTTGTTAATTCTTTTATGATGTCTTGCATTTCCATTAAAATGTGGCCGATGAAATTGTGAATCTATATTCGGGAGTAATTCGCTGACTCATTCTTGCTGAGAAATCGAGTCTAAAGAAAAGTAAGATGCGATTAAGTGCAATTCCTGCCTCATAGTAGTATGAATCTTGTGTTTGAGCTGTGGTAGGTAATGCTTGCAATAATCTTGCACCATCTGAGAAATCAGTCCATCCCAAACTGCCGGTTAATATAAATTCTATTCCAAATGATGCAATACTAGGAATACGTAGTACTCCTGGAATTACTTCACCAAAACTATGTTCCAAAGATAATGCTGCATATCGATCTCCATAGAATTCTTTGACATTCATACCACGAAAAACCCCATCACCGGCGGTTGAGGCAATAGAAGATTCTAAAGAGTAAAATCTTTGAGGTGGGATTTCACCCCATGACCAACCGCCAGAAAATCTCATATCTAATCTCCACAAAGGAAGGGTTGCCATTCTCACAAATGTTTGAAAAGTTGCTTGTGAAAATGAAGCATCACTCAATTCACTGATTGCATGTGTACCTGTAACAATGAATCCACCTGTTGAAATCCGTCTGAACGGAGTGAATTGATATCGAAACTCTCCATTAAGCAATGTATAATTACCAGCTTGAATAGTAGGATTATCTCTAAATCTCACACTATCTGATGCAAAGAGTGCAAAATCTGTATTGACCGAAGCAGGATCATGTCTTTCATGTCTTATGCCAAATCGGATTGCCGAGGGTCTTATGAACTCATCTCTGCGCAAGAAACGTAATTGCCCCCAACCATATTCGAAATATAATCCAGCCCCTTGATTATAATAATAATCACCATAATCATTTTTAAATAAGAAGGAAAGAACATTGATACCATTCACACCAATCACATATGGATTATCTCTTCTTGCAAGTATCGAATAGGCTTGCGCTTCTAGAAAATACTTTTTTGATTTATCGAGATATTGTCGATGAAATACATCAATAAATGGTTTTTTATCTGCCCAACCATATCCTATTTGCAAACCGGTTTCTGCATTGAATGATTGCGTGAATTGCAAACCGACACCTGTGAATAAGCCGTGAACTCGATTATATCGCAATATATTTTCAAATCCTGTGAAAGGTCTTCTTTGAAATTGCTGAAAGAATCTAGATACATCACCTAGCAAAGAATTGAATGCACTCGTTGCAAGTGAGTCGGGATCATCAATTGCTCTTTGTATCTGTTCATATGCCAGCTCCTCCTCTTTTTTCAGAGGAAGCATGGCTTGCTCGACCCAAAATGAAGTATCGAATACATTTGCTTTATCATTGATCTCCACTCTTCTTTGTTCGAAGATATCAGGATCGATATCTGGATTAATCACATAATCATAAGCTACCGTTTCTATGTTGATGTCAACTCTCGGTGCAAATAGAAAGAGAATTTCAGCTGAAAGTGAAGAATATATTCTCAAGCTGACTGGTAATGAATAGCGAGATTCATATTCCTGAAAATTCTGTTCAAATGTGAATGAAGCATCGAATGGTAATTTTACTGCTCGATTCGGAATGAGAGAAACAAAAATAGGTGCGAGCTTTTCTTTGTGAATGCTGAGTGTCCCCGAAAATAAGCGTCTTTGACCTGTCTTTGGAATTACTCGAATCTTGGCAATTTCAGCTCCATCATCAATGCTAATTCCATCGAGAATAAAATCATAGAAATCCAATGCATCAGGATGAAATGGTGTAAATACCTCTTCACCAGTTATCGATATAATATCTTCATATATATTGATATTTGTCCCGAATGCCACGAAATTAGCTTGAGGCGGAATATTCGCAGTTTGCCTTTTCTGAATTATCTCATTGAAAAACTTATCAGGTTTTGAAAAATAACCCTTTGAATAAGATTCTAGGATAGAAAATATACTTGTATCATTTCTTCCACTACTTCTACCTGCTGTAAGAGTATCAGCACTCACAACAAATTTCGTGTATAGCATATAGGTATATCGTTGCAGGGAATCTCGCCATTGTTGTTTCTTTGCAATCACCGAACGCATCAGTTTCACTCCTGGATCTTCCGCTGATACGATCACTTCAGCAGAACGGAAAGCGGATTGACCAAGCTGAATATCTAGTATTATATCTTTACTACCGACTGTGATATTTTTGATTATTGACCCATACCCAACCATGCTAAATGTCAATGCATATTCCCCTTTTTTCAGGCGTAGAAGATATGTTCCTTGCTTTGAAGTGACAGAAGCTTTGTTTTCTATACCCATTGCACGGATAGTCACAAACTTCAATGGTTGTTTCGTGACAGAATCTGTAATACTTCCCCTAATCGTTGCTATATCGGATCCAAGTAGCAGGCATGGAGACCATAAAAAGAGCAATATGAATAAGCTGAATTTCATGTTCAAACTCATTAAAATGCTCTGTCTAGTCCCACTAAATCTCGTAATTCTCGAACTTCTGCTTTTGTAAGTTGTCTATGCTCACCCCTTCTCAATCCTGTGGTTGATAAAGTGGCAAAACGTTTTCTATCTAATTTCTTGACTTCATAACCAAGAGATTCAAAAATTCTTCTTACTTCGCGGTTTTTCCCTTCGGCGAGAATAAGTCGTACAACTGTATGATCTTTGGGTTCTACGAACACTTCACATGCACCCGTTCTTCCATCTTCTAAATCGACACCATTACTGATTTTTCTTGCATCTCGTAAATCTATATCCCTATCCAAACCAACTTTATACTCTCTTTTTATTTCAAACTTAGGATGGGTTAATCGATATGCTAAATCACCATCATTTGTAATGAGCAATGCGCCAGTTGTATTACGATCTAATCTGCCAACTGGAAATACTCTGTATTTGCTTCGTATAAGATCCAAAACCGTTGTTCTTCCTAATTCATCTGAAGCTGTTGTGATGATGTCTTTTGGCTTATTAAGAAGAAAATATACAAGAAATCTTCTGTCAGTAACAGGCTCGCCTTTCACAGTGACAAAATCTTCTAATTGCACTCTTGTTGAAAGATCAGTTACAATGGTTCCATTCACTTTCACCATACCGGCTGTGATATATTCTTCCACAGCTCTTCTTGCACCTATACCAGCATCTGCTAAGTATTTATTGATGCGAACTCCATCATTTTTTTCGGGTGTTGATTTTTTGCCACGAATTGTGGAAGTGGTAGAACGCTTCGAAGATGAAATCTTACGAACAGATGAATTTCTTTTTTGAGAGCTTTTCTCATCACGATATTCCGGACGCGATGCTTTTCTCTCTGTACTTTTCTTACTGTTTTTGCGTGCAGGACTTTTGGATGAAGTATTTGATTGCCTTGCTCTCATGAGATTCCTCGTAAATGTGCAGTGCAAAATTACGGAATTCCATTCAAGGACTATGCATGGAGCGATAAGTACTTAAGTGCTTGATCGGCAATTTCTTGAGGTTGAATCTCTTTCATGCAGGCATGCGTGCCGAGTGGACATGATTTCTGACCATGGATGGAACAGGGTCTGCAGGCAAGATCTTTTTCTATGACGATTGAATTTTCAGACAAAGGACCAAAACCAAAAGCAGGATGTGTTGGACCAAAGATGGCGATTGTAGGACAATTCACCAATGAAGCCAAATGAATAGGAGCACTATCATTTGCAATTAGTAAAGGTGAATTCTGAAGATAAGAGATTGATTGCGAGAGTGTGAGAGTACCTGCAAGATTCAACACCCTACCATTATGCTTCTTTGGAATAATCGATGCACATAATGCATTGTCATTCGCTGAACCAATCAATGCTATAGTATATGATGTCTTTGTCAACAAAAGAGCTATCAAATCTTGAAAATATATTGCCGGCCATTTTTTAGTTTCCCATACACTTCCAGGAGCAATGAAAATCATTGGTTCATGGAATTGAGTATGCTGAGCTTTGAAATATGAACCTAATAATTCGCCGCTTTTCGAATGCACAAGAGGAAAAGTCTGAGAATCTATTCCTTTCAGAAGTACTCTTTGTCTTTCAATTTCATGAATACCTTTTACATATGGGAAACGATCAGTAAGCATAATAGATAGAGAGGCACTCTTAAAACCAATACGAATTGGAATTTTTGATAAACCGAGTATTAATCCTGTTCTAAATGATTGATGTATTGATACTATGCTTCCTGCATGTTTTTCGCGAATTGCGCGTATGATATGCAATAACCCCTTCAATCCAGAATGTGCTCCCCTTTTATCAAAAATAATTACCTCATTAATCAAATTCGGAAATGCTTCGGCAATTTCAGCACCTGCTGGTGTAGTGAGGAATATGATATTATCATATGGTTTTGCACTTCGTAATTCCTCGATGAGAAACATTGTTAATGCAATATCACCTATGAATCCTGTTTGAACAATTATATGACAATTGGTATCATGCATGATATTTCCAGCGATTATGTTGCCAAGTCCATTGTTCGGGATGCTCTCTTATTGCCTGCTCTAAAATAGCAGTATGTCGTTTGGTCAATTCAAGAATATCTTCTTTTGAAGAAGTCAAATCATCTGTCTTGATTTCAGTGAGAGTGACAGAGTATAGTCCATCATGATCTCTCACTGGGACAGCAAATACGAGAGGAGTATGGAATCTAAGTGCTAATGCAGCTGGAGCTTCAAAGACAACCGCGTCTCTTCCAAAAAAAGGAATACTTACATCTTTATTGGGGTCAGCTGCTTGATCGATAAGTAATGCAATGGGGTGATTCCGTTGTAATGCCTGTATGAGCGGTCTAGCAGCTTGATCCATTCCCACTGTGGTATTGCCACCTCTTCTTCGAAGTGCGGTAATAGCTGAATCAATGAATGGATTCTTCTGATTCTTCGCAACCAAGAGAAATGAGAGTGTTGCATGCATTCCTGCAGTGAATGCAAGATATTCCCAATTGGTCAGATGACCCGAAATAATAACAATTCCTTTTCCTCTTTTGAGAATATCTTGAATCAAAGATATATTCTTAAAGGTCATACGTTTGGCAATTTGTTCATTACTTAGAAAATACATAGCGGCTATTTCAAGTAAGACAATACCGAGATTTGTATATGAACCTTTTAAAATCTTATCATGAGATTTTTGATCATTATCTGGAAAAGCATTTTTGATATTATCGAGAGTTATAGCTACTCTTTTTGATGATAATCTCATAAGGAGTATACCAAGCAATGCTCCTGCTTTTTGAAGAACGGAAATCGGTAATACAGCGCTGATATATCCCGTGCAACGAAGCAATATGAGAAATGCATATTGCTGTATCATCTGCCGAATTCTCCCCTACCAGCATCAAACGTATCAGTATTCACATATTCTTGCATCCAGCGTTCATTTCTAGGTTCATTGATTGCTGTGGAATGTACGAGTATATGATTATTGATATCACGCATATCTACAAAATGGAAATACACACCACCTTGGATCTCTGCATAGAACCAGGTTTCATATGGTCTTGCAGTTGTACCCATATATTTTCTGTCTACCTGAGTCGGCGCGCCATATCTTCGCATAACACGACCTCTATCAGAGCGCCAGCCTTCACGAAATTGAGGATTAGAAAAATATGTATTTGAATAATTGATGGACTTTCTGAATTCTTCCAATCGTTCATTAACAATGGTTTCTGTATTGGGATCTCTTTCTTTCCAGAATCTAAACATGAATTTTTGTTTTGCTGTCAAATCACCTAGTGCAGACCACAAAGATTGTTCTTGAGAATTTGCAAGACATGTAGACTTTTCAAATTCTTCATCAATTCTTTTCTCCGAATAGGTTGAAAATTCGCTTTGCTGAAACAACTCATCTTCTGAAAATGTATTGGCAAGCTCTGGTGGCATTTCTGGATTTACGATATACAATCGTTTTACACTTGAAACGGTTTCCTTTTTCAATATTCCAGAATAAGTTAATTGAACTGTGTAAACACCACTATGTAAACCTAATAGTGGTATTGAAACATATTCTACAATTGCTTCGCCAATCACAGCCTTTTTAAGTGGTATTTCAGCCATTGCCCTTTGTGCAGCATCCTTGATGGTATAAACAATATCAAGCGTATCTCCAGGGATACATCCATATAACTCTGAATATAGATTCAAAGTGGGATCTGTACCAATACACTCCAAACTTGGATTTGGTATGACAAGTAAACCATTTCTTTGTAATTGCTCAGACCATTCCAATCGTGATGTATCATTTAATTGTTCGATTCGCAATGCGGTCATCATATCACTCATATACATTTTTTTTCCATGCATCATCTTAATGCGAAGTGGCAATGAGATTTTCGCAATTGCATTACTGTCATTCATATCCTTAGCGGTGATATGTACTGTATAATTACCTGGGTGTACAAAAAGAGAGCGACCACCAATCAAAAAACGTTCATGCAATACAACAGGATGCTGAGATATATTGTCAACAATCCACTCACTAACAGTTATCTCTTTTGTTGAATCATGCTCCATAACCACGTTAAAATTCAATGATCCTATATATCCTTCAAGCGTTGGATTATATCGCAAATTGGTATCTGCAAGTGAATACACAATTCTACATTCAGTCAGTGAATCGCTTCCTCGATACTGGAGGATATCCATACTGATTGGTAGATCCCTAGCTTCAACTATATATGCAAAAAGAAGTAGCGTGAGAATATGTTTGATATATGTATTCATAACTGTATAAAAAATGCCGTCAGGAAAACCCGACGGCATTTATTGATGTACTTTTCTATCATGCCGTTCGGCGATAGGATTATAATTGATTATTCAAGTCTCATGCTGATGGACAAGCGATTGACCAATCCAATATTTTGTACAGGATTGACTGAATAGTCTATTTGACCATCGAAACCTTCGCCGGCATACTTGAATCCAACACCACCTGCGAAATTGAATGAATCATGACCGAGCTTATAGCCACCACGAATAGCAAGCATATTGCTCCATGTATATTCAGCACCGATAGTATACATTTCAGGAGTATCAGACAATGTTTCAAATTCAACTGCAGCCACGAGACGATGTTCTGCATTCGCGTCCAATTTATCTACGCCTTGAATCATTGCAGTTACATCGGTAGAAGCACCTGCACGGAAAATCAATGGAAGATTAAATGGATTTGTGAGCAATTGTTGATCTAGTGGACTTGCTGATAATTCATTGATCAATTTACCTTGGCGATTTAAATCAGCACCAGTATATGCTTGTTGACCACCAAGATTGGAAATGCTAAATGACAAACGTGTGTCTTTGAAATCAGTTTTATACACAGTTCCAACATCAAATGCCACACCACTAGATCCAAGTGAAGCAAATGAATTTTGGATATACTTGAATGTTAAACCAAATGCAAATTCATTTGTAATATAGCCTGCAAGTGAGGCACCAAGAGCAAAATCAGATATGTTATATGATGCTCCAGTTCCTTCAGCTTTTTCAAGAGTTGTGATTGGGATTTAACCGCTGGAGAATGAAGTCAAACTCACTACAAAGCGATATGAATCACCGATAGGAAGAACAAGGCCTGCAAAATTATGGGAAAAACCTGCAAACCACTGTGTATAGGAAATATTAGCCGCCATTCCATTGATATCGGCAATACCGGCTGGATTCCAATACATTGCAGTGACATCATTGGCTAAAGAGCTATATGCTCCTCCCATGCCATTGCCTCTTGCCCCAACCCCAATTTTCAAAAATTGAGCACCCGCGGCGCCAACCTTTTTGAAATCACCTCCCGATGAACCGGAGACAATGTCATCGGCTTGCAAGGAAGGCAAAGTCAAGGCCATGACCGCCAATGCCAAAATGTGTTTCATAAATTTCATGGATATACTCCTGTTTTTTTCTTCTGTTTGGGATTTCTCAATGAATCCGGGCCGATTACTTAATCGACCCGGAAACTGTCAATTATTCGGGAATCACGCGGAACCCACCAACAACAACTGCAAATTTGATAAATGACTTTGCACCATTTGGCGTTTCAACTTGCGCGATATACACTGATGAACCTACACGCTGACGATTACTTGTGAGAAGATCCCACACTTGCATTCCATATTTCTCATTACCTTCATTTGACAATTCATTATGTGTCAAAGTGCGAACAACTTCACCTGAAGGTGTATAGATGGTAATCTTACACTCTTTTGGCAAACGAGTGAAATAAATTTTCGCATCATATGGTGAACGTTGTGCCTGATGGCTAACATAATATGGATTTGGTACAATCTTCACATCATTGAGCATTTCATCTGTGTATTGATCCAATTGAGGCACAGAAGGCATAACCTTCGCTCTGATTTTCGCACCTGGAAGTGGGAAACCTTTTGCACCACCGAATGTACCGAAATACACTTTATCACCTGCTTGGAAATCCTTTGAAGGCATAGCTGATGCAGTATCCCACAAGCGTGAGCGAGTATCAGCGGCATATCCCTTATTGGCATAATCCAAACCGAAGAAATTACCATTGATATTCAATGTATGAACAAAATCGATAGCATCTTGTCCGCCTTGAGCTGATAAGTAATATCTACCTTGTCCAACCAATCCGGCTGTTTGATCACGACGAGTCGATACTGTATTTGGAGTAAATCTACCATTCACATATCCAGCAGCTCCAAGTCCGAATGAACCAACAGGCACATTCTTTGGATTAGGCATAGAAGTACGAACAGTGTTTGGATCGATCCACTTTGTGAGAGGCAGACCATACTTCACATCAACAGAATCCTGTGAATTAAGTTCTGCAGGACGCTTGAATGAATATAAGTCACGAACTTCAACTTCTAGGTAATCTACTTCAAATGTCTTTGGAGTTTGTTGAGTACCAACTGTGACATTCAAAGTTTCTTTTCCACCTGGCTTGAATGTAACTTCAAACAAACCTGGACCACTATTATACATCTTACCTTGAATGAGACCAATTGAGTTTACAGCTCTGTTGATAGGTACATTTGTTGTTGGATATGCACCTGGAACTGTATCAAGAACCGCATCAGCTCCCGCAAATGGGAATAGATCTTGAGATGGGAAAATGATATTTGTATTGGCAGTGCTTGATGTATATGCTGTGTCATAGCGGAGAATTCCACCTTGTTGTTCTACAGCAAAATCAAACCCAAAATTGAATGCATTACCCATTTCTTCAGATGCTCTAAAGCTATAACAAGCAGGATCTGTTGAGAATGAGCCAACACGAAGGCGCTTTTCTTTGTTATCTGGAACACCAAATGAATCTTGCTTACCAGAAACTGTATCAACGATTGCAGTATCACTAAATACATATGTCGCTGCATTTTCTGTGAATGTGCTTAAATAGCCAAGTGAACATGCATTTGCTTCAAGCAATGAACCATGATTATACAATTCCTTCCCTGTTGTGAGATTGCGAATAATCATGCGTGTCCCATAAACACCATACATAGGCGGATTGGAGAAATTCGCTGATGGTAATGGGAATGAAAGCATCCCTGGTTCTGGTTGGAATTCAATTTCAAGTTCATGACCTTCACCATTTGTAGTGAAGAGTTGATTCAATCGATCTTCATTTTTCACAGGAAAATTGAAGTTGAAGAAACCACCCAATTTTGAAGAATCAGCACTAATCACTTGAATTTTTGCGCCAGAACCTGATCTTGCAGCATCTGCAAGTGGCATTGTTTTGGCAATATTCAATTCATCAATTCCGGATGCAAATTTCTTCGGAGTACCTTGAGCATAATCACCTTCATCAAAAGCACTGAGCCAATAGAAATAGTTGATATTATTCAAGAGTTTCTCAGTCTTAGTCATATCTGCGTTTTCATCAACCTTACCATCACCATTATCATCGCCATTATCAATGAATGTTGATCCGCTTGTGATTTTTGACATATATGGTCTGATTACATCTCTACGAATTTGATCGCGCTTTTCTTTGGTAGATTCGATATCTGGGAAGATGAGAGCAGCGCCATTTCGCTGGAGCAATGATACCAATGCTGGATACAATACATCATAATCCACAGAATCTGTTCTGGTAAAGCTTGAAGTAATACCTGTAGCCGCAACACGAACATTTGCAGGAAGGAATACTGTATCGCCAGGTGCGATGATAATATTTGGCCATCTCAGCGTATTGTTATTTCTCCAACGTGGTGGAGTTTGTGTTGCTGCACGATTGATTGTCAATACACCCTCGAGAAGAGATTTTCTCTCACCTGCATTGAGTGATTTGAAATATGTGTTCCATGGCTCTGAACCAAGTGGATTCTTGCGTGTAGAACCTTGCATGAAACGACGAACTTGGAAATTGAATGAGTCAATTTGGCGTACAACTTGGAATGAATCAAATGCTGGTGCAAGTACCGCATCATCATTTGATGCTGTGCTAGCAGACTTCACAAATGGAGTAGGCATTGACCATTCAGCAATTTGTTTCCAACCGAAAGGACCGCGTGCAATACTGCGACGAGTATCAATATCAAAAGAATCCAAATCTGTACGGCGTGCACGATATAAACGATAACCCAAAAAGTCCATACCTTTTTCAAGATCATCATAAGAGTATTCTGATGTTGAGTCCCATGAAACGATAACGGCATTATTCAGTGGTCTCCAATTCACTTTACCAGGTTCTGGTGGAGTTGGAGTACGGAAATTATCATCATATACTCTTTGTGCAAACTTGTCACGCTTGATAAGTTCAACCAAATCTGGAGTTGCACCGGTTGGATCCGCACCAGTTGGTGTATTAGCCATAATAAGACCAACCACAGTTCTTGCAGTATCACCAGGACGAAGTGAGAATGGACCTGTAGCCATCAAGAAGCGCTTATCACCAGCTGGTGTATCGCCATCTTTGATACCAAGAGAAACGAAATTATATCGATCATCATTCTCTTTTGGATCATCTGTAATAACCCAGTTACGGAATGTCTTAAGACCCAATTGTTCTTTGTTTGTATATACTTTTTTATCTGTTCTCAAGAAGCCTGCTGAATCAGGACTTGTACCGATGAGTCTGAAGACTACGGAATCTTGTCCATTCTGATCTGGAACAGTATCAACAGGAACGAGTGCAGGATATGTTGCAGGACTTTCCAAAAAGTCAAATCCGATATATCCGAAACCTTTTCCTGCTTCGCCTTGATTTCCTTGTGACCATTGAACAGCAAGGTTCAAAGTGTCTTCTTCATCATAAAAACGAGTTCTATCATTTGCTGCATAGTTCGCAGAAGAACCTGCAATACCTATGTCCATGTCGAAAGCAGGAGCAAGCCAGCATTCACGAAGAGTGTCCTTTGATTTATTGATCATCGCATACTTGATGAACAAGAAGTCACGATAATCACCAAAGCCCCATGAATAAATCATTTGTTCATACTGGAGTCTCATCGGATAACCTTCACTACGACGACGGCCAACACCACCTTCATAACGATTCAAATCAGTGTCTTTGAAGGTTGCGAAAATATCTTCACCAGAGATAAAGGCAGGTCCTTTAGGATATGCATCTAAATTTCTGCTACCAACGGCATCAACATATCCACCGAAATAGCGATCCTTACGCAATTCATCATTTGAATTAGTACTCACATCCCAAATAGGCCATGGCGAAGTACCGTCTGATGGCTTCACGGGGGATCCATCTGAACGACGATAATCTGATGAGAAATAGAGACGATATTTTTCGCGGCTTGCATCATTGACCAAATCTTGATCATCAATGCGACCAGGTACCATCCAAGATCCACCAGAATTTGGATTATAGGAGATAGCGCAAAGCTTTACGGTATCGCCAACTGGATTCAATTTCTTCGCAGCAAACCAAATACCACCACCGAAGATATATTGATTATTTGACCCACGAGGCCATTTACCACCACCTACACCATTGGCAACATCCAAACCAATGATACCATAATTGGTTGAGAAGAATTCAATTCTACTCACTCTGTTTTTCTGCAAATCAAAAGTACCACTGACTGCTCTGAGAGTTTTATCTCCCTCTTTGCCAGGTACTGATCCGTCCTTCGTCTTCGCAAAGGAAATTCCACCGGTGACAAGCACCGCAAGAATCAGTATGGAAAATTTCTTTATTGTAAATAACATATATACACCTTTGTGCATTCAATTGTTGAGATTAAAAGTTGATCATGACGCCGAAGAAAGCAGAGCGTGGTGTTTGATAATTTCCACGGAATGCAATTCGATCTTCTCTGTAATTCTTGTATGCCTGATACTTCTCTTCCTGAGTCACAAGTCCATCTTTGTTAAAGTCTGAGTTCTCATTGTATAAGCGTTCACCATACAAATCATACTGAGTAGGTTGGAATGTGGAAGGATTAGCCAAGCTAGCTTCACGATACCATACGACAGGACTGAAGTCACCAAGCACTCTGTCAAGTACATCACCATCATTATCAGGATCTTGTGTTCTTGAGAATACACCAACAACACCTGTGCGATTAAATAGATTGAACACATCAGCAAAAATTTGCAATGATGTTCTGCCCATTGATTCTCCGAACCAATCTTGCAACATGAATGCTTTTGTAATACGCAAATCTGTTGAGAAGAATGAAGGTTGACGCTCAGCATTGAATTCGCCAATTGGATTACCACGGCGATCTTGACGAGTATAAGGAGTTCCAGACAAAAAGCGATTTGTAAAGCTTATTGTCATATTCTCCAATGGACGCATTCCTGCAATCTCAATACCTTCTTCTCTGCCCCATACGAAATCAACAATTGCATTGATGGTATGACGGCGATCGGAATTGAATGGGAATTCTGAAAGTGGGAATGTAACCTGGCCGGTATATGGATCAGGTTGCAATGCATAATTTGATTCAGGACTGGAGGATGTACCTGCAACTGAAGCCAAGGTATAATTGATATTGAATCCAATATTATTTGTAGCACGCTTGCGAAGTGTGAATTCGATACCGCGAGCTGAACCATATTCAGCAACAGCATATTCTTGATAATTATCAGGAACCACGCGGAAATTGCGAATACCAACTTGATTGTAAATGTCTTTGTAATAGGCTGTCATGTCAAATGCAAAATCATCACTGAGTTGCAAATTGTATGACACCTGATAAGCATTCGTTCTTTGTGCTTCCATGTTTGGATTACCAACAATGGTATTTCCACGAAGGCGATCTGTATTGAAGCCATCATACATATAGCTGAAGTTTGGCATTTGGAAATATACACCATAAGCCAATGTAAAGATCGAACGATCTGTCACAGGATATGTAATTGCCAAACGAGGACTGATTTGATATTTAACAGATGCTTCTTCAAATCCTTCAGTGGATGAAATAGGAAGCCAAACATTTGATACTTTAGCTCTATAAATCGCATTTGGATTTGTCATGTCAAAACGCAAACCAGCATTGATGATGATGCCTTTATACTTGAGCTGATCCTGCACATATGCAGAAGCTTCAAGTGGCTTCATCGCCTTGCTTGTACGCTCATTTACGAGTGTAGGATTGATTGCATTTTTGCTATAGATATTTCCGCCATATTCATCGGTGTAAATATCAAAGAATGGGTTACCATCCCAAGGCAAACTATTATTGTGACGACGAAGCTCATAAGTACGAACTTCAAAACCTGCCTTGAAATTATGTGTAATATCACCGGCATCAATATTCGCATTATAGAATCCATCGAATTGCAAGAAGTTTTGACTTCTAAATTCAAATGCACGCTCATTTCCATGTCTAATGAAAAATCCTTGCAAACCATATGGATTGTCTGTGCTATTTGAATTTGCATTGTCTTCGATATAGCCTGTCAATGGATTTCTTTGATAAATATCTAAGAATAAATATCCATCAGCTGTGCGCTGTGTACGAGGAGCACTTTGGAACCAATCAATAGCACCATCTGGTGTACCAATCATTTCAGAAGGAAACTCAGATTTAGAATTTGTGCGTGGTTGATACAAATCTTGTGGTTTATATACTTCAATTGTTCCGAAGATACCAGGATCATCAAAACTGCTGCGCTTCGCAACTTCATTATTATTTGAATTAGATGAAACAGTAAATTCAAAGAAGCTATTGGAAGAAAGAGTCTGATTAATACGGATGAATGCATTGTTCACAACATTGTTTACTGCTGCTAACTTTGCTGCATATTCAGGAACAAAGATTGTGTCACCAGCTGAAAGTTTTCCAGTATTGAGATCAACTTTTTGATTCTTTACACCAAAATCATCAGCATAGAGCCAACCCCAACCCATACGCTCGCGACTTGTCAAACCGATTTGACCACCAAGTGTAACACTAAGATCGCTGAAATTGAATTTCATACGACCAGTCAAATTGCGAACCCATGTTTCTGAATTTGGAAGTTGTCCAAGATTATTTCCTAAAGGATCAATCACTCCAAGTGATGCACCACCAAAGATTTCACGAGAATAACGACCAGCCAAGAAGAATGTGGCATTTTCTAGAACTTGCAATGGACCACCAAGTCCAATATCAAATCCATTTTCATCTTTGTTCATCAATTTTACGCCATTACCTGCAGTACCATACAATGCAGGAAGATCTCTTCTCCAACGAAGATATCCTTCATAGCGATCTGTACGACCGGTCTTCACAACGGTATTCACAAAACCACCAATAACATTCCCATATTCAGCGGAGAAACCACCAGTGAGAACTTGAACTTCTTCAACCGCGAAGTTTGAAACTGTTGGTGAATATGTAGTACCACTAGAACCGAAACCACCACTAAAACGGTCAGATACTTCCAAACCATCAACGCGGATTTGCGTTTCATTCGCTCTAGAACCACGAATTTGAAAACCATTACCAGAACCCTGAACACCTGCATTCAAAGCAACAATGCCTTGAACTGTTTCACGAGCAACACGAATATTATCTTCACCTTGATTACTTCTCAAGGAACCAATTTGCGTCTTGCTCACCATATTTTGCTCTTTCTTCGCATCAACAACAACAGCATTCGATGTTACTGTTGCCTCTTGCATACGAGCATTGAGCTCTGTTGTTTGGTCAGCTGAAATGCTGACAGTTGCTTTGAAATCTTTAAAGTTCACTGCTTTAAAGACCACAGTATATGTACCCGCTGGAATGTTTACGACAATGTACTTGCCGTCTGCTTTGACAAATGCCCCGCGAGTTGTTCCCTGCACACGTACAGTGGCACCAACAACCGGCTTGCCTTTATCATCTGTCACTTTCCCTGAAAGCGTTCCGTAAAGACCGGCAATCGCACTCAAGGGAGCGGTAAGCATACATAGAAATAATGCAAGGAGCCTTAGTTTCATAGTATCTCCGAAAAACCGAGATGACTCGGATGATGAATAGTTATAAGTAAAATGTAAATTTCAAACAAAATGGGTTGCCTATATACTAGGCAACCCAATATTTCTTAGCGAACAATTGAGAACATTTTTGAAGCAGTACCATTCGCTGAACGAATTGTACAATAATATGTACCTGTTGCAAATGATGCTGTCGACAATATCACTGATCCCTCTGCACTCATTTCAGCTGGCATCTCTGCAATTGTCTGCCCAAGTGCATTGCTGATTGTAACAGAAACTGCTTGGTCTTGCTTACCAAAAGAAATTGTCACTAGATCTGTTGCTGGATTTGGTGCAATGCTGAATTCAGGTGTTTGTGAAACTTGCTCATCAACACTCACAAATGCAGGACGGAAAGAATGAAAATGAACGAAATTTTCTTCTACATCTTGATTGCTATTCTGAATGCTGACACCAGGTGTGCGGTCTGCTTGATATGCCATCATTACAATACCATCTTTTACTCTCTCATGCATTGATGGGAATTGGCAATCATATTCAATTGGAGTGAGATCAATTTCTGGCTCCCACATTTCCGCACCATTGAATTTCTTTGAAACATACACATGACCTTGCAAACCAAAATCTGCATTGCCATCTGCAAGAATAGTTTCAAAAACATCACCATTCTTGATGCCTGTATAGACCATATACAAAGAATTATCAGCATCATCAACACCTAGTTTGAAATGGCGGCATAAACCTGAACCGAATGGACGAGTTACGACTGTACCCTGACCATCCCAATCTTCAGCCATTGTTGTCAAACCAAAGGTATTTGTTGCTTCATTGAAATATACACCTTGAACGCGGGTATAAATACTTGCAAATGTAGTATCATCAGTGAATTCAATCTCTCCATTGTCATTCATTTTAGCAGTACCGATATTCCAGCTTGGAGTTGCAGAAGCCATACCATGTACAAAACCATCGGAATCAATCACGATATCAAAAGAAGGACCACAAATGGGTACAGTATCTGTTGTTGCACGGAATGTTCCATCACCATAATCTTCAACCATATATGCTGTTTGATGTCTTGATCCACCAAATACATTGATTGGCTGCCCCCAAGTTTCACCATTATCTTCTGATTTGATTACGCGAAGATTGAATGTAGTGTCCTGATAAGCAAGTGCAACTGTACTACCTCTTGTAGCAAGCTGATAGGAATTAGCACCACGTCCTGTAGGCCAAGTTGGGTTTGACAATGGTCCTGTCATAATCTTAGGATCAGTCCAAGTATTTCCCTTGTCCGTGGAACGCATGTATACAACCTGCTCACCAAAATTTTTGCTTGATGTATCAGAAGTAAACACAAGATGCGTAACATCATCACCATCAACTGTTGCATGTCCCCACAAAGATGAATCCGCACCTGGAATTTGCTTTGAAGTAAAAGCAACATCTCCAAAGCTTGTATTCTTAGTAATACGCATTGCTGAAGCAGATGACTCAGAACTAATCACATGGGCGATAGAACCTACTGAACCATCTTTATATTGAATGATAGATGGAAAACCTGATCTGATATTTCCTTCAATTCTATTCCATTCAATGTCAGTGTATTTTTCAGGATTCAATGGATCTGCCATGTCAATCAGGGAATAGTAGCTACCACGTGTAGGATGCGGAGGATTGAAACGCTCCATATCTGTAGCACCCATCCAAATCACTTGAGCTGACTTGTCATTTCCCTCTTGGAAATAAGAGATACGATGTGGCATTGATCCATTTGACTGAAGATCATAATATGTGATACCAAGTAATATACCTGGCAATGCATTTGTTGTCTTCATAAATGGCGTTGTGGAAGTTTGAGACTTGCGCACTTTCTTGCCAATATCTACAAAATTATTGCTCTTAAGTGCCATTACTGGCTTACCAGCAATACCATTCGAAATAAGTGTATTTCGCATGGAGGGTTGAGCAAATCGAATACCTTCTGTTTTCAATTCTGCATTCTTGAGAGGGAGTGGTTTCCCCTTTTCAATTGTCTCGGACATCATTGTGCTTGTCATTGCGCACATAAGTCCAAAAGACGATAATAGAGTACGGAAAAGCATGGTGAAAATCCTCATACTATATTGAGTAAAATTTGATTGTCATGAATTCTATGCATTTCCCTCTTGTACGAGAATATGCGTCGTACAAATTACGCAGAAAAACTGCATGTAACCAAACTATAATAGAGGGAAATAACAGAATGTGGATAAGGTAAATACAGAAGTGTAACAAGTCATTGAAATGGAGGGTTCATTCAAGAGGATTATTTATTGCGGAATCTCAATGAGACATAAGGGCTTGCACAGATTGTTGTGCTTCAACTAAGGCTTGTTTAGGAGTTAAATAGCCATAAACTGCTTGAGAAACAGCTAATTCATATGCTGATTCAATATCCAACCACTTGGGATGAACCGAGGAAAGTCTAGACCTTTTCAATTGCTCAATGAATATCGGAAAACCCTGTATTTGAGCAAAAAAAGGATCATTCTGAGCTGCAATATCGGCAGGTATACCTGCTGTAATACTCAATTTGCATAATCGGAGAGTTTGCTCCCCTGCAGTGAGGAATTGTATGAGTTTTAAGGCTTTATTTCTTTTATGAGTTTTTTTGCTAATTGCTAGATAATCACCACCTGTAAATGATAAACCACTTTCGACTTTCATTCCAGGCACTAATGCAAGACCGAATCGCATATCAGGCTGTTCATTTGGGATTTTTTCGAGTAGCCATGGACCACTAATCCAAAACCCTATTTTTCCCTGTATGAACATTTTATCTAATTGTTTGGCGGATTCAATGATTCCATGAGGAACAAGTGATACATAAGATTCCAATGCTTGGACATTTTTAGGATCATCTAATGTTGGCTGACCAGCTTTAGTGAGTATATCTCCTCCATTACTCCACATGATTGGAAGCATACGTTTATAGACTTGATGAAGATCTTGACTTACAATTCCAACCCCATAAATTCCCTCTCCTCCCCTCGCTTTAATCTTTTCCGATTGCTCCTTTAATTCCTGCATTGTACGGGGATGTGGTTGATTTGCAATCCCTGCCTGTGCACGCAAATCTTCATTCACGAATAAAATCCGAGTGCTCAAAACCCATGGCACGGCATACATCGAACCTTTCCATGTTGTAGGATCAAGAGAAACTGCGGGAAATCTGTCTATTTGAATTTCAGCTGATGTGAGAGGAGAAAGTACTCCTGCCTCTGAAAATTGTGCCACCCAATCAGATCCAAGCTCAATAATATCTGGTTCAGTGCCTGAATTGAATGCTGAAATCAATTTTGTTTTACCATCAGACCAATTCAGTCCAATCAATTCAACCTTCACACCCTCTTTTTGAGAAAATTCCATCAATAAAGATTCTAATTCCTTTTGATGTGCAGGTGAATTCAAAAAACATCCGAATCGTAGAATATCATCTTTTTGTTGATCTGATTGCGTGCATCCAGCAATCAACATGATGAACATAATCAAAGCATACTTATTCATGTCATGCCAATTGAATGCCATAGACTGAAGATACTTTAGCAAAAGCATAATTCACAAATTCTTCTTCAGACAATGGCTTGCCTGTAACCCATTTAATGATCTCTCCGGGGGTTTCGGTCTTGCCATAAGAATGGATATTCTTTCTCAGCCAATTCAAAATGCCAGCAAATTCACCATTGGCTATATCGGCATGAACATTCGGCATAACTTCTTGAATCTTCTTCCATTCCATTGCAGCGTATAATTTACCAAGGGTATAACTTGGGAAATATCCGAATCCACCAAATGACCAATGTACATCTTGTAAACAACCAAGCGCATCATCTGGCGGAAGAACACCTAAATACTCTTTCATCTTTGCATTCCATGCTTCAGGAATATCTTTGGTTGCGAGTTTACCATTGATCAAATCTCTTTCAATTTCAAATCGCAAAATGATATGCATATTATATGTGATTTCATCTGCCTCTACACGAATAAGTGATGGCATGACGGTATTCACTGCATGATACATATCTCGAGCACTTAATCCTTTTGCTTGTTCAGGGAAATACTTTGCAAAATGAGGTAATGCAAATTCCCAAAATTCTTCTGTTCGTGTAATGATAGTTTCCCATAGCAATGACTGAGACTCATGCATACCAATTGATGCACCTTCAGCAGCAAATGTTCTCGCATATTCTAGCGGGAAACCTTGCTCATAGAGTCCATGACCAGTTTCATGAATCACGCCATATAAACAAGAAGACAAATCATGTTCATTGATCCTAGTTGTAAGTCGAACATCATGCTGAGTGAATGAGGTACAGAATGGATGAGCTGTGAGATCCATTCTTCCATGTGCAAAATCAAAACCCATTTTTTCTGCAATGAATTTTGAGAAAGCCATTTGTAGGTCACCCGGAAAATGTTGTCGCATTGGAGCATCATTTACCAAATGTTTCACAGGTTCAATGGCCTTCACAATCGTAGAAGTTGCATCACGCAATTTGTCAAAGATAGGATTCAAATGAGCAACTGTTGCTCCTGGCTCATATATGTCCAATAAAGCATCATAACGATTATCAACATATCCGCGACATTCAGCCTCTTCTCTTTTTAATGTTAATAACTCATCGAGGATTGGAGCAAAAATCGAGAAGTCTTTTTTGGACCTTGCTTCTTTCCAAATATCTTGTCCTAAAGACTGAGCTTTAGATACCCTTTTCACCAATTCCTCTGGTAATTTTACGGCCTTGTCATGCTCTTCCACAAATAATCGCATCAGCGGATTTTGATCAGCAATATGTGTTTCTTTCAATTTGAGGACAAGATCTCTTGCACTCTCACCAGTCAGCATTTGATGCATAAGCGTGCTGAGGGTAGAAATTTGTTCTGCACGCATCATTGATGCACCATGAGGCATATATGTTTCTTGATCCCAATTCAATACAGCGGTGGCAGCACCGATATCGCTGATTGTATTCATCAAGGATATTGTTTGTTTTTCTAATACTTCACTATTCATCATGTACTCCAAACAAAAATCAGCATTATGCCGATGTATAAGAGAGAAGATGTGACAACCATGAATTACCAAGTTTTTCAAGCACAGAATTTTGTCTCAATCGACTTTTTAAATGTGCAAAATCAACTCTGTCCAATTCTTGATCTTGATTGAAACATGAAAACACAGGAGTGATTTCTTTTCCGGTTTCTGGATCCACATGCTTTTGTAAGCATTGAGCACAGATTTCTTTCATCATGCATTGCATTGGAGAATTGATGGATCCAATAGCAATATGCTCACCCAAAAATGGCTGTAATACACCTCTTCTGGCTTCTTTCACTGCATTCATCATTCCATCACTTCCAATTGCGATAATTCTCGAAACAGATTGCATTGGAATGACTTGTTCTCCGGCTCTGCCTTCAGCATATGCAAGCATTGCTTGTATGATATTACCACGAAAATGCACATCCTGCGGTCTTCTTGGTTCGATCTCAGCACCTGTATCAGTGCACCATACAATTTTATCAGTGGAAGATTCAATTTCATCCATTTTAAAGACATCTTCGCCTTGTTTATATCCAGCGAAATACATCACATTGCAACCTTGTTTTTTGAGAGCTTTGGAAATTGAAAATAATACTGCATTTCCAAGGCCACCACCTGCTAGCAAAACAGTCTCACCAAATGGAATTTCTGTTGGAGCACCTGTTGGTCCCATAACCACTAATCGTTGACCGGGCTTCACATATTGTACAAGCCTGGAGGATGCACCAATCTCAAGGACAATCATAGAAAGAAGTCCTTTTTCGATATCGGTCCAAGCACCAGTCATTGCCAATGCTTCCATGGACATTCTCTTACCATCAATGATGATTGGGTCTGTCTCATAATTCTGCATGCGATAGAATTCACCTGGTCGAAAATTCCTTGCAGCAGCAGGAGCATGTACAATTATCTCTGTTATGGTTGATGTCAATTTTTCAACATGCACCACTGTGGGTTTGAATTCTTCATCCAATCGATCGAAAAATGCGTCCAACTCAGATTGATTTGGCTCATAGCCAGCCTGCTCAGCTTTTTTGATATCATCTTCAAACAAAGATGCAATATGAGCATATCCATTTTTCGCACTCGCCATTGCTTTCACAACGCTTCCTGCATAATATGGATGCCCATCACCAAAAAAGGAGACAAGCTTTCCTTCTTGCTCATAGGATGTGAAAAATGCTTGTGAAAAATCATACAATTCAGGTGTGATCTTCATTTTCTCACTCATTGATTATCAACATTGCATCGCCATAAGCGAAGAGTCTATAATCGCTCTTGATTGCTCTCTTATATGCCTTGAACAAAAGTTCTTTGCCGGCAAAGGCAGCAGACAATAAGATTGAGGGTGTTGCAGGTGGATGAAAATTTGTGATAAAACGATTTGCGATTTTGAATTCATAAGGAGGATAAATGAATTTATCTGTCCATCCTTTATTTGGTTTCACTGCACCGGTTGTTAATACACTGGCTTCTAATGCTCGTGCAACGCTACATCCCACAGCATATACATTTTTCTTTGACTTCAGTGATTTATTGATTGTATCTGCATTGTCCTTGGTGATTTCAAAATATTCAGAATACATGCGATGCTTCGTAAGATCTTCCACTTCTATATTCTCGAATATACCTTGTCCAATATTTAAACTCACCGTTGCAATACGAACGCCTTTTGCTTCCAATTCTTTGAGCATCTTTTGCGTAAAATGCAACCCAGCTGTAGGAGGTGCAATAGAAGCAGTCTTATTTGGATTGGCAAACACTGATTGATATGTTTCTTTATCATGTTCAGTGGGATCACGCTTGATATAAGCAGGCAATGGCATTTCACCAATACGCTCAATCACTTTGAACAAATCGCCATCATAACTAAATCGAACAGTTCTACCACGATTGGTAGTATTGTCAACTACCTCGCAATAGAATTTATTATTGTCAAAATATATCTTATTACCAATTCTGACTTTTCTGGCTGGTTCCACAAGAACATCCCAAATGCGTTCCTGCGCTTTCAATTCGCGAAGTAACATCACTTCTATTTTTGCATTGGTTTTTTCCTTCTTGCCAAATACGCGAGCAGGAAATACTCTGGTCTCATTTACGACAATACAATCTCCCTTTTGAAAATAATCCATGATGTCTTTGAATGTCTTATCTTCCATCTCTCCGGTGGCCTTATTCAAAACCATCATTTTGGCAGAGTCTCTCGGATCTGCTGGAAATTTTGCAATATTCGATTTTGGGGCGATATACCTGAATTCTGATAATTTCATGAGTGGTACAATTCTATAATGAGACAAGTGTATAACATGTGGATAACTCTGCAATAGATTGTTAGTTAAGGTAATTACAGAGTTTTACAAAGAGATTTCTCAATCATTTACATGATAAAGAGCCGTAAATATACTGTTTCAAGAGGGGGGTTGTCAATATATTTTTTCCTTTTTGACTACTGAAAACGGATAAAAACAATGAAATTTGCCCTTCTTTGGAGCGAAGAATATTCATGATTCAGAAAGAATTCGAACTAGTTTCACAGTATAAACCTGCCGGAGATCAACCTGATGCGATTCGACAATTGTCGGAGGGCATTGTTCGGGGTGATACATTTCAGACATTGCTCGGCGTTACAGGATCTGGAAAAACATTCACGATTTCGAATGTCATTGCTGAATGCAAAAGACCAGCCCTGATTATTTCCCCGAATAAAACATTAGCAGCTCAACTATATGGAGAATTCAAGCAATTCTTTCCAAATAATAATGTGGAATTCTTCATCAGTTATTATGACTATTATCAGCCTGAAGCATATATCCCAACAACGGATACGTATATCGAAAAGGATTTTGCAATCAATGATGAAATTGATCGACTAAGACTTCGGGCAACAAGCGCCTTGGTTGAAGGTAAACGAGATGTGATCATCATTGCATCTGTAAGCTGTATCTATGGTATCGGAGATAAAGAAGCATTTGCCTCGATGGTCTTTCATTTGTTTGAAGGACAGGAGATAGATCGCAAGAAACTCATCTATCGACTCACAGATTTATTCTATGCAAGAAATGATTTTGAATGGACTCGCGGAACATTTCGCGTTAGAGGTGATGTCATCGATGTCATGCCTGCTCAAGAAGACGAAAAAGGCATCCGAATTGAAATGTTTGGTGACACCATCGAGAAACTCAGCATTATTTCTCGTGTAGAGGGCCAATTACTTGGTAGAATTGATTCTGTAACTCTCTACCCTGCCCGACAATTCGTTACACCTCAAAATGAATTGATCAGGGCAATGGCAGATATCAAAAATGAGTTGAGTGATCGATTGATTGAATTGAGAAAGCAAGACAAATTGCTTGAAGCACAAAGATTAGAACAACGCACGCTGTATGATCTGGAGATGATGAAAGAAGTTGGCTATTGCTCAGGTATTGAGAATTATTCAATGCACTTGACAGGAAGACAACCCGGTGATAGACCTCAATGTTTATTCGATTATTTTCCTGATGATTATCTCTTGATCGTTGATGAAAGCCATGTGACATTACCTCAACTTCGAGCAATGCATAATGGTGATAGAAAGCGCAAAACTACACTGGTCGAACATGGTTTTAGATTACCCTCTGCTTTGGAAAATAGACCTCTTAGATTTGAAGAAGTCGAGGAACTGATAAATCAAGCAATTTTCGTGAGTGCCACGCCCGCAGATTATGAATTGGAGAAATGCGAAGGTGTTATTGTAGAGCAGGTTATTCGACCGACAGGACTGCTAGATCCGGCAATGGATATTAGACCAGTTCGTACTCAAATTGATGACTTGTTATATGAGATTCGATTACGAATTCCCAAAAAAGAACGCGTGCTTGTAACTACACTCACAAAGCGCATGGCCGAAGATTTATCGGAATATCTCACGAATCTTGGAATTAAAGTTGCTTATATACATTCAGAAATTGATGCCTTAGAAAGAGTAGAAATCCTGCGCAATCTCAGACTGGGTGAATTCGATGTATTGGTAGGTGTGAATCTTCTACGTGAAGGTTTAGATATGCCTGAAGTTTCACTTGTGGCTATTCTCGATGCAGATAAGGAAGGTTTTTTGAGAAGTGAAAGATCGCTTTTGCAAATAGCTGGAAGAACAGCACGAAATGCTGATGGACTTGTGATTTTATATGCCGATAAAATCACCAGATCCATGCAAGCTGTACTTGATGAAACCAATCGAAGAAGAGAAAAACAGATCGCTTATAATACCGAACATGGAATAAATCCAACTACTGTATACAAATCTCTAGAAGAAATCTTGCAATCAACTTCTGTTGCTGATATTCAGGCTAATAAAGTAAAAAAACGCAGCGAACTCGAACAAGCAAGAATTCGCAGATCCGCTGAACCAATGATGAAATATCTTACTGATGATCAAAGAAAAGATCTCATCGAACAGCTTTATGAAGAAATGAAGAAATCCGCAAGAGATCTTGATTTTGAGAGAGCAGCGGAACTAAGAGACGAGATAGAACGGTTAAGAGCCCTTTCATAATGGAGACTAACAATGAGCATTTTTCTTATTACAGGCGCATCATCAGGAATTGGTGCAGAGATTGCCAAAATCGCAGCACAGGCCGGACATTCAGTGGCTATATGTGCCAGAAGAATTGACAAATTACATGCAGTTCAGCAAGAAATCATTTCTGCCGGTGGTAATTGTCTCGCAATGCAAGTGGATGTAAGCATTCAAGAACAAGCACAAGCATGCGTAGAACAAACCATCAATCATTTCGGTGGAATCGATATTCTCATCAATAATGCGGGTCGTGGCAATCTTGCTTCCGTTGAAGACACAACTCCGGAACAATTGCAAAGCATATTTGGAGTGAATGTTTTTTCACTTTGGTATATGTCTGCTCCTGCACTCAAATATATGAAAGCCAAAGGCACTGGTCATATCATAAATATCGCAAGTGTTGCAGGAACGATGGGCTTCCCTTTCAATAGTGCTTATGTATCGGCAAAACATGCAGTCATGGGTTTCACTGCTTCACTTCGTGCTGAGCTTGCAGGTTCCAATATACATGCAACGGCAGTTTGTCCTGATGGCGTAATTACCGAATGGGGTGCAGTGACAGAGGGTGGTCCAATCGGAAATCTTTTCATGGCCGGCATTAGAGAATCAAGAGGAATAGCGAAAGAACTTGGAATTGGACTTGCTCCATTGGTACCGATGCTTAGTGCAAAAGATGCTGCGCAAATCATCTTTGATGCGGCAATCAATCCTCCTGAACATGATGTTTATACACATGCCGGCACACATGAGCGTGCGATTGGATTTGCACAAAATAGAAGTGAAGCTGAAAAGTCGATGTTAGCTCTCTATATGGGCATGCAAAAGGCTTATGGACCCAAAAAGTAAAATCCGTATTTTTGATCATTGAGCATTAGGGAAAGTCAGATGAATATAGTCTATTAATTGAACCCCTGATTATCAACTTTGAATTCTTGAGGCGATCCAGAGCGGTCGCCTTTGTTTTTGTAAAGCTCATATTCTTATGATTATTGATATCGTTCTCATCTCCTATAACACACAAACATTATTACTTAAATGTTTGAATACACTTCATCATGTTCCTCAAGGAGTTGAGATTGGTAATATCATTGTAGTGGATAATGCATCTAATGATTTAACAGTAGAGAATGTTCGTGATACTTTTCCGAATGTGCAAGTCATTGCATTACAAGAAAATCTTGGTTATGCTTCAGCAGTAAATATTGGTTTCAAGCAAACTTCGAGCGAATGGGTGTTTATTGGTAATTCTGATATTGAGTTCCGTCCGAATACTTTGATTTCACTTTTCGAAGGTATGAGTGGTTTCTCTGATGTGGGTATTTGTTGTCCTCAACAAGTATATCCAGACAATTCAAGACAAAGAAGTTGGGGATTTTTCCCTGGGATGTCTGAAGCAATCCATTATATAACTTTCACTTCGGCTATCGAAAATATCCTCGAATCTATTTCAATGAAAATCGGAATGAGGAGAAAATCAAGATATATTCCCTATGCAGATGGTGCAGCATTGCTCATTCAATCAGAAGCATTCAAACATATCGGGGGATTTGATACTAACTTTTTCTTCTTCGGTGAAGAGGCAGACTTCTGTCATAGAATGTGGGCATCTGGAAAAGGAGTATTATTTGTCCCTACTTCAATCATTATGCATGTACGAGGAGCAACATATGGGGGAAATTCACCATCTCTTCAATCAATTCAAATGCTTATTGATTCAAAGATTCGTTTTATTAAAAAAAATACACCAAATGCATCCATTGGATTCATCATGTGTATCATGGGATTCTATCATGCTATTATGACAATTCTGTTCACTCCATTTTCCATTTTTACCAAGCGTTTTCGAGGTAAAGTGAAGATGAATGCAATATCTACAGGATTGTATTTCATGAAAATTCGCTCACGAGAACTTACTACAATATCATCATGAAGATTGCAATACTTACTATCGGCGATGAATTGTGCATCGGCCAAATCATCAATACCAATGCAGCTTGGATGGCGCAGGCATGTACAGATATTGGCGGAATCGTGCATCGACATATCACTATTCAGGATGGTATAGATATACTACTCGAAGAATTACATTCTCTCAAAACAGAATTTGATTGCATCTTGATGTCAGGTGGATTGGGTCCAACCCATGATGACAAAACAAAAGAAACTCTTCTCACATATTTCAATGATGAGTTAATTCTACATGAACCAACTCTCAATGCTCTAAAAGCTAGAGCAAGACTCAGAGGATTACCACTCAATCAAAGAAATATGGATCAAGCGCTAGTCCCCTCAACTTGCACTGTACTCGAGAATCCAAGAGGTACCGCGCCTGGAATGCTCTTTCATGTTGATAATGTGATATATGTTTCACTACCAGGTGTTCCTTCAGAAATGAAAGGGATTATGGAAGATCATGTACTTCCATATCTCAGAAATAGTATCGAGCATGAACATGGCAAAATACCTTTTTATCATACGATTCTGACCAAAGGCATACCTGAATCTGCACTTGCTGATCTCATTGGAGATCCTGAAGCATTTTTACGAAATGATGAATCACTTGCATTTCTGCCTTCTTATCAAGGAGTACGATTAAGACTGGGCACTCTAAGTACAAATGCATCTGATGCAATAACCAGATTAGATGAACTACAAGCATACTTGATAACTGTCATTGGTGATTATGTATATGGATTCGGTAATGCATCATTACTTTCCATAACTACTGATCTACTTATTGAAAAGCACTGTACAATAGGTGTAGTTGAATCTTGTACGGGTGGAATGCTTGGTGCAGAATTCACAAAACAATCGGGATCTTCAGCATATTTTATTGGTGGCTTGATAACATATTCCAATGCTTTAAAAATGCAATTGGCGCATGTATCTCCTGTGTCACTTGAACAATTTGGAGCCGTTAGCAAAGAAGTTGCAGAGGAAATGGCAATCGGCGGAAGGAATGTATTAAATACAACATATTGTCTTTCAATAACAGGCATCGCTGGACCTGAAGGTGGCACACAAGAAAAACCTGTTGGCACAGTATGGATTGCACTAGCAAGTGAACATAATGTTCAATCAAAGCGTTTTTCTTTCGGAAATGACCGTGCAATAAATCGTGAGCGCTCTGTTATGCAAGCAATTGCAATGCTGCATGATGCTCTAGTTTCGAGGGAATGAAGATGAAGTCAGCCGTCAAGATTTCTCATCTTTTCATGTTGGATTCAATCTGTGTTGGCGATATCGTCATTGATGCCACAGCTGGGAATGGACATGACACATTGTTCTTGGCAGAATGCGTAGATAGCGAAGGCTATGTAATTGCACTCGATACACAAGAAGAAGCAATTCAATCAACGAAAACACTCTTACAAAAGCATGGCAAGCAACATGTGAATTGTATTGTCGCCGATCATGCAGAAATGGATAATTTTCTAGAACAATTCAAGAATAGAGTAAGCTGTGTCTGTTTCAATCTTGGGTATTTGCCAGGATCATCCAATAAGTCAATCATCACAAATGCACAGTCCACAATGAGAGCATTAAATGCCTCATTGAATTTACTCAATTATCGTGGAGGGATTTCAGTGATTGCTTATCGTGGACATGAGCATGGACTTGAAGAAGCTCTAGCTGTTGAAGATTGGATGCGTGCACTTCCAACAAATGAATGGCATGTTAATCGCACAGAGCCAATTAATCAAAGCAATTCTGCTCCTATCGTATATTTCGCAGAAAGGAAGATTTGATTTCTATTGTATAGCAAATTGTTCTGCAACTCTCAGAAGTGCATCTTTTTTTTCAGCGGAAACATTCACCGAAATGCGTATACCTTCATCAGTATCTTCCCTTTCAACTATCTCACCCGCAGCATATATTTTGGGTAAAATATGCATTGCATCATATGGCAAATGAAAAGACAATACTGTACTATGCAATACAGCTATCTCTTGAAGTCTTTCAAGTAAAGTGACAATATTCAGTCCCTTCACCGCTGAAATGCAAATGCTACCCGGAAATTCTATTTGCAAATCTCTGATAATTGATGTGTCTTCTAATTGATCGATTTTATTAAAGACTAGCACTACTGTTTTATCTTCAATATCAAGAGATGTCAATGTTTCTTGCACAACCTGAATATGCTCTTTGAAAGCTGGATGTGTGCAATCAACCAAATGTATAAGGGCATCTGCCTCTGCAGCCTCTGCCAATGTGCTTCGAAATGAGGCCACTAGATGTGCAGGTAATTTGCGTATAAATCCTACTGTGTCTGAGAGCAACATCATTTGTCCATTTGGCAATGAGCATTGTCTGACAGTGGTATCAAGAGTTGCAAATAATTTGTCTTCTACATATGTATCTGCCCCTGTCATCATATTCATCAATGTTGATTTTCCTGCATTGGTATATCCTACCAATGCAAAACGAGGCATATGATCTCTCCCCTTTCTCTGCTGTTTTCTTTGCATGTCTATGTCTTGGAGCTTCTCCTTCAATCGCGTGATTCTATCACGAATTAATCGACGGTCGGTTTCAATCTGCGTTTCTCCCGGCCCCTTTGTACCAATTCCACCAAATTGCTTAGAAAGGTGCGTCCACATCCTTGTGAGTCTCGGCATCAGATATTGTAATTGTGCCAATTCCACTTGAGTTTTCGCTTCCATGGATCTTGCTCGTGAAGCAAAAATATCGAGAATTACACCGCTTCTATCGAGTACTTTGACATTCCATTCTTTTTCAAGATTTCGAACTTGCATGGGAGTCAAATCATCATCGAAAATGACAGACTGTATTTCATCTTGTTCAATCATTTCTTTGATTTCGGCAACCTTTCCTTTACCAATCATAGTTGCTCTATCGGGTCTGACGCGCTCTTGATATACTTTCGCAATTACTTCTGCACCAGCTGTTTCTGCTAGAAATGCCAATTCATCGAGATAGTCCATTGCTTGAATTCTGTCACCACCTTTTTTGACGACGGACACAACTATGGCTCTTTCTATTGGAGTATCTGTTGGGAGTAATTGCTTCATTGATATATCTTAATCCATGAGAAAACGGAGATTGCCACGACCGAATATGCTCATGATTTTTTCACTGATTTCATGATTGCAGGCAATGGGTTGATTTGTTGCAACATAATGTGTTTTGAGTTCACCTGTGGAATCCATGAGTCTAAAATGTAATGTACTCATTCCTCCATTAGTCATCAGTGCATTGAGTTCATCCAATTTTGGAATAATAAGCGCATTGTCTTCTAGGGTAATGATATAGCCTTTTCCAAATTTTGTAGGTGCTTCTTCAATCGGCATTGCATCATCAGCAATGATTTTGAGTTGTTCGCCATTGAGCTCGCTTTTACCTCTAACGAGGATAATTTGTTCATTCTGTAGGAAATGTTGATAGCGTTTATATGCATCACTCCAAAAGAGAATATTTGCTTTACCATTAAAGTCTTCAATTGTCACAGTTGCCATCATTTGCTCTCTTTTATCAAGCTTGGTAACAATGCCTGTGATAATTCCAGCGCATCGTACATGTTTACCAATGAGAGGACTGTCTGTTCTATTGAGCTGCAATGTTGAAAATGATAGAGCATGAGCTTTATATTGATTCAGTGGATGTCCACTCAAATAGAAATTCAATACTTCACGCTCTTTTTGCAATCGATATCCTTCATTCCAAGGTTTAAGATTTGGAAGTTTCGGTTCTGCGATTTCACCTTCCGTAGTTCCACCAAAGAGATTTTCAGTGTCTGATTTCAAGTCTTCTTGAACTCGTTTTGCAAATTCCAATGCTGAATCTATGGAAGCAAATAATTGAGCGCGATGACCATGTTGCATTGAATCAAATGCACCTGAACAAACAAGAGGTTCTAGAGTTCTGCGATTGATAAGTTTGAGATTGACCCTTTTTACAAAGTCAAAAAGAGATGTGAATTGTCCTTTCAAACGCGCCTCAACAATGGCATCCACAGCGGGTATTCCGACATTCTTGATACCTGCTAGACCAAACTCTACAGTTTTTGAATCAGATGCAGTGAAAATTGCATACGATCTATTTACATCAGGCGGCATTACTGTTATACCGAATGATCTGGCTTCATCAATCAATTGCACGATTTTATCTTGATTGTGCAATTCTGCTGTCATGTTCGCTGCCAAAAACTCAGCTGTATAATGTGTCTTCAGCCATGCAGTTTGATAAGCGAGATATGCATAAGCGCATGAATGTGATTTATTAAATCCATAAGAGGCAAATTTCAGGATCAAATCAAATATTTCTTCTGCTAATGCCTGGGGTTCGGCAACCTTGCTGATGCAACCTTGTATAAAGACAGGATTCTTCAATGCGCCATCAACAAATAATGCTTTTTGTTCGAGCATGAGTTTTTCATCTTTCTTACCCATAGCACGACGCATGATATCTGCTTGTGCGAGTGAAAATCCAGCGATATCACCCACGAGTTGCATTACTTGTTCTTGATAGACAATTACGCCATAGGTCTTATGCAAAGCCGATTCCATGATCGGATGCAAATATTCGATATTCTTTCTACCTTGCTTTCGATCAATGAATTCTGGAATATTATCCATTGGTCCTGGACGATATAAAGCATTCATCGCAATGAGATCTTCCAAATCACTCGGCTTAAGTTTCTTTAATGACTCCTGCATTTGCTCGGATTCAAATTGAAATATCGCGAGTGTTTTTCCTTTTCCGATAAGATCAAAAGTAGGCTGATCATGTAAATCCAAAGATTCGGTGTCAATCTCGATTCCATGATTCTTCTTGATTTGCGCGAGGGTATTCTCTATGATTGAAAGTGTTTTTAAGCCCAGAAAATCCATCTTGAGTAATCCTGCATCTTCAAGATCCTTCATGGTATATTGCGTGGCCATGACAGAATCAGATGTTTTATACAGGGGAACATAATCATTGATATTTCCAGGAGCAATAACAACCCCAGCTGCATGCGTCGAAGAATTTCGGGCGAGACCTTCAAGCGTCGTTGCATAATCAATCAATTCTTTAAGCTTAGGATCATTCGATTCTTTCACCCAGCGAAGTTCCGGCAAATCCATAGCTTCATTTAGTGGAGTGACTTTTCCCATCACTGAAGGAATTTTCTCAGTAATAGATCGTATGGTAGTGAGTGGTATACCCAATACTCTGCCCACATCAGCCAAAACAGCTCTTGATGAGAGTGTACCAAATGTTATGATTTGAGCTACTGAATCATTCCCATATTTTTCACGCACATAATCGATTACGACATCTCTTTTGTCATCGGCAAAGTCAATATCGATATCGGGCATTGAAACACGATCAGGATTCAAGAAACGCTCAAAGAGCAAATCATATTTGAGTGGATCCACATTAATAATACCGAGTGCATAAGCCACTATGCTTCCTGCTGCTGATCCACGACCAGGACCAACACGCACTTGTTTTTCTCTTGCTGCCTTGATAAAATCTTGGACAATAAGGAAGTACCCTGCATATCCCATGGATTTAATAACATCCAATTCGAATTTCACTCGCTCAAGGATATTGGCATTAAGAACGGGATAGCGTTTTTCCAAGCCTTCCATCGTGAGTTCTTCCAAATACTCTTCCAATGTTTCAGCTTTGGAAGAAGAAGGAATTGGAAATACGGGCATTTTGATATCGGACTTCAAATCCACATCGCATTTATCGGCAATCTCATTCGTATTTTCTATAGCCTCAGGAAAATCAGCAAAAATCTTTGCCATTTCTTCCTTGGTTTTGAAATACATTTCAGGCACGCCATATCGGAGATTATAAATATCCAATTGTCCCGCATTTGCTGAACTTACTTCCTTGATATTCAGAAGGACATTATGCGCAATGGCATCTTCTTTTTTGATATAATGACAATCATTGGAACAAATCAATTTAATGCCAAGCTCTTGTGCTAATCTTGGCGCTTGCTCCATGACAATTTTATCACCTTCAAGGCCATGATTTTGCAATTCAATATAGAAGTCTTCTCCAAATGCTTCTTTATACCAAATAGCACTTTGTTTTGCCCTTTCATAATCGCCTTCTAGAAGAGGCGCATTCACCACACCTGCCAAACATGCAGAAAGTGCTACAAGTCCCTCGCGATATTGCAGCAATAATTCCTGATCTATCCTTGGCTTATAATAGAATCCTTCGGTATGACCTAATGTGGTGAGTTTCATCAAATTCTTATAACCGATATCATTCTTTGCAAGCAAAACCAAATGATAATAATTGCGTCTTTTGTTTCCCCCTTTGCGGGCTGTCATATCAAAACGGCTACCGGTTGCTACATAAACTTCACAACCAAGAATTGGTTTTATACCTGCTTTCTTAGCTTTTTTATAGAATTCAAAACAACCGAACATAACCCCATGATCGGTTAATGCAATAGAGGTCTGACCATCAGCCTTTGCTGCCTCAATCAATTGTTCAGGCTTACATGCGGCATCAAGCAGAGAATAATGTGTGTGATTATGGAGATGGACGAAATCTGGCATAGTAGGTCTTATAATTGAATGCAAACATAGTGCTTTTTAAGCCTTTTTTTGGGGCTTTCTTTCCACAAATAATTTATCTTTCACAGGGGGCAATGGTTAAGTAAATTTGCGTCTCTTTTCATATCATTTGGATGAAATTGGTGAATTCAGCACATCTTCCATCGAAATCAGAATCTAGAGCAATGAATATTTCACTCATGGTGGGTATTCTCATGCTTGGATTGAAATGGACCGCTTATGTTTTAACTGGTTCAATCGCTATTTTCTCTGATGCAATGGAAACAATTGTGCATATCGCAGCAGTTGGATTCGCATGGTATAGTCTTCGAATCACTTATCGACCACCAGATGAAGACCATCATTTTGGTCATGATAAAATCACATTCTTCTCTGCCGGACTTGAAGGTGCGCTTATCATATTGGCGGCTATTATCATTATTCAAACCGCAATAGACAAATTAATTACTGGCGTCACACTCGAGCAAGTTGGATATGGAACTGCGCTCACTGCAACTGCAGCTGTGATTAATACCATACTAGGTATCTTCTTGGTCAAAACCGGCAAGAATAATAATTCCTTCATAATAGAAGCGAATGGTCGGCATATCCTTACAGATGCATGGACATCTGCTGGTGCAATTGCTGGTTTACTACTCGCATTTTTAACAGGCGCTTATTGGATTGACCCACTCATGGCATTATTCTTTGGTGCTAATATCATCTTTGAAGGTGGTAAACTCATCAGAAGAAGCGTGCAAGGATTGATGGATAAAACCGATACTGAACTATACTCTCGCGTGAATACACTTTTACAAAAAACATGTACGGAACTTGGAGTTTCATTTCACAGATTGCGCCTGAGGGTTTCTGGTAATTTTGTCTATATTGATTTTCATCTACAGTTTCCGGATGAAACAACAATTGAGCATGCCCATTTACAAGCGACTGAAATTGAGCAATTGATTACAAAATCAATAGATCAACCTTGCGATATTGTTACTCATCTTGAAAGTACCTCTCATCATCCACCCGATCATATCTGATTTACATCGTTCTTTGTTTGCGATATGCTTTCACAGCTTTTGCATGATCGGTGCCATTTGTTGTGAAAATATGTTCTCCTGTATTGTCCCCTTTTGCAACAAAAAAGATAAATGCATGTTTCTCGGGTTGTAGAGCTGCGAGTATAGACTCTCTTCCCGGACAATTTATTGGGCCTGGTGGTAATCCGGCATATTTATACGTATTATATCGATTGTCAATTCGAAGATCACTGTAGAATAATCTCTTCCGTTTTCCAATAGCATATTGCACTGTTGGATCTGCTTCCAATTTCATTCCTCTCTTCAATCTATTGTGATACACACCACTGATTCTCTTGCGCTCACTTCCGACTGATGCCTCTGCTTCAATAATTGATGCTAACGTTAGAATTTCATGCTTGGAATATGGACTATCTTTCAGTAATTGAGCACATTCTCTATCCCAAAATAGCTGATGAATCACCGCAAGTTTTTTAATAATATCTTGTGCTTTTTGCTTTTTATACAAATTATATGTGTCTGGCATGCAATAACCCTCCATCGAAGATTGCTGCACACCAAGAGATGCACATATGGAATCATCATTGACAATGTTCATGAATTCTAGAGAATCCAAAGCGATTCTCTTTTGCAAGATTGACGCTATTCTTTGAAGATTTGATCCTTCAGGTAATACCACATTAACAGTCATTCCTGCTTCACCCGAAAAGATCATTTTCATGACTCTTGCATGAGAATAAGTTGGTTGTAATGTGAATTCACCAGCACTGCAGTGTTTATCTGAAATGAATTCATAGACGCTTGCAATAACATAAAACACATAAGGATGTTTTATAGCATTTGCATCGGAAAGAATAGTTATGGTAGAAGATAGCGATGAATCTTTG
>JACCDW011190897.1_pt1 | contig 36440 bp, 51 predicted proteins | sample 7449781 | NCBI WGS metagenome assembly JACCDW01 (sample SAMN15323449, study PRJNA562643) | freshwater metagenome | isolation source: river surface water | place: USA:Blue River Watershed | collected 2017-08-18 | reverse complement strand
CAACAACACCGTCTTCGTCAATGTCGTCTTTGCCATCAGCAACAACTTTGGCAATTTCGTCACGCAACCACTGAGCAGTATCACGACCTTGATTGAATCCTTCGTGAATGGGTGGCATACCTTTGAGCAAACATGCGGCAACAGCACCCATGGTCATACCGCAACGATTATCTTTGGTCTTTTTAAACTCTTGAATATTAGCTTTAGTATAACCGTTCTTGCTCATCCAATCGATGACTTTCGGTTTGAGTTCCTTAGCAGAACTTTCCAAACGGTAATAGTCCATAGCAGTTCGAAAGTTCTTGGTGAAGTGATCACCATCCCATGTTTCTGCGCTGTCCCATTTCGGGCTAAGATCTCGATTGGCTTTTTGACGGATTGCGATACTTGCTTGTTTGAGTTTAGTTGCCATTTGATTGCTCCATTGCGTTAAACAATATAGTAATTATATATTCAACTGAGCAGAATGTCAAGTCCAAAATATCTCACTAGTTGGTCCATTTGAACAGTTTAATTATCCAAAATGTAATATCGAAATTATTATAATTAAGTTTTGGATCATCGTGATGATTTTTATGATGTACTTCGGAAAAAATCAAAGGCCATAACACCATATTATTTTCGGCAAATCCTTTTCGATGTAAGAAAAAGTTTACAAAGAAATTGATATTAAAAATCATTAGAGATAAAGGAATAGCCCAAAGTGTCAAAAACCATTGTAGTGGCAATATCGCAAAAATAACAGCATTCCCTATTAGGATAAAAGATACTTCGTGTTTATATAAAAAAACAAAGTAGTTGTCTCTTAGACGATCAACAGCCCTTTTAGCTTCTGCTGAATGATATCTATGATAAAAGCTTATAAAAAATACATTTTTAAATTTTGGAGAATGCGGATCTTTTTCTGAATCTACATGAGCATGATGGGTTCTGTGCCATGCGGCCCAACCTATTGGTGATCCAATTAATCCTATAGCACCGATGGTAGAAGAAAATCGTTGAAGCCATTGTGGGGGATTCCAAAGTTTATGAGCGGCCCAACGATGCATAAACGCACCTAAAATAAAATCAGTAAAGAACCAATAAGCAATGTAAGCAAATAAGAAATGATACCAAGATGAGTGTATTGCCCAAAATGGTATCATTGCTAGGTAAGCTAAAAAGAGTACAGTTGAAACAAATTTATTCATCTCATGTCCAGAGTGATCCGCGAATCTTAATAAGACGGATTAACATTTCTTCGTCTTCTTTTTCGTAAGCTTGCTCAATTTCATGAGTCTTCTTAAGAGCAATATCTCCTAAGGCACGAAGTTCTGGATTCTTAGCTTCGGCCATAAAGTGCCCACCTTCGTCACGCTTGCGATCGCAGTACTCACTCCAACCTGAAGCATCGTGAGGATCTGGGCGATTGCGATAAACTTCAGTCCACCATTTGTAGAGTGCTAGAATTTCTAGTGCTCGTTCAGCCTGTGGAGTCAGTTCTCCAATGTTAGGATCACCTTCTTCCCAACCATCGTCTACTGAGTGACGAAGTTCACTTTGCCACTTGAGGTTGTCAAGGCCGGCTTGTGGGCAACGCCATGTACGCCAACGGAACCAACCTGTAGCCCAGAATGGAGCATTGTATTTTAATTTTTCTTCTCGGTCTGCCCAAGCGATGTGCCACCAAGCAAGTTCGACTTCAACGAAGTCAACCAATTCGTTAAAAAGACATGGAAGGAATCTATTCCCAACATCGCACCAAGTGCCAGGACGAATATCCCTAGCATGAGCAGTAAGACTATGAGCACGAGTAACCCAACGATTGTTGATATAATACTTGATAGCATAAAGTGTATCTGGAATGAAATAAACTACTCTCTGAAGATAGTCTAAGCCTTCTTCAGCAAGCCACCAACGAATGGGATAGGCACTCTTTGCCCGCTTTTCCCATTCGTCCCATCCTTCTGCGGTCTTGGCTCCGCCCTTGGTAGTGCCACGAATCCAATCAGCAAACTTAGAGCAGGTCCAATAGTGGTTACGCATTTCAGTCTTTCTTTTCGCCAAATAGTTGAAGTAAACTTAAGAACAGATTAATAAAGTCAAGGTACAATGTTAGAGCACCACGGATTTCGGCAATGCCGTTATTGTCCACTGATACTTCTTCACGAATACGCTGTGTGTCGTAGGCAGTTAGACCCAAGAACACTAGAATAGCAATAGCTGAGATTACCATTTGAAATACTGTACTACCAACAAAAATATTGATGATGCTGGCAATGATAATGGCAATCAAACCTACAAACAGTAGACTACCTAGTCCGCTAAGATCCTTTTTGGTAAAGTAACCGTAGCCACTCATAACACCGAATAGAACTGCGCCTCCCATAAAGGCTGACACAATACTACCCATGTTATAAACAGCAAAGATTGTAGCAAAGCTCAATCCCATCAATGCGGCAAAGCCGTGTAGCATCAGCTGAGCGCCTGCCTTACCTACCTTCTCCATAGCAAAGGTAATGGCAAAGATTGCCGCAAGTGGAGCAAAAATCACAATCCATTTCATAATGCCTGTGAAGAAAAATGCCAACAGTGCCTGGCTAGTTCCAACATAGAAGCTGACAAGCATACTGGTTAGCACAGCTAGAGCCATATGTCCGTAGACTCGGCCCATAGCTGAGTTAATCTCACTGGCTGAACGATAGGTAGACATGCCACCTGTATAACTACTTCCGTACATAATAACTCCTTATAAAAACGTATTTAACCGCGATTTAACACGATCGTAAATCTTTGCTTAAAGGCAGTCTCTAAGCAACTGTAAGTTTGGTGAGTAAAGGTGTTGGTGTAGAAAATCCAAGTTTCTCCATCCACCACCCTTACATCATCAACGTAAAACTCTGTCCGGTTACCCGCTGACCAGAGTTGGTGTTTTTCTACTTTCATCTCATTGCGTCCATTGTTAATTCTTTCCCGTAGACATGTGCCACAGGCTTAATGTAACCTTGAGCCAATGCCCAGTTAACTGTTTCTCGAACATCTCGAGGACAGTTAGGCAGTATATGTAGCATGGCTCTAGGATACGAAACCATTCCATCGTCAATCATAAAGCTAGGATCACCTTGACGTACGGCTCGCACATCTTTATTCTTTTTATAAGAAGTGTTAAACATTACTTTAATGCCTCTAGTGTTTGACGTTTGGCCTCTTCTTTGACTTCTTGGTTGTGTATGATTTGTAATCCTCGGAACATGTCTTCGACTACATGTATTATAGCGTCCCGACCCTCTTCGGTCAAGTGACTATATTCTGCGCTTACTGTACTTTCGTGCCAAACTTGTTTATTTCTACTAAGCTCAAGCAGAGCTCCGTAGATAATGTCCTTGTTCATTGCTCGTCTAAGATTAAATTTTTTCGCCATTATCAAAGCCTCGGAAACGGAGGAACCTCGGAAAGCGTAGAGAATAAGTGCCGTCTTGGTTTTGCGTAATCGCATCAGCACGAACTTCCACGATTTTTCCCACCACCTCTTCGCGGTTGGCCCAATAATCAATACGCTGATCATCAGTAAACCCAGAACCAACATTGACCAAAATCCTACGACTGTCATCTATGCCCTCACAAACTAACGCACCTAAGCGTCCAATATTTTTACCAGTACCTTCTTCAACAGCAGATACAGTTAGCGACACTTCAATAAATGGCTTGAGTTTGAGCCATGCGTGACTGCGTTTACATTCATATTTGGCACTAGGATCCTTGATCATAATGCCTTCATAGCCGCCATCGATAGCGTCTTGATTGATTTCTTTAAAACGCCTTTTACCTTCGTCAGTGTCAAGATCGACTTCTTCTTGTTCAAGAATACGAACGCTAGGTAAGTTTTCTTGTTCAAGATCAAACCAGTTTTGTAGAGTAGCAGTGCGTTCTGACTGCGACATCTTCCAATAACCCTTTTGAAAATCTTCAAGAGGCACAATGTCAAACATGTACAGAATAGCATCGCCGGCATTGACATCACTCTTGCGATGTACTTGCTTCATAAGGTCCTGGAAGCTAGAACTCATAATCTCGCCATCAAACACATAAGGCATAGACAGCCCACTTGCCACTTTGGCAAACTGTTCTTTGATGTGCGGGAAGTTTACTAGTTCCTTACCATTGCGGGAAAACTGATCCACACGCCCATCAGGGTACACAATAGTAAGGATACGAACTCCGTCCAACTTAACCTCGATGAGCTTGGTCCCAGAAACTTTTCCTTCATGATTAGCACTATCGTGAGCAAGCTGACAACTAAAAATAGGTACAGCATATTCGGGCCATTCCTTTTCTACAACTTTGTTAATGGTCTTTTCTGAAACACCGCAACGCAGATCCTTGATAAGGATACGACGATACCAACCATTCCATTGTGCCTTAGTGGCACTCTTCATCATCTGGTCAACAGTGGTACGAGCGAGGTTGCCTGTGAGTGAGCGATTGACAAAGCCAGTAATAATGAGACTAAAACTATCCCAATCCAGGCCAACACCATCTTCATCTTTTTTCTCCGGAATCTGTTTAAGGCCAAAAGTAATCATAGGGTCCAAGGCCAAACGGCACCCTTCGAAGAATTCGCTATTTCCTTCTCGCGCCTGCTCAAAGATAATCTGTTCTTTGTTAATGCGGCTATTGTGAGTTTCTAGTGCTGAGATAACATTTTGGCAAGGATCAGCCATTTCTACTCCTAGTTGTTCAATGCTTTATTATAACATCGTTCAATTAGTATGTCAAGTAATTTTGGTTTCTAAATGGCTTGCCAATTACCGCATTTGGCAAATAAGAAATAGTCTTGCGTTTGACTTTTTTGATAATTTGGTGATTATGATTATGATCAAAGGCCTTCATGTATTTGTAAAACGAAGTCCGTTTCTGACGACGATATTCATTGCTGTCCAAATATTTGGCGGCAGCATCAAAATCATCTTCAAATCGATCAACTAATTCGCAAGCAATGTTAAAAGCAAAAGCACCAATTTCATCTGAGTCGCCGTAATACTCTTGCTCTTTTCGATCTCGAGCATAATAGGCCGTGCTTTGATAACCTGGCAGTGCTTTGAATTCTCTACTACGATATTGTCTAGCATGAATAATTTCATGTAGCATTGTGTCAGCAAAGAGTGAACACAATCTTAGCCAGCGATGTCTACTGAGCTTAAAGTACTTTTGATCTGTGTTGTAGCTAAAAATGATTTCTATGTAACGTGGTTCATTGGCACAATCAACATAGCTGTAATAAGTGCCACCTACGTAAACGTAGCCCTTGTCATTTTTAGCATCTCTATCCAAGCGTACTTTGATAGGCAAGTGTCGCTTTATATGGGTGGCCATTAACTTGTGTAGTTTTTCTACACTGAGCTTTTTATCAACTATCTTGTTCTGTATAGAATTAAGCATACTATACAGAGCTTGTCTAGTTAACAGACTCCAGTTAAATGGCTTGCGTTCCATTATAGGCTCCTTGCTACATTTATTTAGCTAGCCCATTAGTTTAGAATTAACTGCGTACTTTATGGGCGTTTATCAACCACTCGATCAGCTAAACCGTATTCTACAGCTTCTTGTGCGCTGAGGAACGTGTCAAATTTCATAGTTTCAAACAGTTCTTCGTAGGTTTTGCCCTTGGTATTGTGCTTGACATACAGTTCTGTTAGGCGCTTGTTAAGGCGCTTTGACTCTTCCATAGCACGAACAGCGTCCTCGAATTGTAGTTCTTGTACATGAACACTGCCGCGTGTTCCCGGAGTACCCGATGAAACACGGTGAATCATTGTTCTTGATTCTGGGAGGACAAGTCGTTTTCCTGGGGTTCCTGCTTGGGCAAGGAAGCTTCCCATAGAGCAGGCTTGGCCAAGTACAATGGTAGAAACATCAGGTTTAATGAACTGCATAGTATCATATATTGCCAGTCCAGCAGTAACTGAGCCGCCGGGTGAATTGATGTAGAAGAAGATGTCGTCATTTCCTTGGCTCTCCAAAAATAATAGTTGGGCAACAATTAGGCTAGCAGTATGCTCGTTAACATCAGTATCGAGCATGATGATACGATCCTTGAGCAGTCGACTATAAATGTCATAGCTACGCTCGCCGCGACTTTCTTGTTCGATAACGATGGGCACTAGATTAGGCATGCTTTTCCTTCTTGAAATTAAATTTGTATAGTTTGTAGAAATACATTTGATCTAAGCGATCAACGGTTCTGTATGCTTGTATTGTAACGGATTCTTTATCCTCTAGCATAGATGTAAACATCTCTAGCAAAGGATTATTTTGCTCAATTTCAATTTGATACAAATACTTTTGATCTGTAAACCAAAATCTTTCAATGTTACGCTTACGTTGTCTGCTTTGACTTTGTTTGACAAAGGTCAGTTCCAGATCATCTTTAGGAGCATTGATGCTGTAACGAACATCGGGCAATTCTGTAGTGGTGTAATTTTTCTTAAAGTGGTCGTACACTTGATCCTCTTCATAGAAGTAAGGTAATTTAAAGTATATACCACAGTCTTGATCACTACATGTACTGATACGATTTTCCAGCAAGTTCAAAAGTCTATGGCGATAATTGCTCATAGAACGATTGTTACTAAGAGCAGTCCAGAAGAACTTCTTAGTATAATACTCGCGTACCTTTTCAGCATAAGCCTTAATGTCGTCAGTGACGTTCTCTTGAACTTCATCGCTATCGAGGCTGAACCAACCCTTGCCATTGTCGTATAGGTTCTTTAAAGAACAAGCGAGATACAAAGGATCAACCTTAAACTCTTTTTCTTTTTCTTTGTAGTTCTTGTTGAAGATGTCAAAGTCGTCAACAAAGTTAGATACTGTTAAAATCTGTGTCATGAGTGATTAGTATTAAGAGGGGTTGAACTTACAAGACCGGCAATCATCTGAAACTTTTCAAATGCTGCCTTGGCTGCTGGGTTAGCTTCTAGTTCACTATCCGGAAGAATAGTTTCTAGCCAGTAGTAAGGCATACGTCGAGGATGAGCGCCAAACTTACGTGGCTGGTGAAACTTACCTTGTTCCCAAAGTTCAATGGTTGCTGAACGGAACAGGTCTTCTTGATCGTCTCCGTAGCCAGCCCATTCGGGATGAGAACCGCCAAAAAAGCCACGCATCATGTTGCCATCACTGCCTCCACCGTAACCCTGCCAGATGCTCTGCCATTGTTTGTCATCGTGCGGATCAAAGTCTGTACGGGCAATGATGACCAATACATCCTCTATATCTACTTTACCTTCAACAATGTCTCGGATACAGCGACTATAACTTAGTCCAATTTTCATTTTATCTGCCTTGTTTAAAGTTTCGAATCACAGGTCCTTCAGAAGTAAAACTCATACGTCCCATCTTACCTTCGTAGATGTTTCCGTTCCACTTCATTTCTAATTTTAACTGTTTTTCTACGCTAACAGTAAGATATTGGTGTTCTTTAAAATAAAGAATGTCCGCTACCATTTTGCGTCCATTGTCTTCACAAAGGATTTCGCAATCACTGCCGACTACTTGTCTCATAGTGTAAATCTCACTTGTTTAATACTATCCCAACGAAAGCTTTTCCATGCCTTGGCTTCTAGATCATAGACCGGCATTACTTCGTCGTTTTTCTTTTTTTCTTTTTTAGGCTCAGTACTTTCTTTAATTTCCGGAACGGGGACGAGTTTAGGATTGGTTGTACATTCCATTACTCGATCCGTTCCGTCTTTCTTAGTGAAAGTAATAGTAACTGGACCATAGGCCAAATGGCCTTTGAGCCAGCGTTTGAACTTTTTTAGATCGCTTTCACTTAGCGTCACGTTGAAGTTCTTTTCTGAGCTGTTCATTTTCTTTTTCCAATTGCTCAACACGATTGGCTAGCATATTAAAAAGCTCTCCAATGTTGTTAGCAGTAGTTCTCAATAGTTCTGCGATGTTTGGTTCCATTTATACCTCTATTAAAATGTTAGGATTCCATGCTGTGTCTTCGTATCCGTCGTAACCTCTTGGATTACATACGATACGAGTTTCTCCGATTGTATAATCGAATGGGTGATGCGTATGACCGTGTGTCCATAACTTGATCTGTGGACGATCAAGAATAAACTCGCTTAGGTCACTGTGATAGCAACCATTCATTATGCCCTCATTAGCATATTGCTCGTGTACGCTTTTAAAGCTAGGACTGTGATGTCCAACTACAACATACTTTTCTACCTCTTTACGATCAACAATTTCTTTAATGTAACCCAAAGTCTCTCTATGTCTAAACACAGTGTCTGAAGGTTTTAGCTTTGTGTAACCGTCTAACTCTTTGCGGATAATACGGAAGTCGTTCATCATGTCACGAGCCGCATGAAGTGTAAGCGGATCAGCCTTATTCATATCAGTCCATAAGGTACCGCCAACGAAAATTACATCATCAATCTTTTTGTAACCTCTTTCTAAGAAGTAGACGTTGGGAAATTTACGGCATTCGTCGCTAAGAGTGATAAGAGTTTGATTCCACTTACCGTGATAGAATTCGTGATTACCAGCAACGTAGATAACGTTTGGAAACTGAAAGCTCACACGCTTTAGAAAGTCACGGAAACGCAGAGCAGTTTGTTGCCTACGACCTAAGTCTTGTAAGTTGACATTGCTGTACATGCCATAGCTAGTTTCAGGATGTTCATGTAAGTCATGAGCAACCATGATGTCACCGCTGAGTATTAAGACATCACAGCCTTCGTCGTTTTTGATGTTAATGTCGGAAAACTCTAAGTGTAGATCCGACACTACTTTGATTTTCATAGTCTTTCCGATAAAAGTATTTCACACAGCTTTTGATCCTTTTCACTCTTGAATTCAAAAACCATGTGATCGTGACCAGGACGGTACATAAACCTATTGCCAGGAAGTCCAAATACTTCCAACACCATGGCACAGGTTTGATTCCAATAATAGACACCGTCGTCGTTGTGCCATTGTATTTTAACAGGATAATCGAATTCTGTCAAGCATTGTCTCCAAAACGTGCTTTGTAACGAGCTTGACGTTCTGATTCATGTTCATCACAAAGTGTTTTAAGCCAACCACCATCTCGGCGATGTCCTGGCTTGCCACATTCTTCGCAGTGATGATCTGCCCATGCTTCAGCCATACGCACCATGCCGTGGATTCCGTCATCGCCACCATCGTAGTAGAACCGTAGTCCGCCGAACTTTTCTTTAATCTGTCCTACAACCACCTGCTCTATAACAGGACGAGTTTCTCGATTTTTATTCCACCAATCGATACGGCTTTGAATGTTAGCGCAAAGGCTTTCAATAATGGGCCACCAACCTGCGCCTACAGCAAATCCGCCGTAGGGTTGGCTAAACATTTTAGGATATGTTTCTTCCATGCGTTTGGCAAACGCTTCGTATTCTTGTTCGTTATACATCATTTGCCTTCTTTGATAGTCTTCAGCAACTCTGCCCGTTCACGTTTCCATGAGCTCCATTGCCAGTTTACTAGTGTAAAAATCATCATAAGCAAAATAATTCCGACGCCTAGGTAAAAAATTGTGCCCCGATCGGCAAACCCTGCGCCTATACAAAATGCGGCAAACATCCAAGCATAGTCGTCCCATGTCCAACGACGGACTTGCCATTTAAGAAAATCTTTTATTTCTAGAATCTTGTTCATTGTGCTGCCTTAACATAGTTGAGCCTTGTGACATCGGTGTCTGGAAACTTCCAATGAGTGGAATGATCTTTAACTTTGGCTTTGACAACAACGCAAGCACCAAGTTTGAGATCAGTTTTGCTAAGCCAAGACACCATCTTATTGTCAATTATAGCAGTAATATTAAAAGCGTCAAAGTTTTTCGAGCGATTAGACTCAATTACTTCGCAGTCCTTGTCAAATACATTCTTTCCGATATCGGCAAGATGGCCACGCTCTACAGACCTAGTACGCTTTTCGACTTGGTTTCGAGCAAAGTCTCTTTTGAAAACTGAAGGCAAGCAGGCCACATAGCCAACTTTGTTCGAAGCTATCTTCTCAGATTCCAAAATAGAGTTAACTTCGGTCTGAAACTCGTTGTCACCTTTGACCGCAGAGAACAATAGCCTCTTATAGAACTTGCGAATTTCTTGTGCTTCTTCGCGATCCTCTTGTTCGACTGTGAGCTTAACTGGCATAGTGCGGGGATCGGTACCGTCTGGAACAGCATAGTTCCCTAGACTGTAAAGCATATGGATTTTATTAGGCTGCTTCCAAAAACGGAGTTCCATATTATCTCCGTAGACTGCTTCCATGGTTTTAAGATAGCCCTTGTTCCAGCGTTGAGCCGCACAAGCCAGTTCCAAAACTTCTTGAGTATCAAACTCTTTGACCACAGTAGTCGCTCCGTTTTCAATTACGATACGCATATTTTAACGGAAAATTTGGTTGCTGTCAAGTGAATTTAGATGCTTATAGACCTTTTTGGCTAACCTTTTGAGCAAGGGATTGTTGTTAAAATGCTGAACATAAGCACGTAAATTTGGACTAATCAAAATGGTACTCTGTTTCATTTTACTTAGAATAGCCATTCTAGTCATGTACCGATTGGCTCTATAAGCTGGCATCACTCTTAATAATTCTATAGCTATGCTCAGGGCATAGGCATCTAGCTCGTCTGGATCGGCTAGGTATTTGCTAAATGGTTCTTGTGAATGATCACTGTAAGTTTCGTAATGTCTTCGTCTGCTCTGCTGTTGATGTCGTAACTCATGTACTACAGCATCAAATATCTGTATAAGAAATTCTGTAATTTGTTGTTCGTGAAAGCAATTGTGTCCACTGAAGTTGTGGCTAACAAAAACTTCTATAGGAGTTTCGTTATTAAAATCTTCCTCTGGATCATAAAAAGCCGCAACAAAGAACGCATCTTCATTTAGGTTGTTGTCTTTTTTGGTTTTAAGGATTAGGTCTATGTCGTGGTTTTTAAATTCCCTACGAGTAATACCTACAAGTTTTTTAAATGTTATAGGAGTCTCACTGATCTTGCGAACGTTTTCACAAACTGTGTTTACACGTTCTAAGATCAGGTTCATCGTTACATCCTATAAGTTATCCTACCCTTGGTAAGATCGTATGGGCTCATTTCGATTTTTACAGCATCCCCGAGAATAACTTTAATTTTATTCTGCTTGAGCCTTCCTCCCATATAACATAGTACAATCTGTTCCATGTTATCTACCTTGACTCTAAAAGTTGAGTTAGGTAATACTTCTTCTACTTTGCCTGTAAGTTCAATTAATTCTGTATTTTTAGCCATGTTTTGTGATTACTAGTGCCCCGTCTTCAAGATTAATATTTAGTGTGTCTCCTTCTTTCCAACCTACTTGTTCTAGCAGTTCGGGAGGAAATTTTAAAATAACATTGTCTGGGTCTCCAGGGATATCTTCAAAGATATCTTCTGCGTTAAATGTCATGTGTGTAGGACGTTCCATAATAGTCTCTTAAGTATTTGTAGCAAAGAATTTTCTAACAAGAACCCCACCTAGGTCAACTTCGCCTGGCTTAAACGCTTGATCATACTTTGAAGTATCAGCGTGGTGATTATTGTGTAAACCTTCTCCGCCTAAGTAATAGGCAATCATTTGATTATTATAAGTCTTATCACTGGTTTCAAAGTTCCTGTAGCTCCCAGGAATGTTCCAATGACCTAACCAGTTTAAGATTGCGCCGCTAATAATACCATGGCCGATCGGAGCCAAGATAAAAAACACGCAGAGCTTCCAACTAATTAACCAACTAACAATAATCAATGCGGCCCAAATGTTATAGTAATGCTTGTCAACAAACCTAATAGATTGGTCACGTAGCAAATCTTTGGGAATAGTTCTTACTTGTCGTTCTTCTAACCACCATTTCGCAGCCTTGACTTGCCAACCCACAGTGCTAAGAAAGATAGATTCGTAAGGACTATGAATGTCTCTTTCTGTTTCAGTGTACTTGTGATGATGCCTGTGATGGCTTGCCCAAGTAATGGGGCTACCTTCACCGCCTAGAATAGAAAACCAAAGTAAAAATTTGTGTTTGCCCGGAGTTGTTGTAAAGCTTTTGTGAGCAAAATATCTATGTAAAGCAATTTGATTGCCTAAGAATCCTACCCATCTGCTCCACAGGTAAGATGCTAGCAACAGTAACCAAGCACCGTATACCACGGCATAGTAAACAGACACGACCACGGAAGCCGCGCCTAAAAAGTATAGTACTCGATATTTGTAAATTTGGTGACTGAATTTGTTTAAATCCATGTTAATCCTCGTTGTCCTTGTATTTAACAACGATCCACCCCAATCGGTACAAATCATTTTCGATTTCTTCTGTAACTACACTTTCGGATACATATTGTCCCGGAGTAATACTATCTAAGTCATCTTGGTAACCATCATTTCGAATACCACTACAGTACCAATCGATGTAATCACCTTCTTGGCGCATATCAGCAATAATGCCTCCAGCATATCTCCAAGAGCACGACCATTTTTGCTCTTTTAAAATAGGCCACATTTCACGTTTGATAAAATCGTTGTTACACATGGCAGCATATAAATTTTGAGCATAGCTGTCACTGGTACGAACCTTTTCTAAAATCCAATCTGTGGTTCGCAAATCCCATTCCATGTTATCTTTTTGCCAATTTGGGTCTGCTTCTTTCTCTGCTTTTTGCTCACTCCAACTCTTGTAGTAATCAACCATGGCGGCAACATCCTCGTCGTTTTCGGGAGTTTTACCTTCTTCGGCTTTTCGCTCGAGATATTTTTCTGCTTGGAAAGTGTTTCTTTTTGGACTTTTAGATGGCTTATTCATAATGTGATTATAGTTAGCTTTTTTGATACTGTCAACTGATAACGATTAAATACACTCAATGAACTTTACTGAAATCCCATTTGAACAGATAGTTCGTTTTGGACAACGAACAATGATTGATCGTCCTCTGTTTTCCGTAAGTTGGATACTAGGACGGTTCTGTAATTATAATTGTAGTTACTGCTGGCCCTATGCTCGCAGTGATTCTCCTGATCACCGACCGCTTGAGGTATATAAAAATACTGTCGATGAGATTAAGCGTCAGGCTCGATCCAATGGTTTTGACCAGTTCCATTGGTCGTTCAGCGGTGGTGAACCCACAGCATATAAAGGTCTATTAGACTTAACACGGCACTTAGACGACGGCATACAAACACCGTACCAAAGTATACATATGACTACTAACCTAAGCCCTAGCGAAGGGTGGTGGAATAGTTGGAGTAATGCTGTATCTATGTTTGCTCGAAAGAGTATTACTGCTAGCTTTCATGCTGAGTTTGCCAAAGAAAAAGATTTTATAGCTAAAATTCACAAGTTACAATACAACGGTGTGTATGTAACAGTTAATCAAGTTATGGTTCCTGAAAAGTTTTGGGAATATTATGAAAGATGCGAACGCCTACATCGCCATGGTATCAATATAACATTGAAGCCACAAAGTGATCCCACTGCCAGTTATGTAGTAGATGGTTACACTAATGAGATGATCGACATAATGCGTACAGGATTCCCTCAAGAAAACAACGGAGAGGAACTGTATCAAATAAGCATGTATGATAAAGATAGCAGAGAGTATCTTTTTGATCAAGCAGAAAGATTTAACGCATTTGGTTTTAATAAGTTTAAAGGTTGGATGTGTAATAGCGGATATCAGAGTTTAATAATTAGGGGCGACGAAGTTAAAAGAAGCTATAGTTGCCATGACGCACCCTTAGGAACTCTAGAAAACTTTAACATTTTTAAAGGTCCAGTAAGTTGTATAACTCCTAGCTGTGTTAGTTCAGCAGATAGCAAGATACCTAAGATAAAATTATGTACAAATTAGACAGCATAAAAAATATTCATTTAGAAATAACAACTAAGTGTCAAGCAAAATGTCCAATGTGTCCTAGAAGAATCCAGGGCGGTAGACTAATGCCGTTCTTTGATTTAGTTGAGATAACCCTAGAACAGTATAAGCAATGGATTCCGCCAAAGGTTATAGAAAATTTAGAAACATTGTTAATCTGTGGTAACTTGGGAGATGCTATCGTTGCCAATGATACACTAGAAATTATCCAGTATTCTAGAAGTATAAATCCTAATATGATTATTAACCTTCATACCAATGGCAGTGCTAGGAATAAACAATGGTGGGAAGACCTTGCTGCCGCAAATGCCAAGGTAACTTTTGGTATAGATGGACTTAGAGACACACATCACTTGTATAGAGTATCAACAGACTGGGATAAAATTATAGAAAACGCTTCGAATTTTATCAATGCTGGTGGAAATGCTGTGTGGACTATGTTGATTTTTGAACACAATGAGCATCAAATAGATGAATGTAGAAAACTCAGCGAACAGCTTGGCTTTAAAGAGTTCAGCGTTAAACATACTACTAGATTTAAAACCGATCATTTAAATGTTTTAGATGAACAAGGTAAAACAATCCATGTTATCAGACCGTCAAGCAAGAGCCAAGGTATGTTTATAAAGATTGAAAATGCTCAGAAGGTTACTAAACCCATTATACAATGTAAGTCTGTAGAATGGAAACAGATTTACATTGGTGCCAACGGTAATGTTGCTCCATGTTGTTGGTTAGATGTAGAGTGGAGAACACCTAGCGATCCTGGTAGAAACAATTATATAGATGTTATTCAAGAGTTTCCCAGTTTAAAAGATAAAAGCCTAGAAGAAATTTTTGAGAGTGGCTATTTTGATCGCATAAAAGAAACATGGGATCATTCTCCCCTAAGTGAATGTTCTAGACAATGTGGATTGTTTGATCGCTGGGGAGAGCAATACGAGAAGATATGAAGATAGATACCGAACATTTACATCACTGGATGCGAGCAATACGCGGCAGTAAAGATCCTATGCGTACCATGGACGCTTTCTGGCGCGGGCAACTACTCAGTAAAGAGTGGTTGATAGGTAATCTTAGACATTTTGTTCCTAGTAAGATGACTATAGACATACACGGTGGATGGGTAGGTGTGTTAGCTAGTATGATTTTTCAAAGCGGTATACCTTGTCAACGTATTCAAAGCGTTGACATTGATCCAGAGTGTGAAGATACTGCTAATACTATGAATCAAATGGAGTTAGAAGCTGGAAGATTTAGAGCAATAACTGCCAATATGTGCGACATAGATTGTCATGCTGACATTGTTATTAACACTAGCTCCGAACATATATCTCAAGAAGATTATATCAGGTGGCTTGATCATTTAAAGAACGACCCGTTGATCGTTGTACAAAGCAACAACTACCAAATACCCGAACATGTGAGGACTGCGGAAAGCTTAGATCAATTTAAACAACAGTCTAAGTTAAGAACTATCCTATACGAAGGAGAAATAGAACTGCCTTTGTACAAACGATACATGTTAATAGGCAAAAAATGATTGAAACTACCGCTGTTAGATCCGTTAACAATGATTCTTTTTCTGTAATTTGGGATACAGGAAGAAAATGTAACTATGACTGTACCTATTGTGAATCTACTAGACACAATAACTACAGTAAACACAAGTCTTTAGAAGAATATAAAGATACTTTTGAGTTTGTTAGACGCTGGACACATCTACAAAACAGTTTTAAAAAGGTTAACCCAGGAGTTAATATTAACTTTACCGGAGGGGAACCCACTGCCAATCCGGTATTTTGGGACTTATTAGAACATGTTAGAGCATTAGAACCGTCTTATTATCTAAGTTTAACTACAAACGGTGCTTGGGGCAAGACATTTTCTTCTAATATATTGAGACACGTTGACAGTGTTACTGTAAGTTACCACGCAGAAGCACACGAGAATCTTAAAAAGCTCTCTATTGAAAACATTTTAACACTACATCAAGCCGGAAAGCCCTTACAAGTTAATGTTATGTTTCATGTAGACTACTGGGATGAGACTGTTTCTGTCTATAATCAATTAAAAGATCAAGGCATTGATGCTAGACCTAGACCAATAGGCGACGGAAACATTGTGAGAAAAGGTTGGTTTGTTGACAGTGACGGAACTAATCGTAGAACAAGTCACGAGTATACTCCGGAGCAACAGCAATGGTTTCTCAAAGAAGCTGGTATAAATCAAAAGCCTTCTGCTAATAAGGAAGGAAATCAACTAGGAAGATCTTGTTGTGGCAAACGTTGCTTAGAAGGAAAGGTCGACGGCGAGTGGCAATCTATTAAATTTATCAACACTAATTTTAAAAATTGGCATTGTATGGTTGATAGATTTTTCTTATACATTGATCAAGAAACTCGTCAAGTATATCATCATCAAACTTGTAGAGCATTACACGACCAGAAGACTGGTCCTTTGGGAATACTTGATGACTCGGCAAAGCTTTTAGAAGATTTAAAAGACCGACTGGAAAAAGACATAACTATTATTTGTCCCAATACTAGATGCGGTTGTGGGATGTGTGTCCCAAAAGCAAAAAGTATAGAAGACTTCAATGAACTCAAACAGCGTATATTGGTTACAACCTGAAGATACAAAGCTAGGTCACTGGCAACACAAGATAAAATCTTTATCTGGAAGTCATACCTTTTGCGTATTGCCTTGGATACACTTTGCCACACGTCCCAATGGCGACATGAGACTGTGTTGTAATGCTAACAGTAGTGGCGCCGGATCTGATCATCTCATTGGATTAGTTAAAAACGAATCCGGTAAACCAGCTAACTTTGGATTAGAAACTCCGATGAGCGCATGGAACAATGAATATATGCGTAGCGTTAGAACTACAATGCTATCGGAAGGTATTCCAGCAAGCTGTAAAAAATGTTTTGACGAAGAATCTAAAGGTGTGGTCAGTAAACGGATATGGGAAACAGGTTCTTGGGTACAAGAAGATATAGATATTCCAGAATTAATTGCCAGTACAAAAGACGGAGTAATTCCAGAAAATTTAGTCTACTTAGATTTAAGGTTAGGGCATACATGTAATCTCAAATGTATCATGTGTAGTCCGCATGATAGTAGTTTATGGGTCAGTGATCACAAGAAAGTTTTTTCTTTATTTCGGAATGACACAGTAAAATCGCAGATGAACTGGGACGGCGACCAGTTTAATAACCGCTGGCATGAGAATCCAGACTTCTGGAAAGAAATGTATGCCCAAATTCCTAACCTTAAACAAGTGTATTTTGCTGGCGGCGAACCTTTGCTTATTAAAGAACACAAAACATTCTTAGAAGAAATCATTAGACAAGGCTATGCTGATAAAATTCTAGTTCGCTACAACACAAACGGATTATTAGTAGACGAAGAAATTATTAATCTATGGTCAAAGTTTAAATTAGTCAAGGTAGGATTTAGCATTGATGCGTTAGATGTTAAAAATCATTACATTCGATATCCTAGTGATTGGGAAACTATTGTAAAAAATTTACACAGATTAGACAACACGCCTTCTAACATACAAGTCAGCATTGCTACAGCAATACAAATTTTAAATATCAAAAATCTTACAGAATTTGCCAAGTGGAAGATAACACAGAACTTTAAAAAAATAAATTTAGAAAATATTTCCTACGGTGTTGAGGCCGGCGGCGGAATATTTAACATGCACCTTTTGTATATACCAACATTCCTTAGCATAAAGTGTTTGCCAAAAGAAGACAAAGCAGAAGTTAGAAAATTATTTGGTGAGTTTGCTAACTGGTTGTATGTTAACTATAGGCAAGATGAAGATTTTTGGAAAGTAAATCCATACGGCTGGAAGCGATGGCAAGCTGTTTTAGATTTTATGGACAGCGAGGACCATACTCACTTGTTGCCAGCTTTACAAGATTACATAAAAAACATGGACAGTGTTCGAGATTTAGATTTTAAATCAGTATTTCCGGAGCTATCTCATTTAGTCTGAGCAGTCTTTGTTATAGGGATATCGGCAGCACACGTACACCATTCCCTAGTACAGTTAATAGTGCTAGTTGGTGCTATAAAAGTATCTTGATAAATGTTGCCTAAGCTTCCGCCCACTCGACATGTTGCTCTGTGAACCTCACCATCCCAGTTGATCATTAAACTTTCAAGACCTACGTTACAATCCCATCCTTTAAATTTATTAAAGTGAAGTTTGATAACATCATTTGCGTGTATTACTTTTTCATCATCAATAACACAGTTACCCTGTACTGTTGATTCAGCGTCCTTAACCCAATTTAAATCGTCTGGATGGTAACGCATGTCGTCAAACAAATCGTGATCGCCTTCTGTCCATCTTATTCGTCTTACTGTGTTAGGTATGTCGTCATTGGTTAATACTTGTCTTACTATTTTAACATAAGGCATAAAATCATGGTGTGCCATAATTTGACCTATGAGTTTTTTATTTGTAAGATCTCTTAATTTTCTCAATGTGTTAGATACGCGATGCCAATCGTATTCAAAATGTATGCTGAACACATACTGGTCTACTGGCAAGCTGGCATAAAATTCGTAAGGAAGTGTGCCGTTTGTGGTTACACTTATCCAACTTACCCCTTTATGTTTTGCGTATCTTACTAGTTCGTCGAACTTAGGATGTACACAAGGCTCCCCACCTGTGAAACTTAAACGTATAGGCTTGTTAAGATTTTGTAATTTATCAATAGTTTTTTTAAGAATTTCTATATTGGTGTGCGGGCTATCTTTGTCATGTATAGTAGACGGGCAATAACTACAGTCGTAGTTACACCTTTTACCTAAGTTCCATTCTATTTTAATGCTGCCTTGATGGGGCCAACGGCTGGTTACTTTATACATACGTTTTTAATTTGATTAAACCTACTTATAGTCTCAACAATATTGTCCGAAGGTTCCATTAGTTTGGCTACTGGTATAAGCCCTAGAGATAGTTTAGGAAACTTATATGGCTGTTTGTTATACCACTCGTGAAACATTTTAAGACGCTGTGTGTATACTTCGTCGGGAGTATCAGGACCAAACTTAATCATAAAATCCGCACTGTAATATTTCAAAGGTCTAATATTATCTATCCCCACAACTTCATCTTGATCTTTAAAAACATCAAGCAGTGGCTTACCTACTTCGCAATAGTTAATATAAACATAACCAAATTTCCATTTAAAAGTAAACTTGTCGTAGTCTGCTTCTTCTAAATCTATACGAGGACGCTGTTTGAATGTACAAACTATAGTTGGATAATCTGGGTTGCGTATCAAATGTTCCAATTCGTGTATTAATATGTTAAATGTTAGTATAGCATCTTTTACATGATCCGGAGCAGTCTTATAAAACTCAGTTTCTTCAATTAATGGTCCACGTAGTTCTTCAAAGAACTTGTGTAAACGATTCAATGTTTCTTGATCTAATGCTTCATTTGTTACAGAGATAGTGTTTGGTCTGTATTCATTCACTACACCAATTTGTTTTCTTAACTCACAATGATAGTATGATATAGTTTTTTCACTGTTAGGCCAACCTTTAAATCTATTAGTTTCATAAAGGGGGTAATTTTTAGCTACCTCATTAGACCATCGTTGAGCAATGTCAGTGTCAAGCACTTCAAACTCTACATCAGCAGTTTCTTCGCCATTGGTCAATGTAAGAACAAGGGTTGTCATTTCAGGTTATTTTGTTTCTTTGCCCAGTTGCGCTCTTGGCACCAAAAACATTTCCCACATTCGGGAACATCGGAAAAGGGAATGTAAGTTCTATAATCAAGATCTTGAAAAACTCCTGGATAGGAATCTCGATCTCCTTCGCAACTTCTTGTCAATGCGAATAGATCTAACAGTTCGAGTCTAATATAATTTTTTATTACCCAGTCTTTTGATGTGAATAAGAAAGGATGGCAGACTAAAACGTTGTTTCTTTTAAAAATTATTTTATCAATATCTTCTTTTGTTCCGGAAAACACTAAGTTTCTTTCTGGTAATTTTAAAGTTATTGACTCTTCGCTAGGATTAGCAGTTACTCCAGCAAACCATGCTTCGACATTATTGTAATGACACACGTATTCTGAAAAGGAAACAGAGCTAATTTGGTCTCCAGACTTCTTTTCCCCTGACGGCAGTGCTATGCTAGCCCCGATGTTTCCGTATTCAATCTCTGGAGCAATAAGATTTTCGTGTCTAGTAAAATTGTGTTTAGGAAAATGTTCTTTTAGCCAATTGAATACTTTTATATTGTCGTACTTTTGCCAGGGCCTCGTCTTCCACATACGCACATTATTGATAATGTGTACGTTTGTACCAGTTAACCTACTACAAATTAAATATGCTAACAACGCACTGTCAGCACCTCCACTGACGTTAATGGCAATGTTCCTCCAAGATTGGTCTATAGGTAAAAATACTCCGTCGTATTCTTCTACCTTACAGATTTTTTCCAACTGTTCTTTCATAGAAATCCTTTAAACTCTGGAACTACTTCTTCTAAAGGTTTAGAATTTCGAGAAGCATCTAGTCGTTGATTAAATTCAACAAAGTCTTTCCATAGATTGTGTTGATCTTTTGCTTTTAGATAGTTGATATTATCTCTAATTTGTTGCTGTGTTATTTTCTCTAATATGGGATATTTTTCAACATTTGAAAAAGACCAAACATTTTTACTAACAGCTTCTAATCTCTGTATAGCAAGTTCTTTAAGCTCTTGCGGTAGTACTTGAGCACTTAGGCAATTAGGATAGCTAACTCTATGACTATAAAATACTATATTCATTTGATTAATGAAATAGTCTATACACTCCGCTGCTTGTAATATGTTACCTGCTTGAGCGGTAAATGCTCCTACTATCCTTGATATGTTCGGTAGTGTTTGTATTTCTTTAATGTTACGTTCAACTTCAGCAAAGCTGCTGTTACTGCGAATGTAATCGTAAACGTCATGAATGCCGTCAATGCTGACATTAACAGCGACTGATTTAAAGTAAGGCCAATAATCGTGAATAGTTCTTCCACCTTTAATCCCCAATGTAGTTGCGTTGGTAGCATACTTGATTTCTATGTTCTTTCCATAAGGCTTTAGCATATCAAGTATCTTATAGTGTTGAGGATCCATTAGAGGTTCCCCTCCAGCAAACTCAACACGCCTAAAATGCGGTAGTAATTTTTCAAAACTAGCCCACCAATTGTCAGTGTCGTCAAACGGACAAATGTATCTGCTGGTCTTAAGCCCCAATTTATCTACCACGGGCACAAGATAATTGTTTTCTTTTTTGTAAAAGTCTTCAATCTTATCCCAATCATTCCAACTCGTGCTGTCTAATGGATTACACATTCGACATTTTAAATTACACAGGTTGTTAAGTTTAATCTCCATAGTAGGAAATTCAAAAGGCATTGTGTAATCGTTTCTCAACAAGTCTAATGTATTAGGATACAAATTAACCCTTGCTTCAGGAATGACCCCATTAGTGTGACGTTGTCGAAGACTTTCCACACCCTGATCTTCTAGGTCAAAACAAGGTTTACATACTTCAGGTCGTTCGTTATTCAACACTTGTCTGCGAACTTCTCGCATTATATCGTTGTTCCATATATCTTCTAATGTTGATTCTTGAATCCAGCCTATAGGTGCGCTACGGCAACACACTTTAACGGCTCCGTCTTCTCTAGTAGCAAGCCCTGTAAAGGGGTGTAGGCAAAAAGTTTTTGAGTTTGATTTCATGATAATTTTGTGAAATATTTAACCTAGTTCAAACTCGAGTATAAATATTTCATCGGAGCTAGATGATATGACAATGCAACAAAAAATGTGGACTTGGCACGCTTGGAGTCATGTATGTGCCCTAGTTGGACTGTACTTTATAGTTCAAAACAACGCATGGGCGTACCTTGCCCTTGGTGTAATTTTAGCCTTTATTGCCCAAGTATTTGCCAGCATATCTCTACACAGATATCTAGCCCACAAATCGTTTAAAACTGGTCCTATTCGAGATATCTTTTTAAGATACATCACAATCTGGACAGGACTAGGTCCTAGTATTATGTGGGTTATTGCTCATAGACATCATCACGCACACTCAGATACTCCCGAAGATTTCCAAAATCCTCGAATCATTGGAAAACTTAGGTCTTGGTTTACACTGTACCCAACGCTGTATTTTTCTCCTCGTTGGGGCAAAGATTTATACAATAACAAGCACAACAGATTCGTCTACAATCACTATTGGAAAATTCAATTTTCATTGTATTTGATTTTGTTCATCATTAATCCTTATTTGTGTTTCTCTGTTTTAGCATTGCCGGCAGTGGCTTGCTTTCATGGTGCGGCCTCTATCGGAGTATTGACTCATGTATGGGGATACAGACCTCACAACTCTAGAGACTCTTCTACAAATAACTGGCTAGCAAATATACTAATGCCCGGAGAAGGTTGGCACAATCACCATCATTCAAGACCAGGAGATTATAGATACGGTCATAAGTGGTGGGAATGGGATCCACCAGCTTGGGTGATTGAAAAGTTTTTAAAGACACATGATCGATAAAACTGTTATTACAGAAGATTTAAAAATTTGGGTTTTCGATTATGAAAACGACGAATGGGAAAGAGTGAGATCTCTCTGTTTAGAAGAAGACAATTGGCTTAGAGAAAACTATACTCCGAAGAGATGTAAGATAACAGATCACAAAGTATTTTTTATTTCTTACTATCACGACGGCCGACCAATGATGTTTGGCGGTATAAAAGAATATACTCCCAACGTTGCTAGAGCATTTAATAGAATGTATGCTTTTCCCTACGTTAGATCTCCAAAAAAATTCAATTACCATCATGGAGTAATGATCAACGACATTCTTCCAGCTATGGAAAGTTCTTTAGATAAGCCGTATGATTTTTTATTTGTAAGTATGCAAATGAGAAATCGCGCATACGACGGAGAACAACGATGGTGGAAGTTTTGGAAAGAAAGCTGGTTTTCTTGGACTAAAGATTGGAAGCCGTATGACGGAGGACTAGTACAAACGTATCCAAGTTTTGAACCTAGTTGCTTTCAGAATATTGTTTATAAAGAATCTGAAAATTTTAAGTTTGCTGACTGGAATCCGGTTACTATTACATTTGAAGATTACAAGAATTTATTTTTTAAAGAAGGATCTTAAGTGTTAACGTATTTAGGAAACTGTTCAGAACAGATTAATTGGTCTGATGTTCTAAAAGAAATAGAAAATAAAGAACCTGGATACATAGGTCCTAGACAACAATGGGACGATCCCAGTGTTGCCTTTATCACTAAAGTATGGAAAGAAGCAGGATACAAACCTGCTACCGAAGGTGGAACAGCTGAGTGGGGAATGTATTTCCCAGGTGTACATTTTTCTATGGATGTTGTTGATACGTTTGTAAAATTTGTAGGATTGTCTAGCTGGAACTCGGCATGGATTAGCAAAATAAGACCAGGTTATTGTGCTCCGTTACATGTTGATCTTCAAGCAGATGTAAAGATAGAATCAGTTAGAATTCATTGTCACATAGATGTTCCAGATCCTGGTCATATTTTAATAGTAGACGATGTTCACTTGATAAATCAGAAACAAGGTGAAACATACAAATGGAATAATCCTAAGGCATGGCATGCCGCTTCCAACATCGGAAAAACTCCTGCGTATCTGTTTAACATATATTGATATGATAAAGCTACTGGATATCAACGTTGACCAAAGATTGTTTGAATCTTTAATAGAAGAAATCCCTACAGTGGATTTTAAGTTAACACTTAATCAACCTAAGGGAGATTTTTTCTACGATCCTTGGGAAATCAGTGATAGGTTTAGAGGAACAGCATGGGACGAAATTCTCAAGACTTTAAATTGTCCTATAGGAGAAGCTAGAGTAATAAGTCTGTCAAAAAAAGAATGTTACATGGCTCATGCTGACATTGATAATCGCTGGCATCTTCCAATTATTACTGGGAAGTCTTTTCTAGTAGACTTAGATACTAAAACTTTACATAAACTAACGCCTGGAAACTGGTATTATATGGATGCTGGCAGAGATCATTCTGCTGTTAATTTTGGCGAAACAGATAGAATACAGCTAGTAGTTAGGGAACTATTAAAAAGAGGAACTCTTTTAAATCCTAAAAAAGTTGTCATCAAACCTGTAAAAGAATTACCAAATATAAGATACTTGTTTGATAATGTCTATAGTCCTTGGCTTAACACATTAAATGTTAACGGGTTGATGGATAACTTTGTAATCAACGGAAACACTGCTTCATTAGATATAGAAAGTCAAGTTGATGTTCCTCAACACGAAGCATTTGAAGTATGTTAAATTTAAATATAGATTTTCTTTAACTCTTCGGAAAAATCACTAGGAAAGTTTGTCTTAAAACTTTCAAATATTAACAACTGAAATGTTTTTAAATCTATCGGCGTATCAAACGTTAGTCCTTTAGATTCAAGTAACAGTCTTGCGCCGTCTAATCTTTCTTCACTTATATGACTAATAACTTGATTGATACTTATTGGACCTTCTTGGTCAGAGTAAGCAAAGAAATAATTTATACTTTTTAACTGACCGTCTACTAGGAAATAACTGCTAGGGTGCATGCTATATTTGTAGATCCCTAAATTTTTATGTGCCTGTACAATGTTTAGAATTTGTTCTCTCCAGCTAGGTAGAACTTCATCATAAGAACATTTATTGTCGTAGTGACGTTGCCAAAAATCTACACCGTCTATTTTTAGATAAATCTTTCGTTGTTTGTGATCAATGTCTAAGATGTCTGGAACATAATTGGGATACGTGTCTCGAACTTTACAAAGGTACTTTACTTCTCTTTCCCATTTCTCGTCCATTAATGAGCTGTCTACTACTTTGTTTTTTCCTTTATGGTAATCAGTGTCGTTGTAGTACCATTGTACAAAAGTCTGTTTATCTTTTGAAATTAAACTAGTGTAAATGAGGTTGTTTCTTACCGGACCTTTTCCCGGAACATTGTTGTAGTAATACTCAAATTGATTTTCCATACATATAGTTATCACTAAATATTTCACTAACTAGGAATAATGGTATGATCAAAGGAATCAACGGGGCGCCTTATATCGACCTCGATCAATTTATCGATGTCAAGGGATTTCAAGACTTACATCCAGAAATATGTAAAGGGTTTGCTCTTGCTAGAGAGTATGCCAAAGAAGGTACATGGATAACACCCGGAATGGATCTAAAAGATTCAAGTTACATTTTGAACTGGAAACCAATTTATCAAGCATTTAATGAGTATCAACAATTACCCGAAGATCATCCTATAAAAATTCACGGTCGTGAAATATTCCCAACAAATTTTAAAGATTACAAACAGCGTAATGTTTTTACTAGATACTTAAAATCTGTATTAGACGCATACGATCCTTATATCTATTACTTCTTATGGGATGAAGGAGATTGGAATCACAGAGGCGATTTAAAAAACAAAACAGAAGAAAGCAAATTCTTTCCAGGAGTTGTAAATTGGATCGAAGAACTGGTAAACAATAATGTTTTTAGTCAAATTGGAAGGGTTATATTTTTCTTATGCGACCACGATGGTGTTCCTTTTGAGCATAGAGATTTACAAGCACAAAACGGAGTTCTAAATTCTAATCAATATACTAGTCATAAGAATGAATTTATTCATATTCGTTCAAGGACTAAAAGAGGATTTTATATTTGGGATCCTGAAAACAAAGATAAAGTTTACGTAAACAGTCATTGTGCGTTCTGGAACGATCAAGACTGGCACGGCGGTGAGTCAGTTAAGACACAAGAATACGGTATGCGAGTTGACGGAGTGTTTACAGAAGATTTCCGAAAGAAACTAGGAATAAATCACTTGGACAGTTATTAATGGAAAATAAAATAGAAGCTAGCTGGGAAGATGAATATCAATCCTTTGATTGGAGGGAGACCTTTGTCATTGATGAAATCCCCCTCAACAATTTATGGGAAGGAAAATCTACTGACCTTCGATTAGCACTAGACAAGTTTCATAGAGAAAACGGGGTTGTCAAAGAATGTACAAAACACTATATGGCATTTGAGCCAGTTTTGCCTAATAGTTTTAATTCTATTTTTTCAGCATTTAAAGATAAGACTTATAGTTATAACTTTCTTAAGCTAACAGGAAGTTATAACATACCTATGCACTATGACAGTTATTCAACGTTTACAAAAAAATTTAATGTAGATGAAGACAAAATTAATAAAATTAAAAGAACTGTAGTAATGATTACACCATGGGCTGACGGACAAACATTACAAATAGGAAAGAATATCTACTCTCACTGGAACAAAGGTTCAACCTATACTTGGGAAGGACAAGAGTGGCATGGTGCTGGAAACTTTGGCTTTAAAGATTTAGTAGTTATGCAGGTGACGTGGATATGACAATCTATTGTATTGGGTGTAGTCATACCGAAGGCTCTGGTCTAGCAGATTATAAATTTTTTCAAAATGACTACCCCGGTGAAATGATTTCAAATCAAGATGAGGCAATTAAATGGACTTATATTAGAAATAAGCTTTTAACTCAAACCCCATTTTTATTTGAAAAGTTAAGGCAAGAAAATTTAAAAAAAGCATGGCCAGCAAAACTTGAAAAAATAACAAATTGTGAAGTTATAAATGGCGCCTATGGCGGCGCAGGGATTACTTCTTTATTGATGACAACTCTATATGATTTAGATATGTTGTCTAGAGAAGGTAAACAAACTAAGTTAGTTATAGTGGCCCTTCCAAGTATGCACCGAGTGCCGTTGGTTAATAGGTATCCAATAAAAGGATACAATCCTCTGGCATTTAAAAATATTTTTCCATCAATGGTAGACACCGCACCAGAGGAGTATAAAGAATATTGTAAAAGTTTTTACTCTAGTCATAGTGAAGAAGAAATACTCACATTTTATCTTTCTCAATGTTTAGCTTTAAAAAATGTTGTAAAAAATATTACAGGTAAAAATCCAATCTTTGTAAATATTTTTAGTATTAGAAAATGGAAATCAATAGTAGATGAAAGTAATATTTTTTTGCTAAAGCACTATTGGAAAATGCTAGAGTTTGATAGTATATTAGAACAACGAACTATGGAATCTTTTTTAAAGGATGATCAACTGATGTTACCCTGCGGTCATTTTAAAGAAGATGTACACGAAGCATTTGCTGATTATATAAACAGTACATTTTTATGATTAGAAGTATAGAAAATTTTTGGAATGATTTTTATAAAAATATTCCCTATGAAAAAGAGTATTTCAAAGATCCAACGCAGATAAATGATTGGATTGAAGCTGGACACAATATAGAAAATACTGCTATTTTTATAAATCAAACATTTAAAGTTAAAGATTTTCCAGCGTTAGAATCTTGCTTTGACAATCTTAAGAATATAGAAATAGCATTCCACAGATTAACTCCTGGTAACTACCTACCTACTCATACTGACAAGTACGGGTTCTATAGGAAAAAACATAATATTGATGACATAAACAAAGTTCACAGATATATTATATTCCTCGATCATTGTAAAGATGGGCATTTATTAATTGTAGATAATCAGGTATATAATCATTGGCGTGCGGGGGACATAGTTGGGTGGGTTGGAGAAACTCCTCACAGTGCTATTAATTTAGGAATAGAAGATCGTTATACTTTACAAATAACTGGTGTTTATGATAATTGAGCCAATAGCTTATCAATATTTTAATCAACAAGCTTCTATTATAACACAAGACGGTTCTGTGTTTTTATATAAAGCCATTGATGAAAATTTTAATAATTCAAATTATAACAGCGACGAATTTGCTAGAGCAACTGCGTCTAACTTAAATGACTTAAGAATTAACACATTTCTAAAAGATATCTCAGATCCATATATTATTTTTGCGGACGGATTTAATATTCCTCAGTTTAGTAAATTAAAATATGACCAGCACACTGTTGATTATCTCAACAAACACGGATTAAAAATTTTCCTTACTGAATTACTTGTAAAATATCTAGGTCCAAGAAAATACATAAGCAAGTTTGACGACTTAACTGTTAAGCTAAACGAATTTAATTTACATGATGTTCGTTTTGAATTAGATAATAAATCTCTTTTAGAAATTAAGTCATTACAATTAGACAGTATAAATGATCTTATAAAAAATAATAATCTAACCAATGTTACCGTTTACACTATAGAAGATAATGTTAATGATATATTCTCTCAAATTTATCCTAATATAAAATTTATTTGTAAGGATTTATTTTTAAGTTTTGAATTACCTAGATTTATGGAAGGCCATAAACCTCCAGAATTAAAACAAATCAGTAAAAAATTTCTATGCCATAATTGGAGGTATTCTCCTAGCAGACATTTATTAATGTCTTTCCTTGTTAACTTTGATGGAAATTATAGTTGGTATCACAAAGGTAATTTTGATAATTTACAAAAAGGAATACATTTTAATCTGTGCGACTTATCCGAGATAGAGTTAATTAACAAAGGCATTGAAAATCTAAATCTAGTATCTCCTTTAAATTTAGATTTAGATATAAAAACAACTAAAACTATTCAGGGGCAAATTAGTGATTTGTTGCTGATACCAGAACGACAAATTCCTCAATTTATATCTCCAAACATATATCAAGATATCTTTTGTGTTGTAGTTAATGAATGTGAATTTACAGAACCAACTGCTAACATAAGTGAAAAAACATTATATGCTATAAAAAATAAAAAACCTTTTATATTGGCTGCAGCACCAAAGTCTTTAAACTACTTAAAGAAGTACGGTTTTAAAACTTTTAGCGAGTTCTGGGACGAAGGATACGATTTAGAAATTAATCATCAAGCTCGTTTAGAAAAAATTTTCGAGCTGATTAAACACATTGATAGTTTTAGCATAGATCAACTTAGAATTATAAATCAAGAATTAATGCCAGTTATAGAGTATAATTATAACAGGCTAATTGAGCTTACTAATTCTAAAGACTGGCCAGAGTTTACTTGAGCCAGAATATACCGCTTGAGTTAATTTTATTCTTTACTAACTCAAGTTGCTCTTGTTCATACATGATATGTGTTACCGGGTATTCGTCGAGTATAGTACTGGTATAAATTAAAGACTTGTCTGGTTCTGTAATAAGTTGATCGTAATCCACAATTAAATCACACGTTTTAAATTCAACTTTAATTTGAGATTTCCACTGATTCCATACTGGGAATAATACTTCCTCTGCTTGAAGATATGCCATTTCTTTACGTTCGTTGTTGTAATCAAATATAGGCTCTACTCTTAGTCCTGTATCCTTGACCCAGTTGAAAACAAAATCTTTATAATTTGTGCCATTCCAGTATTGATAAAGATCTCTTTTAAAATTTATATTGTGAGGATTTTTATCGTATAGCACTAGAGTATTTGACTTTGCTTTAACAGCAGTAACTTCGCCGAAGAATCCAGTAGCAGGGCATACAGATATTTCCTTAAAAGGAACTTCATTAAACAACACATCAAATGTCCAAGCATTTAGTATTTTAAATTTTAATGCTTCTTTGAATGTTGCTATGAATATTTCTTGTGCTGAATCTAAATTAGGAACAAAATCTAATTTTTTAAGAGCCTGGCTAAATGCTTGTGTACTATTTTGAGGATAGCAATAACCTTTAACTGGAAAGTAATCTAATTTAAAACTAAGATACTTGTTGACTTCGTCTAAAGAAACAAAATTTGTATTATGATTTTTGTTCCATCTCCAGTCTTCGTCAAAATTTGTTACTCTATATTTTTTAGATAGACAATCAATTAAAAGTTTGGTACCAAACTTGTATTTTCTTTCAACAATGTTGTCTCCGAACTTTACATATAAAGGTGCTCGACCGTCATGTAAATCTTCGGTGCTTCGTACAAGCTCTTTACCAAAGTCGGTTATAGAATCAAAGTTTAAATTGTCAAATACACTAGAACGCAATATCATCATTTGATCATGTAGATACGGAGTTTCTGTCAAATGTGTTTTTAGTATGTGCCCAACTAGTCCTATGTCGTCAGGTATACTCTTAAGCTTTTTAAGAAAAGTGCTTGGATTACATATTACATTTCCAGCTCTCATTACAACTAGAAATTCTGAATTGTTAAGATAATTGTTTAGTTCTTCAAAACTATCAATCTTAACAACAGGATAGTTATCTTGACTGTTTAAAATTTTTACAAAAGAATCAGTTATCTCCATCATTCTTTTGTTAAGCCAAGCATCGTTAGAACAGCTCGGTACTATAAAGAAAGTGACCTGATTTTTCATTTTTGTCTAAAGAATCTCTCATTAATTTTTTCCAGGCATCAATTGAATCATAATGGTGAACAATAATGTGATACCTATCTTCGTCGCTATCATTCCTGATAGAATGTTCGTAACCTAAGTTCATAGCATAAGCATCGCCTGGATTAAACTCTAATGTTTCACCATCTCGCCAATGCCAAGCACACCCTTTAGGATTGGTGATTGCTATATTAACTGCGCCAAGGACTTTGTGGTCTGTGTCTTTATGAAAATCAATCACACCGCCTGGCTCTAACAACATAAATCTAACCCTGGCATATGAGTTACTTGGGTAGATATTTTTTAACCAATTAACAGTAACTGGACAATGACTGGAAATGTCTGTCCATTTCATATGAGGTATAGCATCAGCGGCAGTGGGAAAATAAGATTGCCAAGAGTTTGGCTCTGTTGAGCTTTTTCCTATAATCGGTAAAGAATGCCATCCATTTGAATCCTTACCTCTGTACTCGATGAACCGACTTCTCAACGCTTTTGCCTCTTGCTCTATTTCTTTGAAAGGAACTGATAAGTTTAATTTCAAATATTTTGATTCGCTGAAAAGATACTCTCTACCTATTGAATTATTTTCCATGAAATATTTATTGCTATAAATAATTGTGGTTTAAATTTAACATGTCACGATACACAAACGATAAAAAACATTTGCCATTTGGTCACTCAACAGCAGTTTTAGATCCTAAGGCGCTTTCTTTGCTCAGCGAATATCGTCCAGACTTGTCTAAGATAATGTTAGACACTGGCATAGTTGACACATTCTGCGAAGAGTATTTCAATTGGATTAAGACTAGTACCAATCATCAAGTATATGGGTTAGATGAGTACAAGCATCTTACCTATAGTCTCGGTACCAGTGAAGCGTTTGATAAGTTTTATATCCGAAACAAAGACCGAAGATTTAGATGCTTTAAAACTGAGTATATGTATCATCAATTGAGCTGGAGGCATTCTTGGCCTAACTGGCGGTACATTGAAGATTGTGACTTGTTAGAAAACGATGCCGTGGTTATAAGCTTGCCGTTTGCTGACACTGGAGACAAACATCATTTACATGAAGAAATTTTAGAAAAGTGTACTAAGCTAGGAATTCCTGTGCTTATAGATCTTTGCTATTTTTCTATATCAACTGGGTTAAAAATAGATCTAACATATCCGTGTATTACAGATGTGACGGTTAGTTTAAGCAAGGCATTTCCGGTAGCTCACGCCAGAATTGGAATGAGGCTTACTCGAACTGATGACGATGACGCTATGTTTGTCTATCAAAAAGCTTTATATAATAATAGAGCGGGTGCGGCATTGGGCTTAGAATTTATTAGAAATTTTTCTTGCGATTACATTCCTGTAACATATAGAAAACGGCAAGAAGAATTTTGTGAGTTGTTAGGAGTTACTCCTAGCAAAACAGTTCTGTTTGGGATAGCACAAAGCAATTGGAAAGAATATAATCGTGGAGGGCTTACCAATAGGTTAAGTCTACACAATTTTTTAGATAAAGATATTAACGTAATTAAAGAGGTTATAAATGGCAGTTCAATCTAACAACGACTGGGATCCTTTAGAGGAAATATTTGTAGGTACAGCAATAGGTTCTGTACTTCCAACAATGAACAAATCTGTTCGAAGTTTTTCTTATGCTACATATTCAGAAGAAGAACTCAAAGGTTTAGAAGGCAAACACGATCCTAGGATTGTTGAAGAAGCTGAAGAAGATTTAAATCTGCTCAGTGATACATTAACAAAACTTGGTATTAAAGTTCATCGTCCTACTCCTATGGATCACAGCAAGAAGTTTAGTAGTCCAGAATGGGAAACTACTGGATGGTACAGTTTTTGCCCTAGAGACTTATTACTACCTTTAAACAATGTAATATTAGAGTGCTCAAGTCCAATGAGGGCTAGGCAGTACGAAACTAGAGTATACTATGACTATCTGTACAAGCAAATGAAAGAAGGTGTACAATGGATTAAGAGTCCCAGTCCTATTTTAGAAGATAGTCTATTTCAATTTGATGACCTAAGTATCCCCACTGTTAAAAACAATGAGATTATTTGGGAAGCGCCAAACGTAGTTCGACTAGGTAGAGACTTACTATATCAAGTTTCAAATACTGGCAGCTTGTTAGGATATGAATGGCTAAAGACCATTGTTGAGCCAATGGGCTATCGATTACACCTTGCTGAAGATTTTTACTTCTTCGCACACTTCGACTCTACTGTTATTCCTTTACGTCCAGGACTAGTAATGTTCAATGCTGAACGTTGTACACCTGATCACTATCCAAAGATTTTTGAAAAGTGGGACAAAATTTTTGTAGGCATGAATGATCTAGTTGCTCCTAGCTGTAACCTACCAGGGGGTGTTAGTCCATGTAGTCCATGGATTGGTATGAACCTACTTAGCATCAATCCAGAATGTGTAGTCATTGATGAAGACCAAGTTCCATTAATGCGTATTCTTAAAAAACACGGTATTGATAGTGTACCGTTGCCAGCTCGCCAAGCTAGGTCTATGAGTGGCGGATTCCACTGTAACACATTAGACGTTAAGCGTCGAGGTGGACTAGAAGACTACTTCTCATAAAATAAACCCCGCATACTGCGGGGTTTTTATTATATTGCTCCAAACAGTGGCATATACAAATCTGCTACGGTACTTGGGTCAACTTGTACCCTAACCTTCAAATATCCAACTGCAGCACTTGAGTCTACTACTGCTGGTAGAACTGTAGAAGCATTAGGGAATTTAAGAATTCCGTCTTGGTTAATAGTTAACGCATTTCCCATCGTTCCTGCGTTATTTCTTACTTGAAATACTAAAGCACCAGATGTAGTGTTAGTGCCAATAACACCATTTGGATCTACAACAGCAAAGATAGAAGCTGAAGCAGATGGAACTGCGGTAACGTTTGTACCAACACCCGCAAATCTCATTCCTCCGATAACATCACCAGTTGCGGAAGATAACGGAATATCAGGAGTTCCTCTACCTCTTAAGAAGTTCTGTAAAGGTACTGTACCAGCAGATGAGTAATTAACTAACGTTAACATTGGATCAGTTACAGTATTTCCAGATGTGCTGATAACTGTTATACCACCAAGGTAGTTAGTTGGGCCGCCAACAACGATACCGCCATCAGCATAAATGTCTCCCTCTACAGTAATACCACCGGTACCATTGATCAAGTAGCCGTTTAAATCTAAGTTGCCTGCTAATTGAGGAGCTGGGTCATCTATTAATAATGCTGTCGCTGCTCCCCATGTTCCAGAAATACCGTCATATTTTAATACGTCACCATCGTTTGCCGGTGTTAAAAGATTGACATCGCTGATATCTCCAAGTGCCTGACTCACTTCAGTAGTGATACTACGTGTAAAAGTATTATATGTAAAAGTAATTCCAGTATTTGTTCCAGCTTCTAACCAAGGTCCTACATAATCTAGTACGTCATTTTCAGCAACCGCAGAATCTATTGTAATAGTATTTGCGTCTGTTCTAGTAATAGTAATGTTAGTGCCTTCGGCAAAAGTGATATCATCAGTGGTTAAATCACTGCCTGTTAATCTTAAGATAGCTCCACTTAGGGATGTCTCTGCGCTGACTTCGTAAGTTGCGCCGGATCCGCCACCGGAATCAGTTCCATTAACCCAGTTAGTTCCGTCGTATTTTAGTACTTGTCCAGTTGTCGGTGTTCCTGTTATCACGACGTCAGTTAGGTCGTTTAAATCAGTAGCACCACCGCCCCCTGTGCTGTCGGTTCCATTAACCCAGTTAGTTCCGTCGTATTTTAATACTTGTCCGGATGCTAAAGTCCCGCCGTTAATAACAACATCAGTTAGGTCGTTTAAATCAGTAGCACCTCCTCCGCCAGAACCTACTACAGTTCCGCCAGCAGTAGTACCATCTCCTACATAAAGGGATTTAGTATCCGTAGTGTAAATGAGTTCACCCTGTAGTGGTGTAAGTGTTAATCGTTGGGCGTTTGTGCCCCTTCTAAGTTGAAATGCCATGTAAGACTCCTGATGAGTAGCTGTTACTCTTATTTATTCTTACATGTATTTATTTTAGCCAAAAAAATAGGACCCGAAGGTCCTATTTGCTAGTATGAGCGTTTTATACCGTCAAAATACACAGTTTGTGTGGCATAAGGCTCAGTTGCCGAGCTCTTAAAAGCATTATAGATTCCAACTTTTAAACTCACATAATCTTCTGTGGTTTGTAGCGTAGGTATGTTTTCTTGTACCAATAGTGTGTTATCTACCCATACTTTAACATATCCGTCTGTAGTAGACGATTTAATCTCGTAATCTACAGAAATCCATCGATCGAAAATGTTAGCAGTTAATAGATGCTGATTGAGTATAGTCCAGGTAAATCCTTGATGTGTTCTAAGCACCAGTCTACTGTTTTGATCAACTTCTAGATATGCTAGGGTATGATACAGCCCATTGCTATTCTTTAAATTGATCTGTGTTAAAAACAGAGCATTTGTTCCTCTAGGTCTAAACCCGTGTTGAGAAGGAATATACAAATTAGTTTGATATTTGACTGTTTGCCCGTTTGTTGAACTATAAACATTGTCATGTACTTCGTATCTACTGCGATCTGAAGTACAATCTAAGCTGTAGCAATCAGTTGGATTCACTGTAATTTTTAAACTGTGAAGTCCGTCGAATACAATATTGCTGGCAATTTGACATCCGTGAACGTTGTCTTTTGGAACCATGAGCTGTAATCCAGGCATTGTATCTTCGTTTGAAATACACGGATGATTGCTACTGTATGCGAAATCGGTAGAAGGAGTGGCGGAAGTTGTTGAACCACCACCGCCTCCGCACCCGGCTAGAAACAGTATTAACAGTAAATTAAGCGTACCAAATTTCACTGAAACCCTCGTCTTCTGTAGGCATTTCAAAACTGGCAATCATGCTAGCGATAACATGATCCGGGATATCTTTGCCAGGACGATTCATCAAACGGCGCATAAGTTCTTTATGCTCAGGTGTCTTAAACACTACAGCAATATGGTAATAGTCTGGCAACATGCTAAACTTCTTCTTACGGCTCTTAACCGAAACTGAAGTTTGATCCCAGATAATGTCACGACCCATTTCACGAGCCGCAACAACTTCCTTGGCCATTAGATCTACAGCAGTAGGCATGAAATCTGTAAACACTTGAGAGTAGGTTTGTCCCACTTCCTTAGCGTAGATTTCTACCCACTTATCTGTACTAACTTTAGCACAGGATAATGCCCAATCTTGACTGTCAATCCAAGTACTCTTGCCAGCACCTGGAACTCCGATTAGTTGATAACACTTTGGCATTGCCGTAACCTTTCTATTTCATTAGCCGCTTCTTCTAATAAGTCAGCAATCTTATCGGGCTTACCTTCTTTTACTGCTAACCTATCTGGTATTTGTCTTCGAATCTCTGCTCGTTTTCTCAAACGATATATCAAGGGTTGATTGATAACAGGGCGAATGTTATCTAGACACTCTGTTCCGTTACATTCAGTTGGGCTTAGACATTTTTCACAAGCCATTAAACTCTCCTATTAAGGACGAATCCTTTTGAGTAGATAAAGAGGGCCCGTAAGCACCTCTTTATCTCTTTCCAATAGTATTGACGGTATGTCATGCTAGTTGTTCTCTTACCCAGGCTAAACGAGCTTGCTCGTCCATTGCTGTGTATTGTACTATATTAGCACGAATCGCGTCAACCAAAGGATAGTATTCTTCATCGAGATTGTGCTTGATGTCCTTGTTCAGGTCAACCAACTTGTCTGTACGTGGATTGCGAGCAACCCACTTTGAAGTCAAGTAGTATGGTGACTTGATCTTAGCACTTACACCATCTTCAGTATAGAATACAAATCCTTCGTGGCGAACGTTTTTGGTAGCTTCTACTAGGTTACCCACAGTAGTTTCTACAACTTCTGGAACATGACAGTTAAACACCTTGCCCAAGAGCCATAGTGTATCCTTGTCGTGGCCAACCTTGCTACCCCAAGTGTTCTCACGATAGCCCAATACATACATGCCTGGCACTTCTGGAATGATGTGTGGGTCATCAGGATGAACGCACTCAAACATTACAGTCATACCATCCATGTCTGTTCTAGTAAACCCTAGT
>JACCDW011144821.1_pt1 | contig 36462 bp, 28 predicted proteins | sample 7449781 | NCBI WGS metagenome assembly JACCDW01 (sample SAMN15323449, study PRJNA562643) | freshwater metagenome | isolation source: river surface water | place: USA:Blue River Watershed | collected 2017-08-18 | reverse complement strand
TCTTGTGTGACGACGGTGAGCATGTGCTCAACCCGGGCCGCCGCACGCTGACCCTGGTCGTGCAAAACACCGGCGACCGCCCCATACAGGTGGGCTCGCACTACCACTTCGCCGAAACCAACGGCGCGCTGCAGTTCGACCGAGCGGCCGCGCGCGGCATGCGGCTGAACATCGCCAGCGGCACGGCGGTGCGCTTCGAGCCAGGCCAGCAGCGCACGGTGGAGTTGGTGGACTTCGCCGGTGCCCGCCAGGTGTGGGGCTTCCGGGGCGACGTGCCTCCGCCGAGATGTACGGCCCCACCGTGGGCGACCGCCTGCGCCTGGCCGACACCGCCCTGGTCATTGAAATTGAACAAGACATGACCTTGCGCGCCGAGGGTTACGGCGAAGAGGTCAAGTTCGGCGGGGGCAAAACCATTCGCGATGGCATGGGCCAATCGCAGCGGCCCAATGGGCCCGGCATGAAAGACGCCGTGGATTGCGTGATCACCAACGCGGTGATCATCGACCACTGGGGCATCGTCAAGGCCGACATCGGCATCCGCGGCCAGCGCATTGCCGCCATCGGCAAGGCCGGCAACCCCGATGTCCAACCGGGCGTGGACATCGTGATCGGCCCGGGTACCGAAATCATCGCCGGCGAAGGCCTGATCGTCACGCCCGGCGGCATCGACACCCACATCCACTTCATCTGCCCACAGCAGATCGAAGAAGCGCTGTCCAGCGGCATCACCACCATGTTCGGTGGTGGCACGGGCCCCGCCACCGGCACCTTCGCCACCACCTGCACGCCAGGCCCCGAAAACATCGCGCGCATGCTGCAGGCCGCTGATGCCTTCCCCATGAACCTGGGCTTCTTGGGCAAGGGCAACGCGAGCCGACCCGAAGCCCTGCGCCAGCAGATTGAGGCCGGCGTGGTGGGCATGAAGCTGCACGAGGACTGGGGCACGACGCCCGCGGCCATCGACAACTGCCTGAGCGTGGCCGAGGAAACCGACACCCAGGTGGCCATCCACACCGACACCCTCAATGAAAGCGGCTTCGTCGAAGACACGATCGCCGCGTTCAAGGGCCGCACCATACACAGCTTCCACACCGAAGGGGCCGGCGGCGGGCATGCACCGGACATCATGAAGGTGGTGGGCTTGGACAACGTGCTGCCCTCCTCCACCAACCCCACGCGGCCCTACACGGTCAACACCATCGACGAGCACCTGGACATGTTGATGGTGTGCCATCACCTGGACGCGGGCATTGCCGAAGACTTGGCGTTTGCCGAAAGCCGCATCCGCCGCGAGACCATCGCGGCTGAAGACATCCTGCACGACCTGGGTGCGATCAGCATGTTCAGCAGCGACAGCCAGGCCATGGGCCGGGTGGGCGAGGTCATCATCCGCTGCTGGCAAACCGCGCACAAGATGAAGGTGCAGCGGGGCGGGCTGGGTGATGCCTCAACGCGCGGAGGCCTCTTGGGTGGGGACGGCGATCGCCATGACAACGCACGGGTCAAGCGCTACATCGCCAAGCTGGCGATCAACCCCGCCTTGACCCACGGGATTGCCCATGAGGTGGGCAGCATCGCGCCGGGCAAGTGGGCCGACCTGGTCTTGTGGCGGCCGGCCTTCTTTGGCGTCAAACCCAGCCTGGTGCTCAAGGGGGGCTTTATTGCCATGGCCGCCATGGGCGACCCCAACGCCAGCATCCCCACGCCACAACCCGTGCACATGCGGCCGATGTTCGGATCGTATGGCGGTGCGCGCGCGGCCACCTCGCTGACCTTCCTCAGCCAGGCTGCCGTGGCCGCCAGCGTGCCCCAACGCCTGGGCTTGCGCAAAGCAATTTCCTCGGTGCGCGGCTGCCGCAGCTTGCGCAAGGCGGACATGGTGCACAACGCGTGGACGCCCCACATGGAGATCGATGCCCAAACCTACGAGGTGCGCGCCGACGGGGAGCTGCTGAGCTGCGAGCCCGCCTCCGAGCTGCCGATGGCCCAGCGTTACTTTCTGTTCTGAAGGCCACCGCACCTCGCCTCCAATGTTGACCATCCACAAGCTGATGAGCCAGCCGAAGCTGGCGCCCGTGTTGTTGCAGCGCCTGGCGACGGTGGAGCTGGATTGGGACACGCGGCAAAAGAGCCGATTCGAGGCCTTTGACAACCACGGGCAGCGATTGGCGGTGTTTTTGCCGCGCGGCAGCGTGGTGCGCGGTGGCGATGTGCTCGTGGCCGAAGACGGCTCGATGCGCCGTGTGGTGGCCAAGGCGCAGACGCTGATGAAGGTGCAGATCTGCGCGCAACACGGCAGCCCCTTTGACCTGATGCGTGGGGCCTACCACCTGGGCAACCGGCATGTGCCTTTGGAGTTGCAGGCGGACGCCCTCAAGCTGGAACCCGATCCGGTGCTGGCCGAGATGCTGGCGGGCCTGCACCTGATCGTGCAGACCGTGCAAGAACCCTTTGAGCCCGAGGGCGGCGCCTATGGGCGCGGCGCCTTGATGGGGCATGGCCACGGGCACGAACACCCGCACGACCACAGCGATGGCCCCGAATCCCATTGAAGCGCCGGCCTGCGCGGCACACAGCCCGCGCACGCTGCTGCAGCTGATGTGGCTGGCCTCGCCCGCGCTGCCCGTGGGCGGCTTCAGCTATTCCGAGGGGCTGGAAGCCGCCGTGGAGGCGGGCTTGGTTCAAGACGAAGCGAGCGCTGCGCATTGGCTGTTGGCGCAACTGCAACTGGTGGTGGGGCGCGCGGAATGGCCCGCCGTGGCCCGGGCGCATGCGGCTTTCCAGGCGCATGACCCGTCAGCGGTGGGGGCGACGAATGACTGGGTGCTGCACACCCGCGAGTCGCGCGAGCTGCGTCTGCAGGCCGAACAAATGGGCCGCTCACTGGCCGAGTGGCTGATCCAGCGCCATCCGCAAGAGCCTCGGGTTCAATGCCTGCGCGACCTGAGGCCCGCGCCGACCTGGCCGGTGGCCTTCGGCCTGGCCGGTGTGCTGGCCAATGCCGAGCTCCACGACGTGTTGATGGCGCATGGCTTCAGCTGGGCGGAAAACCAGGTGCAAGCGGCCATCAAGTGCATTCCCTTGGGCCAATCGGCCGGACAGCGCGTGCTGCAAGCCATCAGCGACGCCATGCCTGCAGCGATTCAAGCCTGCCTGAGCAGGCCCCCTGAGCAGGCCCAGGCGTATGCGCCGGGCCTGGCCATCCACAGCGCCCGGCACGAACAGCAGTATTCGCGCCTGTTCCGATCCTGAAGAAAGAGGACTCCATGCCCCACTTGCACCACATTCCTGGCCGCACCAAACACCACCCCCCCTTGCGCGTGGGTATCGGTGGCCCCGTGGGTTCGGGCAAGACCACGCTGTTGGAAATGCTGTGCAAGGCCATGCGCGAGCGCTGGAACCTGGTGGTCATCACCAACGACATCTACACCAAGGAAGACCAGCGCCTGCTGACGGTGGCCGGGGCCTTGGAACCCGAGCGCATCATGGGCGTGGAAACCGGGGGGTGCCCGCACACCGCCATCCGTGAAGACGCGTCGATCAACCTGGAGGCCGTGGACCGCATGCTGACCCAGTACCCGGACGCCGACATCGTGTTCATCGAATCCGGCGGCGACAACCTGGCCGCCACCTTCAGCCCGGAGTTGTCCGACCTCACCTTGTATGTGATCGATGTGGCCGGTGGCGAAAAGATCCCGCGCAAGGGCGGCCCCGGCATCACCAAGAGCGACCTGCTGGTGATCAACAAGATCGACCTGGCGCCGCTGGTGGGCGCCAACCTGGACATCATGCGGGCCGACACCGAGCGCATGCGCCCACAAGCCGATGGGCGGCGGCCCTATGTGATGACCAACCTGCGAACCCAACAAGGGCTGGACCAGGTGATTCGCTTTATCGAGGGGCGCGGCCTGTTGGCGTGAGCGCAAGGGGCCCTTTGGGGTGCGCCGTTGGGGCTTCTTGGCCCCATGCTCAGACGTCCATGGCCGGGCGGTGCTCCTCGTCTGGCACGAAGCGCCAGCGGCCCACCAGCAAGAGCAGCACCGTGAACACGGCGGTGAACATCAGCAGCACCGACAGTGCGGAACCCCACTCATCCCCAAAAGCACCAAAGGCGCTGGCCCGAACGGCCCGCACCGACCAGGTGAAGGGCAGCCAGGGGCTGATGGCCGCATAGAACTCACTGGTCAACTCAATGGGCATGACGCCGCCGGCGGCCGAGAGTTGCACGATCAGCAGCACCAGCGCAGCCCCCTTGCCCGCATCACCCAGCAGGCGAACCAGCAGCAGGATCAGCAGCATGAAGGTCAGCGCGCTGCAGGCCATGGTCAGCGCCAAGCCCGTGGCATGTACCGGCTGCAGCCCCAGCAGCAGCTGGCACATGAGCAACACGCAAGCGGCCTGAGCCAGGTTGACACCACCCAAGACCCCCATCTTGCCCAACAGCATCGACAGACGCGAGCAGCTTTGAAGGCGCACGGGCATGCGGCGCAAATGGAACACAAACGCCGTCATGACCGCGCCCAACCACAGGGCCACCGGGATGAAGTTCGGCAGGAACCCCATGCCGTTGTTGGGCACGGGTGCGTCGATCTCCAAGCGGGGCTCGACCGTGGCGGCCAAGCCCGATGCGCTGCCCTGAGGGCCCTCAAGAGAGGCCGGCAGCGCTTTGTACAAGGTGTCCAGGCCGCTGGCCAGACGCACCGAGCCCTTGTGCAGGGCTGCGCTGCCGTCACGCAACTGTGCCGATGACTCCGCCAAGCTGCGGCTGCCGGCCAAGGCCTCGTCCAGCCGCTCGTCGCTGGGCAAGCGTGCCGACAGCGCCGCCACCCCAGCACCTTGTGCCGACAGCCCATCAACCAACTGGGTCACGCCCATCCCAAACTCAGCCACACCAACGGCCAGGGCCGCGCTGGATTCACGCGCCAAGCGCACCCCAGCCCGCAAGGTGGTGGCGCCGCCCAACAGCGGCTCGGTGCTTTCCAACGCACGGTCGCCCAGCAGGGGAATGGGCGCCACATCGGCCCGCCAAGCCACGATGCCGGCGGTCAGGTCGGAGGCCCCATCTTCCAGCCGGCGCAAGCCCTGCTGCAACTCGGCATGTCCGGTGTTCAACCGAACCACGCCGTCTTTGAGTGCAGCGAGGTCTGAAGCCGAGGGTCGCCTGGCCTCCAGGGCGCGCAGCGCCTGCCCGGTTTGTCGGAGGGACTCGGCGCCGCCAGCAGCCACCTCCTGAGCGCGTGCAGCGCCTTGGGCCATGGGCACAGCGCCCTGGCGCAGGGCTCCCAGGCCTTGCTCCAATTCAATGGCACCCCCGCGCAAGGCCGACATGCCGTCGCGCCACTGCTGCAGGCGGTCTCGCGAGCTGGCGGTGTTGCCCAAGACGATCGCCCACCGGCGTTCGTTGAGGGACTCGTTGACCTGATGGCCCAACTCGCTGGCAAAGCGCCGCGCAAAGCCGGCGCCGAGATAGTTGTTGCCTTCGGACGCAAACACCTCCAGGGAGCCCGCACCAGGTCGAGCGGGGGCAACCGCGGCCACCGAAAAATCGGGGGGAATGATCAGCGCGAAGACGTATCGGCCCGAACGCACCCCCTGGCGCGCCAGGGCAGGGTCGTGCAACTGCTGGTAGTCGAAGTTGCGGCGGCTTTCCAGGGTGTGCACCAACTCACGGCCCAATTCAAAGCGTTGGTCGGCCACGGCCGCGCCTTCGTCCAGGTTGACGATGGCCACCGGCAAGGCCCCGGTGCGGCTGGCCGGGTCCCACACCGAGTCGAGGTAAATGAAGGCGTAGAGCGCCGGAATCACCACGATGGCCGGCAGCACCCAGGCCAAGCGGGGAAAGCGCTTGAGCAGGCCGAGATCCGCACGGGCCACCGTGGCCGTGTCGAGAAGCAGCTTGCGCAGAATCTGAAACATGAAGCGCCGGTGGAGGGTGGGGACGCAGTATCGCCGCAGCCGTGGAATAGGGAGTGGGTTCGGGTTTGTGGGGGGCCCAGAGAGGCGATGCAGGCCGATAGAGTGGGGGCCTTCACGCCAACCGGACCCTCACATGCATTTTGAACCCCGCCGCTCGGGCCTTCCACGCCGCAGCGCCACCGCAGCCGCCGCGATGGCCGCCTTCACCACCGTTTGGGCTGGCCTGCTGGGCACCGCCCAGGCTGCCGACATCAAGGACGTGGCCTGCCGCACCACGGCCGAGTGCCTGGCCGAGGCCGCGCGCGTACGGGGCGAGGTGTCCAAGACCGACACGAGCCGCACGGCCGAATTGCAAGACGTCTTCTACTGGACGAACCGGGTCAACATGGCCAGCACGGTGATGCTGCATGAACGCGGGCTGTTGGACAAGGCCACAGCCGCGCGCATTGCCGAAGGCATACAGCACGCGGTGGCGCAAGCCAGCAAGCCTGGCGGCAAGCGGCCCACCGACTATCTGCAAATCGAAAACATCATCGCCGAGAAGGCCGGCCCTGAAGCCACCTTCATTCACGCGGGGCGCAGCCGGCAAGACATCCTGGCCACGGTGCGCGTCTCGCGGCTGCGCACGGCGGTCATGGATGTGACCGACCGGCTGCTGGTGCTGCGCAAGACCCTGTTGGACATTGCCGAACAGCACAAGGACACCCTGGTGCCGGCCTACACCAATGGCGTGCAGGCGCAGCCCATCACCTACGGACACTACCTGCTGGCCTTCGCCGACTCCTTCGCCCGTGACAGCGCCCGCATTCGCGAGCTGTACGCACGGCTGAACCTCAGCCCCATGGGCACGGCCGTGCTGGCCAATTCGGCCTGGCCGCTGGACCGGGCGCGCCTGGCCGAGCTCTTGGGTTTTGACGGGCTGGTGGTGAACTCCTTGGATGCCGGGCAGATCATCACCTACGACGTGCCCCTGGAGGCCAGCGCCATCGTCAGCTCCACCGCGGTTCGCATCGCAGCGCTGTTGGAAGATGTGCACACGCAGTACCACCAGAGCAGCCCCTGGTTGTTGCTGGAAAGCGGCTCCACCTACACCAGCAGCGCCATGCCGCAAAAGCAGAACCCGGGCGTGATCATGAGCGCGCGGGCCAAGGCCTCGGATGTGGTGGCGGCCTCACATTGGATGACGCTGCGCGCCCACAATGTGAACACCGGCATGACCGACTACAAGGACGCTTGGACACAGGCGCGCAACTTCCTGTACACGGTGGAGTTGCTGGAACAAACGGTGCGGGTGATGAAGTCCCTGCGGCTGAACCCGGCACGCGCACTGGAGGAGTTGCGCGGGGACTGGACCACCTCGTCGGAGTTGGCCGACACGCTGCAGCGCGTGTCCAAGGTGCCGTTCCGTGTGGGGCATGCCTTTGCCACGGCCGTGGTGAACAAGGCCCGCGAGAAAGGCTGGCGCCCCGACCAGTTCCCGTACGAGGAGGCCGTGCCCCTGTACGCCGCCGCGGCTGCGCGCATGGGGGTGCAGCCGGCCACCTTGCCGCTGAGCGCCGCACAGTTCCGGCAAGCGCTGTCGCACGAGGAAATGGTGCGCACACGCGTGGGCATCGGCGGGCCGCAACCGGCCGAGGTTCAGCGGCAGCTGCAAGCGGCGCGCCAGAGCCTTAAGCAGGACGAGGCCTGGTTGCAGCAACGGCTGGCGGCCTTGGCGCAAGCTGAAGCAGCCCTGAACGCCAGCATGAGCAAGCTGGCCAACCCGTGACCAGGGCGGCGCCTATTTCCCGATGCAAAAGCTGGAGAAGATGACGCCCAGGAGGTCGTCGGCACTGACCTGCCCCGTGATCTCGCCCAGCGCGAGGTGAGCGCAGCGCAGCTCTTCGGCCAACAGGTCCAGCGCCGGTTCGCGTGGCTGCATCTGGGCCTGGGCCTGGGCCAGGTGTGATGCGCAACGCTGCAAGGCCTGCAGGTGGCGGGTGCGGGCCAGGGCCACGCCTTCGGGCATGGCCTGCCAGCCCGCTCGGGTCAACAAGGCCTGGCGCAGCGCCTCCAGGCCTTCGCCGGTTTGGGCCGACACCGCCAGGGCCCCACTTGGGCAGGCCTGCGGCGCCACCGCATCCGCTTTGTTGAACACGGCCATCAGGCGGTCCTGGGGCACCCCATGGGCCTGGAACGCGTGCACGATGGCCCGGTCGGCCTCATCGTAAGCGGCCTGGCCACAGCGCGCGAGGTCGCGCACAAACATCACCGCATCGGCCCCGCGGATGGCCTCCCAGCTGCGCTGGATGCCGATGCGCTCGACCTCGTCGCTGGCCTGATCGGTGTGCCGCAGCCCCGCGGTGTCCACCACATGCAGCGGCACCCCTTGGATCTGAAGCGCCTGCTCGATGCGGTCGCGCGTGGTGCCGGCCACGGGTGTGACGATGGCCACGGCCTGGCCTGCCAGCGCGTTGAGCAGCGAGCTCTTGCCCACATTGGGCTGCCCGGCGATCACCACCCGCAGCCCTTCGCGCAACAGCACCCCCTGCCGCGTTTGGGCCATCACGTCCTGCAGCGACTGCACGATGGCCTCCAGTTGCCCCTGGGCATCGGCCTTTTGCAGGAAGTCGATCTCTTCTTCGGGGAAGTCCAGTGTGGCCTCCACCAGCATCCGCAGGCGCAGCAAGCGTTGCGCCAGCTCGTCGATACCCGCTGAAAACGCACCCTGAAGGGACCGCGCAGCCGAGCGCGCAGCCGCCTGCGTGCCCGCATCGATCAGATCGGCCACCGCCTCGGCCTGCGCCAGGTCGAGTTTGTCGTTGAGAAAGGCCCGCCGCGTGAACTCGCCGGGCTCGGCCAGGCGCAGGTGGGGCAAAAGGGGGCCTTGCTCACCCACCGTGGCGGCGGCCTGCAAGCAGCGCTGCACCAACATCTGCAGCACCACAGGCCCGCCATGGGCCTGCAGCTCCAGCACGTCCTCACCGGTGTAGGAGTACGGCGCCTCGAAGAACAGGGCCAGGCCTTGATCGATGGCCTGGCGCTGTTCGTCCAAGAACGGGGTGTAGGTGGCGCGCCGCGGTTCCAGCGGCCGGCCGCACAGGGCCTGCGCCAAGGGCCTCAGGCCGCGGCCCGACACCCGCACGATGCCCACCGCACCACGACCCGGTGCGGTGGCCACCGCCACGATGGGGTCCAGGTCGCTGGGCATGGCCCCTTACTTGCCGAGTACGCCCAACTGCTTGTTGATCATCCACTGCTGCGCGATCGACAGGATGTTGTTCGTCAGCCAGTACAGCACCAGCCCAGCAGGGAAGAAGAAGAACATGAAGGAGAAGGCGATGGGCATGATCCACATCAGCTTGGCCTGCACGGGGTCTGGCGGCGTGGGGTTCAACCAGGTTTGCAGCAACGAGGACGCGGTCATCAACAGCGGCAGGATGAAATAGGGGTCTTTGGCCGCCAGGTCGGTGATCCAGCCCACCCATGGCGCGTTTCGCATCTCCACGCTGGACAGCAGCACCCAGTACAGGGCAATGAAGAAGGGCATCTGCACCAGGATGGGCAAGCAGCCGCCCAGCGGGTTGACCTTCTCTTCCTTGTAGATGCGCATCATTTCCTGCTGCATCTGTTGGGGCTTGTCTTTCAGGCGCTCGCGCATTTCCATGATGCGCGGGTTGATCGCCTTCATCTTGCCCATGCTGCGGTAAGCACTGGCGTTGAGCCAGTAGAACGCCGCCTTGAGCAGGAACACCAAGGCCACGATGGCCCATCCCCAGTTGCCAATCACGCCGTGCAGCATGTCGAGCAACCAGAACAGCGGCTTGGCCAGCACCGTGAACCAGCCGTAGTCCTTGACCAGCTCCAGGCCCGGGGCCAACTCGGCGAGCTTCTTCTCTTCCTGCGGCCCTGCAAACAACCGCGCCTCATGGGCCACCTGTGCGCCGGGTGCCACGGTGCCCAGCGGCACGACGGTCGCGATGGAGTAGAGGTTGTCGCCCACCTTGGCGGTGCGGTACTCGCGCGTTTGGCGCTCACCCAGAATCCAGGCCGAGGCGAAATAGTGCTGCACCATGGCCACCCAGCCGTTGTCGGCCGACTTCTCGTGTTCGGCCTTGTTCTTTTCGATGTCCTTGAAGTCCAGCTTCTGGAACTTCTTGGCCTCGGTGTACAGGGCCGGGCCGGTGAAGGTGAAGTAGAACGCCGACTCCCCCGGAGGCGGGTTGCCGTCTCGCACCAGCTGCAAGTACAGCTGCGGCTCAATGGCCACCTCGCCCCCGTTGAAGATGTCGTGCTTGACGCCAATGGCGTAGTCGCCGCGCTTGAAGGTGTAGGTCTTGACGAGCTTGACACCGTTGGCCGCCGCCGGCGTTTCGAAACGCACCACCAAGCTGGCCTGGCCGTCCTTGAGCTCGGTTTCCTGGCTGGCCAGCTGCAAGGTGCTCAGGTGGTTGGGCAGCACCACGCCCGCCTGGTTGGTGATCAGGCCGGTTTGCGCCAGGTACACCCGCTGAGGGGACTGGTCAAACAAGACGACCTGGCGGTCGGCCACCTCGGGGTCGCGGTGGCGCAGCAGTTCGAGCTTTTGCAGCTCACCGCCCCGGGTGCTGAAGGTGGCCCGGACGAGGTCGGTGGTGACGGTGAAGGTTTGCGCGGTGGCCGCGGGCGCACCACCGGGAACCGCCGCTGCGGCGCCGCTGCCGGCTGCCAGCGCCGGTGTGGGAACCCCACCTGCTGAGGCCGCCGGCACGGCCGCAGGGGCGGTGCCCACGGGGGCCTGTGCCGCTGGAGCGGCGGCCTTGGGTGCTGCGGGCGAGAACATCGACGGTTGCCCGTTGTGTTTTTGCCAGGCGTCCCACAGCAACACCAGGGACATCGTGAAGATCACCCACAGCAGGGTGCGGCGCATATCGGTCATGGAGGGGATCCGTTGACAGGTGAAGAGGAAGCGGTGGGGACCGGGTCGTGGCCCCCGTCACACCAGGGGTGGCAGCGCAACACGCGCCAGCCGGCCAGCGCGGTGCCCCGCCAGGCGCCATGGTGTTCCAGGGCCTGCAAGGCATACACCGAGCAGGTGGGTGTGAAGCGGCATTGTGTGCCAAGCCACGGGCTCAACAGCAGCCGATAGCCCTTGATGGGCCAGGACAAGATGCGGGCCATGGGGCTCATGCGCGGACAGCCCGTTGGCCATGGCGCGCCAGTGCGTGGCCCACCAGGCGCTGAAGTTCGTCGCGAACCGCTTGCTTGAGCGGCTCGGACGCCGCGCTGGGGAACTGGGCGCGGTCGAAGCCGTGGCGCAGGCGCACCACCCAGATGCCCGCCGGCAGCCCTGGCGCGGTGCCATGCTGGTCAGCCAAGACCTGGCGCATTTGGCGGCGGATCAGGTTGCGGGTGACGGCCCGGCGCGCGTGGCGCTTGGGGACCACATAACCGGCCCAAACCCCCGGCACAGGCGCCCGTGGTGGCTCGGTGGTGTCCCAAGCCCCGGCTGTCGGGGCTTGCGTTGCGTTGTCCAGGCACTTGTCCACCGGGTTTTCAAGAGACTTATCCACAGGATGGTGGGCCTTTGGATCGCCGGCTGAGGATAACCCTGGTGCGCGGGTGCTTCGGCTGGGGCGCGAGGCGGGCTCCAGCAGGTGGTGCAAGGCGAAGTGCGGGGTTTTGGACAACCATGGCCCCGCCATCGCGCGCTGGAAGTCTTCAGGCCGGTTCAGGCCCTGCAGTTGCGGGCGTTCGCCCAGAAGGAAAGGGGCGCTGGCCGGGTTCACCGGGCGCCCCTCATGGTCGATTCCTTCGGCTGCTGCTGGATTGGGCGGCAACGCTGGGCTGCGACGGACGGCTCAGACGGCCGTGCCGCCTCAGGCGGCCAGGCGCTTGCGGCCCTTGGCGCGGCGCGCACGGATCACGGCGCGGCCGCCGCGGGTCTTCATGCGAACCAGGAAACCGTGCGTACGGGCACGGCGCGTCTTGGAAGGTTGGTAGGTGCGCTTCATGGTAGAGGCCTGAAATCGGGAAAACCCGCTATTAGAACACCGTGCAAGCCACCGGTCAAACCGCGCACAGCAAGCCCTGATGCCCGTGCCGCGATTGATAGGCCTTGTCAAGGGGATGCGGCGGCAAAAAATCTGTGGATAACCCTGCTTCACGCGGCTGACGAATGTCTAGAATGCCGTTGCTCGACCTCTTGTTATCCACAATGACCCCCGAATTCTGGACCCGCTGTTGCGAGCGTTTGCTCGCCGAATTGCCCGAGCAGCAATTCAACACCTGGATTCGCCCCCTGGACCCCCCGGCGGTTGCCGCCCTGGAGGGTGTGCCCAGCGGCACCCAATGGGTGGCTCGCCTGGAGATGCCCAACCGCTTCAAGCTGGATTGGGTGCGGTCCCAGTACGGCGCGTTGCTGCAGCACATCATGAACGAGGTGGCCCAAGGCCCGGTTCGGTTGGACCTGGCCCTGGCGCCACAGCGCAGCCCTGGGGCTGCAGGCCCCAGGCCTGGAAACACGGGTGCTGCCCGCCCCCTGGGCGCTGTGCTGGACCAGGCCCTGGCCTTGCCCGGCAACCCCAGCCAGGCTGCCGGCGCAGCCCCATCGCAAGCTCCTTCAGGTTTCGCCTCGGCGGCGGTGCACCCTGCGCCGGGGGCGGGTAACCGCCTGAACCCGGCGCTCACCTTTGAATCCTTGGTGGCCGGCCGTGCCAACCAAATGGCCCGCACAGCAGCGCTGCACGTGGCCGGTGCACCCGGCCACATGTACAACCCCCTGTTCATCTACGGTGGGGTGGGGCTGGGCAAGACCCACCTGATCCATGCCGTGGGCAACGCGCTGCTCAAGGACAAGCCCGGCGCGCGCATCCTGTACCTGCACGCCGAGCAGTTCATCTCCGATGTGGTGAAAAACTACCAGCGCAAGACCTTCGATGAACTCAAGGCCAAGTACCACCAGTTGGACCTGCTGCTCATCGACGATGTGCAGTTCTTTGCCGGCAAAGAGCGCACGCAAGAGGAGTTCTTCAACGCCTTTGAGGCGCTGCTGGCCAAGAAGGCCCACATCATCATGACCAGCGACACCTACCCCAAGGGGTTGGTGGACATCGACCAGCGGCTGACCAGCCGCTTTGATGCAGGGTTGACCGTGGCCATCGAGCCGCCGGAGCTGGAGATGCGGGTGGCCATCCTGATCCGCAAAGCCGAGAGCGAAGGCGCCGCCATCCCCGAGGATGTGGCCTTCTTCGTGGCCAAAAACGTGCGGGCCAATGTGCGCGAGCTCGAGGGCGCCCTGCGCAAGGTTCTGGCCTATGCGCGGTTCACCCACAAGGAGATCACGATCAACCTGGCGCGCGAGGCCCTCAAAGACTTGCTGAGCCTGCAAAACCGCCAGATTTCCATCGAAAACATTCAAAAGACGGTCGCCGATTTCTACAAGATCAAGGTGGCCGACATGTATTCCAAGAAGCGGCCTCACTCGATCGCACGGCCGCGCCAGATTGCGATGTACCTGGCCAAGGAAATGACCCAGAAGAGCCTGCCGGAGATTGGCGACAGCTTTGGCGGCCGTGACCACACCACGGTGCTGCACGCGGTGCGCAAGGTGGGCGGCGAGCGCCAAAAAGACACCGAACTCAACCAGCAGCTGCACGTGTTGGAGCAAACCCTCAAAGGCTGATGCAGCCCAACAAGTCTGGGGATAAATCTGGTATTGACGCCGAACAAGTGCCCACTTGCCCACAGACCCACGGGACGGCGGAAAGTTGTTGTGTGGCACTCCCGCGGCCATACCGGCTCCGTACCCAGGGTTGTGGAGGGCCCAAGTCCTTGAACAATCAGGTGAAAATACGGTTTTCCACAGCAGGTGGAAGCCTCTATCCAGTTCTACCAATCTGAAAGATTGAAAACATGATGGTCGTGAAGGCGGCACAAGAACAGATCCTCAACGCCCTTCAGGCGGTGGCCGGCATCGTGGAGAGGCGTCACACGCTGCCCATCCTGGCCAACGTGCTGATCCGCAAGACCGGCAGCGAAGTGGAGTTCACGACATCGGACCTGGAGATCCAGGTGCGCACGCGTGCGGCTTTGGGTGGGGACGAGGCCACGTATGCCACCACGGTGGGCACGCGCAAGCTCATCGACATCCTGCGCAGCCTGCCGGCCGACCAGGTGGTGAGCCTGTCCACCGCCCAGAACCGCTTGACCCTGCAAGGCGGCAAAAGCCGCTTCACGCTGCAAACCCTGCCGGCCGACGACTTCCCCCTGGTCAACGAAGCCGTGGACTTCGGGCCCGCCTTCTCCGTGCCCCAGGCCACACTCAAGGCCTTGATCGGCCAGGTGCACTTCGCCATGGCGGTGCACGACATCCGCTACTACCTCAACGGCATCCTGTTTGTGGCCGAGGGCAAGACGCTGACCCTGGTGGCCACCGATGGCCACCGTTTGGCCTTGGCCCAAGCGCAACTGGAGCATGAGATGCCCAAGCAAGAGGTGATCTTGCCGCGCAAGACGGTGCTGGAGCTCATGCGCTTGCTGCGCGACACCAAGTCCGAGGGCGAAGAACACGCACCCATCGAAATGCGCTTTGCGCCCAACCAGGCCAAGTTCAGCTTTTCGGGTTTGGAGTTTGTGACCAAGTTGGTCGAGGGCAAGTTCCCCGACTACAACCGCGTCATCCCCAAGAACCACAAGAACAAGATCACCTTGGGCCGCACCACCCTGCTGGCTTCCTTGCAGCGCGCGGCCATTCTCACCAGCGACAAGTTCAAGGGCGTGCGTTTGAACGTGGAAGCTGGCCTGATGAAGATTGCATCCAGCAACGCCGAACAGGAAGAGGCCAGCGAGGAAATCGAGATCGACTACGCTGGGGACGCCATCGACATTGGCTTCAACGTGAACTACCTGATGGACGCCTTGGCCAACATGACGCAGGACATGGTGACGGTGGAGTTGCAGGATTCCAATTCGAGTGCGCTGTTGACGATACCGCAGCAGGCCGGCTTCAAGTACGTGGTCATGCCCATGCGCATTTAGGAGGCCGCTTGCTCACGCGCCAGCCAGGCGTGGGTGCCCGCTGCAGGACCTTATCCCGGCGGGCTTTTCCCTTTCTTGAAGGGGTGTGGCTTTCAAACGGTCCCCCCTTCTTCCGGTACCCGATAGGGCCCTGTGCCCTGTATCCCTGATCCCCAGACCCCACTATGTCCGAACACAACCCCGCGCCTGAAGAGAACACCAACCCGGCGAGCGCAGGCGCGCCGGCCGACAGCGGCTATGGCGAAGGCAGCATCCAGATCTTGGAAGGCCTGGAAGCGGTGCGCAAGCGCCCGGGCATGTACATCGGCGACACGAGCGATGGCACGGGCTTGCACCACCTGGTGTTTGAGGTGGTGGACAACTCCATCGACGAGGCCCTGGCTGGGCACTGTGACGACATCACCGTCACCATCCACACCGACAACTCCATCAGCGTCATCGACAACGGGCGGGGCATCCCCACCGGTGTGAAGATGGACGATAAGCACGAGCCCAAGCGCTCGGCGGCCGAGATTGCGCTGACCGAACTGCACGCCGGCGGCAAGTTCAACCAAAACAGCTACAAGGTGTCGGGCGGCTTGCACGGGGTGGGTGTGTCGTGCGTGAACGCCTTGAGCAAGTGGCTGCGCTTGACGGTGCGGCGCGAGGGCAAGGTCCACCACATCGAGTTCCGCAAGGGCGTGCCACAAGACCGTGTGCTGGAGATGCGCGAGGGCTTCGAGGTCAGCCCGATGAAGATCATCGGCGACACCGACAAGCGCGGCACCGAGGTCCACTTCCTGCCCGACACCGACATCTTTCAGCAAAACAGCGAGTTCCACTACGACATCCTGGCCAAGCGGCTGCGCGAACTGTCCTTCCTGAACAACGGGGTGAAGATCCGCCTGGTCGATGAGCGGCACAACAAGGAAGACCTGTTTGCCTATGCCGGTGGTGTGAAGGGCTTTGTGGAATTCATCAACCAGGGCAAGACGGCGCTGCACGGCAACATCTTCCATGCGATGGGCGACAAGGTGTCGGAGCAAGGCACCAACATTGGTGTGGAAGTGGCCATGCAGTGGAACAACGGCTACAACGAATCGGTGCTGTGTTTCACCAACAACATTCCGCAGCGCGACGGGGGCACCCACCTCACCGGCTTGCGCGCGGCCATGACGCGGGTGATCAACAAGTACATCGAAGACAACGAACTGGCCAAGAAGGCCAAGGTGGAAATCAGCGGCGACGACATGCGCGAAGGCTTGGCCTGCGTGGTCAGTGTGAAGGTGCCTGAGCCGAAGTTTTCCAGCCAGACCAAGGACAAGCTGGTGAGCTCGGAGGTGCGCGCGCCAGTGGAAGACATCGTGGGCCGCCTCTTGACGGATTGGCTCTTGGAGAACCCCAACGACGCCAAGCAGGTGTGCAGCAAGATCGTGGAGGCCGCGCGCGCCCGCGAGGCCGCCCGCAAGGCCCGCGAAGCCACCCGCAAAACCGTCATGGGGGGCATGGGGCTGCCCGGCAAGCTGGCCGACTGCCAGGAAAAAGACCCGGCACTGTGCGAGATCTACATCGTGGAGGGCGACTCGGCCGGCGGCTCGGCCAAGCAGGGGCGCGACCGGAAGTTCCAGGCCATCCTGCCCCTGCGCGGCAAGATCCTGAACGTGGAGAAGGCGCGCTTTGACAAGTTGCTCAGCAGCGACTCCATCCTCACCCTGATCACCGCGCTGGGCACGGGCATCGGCTCTGAAGAGTTCGATGTGGACAAGCTGCGCTACCACCGCGTGATCATCATGACCGACGCAGACGTGGACGGCGCGCACATCCGCACCCTGCTCCTGACCTTCTTCTACCGGCAAATGCCCGCCTTGGTGGAGCGCGGCCACATCTACATCGCCCAGCCGCCGCTGTACAAGGTCAAGCACGGCAAGCACGAGCAGTACCTCAAGGACGGGCACGAGCTGGACGCCTTCTTGCTGAAGGTGGCCATCGACGGCGCGCGCGTGGAGCCCGGTGCGGGGCGCGCGGCCATCAGTGGAGAGGCGCTGGCGGAGATGGCGCGCCAGTACGTGGAAGCCACCAACGTGATCGACCGCTTGTCGGCCTGGATGGACGTAGAGGCCCTGCGCGCCATCAGCGATGGCCTGACCCTGAACCTGGACACGGCCGAAGCCGCCACAGCATCGGCCGCAGCCCTGCAAGCGGCCCTGCACGACGCGGTGGTGGAAAGCGCCTACGACGCCCGTACCGACAAGCATGTGCTGCGCATCGGACGGCGCTTTCACGGCAACCTCAAGACCAGCGTGATCACCGCCGACTTCGTGCACGGGGCCGACTATGAGGTGCTCAGCCGCGCCGGTGTGACCTTCAAGGGCCTGCTGACCGAAGAGGCCGTGGTCAAGCGCGGTGAGGGCGAGAAGCAAAAGGAACACAAGGTGGCCGACTTCCGCGCCGCCATGGCCTGGCTGATGCTGCAGGCCGAAGGTGCGGTGGGCCGCCAGCGCTACAAGGGCTTGGGCGAGATGAACCCCGAGCAGTTGTGGGAGACCACCATGGACCCGAATGTGCGGCGCTTGTTGCGGGTGCAGATCGAAGACGCGATCGAGGCCGACCGGGTGTTCACCATGCTCATGGGCGATGAAGTCGAGCCGCGAAGGGACTTCATCGAGACCAATGCCTTGAGGGCGGCCAACATCGACGTGTAGTCCTGGATGTCCACAGGCCGTTGTTCTCTCGTGGCGAAGAACCGCATATGACGATCAGCGATGAACTCTCCAGGCTGTCCCAGATGCACCAGCAGGGGCTGCTGACCGATGCTGAATTTACGGCCGCCAAGGCGCGTGTGCTGGGGGCGCAGGCGGCGGGTTGGGCGCCACCCACAGGCAGCCAACTGCGCCGCAGTTCGACCGACCGCTGGGTCGGCGGCGTGTGTGGCGGGCTGGCACGCGCCACTGGGGTGGAAGCCTGGATCTGGCGTCTGGCGGTGGTGATCTTTGCCCTGTTTGGCGGCTCGGGTGTGCTGGCCTATGGGCTGCTGTGGATCTTCATGCCGCGGGAGCCCTCGGTTTAATCGACCGCCTTGATCAGGGCGAGCACCTCCCGAAACCGCGGGTGCTCACAGTGATGCAGCCATTCGAAGGCCGCCATCTCGTGGTTGACGATCGTCGCACCGGCTTGTGACAGGCGCGCCATGGCGGCCGCATGATCCGCTTGCCGCCGTGAGCCGCAGGCATTGCCCACCACCCACACGCGAAGTCCGGCACGCAGGAGCCCCATCGAGGTCTGCAGCAGGCACACATGGGCCTCGCATCCCGCCACCACCACCTGTTCCAGCAAGGGGCGGGCCTGGCGCAAGGCTTCCACCAGCCCGTCTTGACAGGCATCGAAGTGGGTCTTGGACAGGGTGGTGCCGCACAGCGCCCGGATGTCGGGCCCATTGGGGCCGAGTCGGCTCGGGTTCTGTTCGGTGCCGAGCACGGGGATGTCCAGTGCCTGTGCCGTGCGCGCCAGGAACACGCCGCGCCGCACGGCCGCCTCACCCTCGTGGATCATCGGCATCAGCCGTTCCTGGTAATCCACCAGCACCAGCGCGCTGCTGCGGGCATTCAGGGTATCCATCCGCTGCTCCGATCGAGAAAATGGGTCAGACTCCATTTTCTGCCCCGATCCACCGACAGGCCCGAAAAAGTGGAGTTCGGCCCCATTTCTGTTGCAAAGGCCAGCCCATGAACAGCCCCACCGACACCGCGCTGGAATACCGCGAGCCGCCTACGCGGGTGAACCTGATGGACGGCACGGCCTACCGCGAATCGCTGCGACGCCTGAAGCCGCGGGTGTTCGTGGACGGGCACGAAGTGGCCAGCGTGGCCGATGAACCGGCGCTGCGGCCGGGGGTCAACGCGCTGGCCTACACCTACGATGCGGCGCTCAAGCCGCAATGGGCGCCGCTGGCCCTGGCCACGCAGACGCACCGCAGCCGGCAGGTCAGCCGCATGCTGCACCTCAATGAGTCCAGCGGCGACCTGCTCAACAAGCTCGAGTATGTGCGACTGCTGTGCCAGGAAACGGGCTGCGCGCAGCGCTATCTGGCGCAGGACGCCCTCAATGGCCTGGCCCAGGCGGTGGCCGCCATAGACGACGCACGCGGCACCCGTGAGCACCGGGATCGCTTCCAGGCCTACCTGGCCCATGTGCAGGACGCCGATCTGTCGCTGGGGGTGGCGATGACGGACGCCAAGGGCGAGCGCAGCCGCAAGCCCCACCAGCAGGCCAACCCCGACACCTATGTGCACACGGTGGAGCGCAATGCCAAGGGCATCGTGATCAGCGGCACCAAGGCCATCGTCACCGGCGCACCGTACATGCATGAACTGCTGGTCATGCCCAGCCGCAACATGGGCCAGGCCGATGCGGCCTTCGCGGTGTGCTGTGCGGTGCCGATCGATGCACCGGGCCTGACCATCGTCTCGCGCCCGGCCGGGCGGCCCGGCGAGAAGGCCGAACATGGCCAGGCGCTGTTCTCCGCCAAGTACGGGCAGGCCACAGCCGTGTGCATCTTCGATCGCGTCTTCGTGCCCTGGGATCGGGTGTTTTATGTCGACGAGTGGGAACACAGCTCGGTGCTGACCTACAGCTATGCGACGCACCACCGCCACACCTGCATCGCCGCGCGGGCGGGGTTTGGCGACCTGCTGATCGGCGCGGGCGCGCTGATGACGGAGGCCAACGGCCTGGATGTGGACCAGACCCCATCGCTGCGTGAGCCCATGGTGGAACTCATCAAGATCACCGAAGGCTTCTATGCCTGCGGTGTGGCGGCCAGCGTGTATGCCACGCGCGATGCGCACAGCGGTGTGTTCATGCCCGATGCGGTGTTCAGCAACATCGGCAAGCTGCTGCTGGCCACTCAGATCTACGACATGCACCGCCTGGCGCATGAGGTCTCGGGCGGATTGATCGTCACCCTGCCCGGGCCGGATGAGGACCACAACCCGGCCACGGCGGCGAAGTTGTCCGAGGTGTTGCAGGCCAGCCCGAATGTGCCCTACGACAAGCGCATCCAGGCCGCGCGCTTCATCGAAGACCTGACCGCGTCCTACCAGGGAGGCTGGTATTCGGTGATCAGCCTGCACGGCGGTGGGTCACCGGCGGCCATGAAGCAGGAGATCTGGCGCAACTATCCGGTGGGCAACAAGGTGGAGCTGGTGGAGCGACTGCTGGAGCGGGGCGTGGTGCACGACGCCGAGCGCGCGATCACCCGGAACCGCCAACCCGGGCGCTGCTGTGACCAGGGCTGCAGCGCACCGGGGCAGCCGGTGATGGTGCCGCTGCCGGCCTCGCATAAGGGCGCTTGAGCGGGGTGGGGCCCGCCCGGGCTCAGGCCGAGGCCAGCACGAAGTCGTAGTCGAGGGTGCAGAAGGCGCCCGGCATCACCCGGCCATCGGGCGCGGTGCCGGCGGCGTGGCGCACGAAGTCGGCCACCAGGGAAGGCCGCACACCGAAGACCGCATCGTCGCCCAGCACGGCGCTTTGCCGATCAAAGATGTGGGTGACCAGTGGCCGCTGGCCAGGGGCCACGATGCGAAAGTGCAGGTGCGCCGGGCGCATGCTGCGGCCGGTGGTGGCGCGCAGCATTTCGATGGCCGTGCCGTCTTGTGGAATCGGATAGTCCACCGGCATCACCGTCCAGAAGTGCCAGCGCCCGTCGGCGCCGGTGGTGAGCTGGCCGCGGGCCCAGGCGCCCTTTTCCTCGAAGCCGTCCTGCACATCGTAGAGGCCGCGGTCATCGGAGTGCCATACATCGATCACGGCCCCCGACACCGGTTGCCCCTGCAGATCCAGCACCCGGCCCTGCGCATGCAGCGGGGTGCCCACGGCGCCGGCGCTGATGTCGCTGCCCATCTCGAAATGCGGTGCGTCTTCCACCAGGAAGGGGCCCAGCAGCGTGGGCTCGGTGGCGCCTTGCGGGCGCCGGTAGTCTTGCGTGACGGTGAGCATGGAAAGGCCCAGCGCATCGGAAAAGATGATGAACTCGTTGCGGCCCGGGGCGCACCACTTTCCGGTTTCCTCCAGCAGCTGCATGGCTTTCAGCCATTCTTCGGACGTGAGCTTCACATCCTTGGCGAAGGCGTGCAGGTGCTGGACCAGCGAGAGCATGATTTGCCGCAGGCGCGGGTCGGGCGTTTCTTCGAAGCGGCGCAGCACTTCTTGGGTGATCTGTTCGGTGGTGTCGTAGGGGGTGTTCATGGGGCCCGGTCCTCAAGGGTTTGCGGTTGGGGTGCAGGGTGGGGTTCCGCCTGGAAATCGGTGGCCCGGCGCAGCAGCTCGTCGGCGGGCTGGAGGCGGAACTTGGCGATCTTCATGGAGCCGGTGTGGGGCAGGCTGTCCACCAGCACCACATAGCGCGGGCGCTTGAGCGGGGCCAGCCGTTGGCAGGCATGGGCATGAACCGCCTGCGGCGTGAGCGCGGTGCCGGCGCGGGGCACCACGGCGCACAACACCTCTTCTTCGCCCAGCACACTCGGCACGCCGATGGTGGCGCATTCCTGTACGTCGGGGTGGGAGGCAATGGCCGTGTCGATCTCGGCGCCGGACAGGTTTTCTCCGCGGCGGCGGATGATGTCTTTTTGCCGTGCATGGAAGACGTAGTAGCCGTCAGCGTCTTGCCGGGCCAGGTCGCCGGTGAGGAACCAGCCGTCGCGAAAGGCGGCCGCGGTTTGGGCCGGGTCGCGCCAGTAGCCCTGCATCAGGGTGGGCGTGCGCACCACCAGCTGGCCCACCTCGCCCGGGGCCACATCGCATCCCGCGTCGTCGATGAGTCGTACCTGTGGACGCTCAATGGCCGGATCGGGGTGCACCGACAGGACGCCCATGGTGCCCAGCTTGTGGGGCCCCAGGAAGGGATTGGCCAACACGCCGGGAATCTCGGTCATGCCGTAGCACTCGATCAGGGTGGGCACGCCGAAGCGGCCGGTGAAGGCGTCCTGCAGGCTGCGGTTGAGCGGCGCAATGAACATCTTGCGCAACTGGTGATCAGGCACGAACTCCTCGGGCGGTCGGCGCGCCAGGATGGCCGCGGCCGACATGATCACGTTGACTTCGGTGGCCCGTGTGTCGGCCACGGTGCGCCAGAAGGTGGAGGCGGAAAACCGCGGTACGAGGATGAGCGTGCCACCACAGGCCAGGGTGCCGCCCAGCGAATACATCAGCGCATTGATGTGAAACAGCGGCAGCACGCAGAGCACCCGTTCAGAAGGCTGCAGGTACAGGCGTTGCACGAAGGCTTCGGCCGTGAGCACATAGGTGCGCTGGCTGTGCATGACACCTTTGGGAAAGCCGGTGGTGCCTGAGGTGTAGAGGATGAAGAGCGTGTGGTCGGCGGTGCCGCACCGGGTGTGGGCGTCGGGTCTGGTGGTGGACCAGGGCATCAGCGGTGCGCAAGGCGGCGATGGGGCAGTTGGCTCGGGTGTGCGCAGTACCGTTACCCATGGGGGGGGTGCGGGGCGTTCGTTCCGCGCAGCCAGCGCCTGCTGCACCCGCTGCAGGGCCGGTTCTGAACACAGCACGCCGGCCACGCCGGCATGTTCGAAGATGTAGCGGGCGTCGTCGGCCGACACATCGGGGTTGCAGGGCACGAGGATGGCCCCCACCCGCGCGCAGGCCAACAGCAGCACCGGTGTGGCCGGGTGGTTGTAGGCCATGAGGCCCACGCGGTCGCCTTCCCGGATGCCCTGCTCCTGCAGCCAAGCCACGGCGCGGTCGGCCTGTTCGGCGAACTGCGACCAGCTCAGGCAGGCCCCTTCGGCTTCCACCACCACCTGCTCGGCCAAGCGCTGCAGGCGGGCGGCAAAGAAACCGTCCAGCGAGAAGTCATGCGCCGCAAAGCGGCGCAGCACGTCCAGGGGTGGGATCACGGGGTGGGGCCGGGCAGTGGGCCGTCGTAGTGCATGGCGCGGTCGGCAGCAGCAGCCAGCTTGAAGCCGATCGGGCGGGCCTGCTCTTCCAGCAGATGGGCCACCAGCGAGGCGGTGCGCGCCAACAGCGGAATGCCCTTGAGCGCGCCGATGGGGTAGCCCGCGTCCAGCAGCACCGCGGGAATGGCCGCCGACACGTTCATTGGAAAGGGCTTTCCATAGACCGGCAGCACCTGCGAGGCCAGCGCGCGCAGGGCGGCCACGTGTGCGCCGGCCAGGCCCCATTCATCGGCCAGGGCGAGCAGCTTGTCGGCCCGCGGGTCGCCCTGTTTGTGCACCGGGTGGCCGAAGCCCGGCAGGGGTGCGCGGGCAGCCTTGAGGGCCTGAAGCTGCTCGGCGGCGATGGCGCTGAGCAGATCCTGGGCATCGGCCACGCGGGCCTGGGGGTTGGGCAGGCGGCTGGTGCAGGCCTCGACGATGCGCGCCAGCAGCAGCCCGGCGGTTTCAGAAGCCCCCAGGATCACGGGGCCACAGCCCAAGAGCCCGGCGGCCACAGCACCCTGCAGCGCATCGGGCGCGGCGGCATGGGTCATGCGTGCGGCTTGTACCGACGGCACGAGGCCGTGTTCGGCAATGGCCACCATCGTGGCGTCGGCGGCGCGGACCAGCAGGGTACTGGGGGTTTGGCCGGTGAGCAGAAACAGGAAATAGGCGGTGAAAGACTGCTGGCCCAGGACATCGCGGCACAGGTCCTGGCCGCGCACGATGATGCGGTCAGCTTCGACCTGCGCCATGTGGGTGCTGCCCTGTGGGGTGAAGGCGCTGGAGACGCCCGGGGTGTTGGAATCGCTGGCCTTGCTCATGGTGGGGAAGGATAGTGCCTCGTCTGGTGACGGAAGCACCATACGGGAAGTCCCCGTGCAGACGCGGCCTGTTTCGGTGCCATCTGTCGATAGCATTACGGCGTTTCTGTGTGGATGGAGCGTCACGATGCAAGCCGGGTCAAAGTTGTCTTCTCAGTGGGCCGCCCTGGCCGTGGCGGTGCTGGCGTGCGCAAGCGGCGGCCCAGCCCAGGCCGGCACCGTCACCGTCGTCACCTCCTTCCCCAAGGAGCTGACCCAGGCCTACAAGACGTCCTTTGAACGGGCCCACCCCGGCATTCGGCTGGAGATCCTGAACAAGAACACCGTTCAGGGCATGGCCTACATCCGGGAACTGCCCGTCGGCCAGCGGCCGGATGTGTTCTGGGCCTCTGCGCCCGACGCCTTTGAGGTGCTGGCCGGTCAAGGCCTGCTGGAGGCCATCCCCGACCTGGTGAACAAGGCCGCACCGGCCAAGGTGGGGGCCTATCCCATCAACCCGTCGGACCTGAAGTACCTGGGTCAAGCCCTGGCCGGCTACGGGATCATGTGGAACACGCGCTACGTGGCGGCCAACAAGCTGCCCCCGCCCAAGCAGTGGGCCGAGCTGGTCCGGCCGGTGTACTTCGGCCACCTGGCCATGAGCTCGCCTTCGCGCTCGGGCACCACCCACCTGACGGTGGAAACGCTGCTGCAAGGCGAGGGCTGGGAGAAGGGCTGGTCGCAGTTGCTGCAGATCGCGGGCAACTGTGCGGCCATCACCGAGCGCAGCTTCGGGGTGCCCGACGGTGTGAACAACGGCCAGTTCGGCATCGGCCTGGTCATCGACTTCTTCGGGCTGGCGGGCAAGTATTCGGGCTTTCCGGTGGACTTCCACTACCCCGATGTGACCAGCGTGGTGCCGGCCAACATCGGTTTGGTGGTGGGCGCGAAAAACAAGGACGAGGCCAAGCGCTTCATCAGCTACAGCGTCTCGCTGGAGGGGCAGCAGCTGCTGTACGACCCCAAGATTTCGCGCCTGCCCATCCTGCCGCCGGAGGCCATGGCGGCCGCTGGCGTCAAGGTTCCCGCGGGCTATCCCAACCCCTTTGAGATTGCCAAGCGCGCCAAGGTGCAGTTCAACTCCGACCTCAGCGAAGCCCGCTACAACGTGGTGTCGGCGGTGTTTGACCAAACCATCACCTTTCGCCTGAAGGAGCTGCAGGCCGCAACCAAGGCCATCCACGCCGCCGAGGCGGCGCTGGCCAAAAAGCCCAACCCCAAGGCGGCGCAGTTGCTCAAGGACGCGCGCCAAGCGGCCTACACCCCCGTGGTGGACACGGCCAAAGTGGGCGATCAGGCCTTCTTGGCGATGTTTGCCGCCAACAAGAAGGACGCGGCGGTGAACAAGGGCGTCACCGCGCTGGAAAACCACTGGAACACCAGCGCCAAGCAAAACTACGAGCGCGCCCGCAGTCTGGCTGAGCAGGCTCTGGCCGCGCTGAAGTAAGCCCAGCCGATGCGCCACGGTTTGGGGGTGTGGGCGGCCGGCGGCTTGGTGCTGGCCTTCTTGCTGCTGTTCTTTGTGTTTCCGGTGGGCCTGGTGTTCGTCACCGCGTTTTTGGACGCCAACAACCACCCCACCCTCAGCCATTTCGCCGCCTTCTTCGGCCAGGCGCTGATGCGCGAGGCCTTTCTCAACAGCCTGTACGTGGCGCTGATGTCGGCGCTGTGGGCCGCGGTGCTGGCGGTGCCGCTGGCCGTGCTCACGGTGCGCTTCAAGTTTCGCGGCGCGCTCTTGATTCAAACACTGGGCGTGTTGCCGCTGATCATGCCGCCCTTTGTGGGCGCGGTGTCGCTGCAGCTCATCTTCGGGCGCAGCGGCACGGTCAACCTGCTGCTGCAGGAGCACCTGGGCTTCACCCTGCCCATCATGGAGGGTTTGAACGGGGTGGTGTTCGTGGAGGCCATCCACTACTTCCCCTTCATCCTGATGAACCTCACCGTGGCGCTGCGCAACATTGACGGCGCAATGGAAGAGGCGGCGCTGAACCTGGGCTGCCGGGGCTGGCGGCTGTTTTGGCGCGTGGTGTTTCCGCTGTCCCTGCCGGGCTTTGTGGCCGGCGCGTCCTTGGTGTTTGTGAAGGTGTTCGACGACCTGGGCACGCCCTTGGTGATGGGGCAGACCAACCTCTTGGCGCCCCAGGCCTATCTGCGCATCACACAGGTGGGCCTGGAAGACCCACTGGGCTATGTGATCAGTGTGATCATGATCGGGTTTTCGATCGCGGCCATGGCCCTGTCGGCGCAGGCCCTAAAGGGGCGTGACTTTTCAACGCTGCAAAAAGGGGGCACCGGCTTGCAGCGCCGCGAGCTGTCGTGGTGGGGGTCGGTGGGGGCGTATGCCTGGATCGGCTTGGTGCTGCTGGTGACCTTGTCGCCGCACGTGGGCGTGTTGCTGCTGTCGTTTGCGAAGGTCTGGAGCTTTTCGCCGCTGCCTGATGCCTACACGCTGGCCCACTACGCCACGGTCTTCAGCGAGAGCAGCGGCATGATCCGCAACACCTTGCTGTACTGCGGCCTGGCCGCGCTCTTGGATGTGGTGCTGGGGGTGACGATTGCCTACCTGATTTTGCGCACACAGCTGCCGGCGCGGCAGTGGCTGGACTGGATCGCCACGGCGTCGCTTGCGGTGCCGGGCATCGTGTTGGCCATCGGCTTTCTGCGCTTGTTCAAGGGGGTGACGGTGCCGGGCACCGAGATGCTGATCACCGGCACTTGGGTGGCCATCATGCTGGCCTATGCGGTGCGGCGGCTGCCCTATGCGCTGCGCAGTTGCATGGCGGCCCTGCAACAGCTGCATGTGTCACTGGAAGAGGCCGCGCAAAGCCTGGGCGCCACGCGCGCGAGCACCATTCGGCGCGTGGTGGTGCCGCTCATGGGCGGTGGCATCCTGGCCGGCTTTGTGACCAGCTTCATCACCGCAGCCGTTGAGTTGTCGGCCACGATTCTCTTGGTGTCTGCAGACTCGCAGGCGCCCATGAGTTACGGCATTTACCTGTACATGCAAAGCGTGGCTGGGCGAGGCCCGGGTGCGGCCTTGGGGGTGCTGGCCATCGCCGTGGTGGCGGTGGGCACCTATGTGTCGCACGTGGTGGTGGAGCGGTCGCAGGCGCAAAAGGTTCAATCATGAAGAAGGTCAGTGTTCAGTGCCGCCACATTCGCCTGTCCTATGGCGCCACCGAGGTGCTGCGGGATGTGAGCCTGGACATTGCGCCGGGTGAGTTCTTCGCTTTGTTGGGCCCCTCGGGTTCGGGCAAGAGCTCGCTGCTGCGCCTGATCGCGGGCTTCAACCGGCACACCCAGGGACAACTCTTGGTGGACGGGCAGGACATCACGCCGTTGGAGACCTGGCAGCGTCCGGTGGGCCTGGTGTTCCAGAACTACGCCTTGTGGCCGCACCTGAGCGTGTGGGACAACGTGGCCTTCGGCTTGGTGGAGCGCCGCGTGGACAAAGCGCAGACCGATGCCCGGGTGGGGGCGGCCTTGGAGCTGGTGGGACTGTCGGCCTATGGGCAGAGGCGGCCCTCGCAGCTCTCAGGCGGCCAGCAGCAGCGCGTGGCCCTGGCGCGCACCTTGGTGGTGGAGCCGCAGGTGCTGTTGCTCGATGAGCCCTTGTCCAACCTGGACAAGACTTTGCGGGTGCAGATGCGCCAAGAGCTGCTGGCGCTGCAGCGGCGGCTGGGGCTGACCACCATTTTTGTGACCCACGACCAGGAAGAGGCCATGACCACGGCCGACCGCATGGCGGTGCTGGACCAGGGCGTGGTGCAGCAGGTGGGCACGCCCATGCAGCTGTACGAGGAGCCGGCCAATGCGTTCGTGGCGCACTTTGTGGGCACCATGAACGCGGTGCCCGTGGTGGTCGAGGCCCAGCCCGAAGGTCTCGAGGGCCCACACGGGAGCTGGCGGGTCTCGATCCCGGGGCTGCCTGAAGCCCCCGCCGCTTGTGCGCTGCGCCCCGCTGCCGGCGCGGGCGCGGGCTTGGCCCGTGGCGCTGCTGCCTGGCTGTGTACCCGCCCGCACCATGCGGTGCTGCAGGAGCCCGGCGTGCCGGCTGCGGCCACCCATCTGTGGATGCAGGCCCAGGTGCAAGACCGCGAGTTCCTTGGGGCCTTCTTGCGCTACCACCTGGCGCTGCCCGGTACTCCAGGCTGGACGCTGCAGGTGGACGAGCCGCACCGCGCGGGCCAAGCCGAGCGCCTGCCGGGGCAAGCACTGATGGTGGGGGTGGACTTGTCCCAAGCCCGCTTGCTGCCCCGCTGAGCAGCCCGCCCGTGCGGGCGACCACCCCAGGGTTTATCCTTCGTCTTTTGCACCGCCCGTCGGCCCCAGCTGCACCTTGTCGCAAGGCGCTGGAAGGATCGAGGGCGTTTGCGGTCCCATGGGCCCTCGCCCTTTGAGCGGAGAACAAACTTGAATCATGGATGGATGAAGGCCTCTTTGGGCCTGGCTTCGTTGTGCGCCGTTTCAATCTTGGCCGCCTGCGGTGGCGCCGACAAGCCGCAGGCCGCCCGCGAGGCCCAAGGCACGCAAAAGGCCGAGCCTGCTGCCCTGAGCTTGGGCCGCGAGGACATTTGGGTGGCCGGGCGCAGCGGGGCTGCGGCCACCGCGCCGGTGTTGACGGGCGCCATCCAGGCCGAGCGCCGAGCCGACTTGCGGGCCGAAGTGGGATCCGTGGTGCAGCGGGTGTTGCGCGACAACGGCGAGCCCGTCAAGCGTGGCGAGTTGCTCGTCAAGCTCGACGATGCGGCGATCCGAGATGCCTTGCTGTCTGCCGAGGAGGCCTTGCGCGCGGCCGAGCGCTCTTTTGAAGGCGCTGAGCGCACCTTTCAGCGCTTGAAGTCGCTGCAGGCCCAGGGCATGAGTTCGGTGCAGGCCATGGAGGATGCGGAGGTTCGCCGCAACCTGGCGCAAAGCGAGCAGGTGGCGGCCAAGGCCCGTGTGGCCACCGCGCGCCAACAACTGGAGCGTACCGAGGTGCGTGCGCCCTTTGATGGCATCGTGGCCTCGCGCAAGGTGTCGTCCGGCGACACGGCCACCATGGGCAAGGAGTTGGTTCAGGTGATCGACCCGGCCAGCCTGCGGATGGAGGCCCTGGTGCCGGCCGAGCGGGTGGGCGAGCTGCGCGTGGGTCAGGCCGTGAAGGTTCGGGTTCAGGGTGTGGAGCCCGCCGATCGCGAGGGGCGCATCCGCCGCATTGATTCGGTGGCCCAGCCCGTGTCTCGCCAGGTGGCGGTGGTGGTGGATTTGCCCAGCGGCGCGGGCCGCAGCGGCTTGATTGCCGGTTTGTACGCAGAGGGTTCGGTGGATGTGCAGGCGCCCACCGTTTTGGCGCTGCCAGAGACCGCCCTGGTGCGCGACGGCGACAAGATGACGGTGTGGGCCCTGCAGGGCGGCACGCTCAAGCGCGTGCAGGTTACGGTGGCGCCGCGCGATGTGCGCACGGGCCTGTTCGTGGTGACCCAGGGCTTGAAAGCCGGCGACCAGGTGTTGCGCAGCCCGGGCAGCCGTCCGGTGGATGGCCAGCGCTACACCGTGCGCGAGGGCTGAGCCATGTTTTTGTCGAACTTCAGTGTCCGCCGGCCGGTGGCCACGGTGGTGATCATCTTGGGCCTGATGGCGCTGGGCTTGCTGGCCTTGAGCAAGCTCAAGGTCAATGAACGTCCCGATGTGGCACTGCCGCTGTTGGTGGTGAACATTCCCTATCCCGGCGCATCCCCTGAAACCGTGGAGCGCGAACTGCTCAACCGGGTGGAGAAATCATTCCAGTCGGTCACGGGGGTGCGTGAGGTGCGCTCGGCTGCCAACGAAGGCGGCGCATCTTTGCAGGTCTTCTTTGAATTCGGCAAGGACCTCGTGGAGGGGGCTGACGAGGTTCGCAATGCCCTGGGGTCGGTGCGCTACAAGTTGCCCACCGAAATCCGTGAGCCGGTGATCGTGCGCATCGATCCCTCGGCCCAACCCATCATGCAGGTGGCGGTGTCTTCCAGCTCCCAGACCCATGCCGTGATTTCTCGGCTGGTGGAAGACCAGTTGGCCGACCGGTTTCGAGCACTCTCCGGCGTGGCGCAGGTGAATGTGTACGGCGCCCTGCGCCGTGAGCTCAGCGTGTTGCTGCAGGCGCAGAAGATGCGGGAGTTGAACGTCACCGTCAACGAGGTGATCAACGCCCTGCGCCAACAGAATGCCGCTGCCCCTGTGGGCAAGGTGCGCGGCACGCTCGAAGACCAAAGCATTCGCCTCTTGGGCCGACTGGAAAAGCCCGAAGAGTTTGCACAGATCGTGGTGCGGCGCAACGGCGCAGAGCTGGTTCGCCTGGGCCAGTTGGCGGTGATTCAAGACGGGTTTGCGGAAGTCACGTCGCTCAGCCAGCGCAATGGGCAGCCCAATGTCGGCATGTCGATCGTGCGTTCGCGCGAGGCCTCGACGGTATCGGTGGCCGATGAGGTCCGGGCCTTGGTCAAGACCATACAGGCCGAACTGCCCGAGGGCACGTCGATTGCCATCACCGAAGACGGCGGCAAGAACGCCCAACGCAGCCTCAACAACGTCATCGAGGCCTTGGTCTTGGGCGCTGTGCTCACGGTGTTCGTGGTGTATGTGTTCTTGAACTCCTGGCGATCCACCCTGATCACGGCCCTGTCCCTGCCCACCTCGGTGCTGACCTCCTTCATTGCGGTGTGGTTGTGCGGTTTCACGCTCAACTTCATGACGCTCTTGGGTTTGTCCCTGGCCATCGGCGTGCTGATCGACGACGCCATCGTGGTGCGCGAGAACATCGTGCGACACATGGAGCGTGGTGCCGACCGGGTGACGGCGGCGTTGCAGGGCACGGCCGAGATCGGCCTAGCAGTGGCGGCCACCACGTTTTCTATCGTGGCGGTGTTCATTCCGGTGGCCTTCATGCCCGGCATTTCAGGCGAATGGTTCAGGCCCTTCGGCTTGACGGTGGTGGCTTCGGTGCTGGTGAGCTTGGTGATTTCCTTCACGCTGGACCCGATGCTGTCGGCCTACTGGGGCGACCCGCCGGGCCACGAGCATGCGCCCAAGAAGGGTCTGACGCGTCTGCTGCAGCGTTTCAATGACTGGTTTGACCACCAGGCTGACCGTTATGGCCGCGTGATCGAGTGGGCGCTTCACCACCGACGGTGGATGACGATGTTCGCGCTGGTGAGCTTCGTGGGCGCGATTGCCTTGCAGGGCAAGTTTGGTGGAACCAGCTTCCTGCCGGTTTCGGACTATGGCGTCTTGGCCATCGACGTGCGCACGCCGCCGTCGTCGAGCTTGGAGTACGCGCGGCGCAAGGTGGAGGCCGCAGCCGCACTCGCACGCGAGTTGCCCGAGACGCAGGCCACCAATGCGCAGGTCAACGTCAATGGCGGCCGCGTTTACGTGGACATTGGGGATCGAAAGTCCCGCAAGCGCTTGACGGTCGAGGTGGCCAAGGACCTGCGCAGCAAGATTGAAGTGTTGGTGGGCGCGGAGTACTCGGTGCTGGACGATTTGGCCGGTGGCGCACAAAAGCCGGTGCAGGTGCGCTTCACCGGCCCGGACTCCCGCAAGCTGCTGCAGTTGACGGAAGACTACATGGACCGCTTGCGGCAAGTGCCCGGTGCGGTAGATGTTTCTTTGTCGCTGCAGTCCCCACAGAACGAGTTGCAGATTGAGCTGGACCGCGGATTGGCGGCGGCGTTGGGCATCTCCACGGGCGATGTGACCAGCACCCTGCGGGTGGCGTTTGCCGGTGTGGAAGCGGGTGATTGGGTAGACCCCTCGGGCGAAGCCCGTGATGTGGCCGTGCGGCTGATGCCCGCCGATAGGTTGGACGCCAGCCACATCGAGCGACTGCCCGTGCCCATCGGCAACACAGGGCAAACCGTGCCTCTGGCGCAGATTGCCACCGTGACCATGGGCAAGGCCCCGTCCCGTATCGAGCACATCGACGGCAAGCGCAGTGTGGGGGTGGCGGCCAATGTGCAGGGCCGCTCGCCGGGCGAGGTGACGGCCGATGCGGTGAAGCTGGCCAAGTCCATGAATTTCCCGCCGGGCTACGACATCGACCTGGCCGGGGCTTCCAAGGACCAGCAGGAAGTCTTCAAGCAGATGGGTATTGCCTTGGTGTCGGGTGTGGCGCTCATGTACCTGATCCTGGTCATGCAGTTCGGCTCGTTCACCGCGCCGCTGGCGGTGATGCTCTCACTGCCGCTGTCCCTGATTGGGGTGGTGGTGGCCCTGTTGTTGACGGGCTCAACGCTGAACCTGATGAGCCTGATCGGGGTGATCATGCTGATGGGTTTGGTGGCGAAAAACGCCATCTTGCTGCTGGATGCGGCGCGGGTGCTGGAAGCCGAAGGAGTGGACCGCGAAGAGGCCCTGATGACCGCTGGACGCAAGCGCTTGAGGCCGATCTTGATGACCACCTTTGCGCTGATTGCGGGCATGCTGCCGGTGGCCATTGGCATGGGACAAGGGGGAGAGTTCTACCGGCCCCTGGCCGTGGCCATCATTGGCGGCACCATCACCTCCACCATCCTCACGCTGTTGGTGATCCCCAGCTTCTACGACTCCATCGAGCTGATGCGTGACCATCTGTTCGAGAAGTTCAACCGGCGCAACCAGGCCAGAGGCACGCCTTGGGCGGTGGTGGTGACGGGGCTGGAGATCCTGGCCACCTTGGTGCTGTTGCGGATGGTGTGGCGAATGGCGATGGGCTTGTGGCGACGGCTCAAAGGCCGCGCCTTGACGGCGGCCTAAGTCCACCTTCGCCGCTTTGCAATGGCGCACAGCGCCCCGGGCAGGCATGCTCGGGGCATGAGCTCCAAAGCCACTGCCGCAGCTATGGGCCTGGGCGCACGCGCAGCCCTCTTCGTGCCCGCCACCCGAGCCGACCGCATCCCCAAGGCCCTGGCCAGCGGGGCCGATGCGGTCATCGTGGACCTGGAAGATGCGGTGGCACCGCAAGACAAGGACTCGGCACGCGCAGCCTTGGATGTGGCGCTGGTACACCAACACGGCGCCAGCGCCACGGCCCCTTCTGCTGGCCCGGCACTGTGGGTTCGCGTGAACACCGGCGCGCCGTGGAGCGATCAAGACCTGGCCCTGTGCGCCCGCCATGCGGCAGTGCAGGCGGTGGTGGTGCCCAAGGCCGAGAGCGCGCAGCAGATGCAGGCGGCCTTCGAGGCGTGTGGGCGCAAGCCACTGGTGGCGCTGATCGAGACGGCTGAAGGTTACGCGCGGCGCGACGACGTGGCGTCTCATCCCGCGGTCAAGCGGCTGGCCTTTGGCTCCATCGACTTTCAACTGGACCTGGGCATCAGCGGTGAAGGCGACGCCCTGCTGGTGTTTCGCAGCGGCTTGGTTCTGGCCTCTCGCTTGGCTGGGCTGCCCGCGCCGCTGGATGGCGTGACGGTGGAAGTGGCCAACCCTGAGGTGGTGGCCGCCGATGCTGCGCGTGCCCGTGCCCTGGGCTTTGGCGGCAAGCTGTGCATCCACCCGCAGCAGGTGGGGCCGGTGAACGCGGCCTTCAGCCCAAGCCCCGCCGAGATCGAATGGGCGCAGCGTGTGGTGGCCGCCTGTGAGGCCTCAGCCGGCGCGGCCGTGGCGGTGGACGGCAAGATGGTCGACAGGCCCGTTCTGCTGCGCGCGCAGGCACTGTTGGCGCAGCAGCGCTAGCGTGGCCCTGCTCCGCGGGCCGCGCCGCCTGCTGCTGCGCCAGAAGCCCGTTCAGCCGTGGTACTGGATCACCGTCTTGGTGGTGCTCATTTCCTCGAGCGCCAGGAGGCCCTTTTCACGGCCGTGGCCGCTGCGCTTGGTGCCGCCAAAGGGCAACTCCACCCCACCACCGGCGCCGTAGCAATTGATGAAGAGCTGACCGGCCTTCACGGCCTTGGCCACGCGGGTTTGGCGGCTGCCGTTTTCGGTCCACACCGCCGCCAGGAGGCCGTAGGGTGTGCCGTTGGCCAGTGCGATGGCGTCGGCTTCGTCCTTGAACGGGAAGGCTGCCAGCACAGGGCCGAACACTTCCTCGCAGGCCAGTTGCGCATCACGCGGCACCGGGCCGAAGAAGGTGGGGGTGACCCAATGGCCCGCGGGTGACACACCGCTGGCGATCGTGCCCTGCGCCAGCACGGGAATGCCGGCGGCCTTGGCTGCGGTGATGTAGCGGTTCACGCGGGCCTGTTGCGCGGGGTTCATCACGGGCCCACAGTCGAAGTCCATCTCGGGCGTGCCCACGCGCACCTTGGCATAGGCGGCGGCCACCTGCTCCACCACGCGGTCGTACACGCTTTGTTGCACCAGCAGCCGGCTGCCGGCGGTGCAGGTTTGCCCCGCGTTTTGCACGATGGCGCGCACGATGATGGGCACGGCGCGTTCGATGTCGGCGTCTTCGAAGACGATCTGCGGCGACTTGCCCCCCAGCTCCAGCACGCACTTCACCGCGTTCTTGGCAGCCGCTTGCTGCACCAGGGTGCCCACTTCGTTGGAGCCGGTGAAGGAAATGAAGTCGATGCCCGGGTGGCCCGCCAGCGCAGCGCCGGCTTCTTCGCCCAAGCCGGTGACCACGTTGATGGAGCCCTCCGGGAAGCCGACTTCAGCGGCCAACTCGGCCACCCGAAGAGCCGACAGCGAGGTGTCTTCGGCGGGCTTGAGCACCACCGCGTTGCCTGCCGCAAGGGCTGGCGCAATCGTGCGGCCCAGCATCTGCGCCGGGTAGTTCCAGGGAATGATGTGACCCGTGACGCCCAGGGGTTCGCGCATCAGCACCACATGGTGGCCGTTGAGGAAGGGGATGACCTCGCCGTGCAACTTGTCGGCCGCACTGCCGTAGAACTCGAAATAGCGCGCCAGCACGGTGATGTCGTTGCGCGCGGTGGTCATGGGCTTGCCGGTGTCTTGGGCCTCCAGGGCCGCCAGTTCGGCGTGGTGGTCCAAGACCTTGTTGCCCAACTGGATCAGCAGGCGGCCGCGTTCGGTGGCCGTGAGCTTGCCCCAGGCCCCTTCCAGGGCGCCTCGCGCGGCCTTCACGGCCAGGTCTACCTCGTGTGAGGTGCCTCTTGGGATCTGGTCGAAGGTTTGGCCATCAGCGGGGTTCACCACGGGCAGGGTTCGGCCGTCTTGTGCGGCCATCCAACGGCCACCGATGAAAAGCTGCTTCATGGACATTCTCCAGGCTGGTGTGCGGGCGCCCAAACAGGGCGCAGGGGTGATTGATTTGCTGGCCGCACTGTAGAAGCCGCGGTGGCCGCCGTGAATTGAAATCAGGGCAAGGGCGGCTTGCGCAGGCGGCAAGGCCGAGCCCTGAGGTTTGCCCTCAATGGGTACACCGATGGGGGTGCAAGAATCACGGCATGCTGCCCGACCTCGATTCCCTGGCACTGTTTGTGCGTGCTGCCGAGATGCGCAACCTCACCCGCGCGGCCGAGGCCAGCTTCATCACCGTGCCGGCGGCCAGCCGTCGCCTGGCCTTGCTGGAACACCAGTTCAAGTCGCAGCTCTTCGAACGCCACTCCAGGGGCTTGGAGCTGACACCGGCCGGGGAACAGCTCTTCTTGCTGGCCCGCGATGTGATTGCCACGGTCAACCACATGCGCGCGGAGATGGCCAACTACACCCAGGGCTCGCGCAGCGTGCTGCGGGTGCATGGCAACACCTCCGCCATGACGCAGTTCCTGCCGGCCGATGTGGCGGCGTTTCAGTCGGTTCACCCCGATATCCGACTGGTGTTGGAAGAGTGCTGGAGTGAAGACGCCGTCAAGCGCGTGCGCGGCGGCGAAATCGACCTGGGGGTGATCGTCGAGGGTGCCGATGTGCAGGGCCTGCATGTGCAGCCCTACCGCGGCGACCAATTGGCCGCCGTGGTGCGGCACGACGAAACCCTGCCCAGCGATGGCCTGAAGTTTGAAGACCTGCTGGACCGGGACTTGATTGGCCTGGAGGGCAGCAGCACGCTCACGCGGCTGTTGGCGGCACAGGCCTCGCACCTGATGCGGGCCATGGTGCTGCGCGTGCAGGTGCGCAGCTTTGAAGCCGTGTGCCGCGCGGTGGAGGCGCGGCTGGGCATCGGCGTGTTGCCGCTGGCTGCGGCGCACAGCTTTGCGCCAGCCATGTCGTTGCGCGTGCTGCCACTGCAAGACGAATGGGCGCAGCGCCGCATGAGCCTGGTCACGCGGGCCGAGCCCGCTGCAGGAACGCCCCTGGCGCTGCTGGTGCAGCATTTGGGGTCCTGCGCAAAGGGCGCCTAGTTCGGCTCAGCTGGCCACAAACGGCATGGTCTGGGCCACCGATGGCCGCTCCCTCAGGGATTTGCTCAGGGCATTGAGCGCCGGCATGGCCGGCAACCAGGGCGCATCGGCGAAGCGGAAGTTGAGGTAGTCGATGGCCGTGACGGCACAGATGCCGTCGAGTGTGGGGGCGCCGCTGCTGCGAATCTGGCCGGCTGCGGCCAATGATTCAAGGCGCTGCATGCCTTCAGCCATTGTGCGGCGGCGGCGCAAGCCGACGGGGGTTTCATCGAACAACACGGGCGCCGTGACCTTGCGGATGATGATGGTGTGCACGGCCGCATCGATCACACCCAAGGCCACGCCGGCGCGTGAGAGCACGCCGGCAGCATCCGAGCCGATCAGGTCGGCATGGGCCGGTGCTGGGCGTGTGGCCTGCAGCCACATCACGATGCCCATGCTCTCGGCAATGGGGGTGCCGTCGTCCAGCACCAGCGTCGGCACGCGCGTGGCCGCATTGGCCGCGCGCAGCCG
>JACCDW010657223.1_pt1 | contig 36471 bp, 37 predicted proteins | sample 7449781 | NCBI WGS metagenome assembly JACCDW01 (sample SAMN15323449, study PRJNA562643) | freshwater metagenome | isolation source: river surface water | place: USA:Blue River Watershed | collected 2017-08-18 | reverse complement strand
TCTCCGGTTTCATCATCCTCATCTATGCAACTGTGATCATGGGCGCATTCGTCAAGATCATCGGCATCAACAACACTCCGACCTTGGAGAACTTCCGATACATCCTCAGTGGAATCGGAAACGATGCCATTATCAAGACTACGATGATGGCTCTCATCGCGATGCCACTCGCCGGCCTTCTCGGAATGATGATCGCGTGGCTCGTCGTACGTAAGGTCAAGCGCGGATCAGAGTTGATGGACTTCTTCGGAATGCTCGGTATCGCACTCCCTGGAACCGTCCTCGGTATCGGTTATGCATTCACCTTCAATGAGCCAGTAGAGATCTTTGGTATCACCATCCTCCCTCAGATCGCTGGTGGAGGATCGATCTTCGGTGGCGCAGTCGCGATCATCGCGGTCTACATGGTCCGTTCAAGCCCCGTGGGCCAGCGCTCCGGTATTGCCGCCTTGCAGCAGATCGACCCCGCAATTGACGAGGCATCTGCATCGCTCGGAGCCTCAGGTGGTCGAACCTTCCGCAAGATCTCACTCCCACTGATTCGAGCAGCATTCCTCACTGGATTGATGTTCGCTTTCGCGCGGTCGATGACCACGCTCTCCCCGATCATCTTCATTACAACACCCAATACCCCGATCATCACCTCGCTCATTCTCTCCGAGGCGGATACAGCACGCTACGGCTATGCCTTTGCTCTCTGCTTGATGTTGATGGCGATCGTCTTGACGGTGATGGGATTGATCAATCTCGTTGTACGAGGACAGAGATCGAGCAAATATCAACCGAATGTCATCGTCGGCGGTTAACCAGAGAACTCGACGACAACTGCACCCGACAAAGAAGAATTCAGACCAAGAAAAGAGAATGGAAGAGAAGATGGCAACCGAGACAGGCACGTTAGTACTGACCAACCTGATCAAGGAATTCGGTAAGGGACAAGAGAAGGTTCGCGCGGTCGATGACCTCTCCCTCACCATAAATCCCGGTGAGTTCGTCACACTCCTTGGTCCGTCCGGATGCGGAAAGACTACGACGCTTCGCATGATCGCCGGCTTTGAGACTCCAACCTCAGGAAGGATCGAACTCGACGGCAAGGATCTCTCTTCACTCAGCCCTGACAAGCGCCCCATGGGCATGGTCTTCCAGTCTTACGCCCTCTTCCCACACATGAGCGTCTTCGACAACGTTGCTTATGGATTGCGTGTGAAGAAGATGAGCAAAGAGGAGATCCACAAGGAGGTCGGCGAAGTCCTAAAGATCATGAATCTTGAACACCTCGCCAACCGTGCGCCGAACCAACTCTCGGGAGGACAGCAACAACGTGTTGCCCTCGCTCGTGCAATGGTGATCAAGCCGAAGGTCTTGCTCTTTGATGAACCACTCTCCAACCTGGATGCCAAGCTTCGCGCCCAGATGCGAGTAGAGATTCGAAGCATCCAACGTCGGCTTGGAATCACCAGCATCTTCGTTACACATGATCAAGACGAGGCGATGGCGCTCTCGGATCGCATCGTCGTCATGAGGAATGCAGTCGTCGAACAATCCGATACTCCCGATGCCATCTATCGTCGACCAAGCTCAGTATTCGTCGCCGACTTCATCGGTCGCTCTAACTTCTTGCCAGTCGAGAAGGTCGGAAAGGTAAAGAGTGGCGAAGCAGAGATCACCATCCAAGGTAAGAGCATGACGGTCCCTGCCCATCCAGATGCGGCAAAGGCCGCAAAGACAGTTCTACTGGTACGTCCGGAATCGATCTCCGTCACTGCATCTAAAAAAGAGAGTGGCCCTGGAATTGGCCGCGTGAAGAATGTGGTTTTCTACGGCAATCACGTTGAATATGAGATCGAGGCTGCCGAAGGTCTCATCGGCGCCGTTGTCTCCGACCCAATCTACAGCGAGATCGTACAAATCGGCGAGTTCGCTAAGTTCGAATTCGATACAAAGAGAAGTTGGTTGTTGCCTGCGTAGAGGGCACAAAACAATGCCATCTCTCATGATGAAGCGATGAGGAAGTGTTTGAATCATGAGTGAGCCTCTGAAACATCGGCGCAAAATCGCCATTGCAACGTGGCGTGCGCCGCAAGAAGGTCGGATTCATGCGAATATCCAGGTTGATGTAACTCAACTTCTTGATTTCATCGCATCGAAGAAGCACTTGGGTATCTCGCTGACCCATCTCGTTGGCGCCGCCATGGCAAAAGCCATTGCTGCGAATCCGGAAGTCAACGGTCGAATCTTCCTCGGTAGGTTCCGAAGTTTCCCTCGTATCGATATAGGTTTCGCCGTCGACATCGAAAATGGCTCAGACCTTGCTCCGTGGCGGGTTCTTGATGCAGATAAGAAGTCAGTAGAAAAGATCAGTCAAGAGTTGATTGAAGGCGCAAGTCGGTTGCGCGCTCGGATGGATGCTGGATATGAGCGTTCCATCAGTTGGGTCACCTTCGTTCCCACATTCTTAATAAGACCCGTGATGGCTTTCTTCTCTTTCTGGAATGGTGGGCTTGGTCGAGGCGCCTTTGGACAACCAGGCCATCCTCTCGGATCAGCCTTCATTAGTAATGTCGGTCGATTCGAGATGAGAGAGGCTTATTTGGCGCCGCTCCCCTTTGCACGCACTCCTATCTATATGGCAATCGGAGAGATCCACGATGCGCCGGTCGCAATCGAAGGCAAGGCCCAGGTACGCAAGGTCGTAATCATCACTGCCGTTGCAGATCACCGAATCATTGATGGGGCACATGCCGGAAAATTGATCAAATCCTTCAAATACTTCCTGCATCAGCCTGCGTTATTGATGTAATGAGAACGCTTGATGAACATCGCTATCGCTCTCTTCATCACACTAGGACAGGTTCTGGGTGTAGCACCGGCTGAAGCGTCGGTATTTTGTGCAGACCGCACTACCTACCTTCTCCGCAAGGTAGCCAAGTCAGAGGGTTGCGCCATGACAGAACGTTCGTTGGGAAGTGGCGCAATCAAGGCAGAGGATCCTCAAAGGGAGAGAATCCACCCGAAGCTACTTCTTCGGTTCCAGGTTGCGAACGCACATGCGAAGAAGAAGGGAGTCACGCTCTACATCGCATCGGGTTATCGAACTTTGGAACGACAGAAATATCTCTTTGATCAGGCGATCAAGAAATATGGTTCTGAGACTGAGGCAGCGAAGTGGGTGTTACCTCCTTACATTTCACGTCATCCAATGGGTTTGGCGCTGGATATCAACTATCCAAGTGATCCGCGCGGAGCGAAATGGCTCGAACGAAATGGTTGGAAATTCGGTCTCTGTCGAGTCTTTGATAACGAGTGGTGGCATTTCGAAGCGACGATCGCACCGGGAGAAAAGTGTCCACCGCGCATGGAGAACGCAAGCCAGTTATTGGACCAGTGAGCGTTTTCGCATAACGAACAATATCTCAACACACGATAACGTTTCGTTATCTGTTCGTATCTAGAACAAAAATTTCTCGAGTAAGTCGTTGACACCACTAGTAGCGCTTCTTAGGCTGAAGTGTGTCCGTTTCACTCAGTGCGAGATTTGAAGTCGCATAGTGGTCAAGGGAGTCTAGGAATCGTCATGAACCAACCCTTATTGCAGATCAAGAACGTCACGAAACAATTCGGTGATCACGTAGTTCTACAAGATGTCAGCCTTGATATTGCAAAGGGTGAGGTCGTCTGCATCATCGGTCCCAGCGGTTCTGGCAAGAGCACCCTCTTGCGCTGTATCAACTTCATTGCGCCGCCAGAGAAGGGTGAGATCGTTTTCGAAGGGAAGACATGGAAGCGATTCCACTCACCTTTCAATATCTTTGCGAATCGAAAGTACGAAGCTCAATTGCCAGAACTGCGTTCGGAGATCGGCATGGTCTTCCAACATTTCAATGTCTTCCCACATATGTCTGCGATCGAGAACGTCATGTTGGGACTGACTAAAGTTCGAAAGCTCAATCGTGAGGAAGCAAGGAAGATTGCGGAAAAGGCTCTGCGCCAGGTTGGACTTGGCGAGAAATTAGATCAGTATCCAGAGAAACTTTCGGGTGGCCAGAAACAACGCGTCGCAATCGCCAGAGCACTCGCACTCAACCCCAAGGTGATGCTCTTCGATGAAGTCACCTCTGCTCTTGATCCTGAGTTGGTCTCAGGAATCCTCGATGAAATGAGAAGACTCGCGAATGAGGGCATGACGATGGTGGTCGTAACTCACGAAATGAACTTCGCTTTCCAGGTCGCCAATCGCATCGTCTTCATGGACCAAGGGAAGATCGTGACCATGGGCACGCCAGATGAGATTCGAAATACCACCGATCCACGAGCCCGAGCTTTCCTCAGCTCGATTCTGGGATAGGTACCGACCCATGAATGGCTACATCTACAACTGGAATGTGGTCTGGGATTCTTTACCTGAATTGCGACAGGGCCTCATCATTACCCTGCAAATCTCACTGGTCGGTATGTCACTTGCGGTTGCTTTCGGCCTCATTTTCGCCTCGGGACGACTCAGTCAATATGGTTGGATGCGAAAGTTCTCCGTCGCAGTGATCGATGTCTCACGATCAATTCCCCTCTTCGTCCTGCTCTTCTGGATCTACTACGGACTATCGCTCAAGTTCGCAATCAATCTCACTGCATTTCAAGCCGGTGCGATCGCTCTCGGAATTACGGGTGGTGCGTATATGGCTGAGGTCTTTCGAGGCGGCATCAATGCCATCGATTCTGGTCAACGGGAAGCAGCCTTAGCAATCGGACTTACTGGTCCGCGCGCCTTTTCTCTCGTGATACTTCCGCAGGCGATTCGTATCATCATCCCCCAAGCAGTCAACGTCTATGTCGGATTGCTAAAGGGGGCAACGATCGTCTCCATCATCGGAGTAGCCGACATGATCTATGTTGCACAGTACATCTCACTCAACTCATTCACCCCTTTTGAAATGTATTCCGCAGTGGGAATTGCCTTCATCTCGCTGACTATTTCAATTGCGGGAATGGCGTTCCTCTTGGAAAAGAAGCTCAATAGAGGGAGGGTCCGTGCCTGACTCTCAGCCCTTCTTTGACTTCGGCCCGATTTGGGAGTCGCGTTGGCTTCTACTCGAAGGTTTTGGAATCGCGCTCTTCACTGCTGCTTTGGGCATCTTCTTTGCGATTCTTCTGGGACTCATCGTCGCTCTGATGCGTTTATCAAAGTTCAAGCTTTTGAGAGCCTTCGCTTTCGCTTATACCCAACTTTTTCGTGGCGTACCGCTCTACGTACTGATTCTCTGGATCTACTTTGGATTGGTCTACGCCGTTGGAATTGATATCCCTCGTATTCCTTCCGGAATCATCGCATTAGCGCTCTTGAACAGCGGTTACCTCTCTGAGACTTTCCGTTCAGGGATCATGGCCGTCGATAAAGGACAGCGTGAGGCTGGAGACGCGCTGGGACTTAAGCGTTGGGAAGTGACCAGATTCATCGTGTTGCCGCAAGCTGGTCGAATCGTCGTACCTCCCACCGGAAACCAATTCGTTGATGCAATCAAGGACTCGGCAATCCTTAGCATCATTGGCGTTCCAGAATTGATGAAGGTCGCCCAAGAACAGGCGAACTTGTTCTATCGTCCATTCGAGTTCTACACAGTGGCTGGGTTGATGTACCTCGCTGCCGTGCTCCTGGTTTCAAGAGGGATTTTCGCACTCGAGAAAAGGCTCGCTCACTACTCCAACACCAAGAATTCTGATGCAGTCCCCTCTGCAGCAGATGTCAATTGATTCCACCAGAGAACAATTGACTCAACTTCATATCGTTACAGAATCAGCGTCGGCATCAGGCCCTCACTGATACCTAGGAGGAAAGAAGGAATCATGGAAGAAATAACTTCCTCGGTCCAATCTGCCACTGACGTCAAGGCAGGTCGCCGCGGTTTCATGAAAGGTGCAGCAGTTGCTCTCGGCGCAAGTGCTGTAGGTGTTTTGTCACCATCATCATCACAAGCAGTCACCGCAGAGGCACCTGTGGCTCGAGCGGACGGTGACTCTCTATTGCAAAAGATCATCAAGGAGAAGAAGATCCGTTTTGGTGTCGACCTCGGATTTCCCCCGCTGCAGTACAAGAAATCCGATGGAACCCCAACGGGTTATATCGTCGACCTCTCAAACATGTTGGCAGCTTCCTTGGGAGCCGAACCAGTTTGGGTGGAAGTTCCATTCGCGAATCTCTTCGCTCAACAGGCAGCAGGTCGATTCGACATGTCAGGTATCTCAGCAACTATTCGTCCAGATCGTGCTCAAAGAGTTCTCTTCGCTGGTGCACCATCCTTCGTTGAGTCGAATGTAGTTCTGCTTCGCCCTGGAAGCTCACTACGAAACCTCTCTCAGTTGAACAGTTCTAGTGTGACGATTGCAGTTGTCGTTGGTTCCTCACAAGAGTCAGCCGCAAAGATCCTTTATCCACGCGCCACCCTCAAGCGCCTGACCAACCAGGAAGCGCTAGCCGATGTGGCTGCAGGTCGCTCTGACTGCATGATCGTCGGTGAATTCTCGGTTGCCGGCGCAATCAAAGCAAACCCGAGCGTCAAAGTGCTCCGAGGGGATCCGGTCTTCGTCGATGAGAACAGCTATTTCATGCCTCTAGGCGAATTCGAACTGAAGCATTATGTGGACACATGGCTTCGTTATCAAACGTCACATAATGAACTCGGTGCCCTTTGGGATAAGTACATCGGTGTTGACGCTCGAAAACTCGGTCTCAAGACCGTTTCCATCTACTCACCATGGAAGGGTAAGTAGAAAGCAAGCTCAAGGGCCCCTGAGACGATGAAGTCTTGGGGGCCTTTGTCGTGAACAATTTTGTTATCTCCACCAACTTCATTATCTAGACTGAGCTCTATGTCAGAGGTGAATAGATCGTTGGTCAAAGTAGTCATCGCTGGGACCCTTTTCCTGCTCACAATCTTGCAACTCTTCTCCATTCCAGGACAGTTCAGATACATGGCCCAAGAGGATCCTGAGAGCGCTTACCTTCGTTGGCCGCTCACCATCCTTGGGATGTCAGGAATTCTCGCTTTTCAAGTCATCCTGGTTTCGCTCTGGTACCTCATCGACGAGATCCGTACACCTCATCCTTTTTCGCGACGGTCCATCGAACTCATCAAGCGAATGAGATACGCGCTTACGTACTTTCTATTGATTCTTGGCCTTGGTCTTGCCTTCGTGCTCTCTCAAGCAGATGACCCTGGCTTTCCGTTCTTGTTGATCATCATCACGGGATCGGTGACTTTGCTCCTGCTGGTGATTCGAGAGATTGAAGGACTTTTCATTCGAAATTCAGATTAGGAACTTCATTCTACAAGTCATCAATAGACGGATCATCACTTCTTCAACCTATCTGAGTGCTAGCACTCACAAGAGGCTCGCTTTATGCGTGTATAGCGCCATGTGATTTTCCAGACTGGTCTTTTGACTTGCGCGTCACAGACTCACTATCGATACCGGCGTACCTTCATGGCTGTAGGGATCACCTACACACCTAGGAGGAGAAAATGAACAACAAATCGTTAAAGATCATTTCGATCATTTTGATGGTAGTCGGTGCGACCATGGTCGCTGCCGGAGGCGCAACATACGCTATGGTCTCAAGTCAGTTGAAAGCCGAGCGCATCACTGTGAGCGAGGATGCTGGAAGTTTCGCTGGTGAGGCAGTGGCTGGTCCCTTCACCGCATATTCAGAGGCCCTGATCATTGAGAAACACGCCCTTGATGCGACAGGCGGAAAGACCTACGCAGAGCTCGATCGTGAAGATCCACTCCGCGCAGTAGCAATGAATGGCTCATTCCTACGAGCCTCACTCTTTACATCGGTAGTGGCATTCGGTGTATCTGCTCTCGTAATTGCCGTTGGACTGATGTTTGTCCTCCTCGGGTGGGCATTTAGACGAGTGTCGAGTGGATCCTTAGCGAACGCTTAAATCCAGCGATATACCGAATCGAGGCGCCTGGGAGACCAGGCGCCTCGTTCTATTCTGCGGGGAGAAGATCAATCTCCCCAATATTTTGGCCACTCCGTTATAGCCTCAGGGCATGCACCCATTGACCCCGTTGCGCTGGATGAGTTACATGTTGATCGCCCTCGGGCTGATCAATTGGCGGTACCAATCGGCGGAGTCGGATACCTTCAACAACTCACTGATCATCATCTCTATTGGTGCAATACAACTCGCAGCGACTTTCCTGCCGAAGGTGGCCACCATTTTCAATCATCGCACGGTCAAGACTCTCGCTTGGATCATCTCCTCAGCTGCGGTCATCTTCGCCATCGTCAATTAGTTCCATGGAGATCGCAAAACTCAAATCTCAGTGGACGGAGATCCTCGATCTCTTGGAACGTCGAAATCGCATCGCTTGGCTCGCGTATTTTGACGGCAGACTCTCAGCATTGACTGACGGAGTCTTGACCTTGGACTTTCGAGATGCTGCCAAACTTGCCGGTGACCACGACTACACCCATGTGAGAAAGCAAGACCATCGCCTCGCTCTCGAGGCAGCCATCAAGGAGGTGACAGGTGTCGATATCGAAGTCAAAGAGCTTTAGGCTTTCAATCCTTGGTGCGCTCGTTCTCATTGCCTCTCTGCTCCAATCCCCCGCCCATGCACTCACCTCTTCGACCTTCTACATCACCCAGACTCCCAGTCATGACGCCCCATTGATCTCGCTCCATGGTGTGATCAAACCCGCTGTTGCAGGTGCGACAGTGCGCATCTTCAGCAAGGAAGATGATCGTTGGGTTGACCTTGGCATCACTGGAAAGACCTCGTCGCTTGGAACATGGAAGATTCGCACGCAGATCGATTCGATCGAAAGAGTCGTTCTGAGGGCTGAGATCGCCTATCAATCCAAATTACTGACCACAGCGGAAAAATCGCTCGCTATCAAGCCTGTCAGCCAGGTGCCCGATCCATCAGCGCTGATTGCAAAAGCAGGCCCTGGTACTCGCATCTACGGTTCGGATGTCAGTAGGTGGCAACACCCCAACGACCAGCCCATCAACTTCGCCAAGATGTACAAGGCCGGAATGCGCTTTGTGATGATAAAGGCCTCTGATTCACGTGATGACTCTGATGCACTCGCCCGCAAGTACTTGGCCATGGATCGACATGCTGCCCAGGCAGCTGGACTCTTCACTGGTTTCTACCACTATGCCACGCTTCCCAACACTTCAAGCCGGGCAGTCCTGATCTCAGATGCAAAGGCACAAGCACAGCGAGCAATCTGGCGCTTGGCGAGCGTAGGTGGGTATAGCGAACTCGATCTACCTTATGCCCTGGATCTCGAGAATAACTGCGTCAGCTACAGGAATGGGCGATGCACAAAATACTCCACCAAGAAGCAGAACACGCTTTGGGCGGAGACCTGGTTAGAGACGGTCTATCAGAAGACTGGTCGTAAGCCATTCCTCTACTCCTACCCTGCATTCTTAGAACGTGCGCTCACTCGCAGTGCGAAACTGCGCAGTTTTCCACTCTGGCTCTCCCATTTCGGTGTCAATCCTGCGAAGGACTCCGCTGAACCCGGTCGCAAAGTCGTCGGTTGTTACGTCCATTCCTGGACCACAAATGACTGCAAATCCCTCTGGCAGATATGGCAATTCTCTTCTTGTGGCATCGCACCGAAATATGGCGTCCCCGGATCCCGCCTTGATCTCAATGTCTTCCGCGGTGAAGTCGACTCATTTTTGAAATTGACCAAAGGCATCTGGGAACCGCTGGAGGGCGATCTCCTGCCGGTCAATGAGACGACCACGATGACTATCACCGCTGTTAAGGCCTCTACGACGAATAAGAGGGTAGAGGTAACCGTTGAAGTGAAGCGTTTTGGCGGAGATCCCGTCGTTACTGGAAGTGTCGAGTTCCTGCCGAATCCCGCCATGGACTCTTCGACCGTAACGATAGAACAATCGACCATCCGCGACTCCAGTGGCCGCTTCACCGTCTACATCAAAGGTTTTCCTGCTGGAGAACACTCAGGCCAGATTCGATTCAAGGATCCGACGAAGACCCATGCGAAGTCCTTTGCCTATGTGAGCTTCTCGCTCCTTCAAGGCGTTGAGAAGACTCCGAAACCAAAACCCACGAAGTCTGTCATCAAGAACCCCACTTTGGATGGTTGCAGGAATCAGATCAGGATGTAACAGCTAGCGAGGCAGAGCGACGCGCTCCGCTTCGACATGTTCCTTGAAGGCCTCAATCTCCTTCTTCTTGCGCGCTGCACTCCATCCCAAGCTCTTTGCAGCGATGGTGGCAATCGAATCGATGATGGAGAGTCCATGATCATCGCTTTCGAATCCGATTCGGGTTCTCCTATCGATGATATCGACCAGGCTCATAGCACCTTCAGCCTCGACGGCGTACTTGATTTCAGCTCTGATGTACGGGAGTTCTGGGTGAAGCAAATCCATCAACTTCTCTTGCTTTGCAAGGTCAAGGATTTCGATCATTAAGCTGCCATAGCGATCGATTAGGTGGTGAGCGACGGCTTCACTGATTCCATACTCCCTAGCGATCGATGGAATTCGATTCTTGAGCGCTTGATAACCATCAGCTCCGATCAGCGGCAGGGTCGCAGTCTCAGAATCAGGCGTGATGCGACGCAGCTCCGCACAAGCGATATCTACCGCATCCTCTGCCATCACTCGATAGGTGGTGTATTTGCCACCCGCGATACTGACGAAACCAGGGGCGGGTCGATCGACTATATGTTCTCGCGAGAGTTTTGTGGTCGGCGAATCCGGTGATGATGAGATCAATGGCCGCAAACCTGCATAGACACCGAGGATGTCGCTGCGCTTAAGGCGCGGCTTCAAGACGCGATTGGCTTGATCCAAGATGTAATCGATATCAGCGTCACTGGCGACAGGTTGAGCTGGGTCTTCGTTGTAATCGGTATCCGTCGTTCCGACGATCCACTTACCGAACCAGGGAATGATGAAGAGGACGGAGAGATCGGTCTTGATGATCACGCCACCTTCTGCTGAGATGGCATCGCCAGGTACGACAATATGAGCACCCTTACTCATTCGGACCTGATAACCAGGTTTGACGCCGAACTTCTCGTAGAGAGCAGTGGTCCAGACTCCACCTGCGAGAACCACGACCTTTGATTTCACCTCGAATGGCTTCCCGCCATCGACACTCACCTTTGCGCCGTGGATTCGCTTTCCAGTCTTGAGCAGATCGACGACCTCGGCACGGGTGATGATTCGAGCGCCATAACGTTTCGCTGTCCTTGCGATCATCATCGTGTGTCGAGCATCGTCAACTTGTGCATCGAAGTACTGGATACCACCCAAGATGATGTCACTACGCAAACTCGGTGCGATCTTTGCAATCTTGCGCTGATCGAGATGTTTATGCCAAGGCAACGCCCGCTTGAAGCCGCGGAGGATGTCATAGAGGGCAAGCCCAGCTCCGACGTAGGTTCGCTCTTTGAACCTGCCGGTGAGCGGGTAGATGAATGAGACTGGCTTGACCAGATGCGGCGCAAGTGAGGTCACCATCATCTCTCGCTCACGAAGGGCTTCTTTGACCAATCTGAAGTCATACTGTTCGAGGTAGCGAAGTCCGCCGTGGATCAACTTTGATGATCGTGACGAGGTTCCGGAGGCGAGGTCTGCTGCCTCAACGAGCGCAACTGAGAGACCTCTACTTGCCGCATCAAGGGCAATACCGGCACCGGTGACACCGCCACCAATGACCAGGATGTCGAACTCTTCACTCTTCAGACTCTCGATATCCGAACTACGTTGTTGCGGGTTGAGGGCTGATGAGAGGAGCGTCACGCCCCTAGGATAACTCTCATGCGCTACATCGGCTCGCTTGACCAAGGAACCTCAAGTACCCGCTTCATGATCTTCGATGAGAGCGGCGCTCTGATCTCGCAACATCAGGTGGAGCATCGTCAGATCCTCCCGGCAGCAGGTTGGGTAGAACACGATGCAGATGAGATCTGGCAGCGTAGCCAAGAAGTGATCGTCGCAGCCCTTGAGAAAGCCGGACTTGTGGGAGGAGATCTCGAGGCGATCGGCATCACCAATCAACGCGAGACCACGGTGCTCTGGAGTCGAAGCACGGGAAATCCGGTTTCGAACGCCATCGTCTGGCAAGACACTCGAACCACCTCCATCCTCAACGAACTTTCAGAGCATCAAAGAGAAGCACTCACCTCACGAAGCGGTCTGGCGATCGCCCCCTATTTTTCAGCGAGCAAGATGGCCTGGTTATTGCGCGAGTATCAGGGCAATAACAAGGATGACGTTAGCGACCTCATGGTGGGAACGATCGATTCCTGGTTGATCTACAAACTCACCGGCGGAAAAGTTCACGCAACCGACGTCACCAATGCATCACGAACCATGGTCATGAACCTTAAGACGCTCGATTGGGATGAAGAGCTACTCTCATTCTTCGATATCCCCCGCTCCATCCTTCCAACAATCAAGCCATCGATATCGATCTTCGGCATGACAGACCCAGCCGGTCCGTTCAAAGCCGAGGTCAAGATCGCAGGTGTTCTCGGCGATCAACAGGCAGCGATGGTGGGTCAAGTCTGTTTCGAGCGCGGAGATTCAAAGACCACCTATGGCACCGGGAACTTTGCGCTCCTCAACACCGGCGAAGAGATCGTTCAATCACGCCACGGGCTTCTCACCACCGTCTGTTACCAGTTCGAAGGTAAACCTGCGATCTATGCGCTCGAAGGCTCGGTCGCCGTCACTGGCTCTGCAGTTCAATGGCTTCGGGATCAACTCGGACTCATCGAAACGGCGAGTGAGGTCGAATCACTTGCATCATCTGTCGCTGACAATGGTGGTGTCTACTTCGTTCCAGCGTTCTCAGGTCTCTTCGCTCCTTATTGGCGAAGTGATGCACGCGGGGCGATCGTGGGCCTGACTAGGGCTGCAACGAAAGCACATCTCGCTCGTGCCACCTTGGAAGCGATCTGCTACCAAACGCGTGATGTCCTCGATGCGATGGTCCAGGATTCCGGGACTGCGCTCAAAGAGATGCGAGTCGATGGCGGAATCACTGCCAACTCCCTCTGTATGCAGATGCAATCTGACATCATGCAAATCGAGGTATCTCGTCCAGTCATCAATGAGACGACTGCTCTTGGCGCATGCTTCGCAGCCGGTCTAGCCGTTGGCATTTGGCGTGATGTCGATGCGCTCAAAGCCCAATGGAGAGAGAGCGCTAGGTGGCGACCTATGAAAGATTCACCTTTGGCGAGCGAGGGCTATCGAACCTGGAAGCGAGCGATCGAACGTACCCTTGATTGGCAGTGATCCAACTAGAGAGCGATCAACTCGATAAGGAGAGCATTCTCTGGCTCAAGGATCGGTGCCGTGATTCCCAGCTGTTGAAGAACGTTTCCGTTGAGTTCGATTCCCTCAAACCATGGTGGCGCAGCATGACCCATCAATCTTGGCCTTCCAGCCGGGAAAATGGGAGCTACTCGATAGCGACGCTGGGGATCAAGTCCGCTGAATCGAAGGTTTGCTGGATGTGAGGACGAAGAGGGCGTCAACTGTGCATAGGTAAAGAGCGCTCGGGATCGATCTTCACTGACCACGCCGTAAAGATAAGCCGCCTCATCAGGGTGATCGATACGGACCATGGCACCTTGGTGCATCCAGGATCGATTCTCCTTATAGAAGATCGCCCAGGCTCGCAGGAGTCCGCGCTCTTCTGCTGTTGTTTCGGTGATATCCCATTCGATGCCAGAGTGTCCGAAGAGCGCTGTCGCTGCGCGCATAGAGAGTGGCGTCCTCCTCCCTGATTGATGACTGGGGTAAGGACCCACGTGGGTACCAAGGAGTTCGGGAGTGATGAATTGTGCGCTCCACCGCTGAATCGATTGCCTCGAGAGAGCATCATTGTTATCGCTCGTCCAGAACCGGTCTACGTGCTCGATCATTCCAAGGTCGATCCTCGCACCACCGGATGCACATGATTCGATCTCAAGTCCAGGATGAGCGATCTTAAGCTGGTCAAAGAAGCGATAGATCGCGAATACCTGATCGCGATAACGGGCTCGACCTTCACTGCCGGCATCGACAAGAACTCGATTGTGGTCCCACTTGATGTAGGAGACTCCCACCTCAGAGATGACAGAGCTGATCTTCGCAAAGAGATAATCAAACGCTTCTGGATGAGCAAGATTGAGGACCAATTCGTGTCGCCAGAGCGGAGGAGTCCTTTCCGATGAGGAGAGCACCCATTCCGGATGTGCTCGATAAAGATCAGAATCGGGATTGACCATCTCACCTTCGAACCAGAGACCGAATTCCATTCCCTTCGACCTGACGTAATCAGCGATGGGCTTCAATCCTTGCGGCCAGACATCTGCTGAGATCTTCCAATCCCCTAGACCGCTTCGATCATCTCGACGAGAGCCAAACCAACCGTCATCAAGGACCACGCGCTCGATTCCTACTTCTGCTGCTGCATCTACGATCCGCTTCACTCGCTCTTCACTGTGGTCGAAGTAGATCGCCTCCCACATGTTGAGCGTGAGTGGACGTGCACGCTTGGGGTGGTGTGCTCGAGCGCGTAGGGAGCGGTGGTAGTTGGCTGCAATGCCATCCAAACCTTCGGCGGAGTAATTCGCAACCAACGCCGGGGCTTGATATCGCTCGCCCCGCTTCAGGATCACTTCACCAGGGAAGAGAATCTCACTGGCGCCGATCCATTGCTCGCCTTCATAACTCTTCTCGATCTGATGCGTTGAATTTCCACTATGCGCAAGTGCCACCGACCACACGGCACCCGAGGAAAAGTTGGCGCCCTTCTCCAATGCAAGAGAGCCGATGGTGAAGTTGTGACCACTCCTACCTTCCCTACTCTCTCGAGAGAAGGTCCCGACTTCGATAGCAGATCGTTGTGGTTGACGCTCATTCGACCATCGGCCGAAGAAATCCATTCTTTCGCTCGCTCGATCCGAGAGTGGTAGCCAGTAGCGGAGTGCGTTGAGCGTGTAATCCTCACCGTGATTCGTCAACGTGTTGATCCATCGCAGGATGCCATATCGATCGATTGAAATCTCTCCGGTGAGCTCCAAGGAAAGATGAGGATCTTTTGCAGTGAAGGTGAGGGTATTGGTTGAACTTGTCAAAGAGCTCACTTCGAACCTAGAGGACCAATCCTTTCCGCCACGATGACCTTCGAGCATCGGAGTTCCCAAGAACCCACGTGAGTGTTCATGGAAGACTCCGGGCCATGGTTGTTGATCGAATTCACTGTGGCCACGGGTGCGAGTCCTGGCCGACCGCAAGTAGTGGGCATCCTTGCTTGGATCGAAAGAAAGCTCGCCACCCCAATGGTGGATCACGAGCGCGGAGTCGATGACCTCTGCAATCAGTTGCATTCCACCACCCATGATGGAAATGACTGGAAAATCAGGGCTGGAAGCCATGAATGTAGAGTATCCCTCCTGATGATCACCAAGATCGAAGGCAAGGTATTTCGCAACGACCGCGAGATGGCGGACGGCCGAACCATTCGTTATTACGACACTCAAGGCCAGGAGCGCTCCGCGATCGATGCGCGGGAACGAGAAGAGCAACCAGGGATCGGAGAGCTACGACTCGACCCACTACTCAATGAATGGGTTGCAATGGCGGCGCATCGCCAAGGACGAATCTTCCTTCCTCCGAAAGAACTCTGCCCTCTCTGTCCCACCAAACCAGGGCTGCTCAGTGAGATCCCCGAATCGGATTACGAAGTGGTCGTCTTCGACAATCGTTTCCCTTCGCTTCGGCCGCCCGATGGCAGCTGGGCGCTCCCTCATGAATTGAACCTTGAGACTCCCATCGTTGATGCTGCTGGAAAATGCGAGGTGGTCTGCTTCACCTCAGAGCATGCAACGGCATTCAAGGATCTCTCACTCGATCGGATTGCGACGCTCTTGACGGCATGGCGTGATCGAACGAGAGAGATCTCCACGTTACCTTTCATCGAGCAGGTCTTCATCTTTGAGAACCGTGGTGAGGAGATCGGGGTCACCCTCTTCCATCCTCACGGGCAGATTTATGCCTACTCCTACATCACTCCTCGAACCGAGAAGATGATCGGTGTCGCGAAGGCGCATAAGGATCGAACGGGTCGGATCCTGATGGATGACATCGTCGCTCGAGAATTGCGTGATGAGGTCCGAATCGTCGCTCGCAACGAAGAATGGATCGCCTACGTCCCTTGGGCATCTCGTTATCCCTTTGAGATCCATCTCGCTCCGTTGCGCTCCGTCGCAGATCTCACGGAACTGGATGAGCGTCAATGTGCTCTCTTTCCGGCGATCGCAAAGGAGACGATGCAAAGACTCGATGGCGTCTTCGGGATCGAGATGGCATATATCGCAGCCTGGCATCAAGCTCCGGTGAAGACGGGTCGCGACCTCTTGCGACTTCACTGGCAGATCACCAGTGTCAGAAGGCAACCAGGTAAGTTGAAGTATCTTGCCGGCTCAGAGTCAGCCATGGGCGCCTTCATCATGGATATGAAGCCGGAACAATCCGCGAAGCAACTTCGCGATGTGACCCTCACTGCGAAGTAAATGAAGCAAGTAAGAGCTTCCAGCCCTGGGCGCGTCAATCTCATCGGCGAACACATCGATTACAACGATGGTTGGGTACTGCCCTTCGCAATCAACGAACGCACGATGGTAACCATCGCCACGAGCGATGAGCCCGCTATTCGGATCAGATCGAAGCAGCAAGACGGTGAGATCACCATCCCGATCGCTGAACTCGATCCAACGCAGCGGCGAAATGACTGGAGTGATTACGTCGCAGGCACCATCTGGTCTCTCGGCGTAAAGGATGGGTTGACGATCACCGTCGATGGCCAGGTGCCACTCGGCGCTGGACTCTCCTCCTCTGCGGCACTCGAATGTGCAACAGCGTTCGCCCTCAATTACCTCTTCGATCTAGGACATGACCTGCCAACGCTGGCGCGAGCGGCACAACGAGCAGAGAATGAGTATGTCGGCATGCCCTGCGGAATCATGGATCAAGCGGTCTCCTTGATGGCGAAGCGCGGTCATGCACTCCTACTCGATTGCGTCGACCTCACAACGCGAAACATTCCCTTCGATCTCGCTCCACGAAAACTTGAGATCCTCGTTATCGACACCATGGCACACCATGAACTCACTGATGGTGGTTATGCTGAACGGAGAGAGACGTGTCATCGAGCGCTAAGGCAACTTGGATTCGCCTCCATGCGCGATCTCGACATCGACCAATTGGAGCTCTTCAAGAATTCACTCGATGAGGTCAGCTATCGACGGATAAGGCATGCAGTGACGGAGATCGCTCGGGTACATCAGACTGTCGAAGCGCTCTCTCGCGATGACTTCGAAGCTGTTGGTGCACTCCTTAATCAATCACATCAATCCTTGAGAGATGATTACGAAGTTTCATGCCCTGAACTCGACCTGGCAGTGGCAACCTCGCTTCACGCTGGAGCTTTGGGAGCGCGCATGGTCGGTGGTGGTTTCGGTGGCAGCGCGATCGCTTTGATTGCGAAGGATCGCGCACAGGAGGCAGAGCGCGCGATCGAAGCAGATTTCGAAAGGGAAGGATTTGCGAAGCCGCGATTCTTCATTGCGACCCCAGAAGATGGGTCTCGAATAGAGGATTAGCTCACAGGCGTTACAGAGATGACCTCAACGCCTTGAATTGCCCCCAGAACATCGAGCATGTCCTTCGGATCATTGCCCGGAACAGCAATCGTGATGTCATCGATACCGCGACCCTCTTCGCTGCTGAGGACGACGAGACCTCGAATGTCACCACCAGCAAATCCAATTGCGGAGGTCACAGCGCCAAGCGAACCAGGACGATCAGGAAGGGCTAGTCGGATTCGATAGAGCGCCATATGCGCATCATAGAGAGTGCTCCCCGAATTGGACTCGAACCAATAACCTGCCGGTTAACAGCCGGCTGCTCTGCCGATTGAGCTATCGGGGACTGCGCCGCGCAAACTCTAGGCTAAATCTCCCCGACCGCCAAATCACGAAGGCCTCGCCGTTCCTTCTCGAGGGTCATCAACTCCTGGAAGATCTCGTTGTAACTGCTCTCTTCCTCGATCGGGTTGATGCGTTGCAACTTCGACTTGATCTCTGCGATGGTTCGACCCAAAGCCAATTCGCGCAATCTCGCAAAGACACTCTCGACATATCTCTCAGTGGTCTCTTTCGTCGTTCGAATCGGCTCACTCGAAAGTTCAGCGATGAAGGAATGTAATTCAGGGGCATCCTCAGCCGAGAGGGCGATGGGTTCGAGATCGCGTTGTCCATCGATGAAGATGCGCAATCGTTGATATGCCGGATGAGTGAATGCGTTCGATTCGATCTTGCGCCAATCACGGGTGTAGGCAGGGAGTTGCAATCGGATCTTGAGGACTTCACGCTCCAACGAGAGCTTCGGATCCTCTGGATCAGGACGCCAACTCTGACTTCGCTGTTCCACCGGAGCCGTTGAAACCTTGGAGCCTGACGACTTCACTGCCGACGTCACCTGATCCACTTCGATGCCAATCCAACGAGCAAGCGATCGCGCATACTCAGGGCGAAGTGAGGTGTCGCGAATCTTCGCAATCATCGGGGCGGTCTGTGCAAGAGCTGCGACGCGACCCTCGGGAAGATTGAGATCGAACTCCTTGAGTTTCGAACGAATCGCAAACTCGAAGAGCGGGATACGTCGAGCGATCAGGTCGCGAACCGCGCCATCACCATCTGCTTGGCGCAATTCACAAGGATCCATACCGCGAGGCTCTACAGCGACGAAAGTCTGTGCGACGAACTTCTGATCACTATCGAAGGCCTTGAGCGCTGCCTTCTGTCCCGCGGCATCACCATCGAAGGTGAAGATCACTTCACCGCGAAACGCATCGTCATCCATCAAGAGCCTTCGAAGGATTCGAATATGGTCATCACCGAAGGCGGTGCCACAGGTCGCTACCGCACTCTCGATCCCTGCTAGATGTGCGGCCATCACATCGGTATATCCCTCAACGATCACCGCCCTACGTGTCTTTGCGATCTCCTTCTTCGCCACATCGATCCCGTAGAGCAATTGGCTCTTCTTGTAGATAGGAGTCTCCGGCGTGTTGAGGTACTTAGGTCCTGAATCCTGCTCGTCACTTGCGAGCTTTCGTGCGCCGAAACCGACGACCTCTCCCCCGAGGTCCTTGATCGGCCAGATCAGACGGTTACGAAAGCGATCGATGGGTCCACGTTGACCATCCTTGGTCAATCCTGCGGTTGAGATCTCATGATCGGTGAACCCTTGTTGGATGAGATGTTTACGTAGACCATCCCATTCGTCCGGTGCGAAGCCGACTCCGAATCGAATCGCCGCTTCACGATCGAAGCCGCGCTTCTTCAAGAAGTCACGGGCATGTTCTGCGATCGGAAGTGAGAGATTCTCTTGGTAGAACTTCGCAGCGGCAGCGTTGGCTGCAATCAGGCGTGCTCGCTCACCTTGTGGCGTTCCACTCGAACGCCCCTCCTCATAACTGAGTTGATAGCCGAGTCGATCTGCCAACTTCTCGATCACTTCGGTGAAACTCAAATGCTCCATCTTCATCAAGAAGGTGATGACATCACCGCTCTCTTGACACCCGAAGCAGTGATAGAAGCCGCGCGCCGGAGTGACGTGAAACGATGGGGATTTCTCATCATGGAAAGGACAGAGACCCTTTCGTTGACCGCCACCAGCGCTCTTGAGTTGAACGTAGTCACCGATCACATCTTCGATCCGAGTCTGCTCACGAACGTGAGCGACATCGGTATCTCGAATCCGGCCAGCCATGGACTAATCCTCGACCTTCGGTTGCGTGATTCCTAGACGACTGGCCATTCGATATGCACCAAGGTCGGTGAAGGAGGCTACTTGGTCGATGACGACTCGCAATCGTGCGCGTTCATCGTTTGCGTACTGCCACTCCTCAAGGAAGAAGGTCTCGAGCGTCTTCGGTGCGCCCTGATAGATGCGCTCGGTCAACTCCTTCAGGAAAGTTCGTTGCGCGGCATAGTGTCCTTGAGAGCTTTCGGCATTGATGATGAAGAGGCTGGAGATCGACTTGAGGAAGGCGACCTCAATCTTCGAAGCCCGGGGAATCACGAGATCAGCGTTGTAGCGCGTCAGTCGCCCCTGGCCGAACTTCTCGCGGGTCGCCATCTCTGCCGCCTTCGCGAACCGACCGATCAACTCGGAAGTCAGATTCTTCAATCTCGATAGATCACCATGTGAGAGGTCGAATTGGACTGGCCAATGTGCCAGTGATCGCAGCGCTTGATGAGCAGCCTGGATCTCTTCGTCGCTGGCATCAGGGACGAAGTTCTCTTGTAGATGAGCCGCGATCTCCTCGCTGCGCCCTGCGATATCACTCGCGACGATCTTGCCAGTGACGATTCCATCTTCAAGATCGTGGACGGAATAGGCGATGTCATCAGACCAATCCATGATCTGGGCCTCGAGTGAGGTCTTTCCTTCAGGTATGGAAGCAGGTGTTGAAAATCGTACCCACTCGAAGATCGGCAGATCATCATCATAGACACCGAACTTGCCCACTCCATCTTGCTTTGGCCAGGGATACTTCGTTGCGGCATCCAGCGAAGCTCTCGTCAGATTGACTCCGACGGATCGACCACTCTGATCGCGTGTCTTGCTCTCCAATCGAGTGAGGATCCGAAAACTTTGAGCATTACCCTCGAAACCTCCTGCACTCTGTGCAATCTCATCCAAAGCTCGCTCGCCATTGTGACCAAAGGGTGGATGACCTAGATCGTGAGCGAGACAGGCGGTATCCATCAGATCTGGATCGGCGCCGAGCGCACTTCCGATCTCACGTCCAACCTGTGCGCATTCCAATGAATGTGAGAGTCGAGTACGCGGAAAGTCATCGGCCCAAGGAACGGCTACCTGTGTCTTCGCAGCCAACCTTCGAAGTGCAAATGAATGGATGATCCTCGCGCGATCACGTGTGAACTCACTCCGCTCCGGCCGTTTCGATGGTTCGCCGATGAAGCGCTCCAGATCGGTCGCGCTATAACCCTCGATCATGGCAATATCCCACCGATTCGATCTTCATCGATCATGATTCCGCGACGGCCAAGTGTCACATAGGCAAGATATGCCCCCGCTTCTCTCACCAGATATCTCAAGGAAGAGTTATCGATGTTGGCAAGCCCCGAAGCAGTAGGTAAGCATTCGGCCTTGATTCCCTGATCCTTCGCCATCGTCATAGCTCGAAGACAGTGGTAGGGATCGGTTGCGATCAATGCAGACTCCAAATTGAGCCCCTCCATCGCTGCGGTATAGGCAAGAGTGCTTGAGTAGGTATCACGTCCTTGGGTAATGGCGATGATGCGTGATTTCGGTACACCTTTCGCGACCAGCCACGCCTTTCCGCTCTCTGCTTCCGTAGTTCGATCACCGGGTGCGCCATCACCGACAGTGATGATTGCAGGTGCCAAGTTCGATTGATAGCCCTGTAGCGCGGTCTTCAATCGTCCCTTGAGTACAGGTCCCGGTCTTCCATCGAACTGTGCTGCGCCGAGGACGACGATCACTTCACTCGAATGAGAGGCGATATCGAAAGCCTCTTGTGAGAGATCGTACTCAGCTGCAAGATCACGACCCGTCCACCAGGTCTTTCCGAAGAAGTAGAGAGGTATGACCAAGGCGAGGATCAACAAGAAGAGCGCCAAACGAAGGACGATACGAATCAAGAACATCTCATCCGCCTGAACCGCCATCATCGCTGGAGACAGAGACGAGATCGGACTCGCGAACTTCTAACGCGTCATCGAGCCAACCTTGTGGAAGTGAAACGGACCTGGCATGTGAGCGTCGTCCTCGAGGTGCATCACCGATCGCCTCTGGATAAGGCTGATCGACCAATTGATCGAGGAGAGATCGGAGTTCAGTAAGGGAAGAGACCATTCCGAATTGTGGTCGGAGTCCACCCTCAACACGAAAGCCCTTGAGATACCAAGCCATATGTTTTCTCAGGTCTCGACAGGCACGAAACTCATCCTCGAAGTACTCGGTGAGCAATTGCGCATGGCGCCATATCACTTCACTCACCTCTGCCAAGGTGGGAAGTGGACGAGCCTGCCCCCCAGTGAATGCGCGTACGAGATCGGCGAAGAGCCATGGCCTTCCAAGGCATCCGCGGCCGACAACGACTCCCGCGCATCCGGTCTCACGAACCATGCGAACTCCATCTTCGCCGGACCAGATATCCCCATTGCCTAGTACCGGAATTCCGTAAGGTCGCAGGTGTTCGACCAACTCCTTGATCTTCGACCAATCTGCTTCACCGTCGTAATACTGGGCAGCGGTTCGGGCATGGAGAGCAACCCAAGCAACGCCTGCTTCAGCTGCGATCTCTCCTGCAGTCAAGAATGTCTGATGTTTATCATCGATGCCAACGCGCATCTTGATCGTCACTGGGATACCAAAGGGGCGGGCGGCCTTCACGGCTGAGGTGACGATATCTTCAAAGAGTCTTCGTTTGTACGGTAACGCTGCGCCACCACCCTTACGCGTCACTTTCGGTACTGGACAACCGAAATTGAGATCGATGTGATCGGCAAGATCCTCGCGCCCGAGCATCTCCACAGCCTTCGCGAGCGAATCTGCTTCAGTTGCATAGAGCTGGATCGAACGCGGTGACTCACCCTTTCCAGGAATGATCATCCGCATCGTCTCTTCATTTCGTTCGATCAGCGCCCTGGCGGTGACCATCTCGGAGACGAAGAGTCCAGCACCTTGCTCTCGACAGAGGGTGCGAAAGGCAGAGTTGGTGATACCGGCCATCGGCGCAAGAACGACAGGCGGGTCGATCGTCACTGCCCCTTCTGGAAAGCGACCGTTCTCGATCCGTAGCGTGAGTGGTCGGATCAACAGCCGAGAAGTTTCGGAGCTAGCCATGCCTCAACCTGGTCGATTCCGACCCTCTCTTGGCTCATGCTGTCGCGATCACGGATGGTGACTGCATGGTCCTCCAACGATTCGAAATCGATCGTTACGCAATATGGGGTTCCGATCTCATCTTGTCTGCGATACCGCCGTCCAATGGCTCCTGCATCATCGAATTCCACATTCCAATTCTTTCGAAGTGCCGAAGCGAGATCGCGAGCCTTCGGCGAAAGGTCTGCATTCCTTGAAAGCGGAAGGACTGCGACTTTGACTGGCGCCAGGCGCGGATCGAGACGCATCACTGCGCGCTTCTCCATCTCTCCCTTCGCATTCGGTGCCTCATCCTCGCTGAACGCATCCATCATGAAGGTCAATGTTCCGCGATCGACTCCGGCTGCAGGTTCGATGACATATGGAGTCCATCGTTCACCTTTATCTTGATCGAAATACGAGAGATCCTTACCGCTCTTCGCGCTATGCGCTTTGAGGTCGAAATCAGTTCTATTGGCGATTCCTTCGAGCTCGCCCCACTCCGTGCCTTGGAACTCGAACTTGTATTCGATATCGACAGTTCGCTTCGAGTAGTGCGAGAGCTTCTCCTTTGGATGTTCATAGAGACGAAGACGCTCTGGGTTGATCCCAAGATCGGTATACCAAGCGAGTCGAGTGTCGATCCAATATTGATGCCACTCTTCATCACTGCCCGGGGCTACGAAGAATTCCATCTCCATCTGCTCGAACTCTCGAGTCCTAAAGATGAAGTTTCCTGGAGTGATCTCGTTCCTGAAAGACTTGCCTATCTGGCCGATACCAAAGGGAGGCTTCTTGCGGGCGGTCGTCATCACATTTTCGAAGTTGATGAAGATCCCTTGCGCTGTTTCAGGTCGCATGTAGGCAAGACCGCTCTCATCTTCCACTGCTCCTAGGAAGGTCTTGAGGAGTCCCGAGAATTGACGTGGTGGTGTGAACTTTCCTTTGGTTCCACAATGCGGGCAACCAAGATCTTCGATCCCTGCCGGCTTCTTCCCATGTTTGGCCTCAAAGGCATCTTCAAGGTGGTCGGCACGAAATCGTTTGTGACACGAGGTGCACTCAGTCAATGGATCGGTGAAGGTCTCAACGTGTCCGGAAGCTTCCCAGACCTCTCTTGCCAAGATCACACAAGAGTCGATCCCGATCACATCCTCACGACCCGTGACCATCGAGCGCCACCATTGGCGTTTGACATTGTTCTTTAGTTCTACACCGAGTGGACCGTAATCCCATGAGGCGCGAAGTCCGCCGTAGATCTCTGATGATGGGAAGACGAAACCTCTCCGCTTTGCGAGAGAGACGATTGTGTCGAGGCGATCGGCCATGTGTTTTCTCCGTCCGGCTGGCTGTCGGAAGGGCCATGGTGCTCAATCTGGCCCACTTCCCATGACTGGGAGGTGTGAGAATTTTACTTGCGTAACCGATGCTTATTCATCGGATTCGATATATCCACCAGGCTCGTCGATCGCCTGAGCAAGAATCGGTACTGCAATGAGTTTCACCTGATAGTTGGAGAGTGCTCGGCGATAAGAACCGATATTGCGCCACTGGGTGACCATCGCAATCAAACCTGGCTCATCGGTATTGCTACCGATTCGGCCCGAGATGTAGCCCTCGCAGGCAGCGAGCGCTTGATGCGCCGCTTCGAGGCTGCCCAGGAAGGTTGTAACTGCCTCTTCCGATACCCGAAAGCGTGCTATGGCGAACATTGGGCAAGGCTAGAGGGTGCTTGAAGCTTAGGCTCTTGAAAATGGAAATCATTCTCATTATCTGCTACCCTCCTGCTATGAATATCGCTCTGGGACTCGCGGCGCTCACAGCTGTCGCAACCGCGCTAGGTGGCCTCCTGGCACTCAAATCAAAAGATCGCCTCCATCTCGTCCTAGGACTCTCGGCAGGTCTCCTCTTGGGCCTTGTCGCCTTCGAACTGTTGCCTGAGTCGTTCTCTCACGATGCAGGTGAATTCCTCAATGTTCCGATCACTGCGATCGCCTTGATCGGGGGATTTCTCACTCTTCACCTCTTTGAGAAGTTCTCAGGTGGGCATGAGCCGGTCGAATCGGAGTACGGAGCAGAACATCGTCACGCCACAACCGTTGCCGGAACGCTCGGAGCGCTTGCGATGGCAGGCCATGTGCTCATCGATGGAATCGCTCTCGGCGTCGCCTTCCAGGTCTCGAATGAGTTAGGGATCGCTGTCTTTGTCGCTGTTCTGGTTCACGCCTTTAGCGATGGACTCAACACCGTCTCACTTCTGATCAAGAGTGGGAACTGGACCAAGCGAGCCATAGCGCTCCTTGGAGTCGATGCGATCGCGCGTATCAGCGGTGCCGCGCTCGGATCAACACTGGTTCTCAATGAGGATTACATCGCCATCTATCTTGCGCTCTTCGCCGGAATCTTGATCTATCTCTCGACGTCACACATCTTGCCCGAGGCGCACTCGCACCATTCATCCAAGTGGACTCTGGTAACGACCGTCGCAGGCGTCTTGATCATGTGGGGGCTTGTGAGCCCGATCCACAGCTCAGATATCCATGCCCATGATCATGCAGATGATCATGCAGGCGAGAGCGCAGATCATCACGATTCAGACGTTCATCCGGATGAGGAAGATGGCCACGAGGACCACTCTCACGAGTGATTGATTAGCGAATAGCCTCAGCAATGCGCTTGCTTTGGGCCTCAGAATGCTCATGAGTGAGCGGAATGAAGATCTGGCCGATCAACCAACGAAGCGTTAGAGCAGTTCCAGCAGAATCAGAGGCGACCGCTGCAGCGAGGCCTTGATAGATCTTCGCCCAGATAGCGCCATCGTGCTTTGCCAAGGTCTGTGCGATGAGAGCAGGATCTTTAACTACCGCCATCTGAAGCGCGCCATGCGATGAGAGCTCGCGCGAGATGATTGCAAGACGCGCTGCCACTTCCCTCTCGCGCATTGCCAATTGCAGGATTCTCTCGAGTTCCATCTCGGCGACAGCAAGGAAGACTTCATTCTTATCGCGGAAATGATTGTAAAGAGAGGCGCGAGAGACTCGAGCACGATCGGCAATCTCGATCATGTTGGTTTGAGAGAGCCCCTTCTCTTCGATCAGAGAGAGAGCAGTCGTCAAGAGAGCGTTGCGGGTCTTGCGGTGGAGTGAATGTTGATATTGATAGGTCGTCGAGGTCGATTCCATAATGATTACGCCGCGTTGGTATCGAGGACTGTGAGCGTGGGGGCTTCAACTCGAACGATGGAGCTGCGCACCGACTCGATCACATCAGCGAGCGAAAGGTCGAGAGCGCTGCAGATGGCATTGAGCAATTCAGAAGATGCCTCTTTCTGACCTCGCTCGACTTCCGAGAGGTAACCGAGTGAGATCTTCGCCGCAGAGGCGACATCGCGAAGTGTCCGTCCTTGATCGACGCGAGCATCTCGAAGGGCAGAACCGATATGGGTGCGAAGCAACTCCATGATCCACCAACCCTTCTCTACTCTTTCAGCGTGAACTGAATCTACGAATCTGCCCTAAGGATACGGCTGAGCAGGGTCAGTGCGCCCGCTACCGCGCCGCTTCGAACGTGATCTCGGCCAATATCGCCCAGTTCCAAGAGTTGAGCAGCCTCTTCTGGCCCTGAAATCGCGATCCACACCGTTCCTGCCTCGATTCCATGGTGAGGTCCGGGACCAGCCACACCAGTGGTGGCGATAGACCAGGTAGATCCCATCTTGGTGCGAACCGCCCTTGCCATGGCAGTTGCGATCTCCTCCGAGACGACGCCATGGCGATCTATCAACGCACGTGGAATTCCCAAGAGCGCGACCTTCGATTCCGTCGCATAGGTCACCAAGCCACCTAGAAAAGAATGGGAAGAGCCAGGGTTATCGGTGATTGCCGTTGCGATGGCGCCACCCGTCACTGATTCGGCAACAGAGAGGCTTTCACCTCGCATGGCGAGGAGATCGAGGATTTCTTGAGCGATCATCGACGTCGTTCGATCGCTGCACGAAAGTATCCAAATCCCGAGTAGATCGTCAATGCAATCGCGAGACCAAGCAGGATATTGCGTGGCCAGTGAAGGATCTCTGGAAGCGGGAGGATGAAGAAACCGACCGAGAAATTCTGTATCAAAGTCTTGAGCTTGCCGACTCGATTGGCAGGTATGACGCCATCTTTCAAGAGCGAGATGCGAAGCAAGGTCACCGCGACCTCTCGACCCAAGATCACGATGGTGACCCAGATCGGAAGTAGGTCGAGATAGTTGAGTGAGATCAATGCTGTGGCAATCAGCGCCTTATCTGCGATCGGATCCCAAAACTCACCGAAATCAGTGATCTGATTGCTCGAACGCGCCAGACGACCATCGATGACATCGGTCATTGCAACGATGAAGAAGAGAGACCAGGCCAGGATTCGAAGTCGATCATTCTCGCCCCCCTCAGCAAGGAGCGCCCAGGCACAGAAAGGCAACGCAAGGATACGAACGATGGTGAGAACGTTGGGGAGATTGAAGATGACGCGTCGAGCGATCTCATCTCGCTCAACAGGTTGATCGTTCATCAGAGGCCATTTCCCACAGGGCGCGCCACCAGATCTGCTCCATCGCTGGCTATGAACACACACTCAAGATACTGCCCTACTGCAAAAACGTGAGCAGGAAGATCGCGAGAGAGTTCCACGTAGGTCACGCCATCCACTTCAGGCCCTTGATGCGCCGCCCTTCCTTCCACGATATCGCCCTCGATACTTTCGATAAGGACCCTTCCCGCTTCCCCAATTCGCGCTTCTGCGCGCTGATTGACCACTTCTTCCGCGACCGAACTTGCAATACGAAACCTCTCTTCGATCAAGGCAGGGTCGACCTTGCCAGAGTGCTTCTCAGCTTCGGTTCCGTCTTCATCGCTGTAAGGGAAGACTCCGATCGCATCGAGTCGCGATGCCGAGATGAAATCGAGGAGCTCTTGGAATTCGCTCTCACTCTCGCCAGGAAAACCCACGATGAAGTTCGATCGGATTCCAGCCTCGGGAGCAAGGGCTCTCACTTGTGTGAGTAAGTGGAGGAATTTTTCGCTATCACCGAAACGTCGCATCCGCCGAAGCAGGGACCCACTGGCATGTTGGAAGGAGATATCGAAATAGGGCACGACCTTCTCTGTTGCGATCATTGCTTGTAGGAGTGAGGGGCGAATCTCCGCCGGCTGTAGATAAGAGAGTCGGATTCGTTCGATTCCTTCGATTGCCGCGAGGTCAGGCAGTAGTCGCTCCAGTAGACGTAAGTCTCCAAGATCTTTCCCATAGGAGGTGGTGTTCTCACTGACGAGGAAGATCTCGCTCACACCCTCATCTGCTAACCACTGCGCTTCACCCAGGATCTCATCCGTAGTGCGAGAGAGGAATGAACCTCGAAAACTTGGGATGGCACAGAAGGAACATCTTCGATCACAACCCGATGCGATCTTTAGCGACGCCATCGGTGCGTTGTCGAGACGGCGGCGATAGAGACGTGCGCCTTGTCCGTTCTTTGCCGATCCATCGAGGGAATCTGAACTACCTTGAATCTCACGTCGTTTCGCAGGCGCGATCGGAAGAAGCTTGCGTCGATCTTGAGGACTGTGAACCGGAAGCGATTCACCGGAGAGAATGCGTCCCAATCGTTCTGAGATGTCGCGGTAGGAATCAAAACCTAGGATTCCGTCTGCTTCAGGGAGCGCTTTAGCGAGTTCATCACCGTATCGCTCAGCCATGCAACCGACAGCTACGACGGCGCGGACCTGCCCATCCGATTTGAGCTGGTGAGCCTGCAAGAGCGTATCAATCGAGTCCTTTTTCGCACTCTCAATGAAGCCGCAGGTATTGATGAGCGCGATATCTGCGCCAGCGGCATCATCGGTGAGGATCCAGCCATCTGCCGCAAGGCGACCTGCGAGTTCCTCTGAATCCACGTCGTTACGCGCACAGCCCAACGTGACGAGTGAGACGGTGCGTTGATTGCCGCGAAGTGAATTCTGATCAAGGGCGGACACCCGCCCTATTTAACCAGTTACCTAACCAGCAGAGTTGGTATCTGGCGTGAATTGAAGGCGAGTTACCTCACCAATCTTGCCAGAAGTCCCTAGATCTTGACCGTTATAGGTGATTGCGATAGCGCCAGCATTTCCAATCACCAATTGAATCAATTGATTGTCGAAGAATTCTTGACTCTGACCTTCACGGATCTTGCCCTCGAACTTGGTGACGCCATCTGCCCCGCTCACTTTGACCCACGAGAGGGAATCGATTCCAGAGAGTTCGATCGTCACGCCCTTCGAAGCTGATGCAACGGCCGGAGCCTCATCATCTGATCCAAGGACATCTTCAGCTACCGAGACGATGGCGCTTCGAGAATCTGATGAGAAGATATTGGGGATGACTTGAAAGCCCGCGACTGCGACGACAATGATGGAGGCCGCCATCCCAAAGACCTTCCATGATGGCTTCGACTCTTCAACGTTCGCAGTGACATTCGTTTCTGCGAGCAGCGCCTGCATCGAAATCTCTTCGTCGATGACATGGGCATCGAACTCATTGATCAACTTCTCGACATCCATGCCATAGAGGCGTGCCAGGGTTCGAATATGTCCCTTGGCGTAGGTGTTCCCACCTGAAGTCTCATATCGGTTGTTCTCGATATCTTGGATGATCCGCTCTCGCACCCGCATGCGCTCTGCGACATCGTGAAGCGAGAAGCCGCGCTCGATACGAGCCGCTTTGAGTTGTTCACCGATGGACATGCGATTGAGCTTTCTAAGAATTCGTACCCGGGGAATGAATTACTAGGAGAACGGTAAGGCATCGAAGATGCTCACGACAAGGTCAGATTCTTCTCGCGGGATGCTTGCGGAGTGAGAATCGGGGTGAATTTAGCCCCGGAGTACCTCAATGACACTCGGTAGTTCCTCAGGTTTGACCAAAACGACGCGAGCCTTGGAGCCTTCCGAAGGGCCGACGATGCCTCGACTCTCCATCAGATCCATCAACCGTCCAGCCTTTGCGAATCCAATCCGAAGTTTTCGCTGCAACATCGAGGTAGAACCGAATTGTGTTCCGACCACCAGTTCAACAGCAGCAAGAAGATCCTCCAGATCGTCGCCGATCTCTTCATCTACGACCTTCTTCGATTGGGCAATCGTCAACACATCATCGCGATATGACGGTGACTTCTCCCCTTTGACGTGTGAGACGACCGCCTCGATCTCGCGCTCAGAGACATATGCGCCTTGGATGCGAACTGGCTTGCTCGCTCCCATGGGCAAGAAGAGACCATCGCCTTGACCTACCAATTTCTCTGCGCCCGGCGTATCCAAGATGACGCGAGAGTCAGCCAAGCTCGATGTTGCGAAGGAGAGCCGTGATGGCACATTCGCCTTGATCAATCCAGTGACGATATCGACGCTTGGCCGTTGGGTTGCGATGACGAGATGGATACCAGCTGCGCGTGCCAACTGCGTGATACGGACGATTGAATCCTCGACATCCTTTGCAGCGACCATCATCAAGTCTGCCAATTCATCGACGATGACGAGGAGATAGGGGTACGGCTCGAGCGCTCGTTCTGCACCTTCCTTCGCAGCGAGCTTTCCACTTCGCACTGCCTTATTGAAATCATCGATATGACGGAAACCGTAGTTGGAGAGATCGTCGTAGCGCATATCCATCTCTCGAACCACCCAGGAGAGCGAATCCGCGGCCTTCTTTGGATTTGTGATGATCGGTGTGATCAGATGCGGGATTCCTTCGTACGAGTTGAGTTCGACTCGCTTTGGATCGATCAAGATCATTCGAACATCGTTTGGTGTTGCCCGCATCAGGATCGAGGTGACCAAGGAATTGATCATCGAAGACTTGCCAGCTCCCGTCGCTCCAGCAACGAGTAGGTGTGGCATCTTCGCGAGGTTCGCGCAGATGAAATTGCCCTCTACATCCTTGCCCAACGCCACCAACATCGGGTGATGGTCGTTACCTGCAACGGAAGAGCGCAAGACATCGCCGAGCGCGACGATCTCGCGATCGGTATTCGGAATCTCAATACCTACCGCTGATTTCCCCGGGATGGGCGAGAGGATTCGAACATCAGGGCTCGCAACTGCATAGGCGATGTTCTTCGCAAGGGCTGTGATCGCCTCAACCTTCACTCCTTGACCGAGTTCGATCTCATAACGAGTGACCGTTGGTCCACGCATGAATCCAGTCACTTCACAATCGATACCGAATTGTGTGAAGACTTCCCGAAGTGAGGCAACGACATCATCGTTTGCCTTGCTCTTCGATTTGCTCGGAGGGCCTTGCCTCAAAAGATCGGGACTTGGTAACTGGTAGTCATCCTCTGGCGTGAGGACGAGTTGGACAGGTCGACTCTTCTCACGTGGAGCTGGCTCCGGAACGAAACTCTCCGGGAGTTCTACCTCTTGGGTGAACTCGTCATCGAAGCTCTCTTCATCGATCTCTTCATCATCTGCGAAGTCGTGCGCTAGATCTTGAACCAGAGGGGTCTCAAAGGGAGGCGTATCGCTGATCTCGAAATCATCGCTTCTTCCCCGCACCTCTTGAACCTTGTCTTTCGTTCCCAAGACGAAACCCTTGATCCATCCCCAGACCCTAGAAACGGGAGTTCCGGTGATGATCAAGATCGCAAAGAAGAAGACCAGGATCAAGATCGGGTAAGCGAGTATCGGAGTGACCAAAGAGATGAGTGGTGTTGCGATCAGGTGACCGATCCAACCGCCACCATCTTGGATCGCACTCTTTCCGGTGCCGATGGAGCCGTTGATCAGATGCATCAGGCCCGTCGAGGAGATCAGAAGGAGGAATGATCCGAAGATCACTCTCGGATTGATCTTCTCCCCTGCTGCTGTCTTGAAGAGTGTGATTGAGAGATAAGCGAAGACTATGGGTGTGAATACTGCGACGCGGCCAAAGATTCCAAAGAAGAAGTCATGGAGCAATCGACCGAAGGCATTATCCAATTGCCACCAAGTCGTAGCTATCGCAAGGAGCGTGACGATGAAGAGCAGGAGCGCGAAGCCATCCCGTTGATGAGCAACATCCATGTCCTTGGCAGAACGCGAGATGACACGAATGGCGCTGCCCAATGTCTTTGCGACCGCCCGCCAGGTGGCACGGATTCCAGCACCTATCGCAGGCAGCAAGCGAGACTTACTGCGCTGACTTCTCGTCGAACTCTTCTTCTTAGCCATCGCGGGTTACCCTAAATCAGGACAATATGGACGAGGGCAAGGCGCGCCGTCAGACCTCGATCACAACTGGAACGATCATCGGACGCCTGCGATGTTCTGCGCCGACCCAATTTCCAACGGTCTTTCGCACAACCTGAGAAAGTTGATGCGTTCCATTCATTCCTTCATTGACTGCCTTACCAAGCGCCGCATCGATTCGCCCCGTCACTTCGTTGAAGAGAGCTTGATCTTCGGTGAAGCCACGTGCATGGATATCCGGTCCAGCGACGATCCGACCATTTTGTGAATCGATCACGACAATGACGGAGATGAATCCTTCTTCGCCAAGGATCCTTCGATCCTTGAGTGAAGCTTCTGTGATCTCACCGATGGTTTGACCATCGACATAGACATAACCGCATGGCAGGGCACCGGTGACTTTTGCTTTTCCATCGACGAGATCGACGACAACACCGTTTTCGATCACCATCGCCTTTTTGTACTCGAGGCCACACTTGATGGCGAGGTCGGCGTTGGACCTCATATGTCGCCACTCACCATGGACCGGAACGACGTGTCGCGGTTTGACGATGTTGTAGCAATACATCAACTCACCTGCTGCAGAGTGGCCGGAGACGTGGACCAAGGCATTCCCTTTATGGACCACTTTCGCACCAAAACGCGTCAGTTCGTTGATCACGCGATAGACCGAGTTTTCATTTCCAGGAATCAACGATGAGGCGAAGATGACGGTATCGCCCTGACCGACTTTGATCTGATGGTCACCATTGGCCATTCGCGAGAGTGCAGCGAGCGGCTCGCCCTGTGAACCTGTGCAGATCAGGACCACATTCTCGCCATGATCCTCGAGCTCGCGTTCGTCGATCAAGGTGTTCGGCGGAATGTGCAAGAAACCAAGATCATCGGCGATCCCCATGTTCTTGACCATCGAGCGACCGATGAAGACGACCTTACGACCATGGGTGGCGGCGATATCGATCACTTGTTGTATGCGATGCACATGCGATGCGAAGGAGGCGACGATGACACGCTTTGAGGTACCGGAGATGACACGATCGAGGACCGGCATGATCTCTCGTTCTGATGTGGTGAAACCTGGGATGTCAGCATTGGTGGAGTCAGTAAAGAAGATGTCGACGCCTTCTTCTCCTAATCGAGCAAAGGTCTGCAGGTCGGTGGTGCGACCATCGAGTGGAAGCTGATCCATCTTGAAATCACCGGTGTGAAGGATCAAACCTGCTGGCGTCCTCACTGCAACGGCGAGCGCATCAGGAATGGAGTGATTGACTGCGACATATTCGAGGTCAAATACGCCAACTCTCTCCCGCATTCCCTCTTTGACGATTCGAAGGTTCGCTTTGATGCGACGCTCCTTCAACTTAGATTCGGCAAATGCGATGGTTAACTTCGAGCCGATCACTTCGATATCACTACGCTCTTTGAGGAAATATGGAAGCGCTCCGATATGATCCTCATGGCCGTGGGTGAGGAAGATCGCCCTCACATCGCCAAGTCGGTGTCTGATAGCTGACCAGTCCGGGAGGATGAGATCGATGCCAGGTTGATTCTCTTCCGGGAAGAGAACGCCACAATCGATGATGAGGATCTCGCCCTTGTATTCCAGGGCCGCCATGTTCCTGCCGACTTCGCCGAGTCCACCGAATGCGATGAATCTCAAACCACCGTCGATGAGCTTGGGCGGAACGCCAAGATTGGGATGCGGATGATTCATGAACTCAAAAGCACTTAGAGAGAAAGTCCACCGGCACGCAGATCTTGGCGAAGTGTTTCGATCTGTTCCGGCGTTGCATCAACGAGTGGGAGGCGGACCTTCCCTCCTGGAAGGCCAAGGAGTGAGAGCGCTGCTTTGGTGAGGATCGCACCTTGGGTGCGGAAGGTCCCAGAATAGATGGGAAGCAGTTGATGATGGATCTCTTGAGCTTTCCTTACATCTCCCGAGAACCAGGAATCGATCATGGTGCGAAGTTGCGCACCAACTGTGTGGCCACAGACAGAAACTACGCCAACGCCACCAATGGAAAGGAACATCAGGTTGAGGATGTCATCTCCGGAGTAGACCGGGATACCACTACGTTGGATCACCCATGATGTCGACGCAAGATCACCCTTCGCATCTTTGAGGGCGACGATCTTCGGATTCTCAGCAAGTCGAACGATGGTCTCGGTTTCAATGGCAACTCCGGTTCTACCTGGGATGTCATAGAGCATCACCGGAAGATCAGTAGCGCCAGCCATCGCGGTGAAGTGAGCGAAGATTCCAGCTTGCGGTGGCTTGTTGTAATAGGGCGTCACCACCAAGAGTCCATCTGCTCCGGCGTTCGCTGCCATCTGCGCCTGCTCGATCGAATGTGAAGTTTCGTTGTTGCCAGCACCCGCGACGACTTTGAGTCGACCACCAGTTGCAGATTTCACGCGCTTGATGATCTCGATCTTCTCGTCATCACTCGTGGTGGGAGCTTCGCCAGTGGTTCCATTGACCACAATTCCGTCGTGACCACTCTTCTCTAGATGGACGGCGAGTCTCTCAACTCCCTCCCAGTCGATGGAGAGGTCAGAATTGAAAGGCGTCACCATCGCGGTCAAAAGTCGACCGAAAGGAGGAGTGATATCGAAAGGCGCGCTCACAGGAAGAAGGCTACTACTTACCTGCTCTGAGGCGATTAGGGAGCTACTCGTCCAGACTTCTCAAAGGCTTGATAGGTCAAAGGCATCAACTGGGCGAAGTGGGCTTCTATCTTCTCCGCAACCATCTCGATCTCGCGCTGCGGATAGCTAGGAAAGTGAGACCCCTCACGAGCCGTTCGGAGTGACAGGAAGTTCATCAGGGCGCGAGCATTCATCGTTACATACATCGAGGAGTAGAGGCCGACAGGAAGAACTGCACGCGCAACTTCTCGCGCAATCCCAGCGGCGAGCATCTCTTGATAGTTCTTATATGCCTGAAGGTAACTCTCCTTCATCGCTTTGACGACGACTTCAAATTGCTCAGCCGTTCCATCGATGAATTCATACGCTCCAGTCTTACCGATCTGCACCAACTTACGATCCTTGTTAGGCACGTAGAAGACGGGCCGTAATTCACGGTATCGACCGCTCTCCTCGTTATAGGAAGCGATGCGATGGCGCATGAATTCGCGGAAGACGAAGATCGGAGCTGAGATGAAGAAGGTCATCGAGGTGTGCTCAAAGGGTGAACCATGTCGTTCCCGAGCGAGGTAGTTGATCAATCCAGCCGAGCGTGAAGGATCCGAGTTGATCTCTTCCAAAGAATTCTCGCCAGCAGTCGAGACTCGTGCAGCCCAGATGACATCAGCATCATTGGCGCTTGCTTTGACTAATTCGACGGTCACATCGTCGCGAAAGACGATTTCGTGTTCTGATTGACTCACGGCGCGAAGATACCCAACGCCCCTTCGAGAGCGGCTGTAAGGCAGAATCTCCGCGTGTCCTCCAAGGTCCTACGTGCATCGATGGCAGTTGCCTTTCCGGTGGGACTCTACGGATCGGCTTTTGGTGCGGCTGCGATCAGTGCCGGTCTTGATATCTGGCAAACCATCGCGCTCTCATCGCTGCTCTTCTCTGGCGCATCGCAATTCGCCATCGCTGGGGTGATCAGTGGTGGTGGAAGCGTTCTCGCCTCGATCTTGGCAGCAGTCCTACTTGGTGTGCGCAATGGTTTCTACGCACTTCGTATGGCGCCTCTCTTGCAAACCTCTGGATTGAAGCGTCTCATTGCTGCACATGTGACGATCGATGAAGCAACGGCCGTCGCTCTCGCTCAAGATCAGAACAACCTTGCAGAAGTAAGAAAGGGGTTTTGGTACACCGGAATCGGCGTCTTCGTCTTCTGGAATCTCTTCACCGTCATCGGAGCACTCAGCGCTTCACTCCTCGAAGATCCCTCAAAATGGGGACTAGATAGCGCCGTGCCTGCTGCCTTCCTTGCTCTCCTTTGGCCACAACTAACGTCAAAGAGACTGCGCATCATCGCGATCCTTGCAATGCTCAGCGCACTCCTTCTCTCTCCCTTGTTGCCTGCGGGAGTTCCCATCATCGCTGTCGTTCTCATCGCGCTCATTGCTGGGTGGCGCGGATGACGAGCAATGGAGTTTGGATCGTCATTCTGGTCTCCAGTGCAGCAATGCTCCTTATGAGACTCTTCGGATATCTCTTACCTCCCGAGGTGATCAGCCGGCCACGGATCTTGCGCATCACTGCTTTGATTCCAGTAGTACTTCTTGCCGC
>JACCDW010392092.1_pt1 | contig 36558 bp, 30 predicted proteins | sample 7449781 | NCBI WGS metagenome assembly JACCDW01 (sample SAMN15323449, study PRJNA562643) | freshwater metagenome | isolation source: river surface water | place: USA:Blue River Watershed | collected 2017-08-18 | reverse complement strand
ATCAAATTTCAAACGGAAGCTATAACCTCTACCCTATGGAAACAGTTGAAAATATTGTTTCCTTTGCACATGAGCACTCAACATTGATCGGCTTCAACGTCACTGTCCCTCATAAACAAACCATTATCCCTTATCTAAATTCAATTTCTGAGCATGCCAAAAAAATTGGCGCTGTGAATACTGTAAAAATCGTTCGAAATGATGACGGTCTATTTTTGGAGGGACATAACACAGACTATTTTGGTTTTGAAGCTTCTCTATTAAACTTACCGAGGTTGCCAAAACAAGCAATTATTTTGGGGGATGGAGGATCTGCTAAGGCTGTAAAAGCAGTGCTTTCTGATAGGCATATTCCTTATTTAAGCGTTTCAAGATCTCCTAAATCTGATCAGTTATCTTATGAAGATTTGAATGTTCATGATTGGCAAGAAAATACATTGATTGTTCAAACCACACCCGTTGGAATGTTTCCAAACTTTGAAGATACACTAAATTTACCTTATCAATTGATACCAAATTCAACAATGGCTATTGAATTGATATATAATCCAAAACAAACCTTATTTTTGAAAAACCTTATGGCTAATCATTGTTACGGCATGAATGGTGAACTCATGCTACAAAAACAAGCTGAAAAGGCCTGGGAAATATTTTACCATTCATGAAAAAACAAAACTTAATTGCTGGAATTTTTGTAATGATCAGCGCAATTTCATTCACAAACTGCGGTTTTTTTAAATCTAAATCAAGTTATGCAAGTGATGGTTCATCGCCCGACTCTTTGGTTGTTGACTCAGGCGATGCTGCACCGGTAGGAGAAGGTGATGAACCTCCTTCCTATTATGCACCTGCCGACAAAATTTGGGAACTCATTCATACCGAATTATCTGTAAAATTAGATTGGAAAAATAGGAAGGTGCTCGGAAATGCAAAATTAACATTAAAACCATATTTCTATGAGCAAGATAGTTTGATTTTAGATGCCATGGCCATGGATATTATTGACATCCATTCTATCAACTCAACCAATGGCACTAAACTAAAGCATAGCTTTAGCTATTCAGATTCAGAACATTTGGTGGTTTATTTTGCAAAAACCGTGAAATCAGATGAGAAAATCAACCTCGAAATCAATTACATAGCCAATCCAGAAAGTTCTATTATTTTAAATAACGAAAATGCCGGAAAAGCAATCAATGCAGAAAAAGGTGCCTATTTCATCAATCACGATTTAAGTAATGCTTATTTGCCGCGTCAATTTTGGACGCAAGGTGAAACTAGAGGTAGCAGATGCTGGTTTCCCACGTTAGACCAACCAACACAAAAGCATACGCACAAAATTACCGTGCGATACCCCGATACAATGTTATCGATATCGAATGGTTATAAAATTTCGCATACTCTCGACGTTGCAAATCACGAATATGTTGATGTTTGGTCTATGACTCAACCGCATTCCGTTTATTTGACCATGCTCGCAGTTGGAAATTGGTCTGAGGTTTCTGATAAGTATAAAGACAAAATGGTTCACTATTATGTTGAACCCAAATTCAAAAATGATGCACTGAAAATCTTTGGAAATACACCAAAAATGATTGAATTCTTTTCAAAATACACTGGTGTGGAATACCCATGGAATAAATACGATCAACTGGTTGCGCGAAATTTCGTGAGTGGAGCCATGGAAAATACCACAGCCGTGATTCATTCTGAAGGACTTCAGGACAAGGATAACGACATGGAAGACTACATTAGCCATGAGTTATTTCATCATTGGTTTGGTGATTATGTAACCGCAGATAACTGGGGTGAAATTACGATGAATGAAAGTTTCGCGAAGTATTCCGAATATCTTTGGATTGAACATGAATATGGTTTTGAAAAAGCTCAAATGTGGCTCTTTGAAAACAACCAATCGTGGATTAAAGACTCAAAAGATAACGCTTTGGTCAATTATTATTACAATAAACCCGATGACCAGTTCGACAATATCCGATACAATAAAGGCGCTGCCATCTTGAATCTACTGAGAAATTACATAGGCGATGAAGCATTTAAATTGGCGATCAAAGATTATTTAACAACCTATGCCTATAAAAATGCCACGGCTGCTGAGTGGAAAAGAAGTATCGAAAAAGTTACAGGTAAAAACATGAATGATTTTTTCACAAATTGGTACTACGAAAGTGGTGTTTTATTTGGTTACTGGAACTTAGACAAAATTAGCTATGATTCAGCGCAGCCCACTTCAAGCTATGGCATTACGCTGAACATGGATGCTACAAATAACAATGCAACATCTTGCAAACCTTTTAAACTTGATATCGAATATGGCTTTAATGGGAAGCCCAAAAAGACGATTTCTAAAATCGTTAATTCAACATATACATTCATTGACTTAGGCCTAGATACCGCGCCAGATTATATCATTTTAGATCCCAAAAACACAGTCGTTGGTGTGATTAGACCCAACCTAGAAGTCATCAATGTAACAGACGCGACGGTAACTTCACAAAAACTTTTAGAAGATCAAGAAATTAAAAATCAAATCAACATCCATTATAACAATTTTTTTCAAAACGTAAGTCATCATAGAAAAATCAATCATTTGATATATTTGATTATGGAGTTGAATTCAATTGATAGATTGGACGTTTTAGACTCAAATCAATACAAAAATATTATTGAAATGGCCATGTCTTCAAATGAGTCGGTCCTCCAAGAATACGCTTCTGCCCTAATTAGCTTATTAAAAGATAAAAAAATATCCAATTTTGCCGACAGAGAAGTTGAATTGACCACAAAATATTTTGTGCCACTTTTATCTGACAAACAAAGCTCTGCAAAATCTAAAATTAATGCCATCCAAACTTTATACAATCTTGAAAATAACAAATCATTCTTAACCGAAAATTCACTCATCGAATTATCAAAAAGTGATCAATTCGACCTTTTTAAAACCTCGGCAGATTACTTGAGTTATATTTATGGTCAGCCAGAAACAGATGAAGATACCCCATTAAACAAAGATGGTCAATTCTATTGGTTGACATATGCTGAGGGACAATTGACATCGAATATCCCGTCGAAGAGAAAAGCGGTTTGGCTTAACAATATGATTGATTATCATTTACATGGAACCAATGTTTCAATTGCAAACACATTAATCGATCGTTTTGATTCATTTAAATTACATGTTGAAGAAATTTATGCGGTGTATTCATATATCTATTTAAGTGCGACTTCACCGAATAGCGAGGATATCAATTTCAGTGAAAATTCAATGTCCATTTTGCTTTCACTTTGTAACAATGCCGTAGCTTCGAAAAACGTGAACAAAATAAAAATATTAAAAGAACTAACCACCGAATTGTGGAAGTCAAATCAAGGAAAAGAAAATTCAACCATTGAAAGTGAAAGAAACCAATACATTTCTTTAAAGAAACTGCATAATTTTGAGATTAAATAACAATTAAGTTTGCGATTATTTAAAATCATTCTAAATTTGCACCATGAACGTCACCGCAGATCATATTGAATTCAACAAATCTTATGAGATAAGTGCGTTGAAAGAGAATGATTTAACTCAAAAATTAGCGGAGATGGGATGTGTACCAGGAACTGAAATCATGAAACTTTATACTGCTCCTGGCGGTGATCCAATTGCATTTAGAATTGATTCTTACATCTTAGGACTAAGAAAATCTGAAGCCGAAAATATCTTTGTAAAACCAACAGTTGTTGAGAACTAGCCTTGTGAAAAAAATAGCGCTTATTGGAAATCCCAACTGTGGAAAGTCTACATTATTCAATCGTTTAACTGGTTTAAGTCAAAAAACCAGCAATTTACCTGGAACCACTGTTGAAAAAACCAGTGGAACATTAAAACTTAAAACGGGTGACATTGAACTGATTGATTTACCTGGAATTTACAGTCTATTTGCGCAGGCAGAAGATGAAAGATTGGTGGTTTCCACCCTTTTAGGTTTGGATTCAGAAAAACCGGATGCCATCGTTTACATTTTGGATGGATCTAATTTGCGTAGAAATTTGTTATTGGTGTCGCAGGTTGCCGAACTTGGAATTCCAGCTTCTTGCATCCTAACAATGGCCGACACCGCAAAAAGACGCCAAATAGAAATCAATATCAATGCTCTTCAAACAGAATTAGGAATTCCTGTAACTGTTGTTAATCCACGCAGTGATTCCAATATTGAAAACGCTTTTGTGTCCCTACAAAATCACAAGGTAGGAAATATGATCAGCGTAAATGATCAATTTGAAACAAGACTTAAAAGCTTTTATTTAGGAAATAAAGAAAGAGGCCTAAGTGAAGAAACACTCAAAAGATATAGTGATATTGAGCAGGTTGTTAAAAAAGTCATTGTAAATACCGATGGCAAAAAGCGCAACAACACTGTGAATATTGATAAATATGTAACCCACCCAGTTCTTGGAATTTTTATTTTCTTTTTGGTCATGATGGCCCTTTTCCAAGGTGTATTTTCTTTGGCTGAAGCTCCTATGGGTTGGATAGAAAACGGGTTTGGATGGTTTAAAACCATGCTTGATGAAAATTTACCGAATGGAATGTGGAGCGACTTTGTGAAGGATGGCATTTTTAGTGGCATTGAAGGGGTCATTGTTTTTGTACCTCAGATTTTCATCTTATTTTTCTTGATTGGCCTCCTCGAAGACAGTGGCTACATGGTGAGAGCAAGTTTCATTACAGACAGGGTGATGCGAAAAATTGGGTTGAATGGAAGATCTATCATCCCCTTGGTAGGTGGTTTTGCTTGCGCAATACCGAGTATCATGGCCACTCGAACCATCAAGAATAAAAGAGAACGTCTGATCACAATGCTTGTTGTTCCATTAATGAGTTGCAGCGCCAGATTGCCAGTTTATGTGCTCTTAATATCTCTAGCCATACCCGCATCGAGTTTTTGGGGTCCTTTCCCGGCACAAACATTTGTCATGACAAGCGCATATTTTGCAGGCATTGTTGTGGCTTTAATTTTTGCCATCATTTTTAATTTCTTCAATAAAACAAAAGAGAAAAGCGAGTTTGTTTTAGAATTACCTACCTACCAAAGTCCTCGAATTCAAACTGTAATTTCTCAAGCTTGGATTAAATGTCGTTCGTTCCTAACAGAAGCAGGGAAAGTCATTATTATCATTTCTATGGTGCTGTGGGCTTTGTCTAATTTTGGTCCAAAAGCGGCAATGGAAAAAGCCACTGCCGAGTCGAAGATTATCGCAGCTTTGGGTAGCCCCGATTCGAGTCAGATCAACCAAAGTTTAAAACTTGAAGCAAGTTATGCCGGTCATATTGGTAAATTTATTGAACCAGCAATTGCACCTTTAGGGTACGACTGGAAAACAGGTATTGCATTGATTTCATCTTTTGCAGCGAGGGAAGTTTTCGTAGGAACCATGAGTACGTTGTTCCAAACACCAGACGACGATAAAAATGTTATTGGCATTCGCAAGAAAATGCAAGCTGAAATCAATCCTACTAATGGAAAACCACTCTATGGCATTCCTTATGCAATTAGCTTAATCTTCTTCTATGCATTTGCACTTCAATGTGTAAGTACAATGGCCGTCATGAAAAAAGAAACAGGAAGTTGGTATTGGCCTGTAATGCTATTCTTCATTTACGGAGGAATTGCTTATTTAAGTGCGTTTATTGCATTCAATATTTTCAATCTTTATTTTTAATTTCGAATAATTTATCGGCGAATTCATGATTTTCATCGTGAATCGATTCATTCACAAGCTTTTTTCAATTTTTTTTCGTATCTTAATTAAATAGCAGTGATTAAAATTCAATTTATCATGGATGTTTACATTGGTAAAATGAAATATAAATTGTATTTTTGCAAGGCTAAAATTATATCAATTTAAGTCAACTTTATACAATCATACATGAGGCAACTAAAAATATCTAAACAATTTACCAACCGCGAAAACAAATCGCTCGACAAGTACCTAAACGAAATTTCTAAAGTTCCAATGATTGATGCCCAAGAGGAAGTTCAATTGGCACAAAGAATTCGAGAAGGCGACCAAGCGGCTCTCGAAAAATTGGTAAATGCAAATTTAAGATTCGTAGTTTCTGTATCTAAACAATATCAAAACCAAGGATTAACACTCGGCGATTTAATTAATGAGGGAAATATGGGCTTAATCAAAGCTGCAAAGAGATTTGATGAAACTCGTGGTTTTAAATTCATTTCTTATGCAGTTTGGTGGATTCGTCAAAGTATTTTACAAGCTTTAGCAGATCAAAGTCGTATCGTTCGTTTGCCCCTAAATAAAGTTGGTAGCTTAGGTAGAATTACACAAGCTGCTTCAAGACTTGAGCAAGAATTAGAAAGAGAACCGACACCTCAAGAAATTGCTGAATCTTTAGACATTCCTTTATCTGAGGTTGAAAATGCATTGCGCTCTAGTGGTCGTCACTTAAGTATTGATGCACCATTGGCTGAAGGTGAAGATAATACCCTTTTGGGTGTATTAGACAATAATGATGAACCGAACCCGGACATGCCGTTATTGAATGAATCTTTACAGAATGAAATCAACCGTGTTATCTCAACTTTAACCGAAAAGGAAAGAGATGTTCTCAAATATTATTTTGGACTAGATGGCAACGCAGCACATACCCTTGAAGATATTTCTGAAAAAGTAGGCCTTACAAGAGAGCGCGTTCGCCAAATCAAAGAAAAGGCACTTCGCAGGCTTCGTAAGTCAAGCAAAAGCAAAATCCTTAAAACTTATTTAGGATAATCATAAGCACCGTTAAATGGCACCTATAGGTGCCATTTTTTTTATTTTATACAATCTGAAATTCAAAACTGACCATTTGTGAGCCTTCAAAAGAAAATTAGCATTAGTGTCCCTCCAAAAGAAATTAAATCTTCTGAGGCAACAAACATAAAAAAGCCGACGGGAAATCAACCAACACCATCTACAAAAACAAATATATCATTTAAATAAAAAAGGGCTTTAAAGCCCTTTTTTGTTTACTAACTAACCTATTATAAATTATTTCAATACTGTTAATGTACCTCGATGTACGTAAAGTTTATCATCGATATATCTAAAGTTGATTTCATAAGCATACACGCCTTCTAGAACATCATTTCCGTCTAAATCTTTACCATTCCATCCTATCGCTGGATCAATTGATTTAAACAAAATATTCCCCCATCTATCCATAACCGTTAAACGATACTTTTTCAATCCAAAAGTAGGTGTATACGAACCCGGCCACATGTCATTTAAACCATCATTATTTGGAGAAAATGCATTTGGTAAATGATAGAGCAATTCTGGTTTAAGGAAAATCGATTGGATTGAACTATCGTAACATCCTTGATTGGTGTACACAATTAACTTGGTTTTAAAATCACCCGTTTTAGAGAATGTTTTAAACAATGGACCCATTTGAAAATCAGTTTGACCATCTTCAAAATACCATTCATAATGATCGGCACCACTACCTGTGAAAACAAACTTCCAATCGGTTTCTAATCCGCGCGACAATAAATATTCAGTTGAGTAAGAAGCAATGGGCTTCACAAAGATTTGCAACGGCAAATCGGTAGATTTACCCACACAACCCAAACTCGACGTTACAGAGAGTTTCACGTTAAAGTTACCTGAACTTAAATAAGTGTGCGATGGATTCGATTGCGCACTAATTGTGCCATCCCCGAAATCCCATGCATAAGTTGGCAACCCAACATTCAAATATAAATTAGATTTAAAATCCACTGGAACACCCAAACAAGAATTTTTACCGGTGAAACTCACAACAGGAGTTTCTGCAACATATATTTTTTCAGACTTAGAATGAACGCAATTCTCTTGACTCTTAAGAGTCAAAGTAATAATTTTAACTCCGGTATCAACAAAAATTTGATCAACCAAAGTGCTTCCTGATACATTTTTTAGAGGTTTAGAAATATTCCAATTATACGTAACCGCATTTGCCCCATTTTCCGAAGAAATATTTGTAAATATAAAACGGTTATTTTGTAAACATTGAACTGGAGTATTTACCCTAAAGTCACTGTTAGGAACAGGGAAGATTCTTATTGGCTTACTGATTGAATCTGAACATCCATCAGCGGTTGATACAACCAAACGAACATTTTTAGTACCAGCTGCAGTATATGTTTTACCTGAAACATTATTTGTAGTTGCGGTTGACCCATCGTCAAAATTCCATTTCACTGTGTACGCAGATCCAAAGACTGTTTTATCTGTGAAATTGAACAATTGAGAATAAAAACATGCGGTATCTTTATTTACTGTGAAAGCTGGCGTAGGGCTATTCACAACCTTAGCTGTGGTTGTAAATGTATCTTCACAACCAGAGGCTGAAACAGCCTTATGGAAAACAAGATATGATTTTACACTTGAGTATACATGATCAACTGAATCTAGAGTACTTGTTTTACCATCACCTAAATCCCATGAATGTGTTAATTTTTCCGAGTTTGTCCATACAACCTTTTGAGTAAAGTGGAATTTATTACCGCTTAAACATTGAGTGGCATTTTCAGGGCTAATTTTAGCATTAGGGTTCGGTTTTACCACTATATTTCGTTGGAAAGAATCTGAACATCCAAAGGTTGTTTTTGCAATGACTCTTGCCCAGAAAGTACCTGCTTGACTAAACGTTTTATTCGGTACAATTTTAGCATAAGCATTTGTACCATCACTAAATAACCAATCACTTCTCGGGGTTAATGAATTTCCATCAGGAGCTTTACTCATATCTTTCAAATCGAAGAAATGCTTCTTAAAACAGAAACTGGAATCTGTAATTTCAAAATATGCCTTTGGTTCAGGCGCTACATACACAACTGTAGTGACAGTATCCTTACATCCTTTGTCGGTAGATGTAATTAAGATTACCTTCTTAAATCCTGTATCGGAATATGTGATTTTAGTGATTGTACCTTGATTGTTAATTGTTGTACCATTCACAATCCATTGATCTGTAAATGAACCAAATGAAATCGTTGAATTATCATTGAATTCAAACTCATTTTGTTTAAAACAAAGATTCACAATTTTTGAACCAATGACTGTCTTGGTTAATGGATAAACAATGTAGGTTGAATCAATTGTATCGCGACATAAATAAACGGATTCAGTAATCAAGCGAATTGGAAAAGTGTCAAAATTCTTATATGTATGATTTCCAATTCTATTTGATACTGTGTCGTAACTGCCGTCACCATAACCCCAATACGACTTACCAATACCTTGAGCAGAATAACTTGAATCAATGAAAGTTGTAATTCTTTTCTGACATGCAAAAGGATTTGGGAAATTCATTTTGGCAATTGGATAAGGATAAACAACCAAAGCCGTATCCAGAGTATCTTTACAACCCTTTTTTGATTCAACAATATAACGCAGATTATTTGTAGACAATGTATCAAAACGATACATCAATCTGTTGGAAGTTGAAGTAATAACTTTACTCAAGTAATTATCTGCCAATCTCCAGGATTGATTTTTTAAGCCATCATTTTTAAATTTTGTACCGTCGGAAAGCGAAAAATAGTTTTGTTTGTAACAACGATTCAACGTATCGTAATTAATTTTAGCAATAATCGGATCTGCTCTACGGACGTATGTTGTATCTTGAGCTACACAATTTGTTGAAGTGTCGGTAATTTTAAGCCAAACTTTTTTATCGGTAGTCACCGTGTAAGAACTCAATTTTGAACCGTCTTGCCATTGATATAAAAACTTAACAGAAGTTGGGGCTACCAATTTTACATTCAATGTATTTGCACACTGAGTTGTGGTATCAGGAAAATTCAAATAAGGACCTGGAGATACAGTGATAATTTTACTCCTTACAATGGTATCATCTATGCCACATGGATTTGCAACCACAGACTTCATTACCACATAAAATGTTCCAATCTTAGAAAATTTGTGTACTACACTTGTACCCCATTCAAATGGAGTTCCATCTCCAAACTCCCATTTGATTGCTTTAACGGTTTTAGTACTTGTAGATTTCAGAGTTACTGGTTCTGAAGGACATTTACCATTTCTAGTTATCGAAAAATCGAACTCTATATTTTCAAACAAAGCCCCTGCAGAATAAGAATAACTTTCATAAGGACCAACTCCATATGCAACTACCACCATTCCACTGTCGCATTCAATTAAATTTGAACTTGGATTGGCTACTGCTATTTGTGCAAAAGCGTATTTATTGTTACACGTTGTGATATTTGTAAATGAGGCAGCTGAAACTTTTGTACCATTGATAAAAACCGCATTTTTTGCAGTTTGGTCAATCAAAATATTCACCCAATGCTTATTCATATTGGATGTAGTTGCTGTTCCTACAATTGTTTTAATCAATCGCTGATTAATATCTGGTGAGATAAATACTGCTGGATCGCCATTATTACCAGTTAAACCGCTACATACACCGTTTTTCATATATTGAGCAACGTAAGCTGGTTTATCAGTTGTCACACAAACTGTAGTGGCAGTGGTGATATGATCGTATATCCATTGGCCTTTATTTGCAATTGTTGTCACCAAAGTTCCATTTTTATATACTTTGGTATTATCATAAGCAGCTATAACTTTGTAAGCATAGCCACCAGTTTGACCGCTAAACGGCATTAAAACGTAGTCTTTACCCAATGCTAAGGTTGGAATCACCTGTGTATATAAATGGTCCCTTCCATTCACGCCACCCCCGCAGTTCCCTTTAGTTACGTGCGACGATCTATTGCCTGAAAAAACATTTATTTTACCGCATCCATTGATTACCCTCACTCTTGTGCCTGTTAAATCACCGGCTTTAGCCCCTGTAGCCGACCATGACGTAGCCGCAGGATCAGTATTGTTTGTACCTGTAGCCTTCACAGATTGCACTTGATAAACTTGACCTTTTTGTAAACTAACTGTGAATGCTGTACCTGCTGCTTTCCCCCCTTTTGTCGGTGCAGTTGGCGTAATTTCAACTGTCACATTGTTATCCATTGCAATGATAACAAATTCACTTTCACCGTAAGACGAAGTTACATTTGGGAATGTACCTGTTGGCGCATTTGGTGGAAACGAAACTATATAGAATTCAGGTGCTGCTGGAATACTTTCATATGGTAAGATGAAGGTTCCATCTGAACGATTCAACTCCAAATTCATGCAATAAACGTTCACCGGATCTTTCGCAACAATTCTCAATCCACGCTTACTATTTAAATCTGTAGCACCAAATTCCGAACCTACAGGGTAATAAAAGTTCACGTCAACTGAAATGCGGTTTACTTTGTTTGCTGAAATATTATAACTTACAGCGGAACCAGTTAGCCTTGGATTGTCTAACACCAGCGTGGTATTAATTGGTGAAGTCACGAAGATGAGAAGTGTGTCTGGATAACCACCGTTTCTCGTTTCCATCTCCATGAAACTCATGTAGAAAGTTTTTCCGGTTGAAGATATTTGCGATTTACCCAAATGAGTATACCCAAACATCAATGTAATGAGAAAAAGAATTTTAGTTAGTTTAGTAATTTTGTTTGTCATAGTTGATTGTTAAGACATAGTCTTAAACTTATTTTTTGGCGTATTATTTTGTTAACAAAATAATATAACAATAGTATGACAATTTCGATTTGAGAAACGTTGCTTCTAAAAGCAAACATGACAGTTCTATGATATTACCCCACTAAACACGAGTTCTCCATCCAAATAAACGGCCGCAAATTGTCCACTTGTTACAGATTTTTGCAATTCATTAAAATAAAGCAACATATCGCCGTTATCAGCTTCAACAAGGTTACATTCGAACAAGGCTTGTCTATAACGAATTCGGCATAGCAAATCATTGGATTGCAAAACATTATACTTCTGAGAAGGTCTAACCCAATGCACTTCCGTAGATTTTATGACCAATCCCGCAGAAAATAGCGCTTTATGATTTTCACCTTGCCCAACATAAATTACATTCTCTTGAACATTGGTTTGCAATACAAACAACGGTTTCGGTTTCCCACCAATATTTAAACCCTTTCTCTGACCTATGGTATAAAAATGGGCACCAGTATGATCTCCCACAGCTTTTCCATCTGTTTGTTCAAATACAATTTTACTCAATTTATTTTCCGTAAAATCCGAATTTTGAGAAATTAAGTCAAAGTGAACCTTCAGTTTTGGCAAATCTTCCTCAATTTCTATAACCCTACCTTTTTTCACAGACAATTGTTGTTGTAAAAACTCGGGCAATCTAACTTTACCAATAAAACACAAGCCCTGAGAATCCTTTTTTGTAGCAGTTAATAAATTTGCATTTTCTGCAATTTTTCGAACATCAGGCTTCAATATCCCTCCAATAGGAAATAACGCTTTTGATAGTTGGAATTGATTTAATTGACACAAAAAGTAACTCTGATCCTTATTCGGATCTAGACCTGCAATGAGTTGATATTCAACAATACCATCAATTTCTATTTCACGTTTTTGAACATAATGACCAGTAGCAACAAAATCGGCTCCCAGTTTCAATGCATTTTGAAGAAATATATCAAATTTGATTTCACGATTGCATAAAACATCCGGATTTGGAGTTCTACCCTGCTCATATTCATGAAACATATAGTCTACAATTCTTTCTTTGTAAACATCACTTAAATCTATCACTTGAAAAGGAATACCAAGTTGCTCGGCCACCATCATTGCATCGCGACTATCATCAATCCAAGGGCATTCATCTTCAAGGGTTACAGATGCATCGTTCCAATTACGCATAAATAAACCCACAACATCATAACCTTGTTCTTTTAACAAAAAAGCAGCAACAGAACTATCTACGCCGCCACTCATACCAACTACAACTCTTATTCCGTTCATTTTATATCTTACCTAACCATTTCCTTAAAAACCATTCGGCACTAAAAATCAATACAATGCTCATTAAAACCATGAAAATCTGTAGAAAACTAACATGTTTATTTACAATGAGAATGCGGTCTGATCCAATTGCATTTTTCTCTAATAACTTTAACAATTGATCGATTTCATTTTTCTGAAAAAATGTTGCTTTATGTTTTCTCGATACATCTCTTAACAAATTAAAATTAGCCACAGTATTGGTTGCTTCAACACCCAATTTAGAAATAGAAACAACAATTTCGTCGTAAATTTCAGGATGATTCACCAATTCAGCCCGAAGTTTAAACTGTCCATTTTTAGAAGCCAAAAAATTGGCTTTAAAATGATTCAATGATTTGTATAGGGGTATGTTTCGTTTTTTATTTTGAGAATCTATCAAATACAACTTCACCTCATCAGATAAATTTGGAAGTCCTACTTTGTCATAATGTGTAACCATGATAGGCTGCGAAGAACCTAAATTTAACTCCCTACTTTGAATTGAAATTCTAATTTCTTTTTGTTTTTGACCAGAAGCGGCCAACCATAAAACATTTTTACTGACCCAATCGTCAAATGTGGATGCATTTCCATAAACCCTGTTTTCATTCATTCTCCAACGCCAAATTCCATTGCCAAAAAACCAACAAGATCGTAAACCATTATTTTCAACATTACCCATAAGAGGATAACCAGTTGAAATACCATTCCATTTTTGAATTAACTGCGATTGAAATTCCGATCCTAAATTCAATTTCATCAAAGGTGTATTGACCGCACCGAAAGACTTCCACTTTTTAATATCCGACTCAAGCGAAAATGCGCCAAATTGAGCATTTAATTCAGTTGTTACCTCTTGAAATTGGGAGAATGAAGCATTGACTGTTTTACCTAAAGCCAAATCTAAACATGAAATTGCTTGTTGATTGTCGGCAAACACCCAAAATGGCACTTGCTTTTGCAACAAACCTTGTAAAGATTCTATTTCTTTTTTATTTGAGGGATATCCGTGCAGCAAGTATAAATCACCACCAACCTTTAATCCATTCGAACCATTATATATCAAAAGTTCATTTTGAACTTTTGACTCCAACGCCAATTTGAGCGATTTGATATCTGGGTGGGTTTTAGTGTAAACTAAATGAATTTTTTTCTTCTGATCAACAACCTCTACCCAGAGTGTTTTAGAGTTATTTGCGATATTCTTCTCGTTAAAGGAGCCTTTAATTTCAACGGTATATTTTACCCAACCAATCACATTGGGAGAAACTTCAACAGATAATTTTGTCCAATCCGAATTTTTAGAAGAAGTCCAATTTTCTTGGTGAATGATTTTCCCATTTTCTTTAACAAGAATCATGGATGATTTCCCATTACACTTTTTACTAGATAAAGAAGTTTCAAGCATCAACTTATTTTGCTTGTATACATATTCATTCCCAATCAATGATTGAACTTCAAAATCCTCATAAATTGTGCTATCTCCTACACCAATTGAGTATAGTGGCACAGACGAATTCACATCAATAAAAGACGGCAATTTGCCTTGATTTACGATTCCATCGGATATTAGCACACCTGCGGCAATGGATTCATCTTTTGTTTGCTGTTGAAAGTGATAAATCACTTCATCGATTCTTGTTTGTTGTTTTTGACTAAAATCTGATGTATGGGAAGCGTTTGAAACTTCTTTGGAAAAGTTGAATGGAATTATGACCAATTGATTCTTAAATCTTTCCAACAATCTATCTTGTAAATCTTTACATACAATTAAAGACTGAGTATCGCAGGATGTACTCACATCTTTGTAGACTATCAATTTAGGTTTAATTATTTCTTGTGATTCAAAGGAAATACTTGGTGCAAAAAACAGCAACACCAGCAAAAATGTCCCTAAAAATCTAAAAAAAAGAGCAAGTTTCCACAAATTGCTCTTTTTAAAATCATTTTTATAGATAAAAAATGAAACTCCAATGGCAGCTACAAATGAAATGACAATAGCATACCAAGGAATATCAATCATCTTTGGAAGTTCTTAATTTTGGATCACCAAAGTTGTATTTTTCTTTTTATCACCTTCAAAGAACGACAAAAAGTAAATACCAGAAACAGCATTCTGAGCTGAAACAAAAGCTTGATTGCCCTGAACCATTTGTACAAAACTCACTTTCTGTCCTTGTACATTTGTCAATTCAATATTTGAAATTTCAGACAAACCAGTGATTGTAAATTGACCTTTATTCGGGTTAGGAAAACAATTTACATTTGATGAAATCTCATTGATGCCAACACCCCAACGAACATAAATGTTAAACTCAACCGTGTCGATTTTAGAAGGATTATCTAAATCGATCATTTGATATTTAACAATTGCTGTATCAGCAAATCCATTAGGATAAACAGTCACTTTCAAAGAAGACTCGCTATCTCCACTTGGAATGGCAGCCATATCTCCTGAATCTGCGAAAAAAGTAATGCAGTTCACGTTATCGCAAAATGAAAAATCCCATTTCGACGGAAAATCAACTGAAATCTTTTTGTATTTTAGTTTTAAATTTCCAGTTCCTTCATTTTTGATATGAATCGCGCAATCCATATATCCGGAAGCATTGGGATAAAAAGCTTGTTTATTACCACCCACAAAAGAATGTGATTGACCATTTACAAACGTAAAAGCAACAAAAGCAAATACGCTCAATACAATTTTCTTAGAAAAACCTTTCATTCTTGCAAAAATAATCAAATGTTTTGAGATTCATTCAATGTTTGTGCCCAATGACACAAATCTGATACTTCGCCGCCATACAAATCGCCAAATTCTTTGAGTTCAGATGTATATTGCGCGTCTCCAGGTAATCGATACCAAAATGTTTTGATTCCAGATTGCAATCCACCTAAAACATCTGTTCTAAAATTATCTCCAATGTAAAGAGCATTCTTTGGCTTACAACCAACAGAGTTCAAAGCAAGCTTAAAAAAGGCATCCGCAGGCTTCGCCAACCCTACACGCTCACTTGATTGCATATAATCTACAAACAACCCAATTCCAGATTCCTTCAGCTTAATTGTTTGTGTTTGTTCAAACCCATTGGTTAATATCCCAATTTTAAATTTTCTTGAAAGTAATTTCAAACAATCAATTGCCCCAGGCATCATTTTTGTCATTAAGGGACAAATATCCAAGTACTCTTGCCAAACATTTTCAGGCTGCAAAGCATGGGGCAATCCCATCAAATCAAATGTGTCTGAGAAGCGCTTCGTTCGAAGGGTTTCCTTGTCAACTTCACCTCTCTCGTACCTAGCCCAATAAGCGTGATTCACGTCTCTATATAAAGCCACGAACTGCTCTACCTTATATCCAGTGTGATATTCAATTTGATGTTTTTCAAAAAGAACTTTCAATGCTTCTTCAGCATTGCCATCAAAATCCCACAAAGTATTGTCGAGATCGAGAAAAACCCATTCAACGCTCACTTTGTGCAGATAGAATTAAAATTTATCCAAATGACTACAAAGTTGTCCGAATATTTCATCAATATCACCAATTCCCACAACACCATTATACTTGTTTTTTTGAGCATAATAATTTTGAATTGGCAAAGTTTTATTTAAATATTCTTGGAAACGGTTACGAATGGTTTCTTCGTTTTGGTCATCGGCACGGCCGCTAGTTTGACCACGAAGCAACAATCTCTTAACCAATTCATCTTCTTCAACTTCAAGTCCTAATACAATCGAAATTTCAGTATTGAAATCTTGCAACATTGAATCTAGTGCTTCTGCTTGAGCAATTGTTCTTGGAAATCCATCAAATATAAAACCATTGGAAGCAGCATTTTCGGTCATATAGTTTTTCACCATTCCAATAACCACAGCATCCGGAACCAACTCCCCTTTTGAAATAAATTCGTTTGCTTTATTTCCTAAATCTGTTCCGGCTGAACGTTCAGCCCTGAGTAAATCACCAGTTGAAATATGTTTCAAGCCATACTTGGCTAAAATTTTCTCACTTTGAGTACCTTTTCCTGCACCAGGAGGGCCGAATAAAATTAAATTTAGCATATTTTAAAGGTACAAAGTAAAGGAGTGTTTATGTAAATGACAATAATCTGCTAATTTTGTACTCGATAGATTGGTTAATTCAAAATCTATCCAAATAATTTTTCGACAATAATGATAACACAAAACAAAGAATATCAAAGCATTATAAATAACATTCGCAATTTCTTTGACGCAAAAGAAAATGATTTTATTCCGCTTCATGCTCCAAACTTTCAAGGAAATGAGAAGAAATATTTGAATGAATGTATCGATTCTACCTTTGTTTCGAGTGTTGGACCTTTCGTTGATCGCATAGAAAAAGACATTTGCAACTACACAGGGTCAAAATTTGCCATTGCATGTTCAAATGGAACATCTGCCTTGCATATCGCACTTAAATTATGCAATGTTGAACAAGGCGATTTGGTGATTACTCAACCCTTTTCATTCATTGCAACAGTAAACGCAATTTCTTATTGTGGGGCCATTCCTGTTTTTATAGATATCGATGAGCAAACGCTTTCTTTGTCCCCAATAAAATTAAAACTCTTTTTAGAATCAAAGTGTAAAGTCATTAACAATCAATGCGTTCATATTGAAAGCCAAAAGAAAATAAAAGCTTGCGTACCTATGCATACATTCGGTTTCTGTGCAGACATGGATGAAATTGTTAACATTTGTAATCAATACCATATCGATGTTGTTGAAGATGCAGCAGAAAGTTTGGGTTCTTATTACAATGGTAAACACAGCGGCATTTTTGGTAAATTCGGAACCATTAGTTTCAATGGAAATAAAACAATCACCGCTGGAGGTGGCGGAGTGATATTATGCCAAGACGAAACCCTCGCCAAAATGGCCAAACATCTCACCACTCAGGCAAAAGTGCCTCATGCTTGGGAATTTTTCCATGATCAAATTGGCTACAATTACAGGATGCCAAATTTAAATGCAGCTCTTTTGTGTGCGCAACTCGAACAGATTGATTATTTTTTGAATGAAAAACGAGCTTTAACAGAAAAATATATCGCGTTGTTTGCGCAATTTCCAAATCTAAAATTTTTATCAGAACCTAAAAATCAACACAGCAATTATTGGTTGTGTTCTGTTTTATTTCCCAATAAAGAAGAACGAGATAATTTCTTAAAAATGGCCAACGATCAAAAAACGATGTGTAGACCAGGGTGGGAGTTATTATTTACGTTACCAATGTTTGAAAACAATTGTATCATGTCAGACTGCAGCGTTGCGATCGACGTTCAATCGCGACTTGTGAACATTCCAAGTAGTCCATATTACGCTAGATTATGAAGCAGTTAAACATTTTATTCATTGGTGGAGGAAAGCGATTTTCGGCTGCGGAGTGCTTCATAGAAGCAGGCAAAAAGTTAAATCTAAACATTGAAATTTTTGCCTATGAAATGGGCTATGGATTACCCATTGAAAAAATTGCAACCGTCATTCAAGGTTTAAAATTCGCCGATCCTGAGATTTTAAATGATCTCAAAAATGTGATTCAAAACAATCACATTGAAATTGCAATTCCATATCACGATCATGCAGTTGATTTGCTCGCGCAATTAAAAGACTTTGTTTTCGCTCCAACTTCTGATGCAAAAGTTTGTCAGACTTTTTTTAGCAAAATTGCGTCAAATAAGTTTTTTGAAGAGATTGGATTACCCACTGCAGGTTTCAATCGGAAAGTTCCAGCAATTGCTAAGCCCGATAGAGGTTCAGCAAGCAAAGGATTACTCTTTTTTAAAGAACAAAATGAATTAGATTCATTTCTAAATTCTGAGGAATCTAAAAAATACGAAATCCAGCAACTCATTGATGGCGAGGAATATTCAGTTGATGGATACATTGCCATGAACTCAGATTTTAACTTCTTTGCAGCTAGAAAACGTCTAGAAACATTGGGTGGTGAAGCTGTAAGAAGTTTAACAATAACTCACACAGAAATTGAAGAAGCTTGTAAAAAATTGGCTTCTCAAAATGGAATTCAAGGTGCCATTACCATTCAATTTATTGAAGATAAAAAAACCAAAAATATTTATACGATGGAAGTTAATCCCCGTTTTGGCGGAGCAATGCTCACCACATACGGAGCCGGTGTTCCATGGTTTGAAATAGTCCTCTGCGATTATTTACAACTTCCGTTACCAAAATTTACTTTCTCACCAAATGTGTTAATGGTGAGAAGCTTTAGAGAACATTTTTTTGAGGGATATATTCATGACTAAAACCTTTATTATTGCCGAGATTGGCGTAAACCATAATGCCGACTTTAATTTGGCCGTAGATATGATTGAAGCTGCCTCAAATTGTGGTGTAGATGCAATAAAATTTCAAACCGCCGTGCCAGAATTGGTTCAAACTTCTTCTGCTCCCAAAGCCGATTATCAAAAGGTAACCACTGGAAATGCTGATGAAAGTCAGCTTGAAATGTCACGTAAATTTCATTTCACCCATGATATTTTCCCTTTGCTAAAGCAAGAAGTTGAAAAACGCGGAAAGATGTTTCTTTCAACGGCTTTTGACCTTAAAAGCCTGGATTATTTAACCAGCATGGGAGAATCAATTTACAAAATTCCATCCGGAGAAATTACCAATTTACCCTATCTCAGGGCCATTGCACAAAGAGCAAGTGAGGTCTATATTAGCACAGGAATGGCAACATTCGATGAAGTTGAAGCGGCCGTTAATGCACTCTTAGCATCAGGACAAACAAAAGAACAAATCACTGTATTACAATGCAATACAGAATACCCAACCCCAGTTTCAGATGTCAATTTATTGGCTATGGTGGAAATGGGCAAAAAACTTGGATTAAAATATGGTTATAGCGACCACACTCCTGGCATTGAAATTTCAGTTGCCGCGGTAGCGCTTGGCGCAACAATCATTGAAAAACATTTCACCACTGATAAATCGTTGCCCGGACCCGATCAACAGGCATCTCTTGACCCTATTGAATTTAAAGCAATGGTAGACGCCATCAGAAATATTGAAAAAGCATTAGGCAGCCCTGAAAAGAAAACTTCTCCAAGTGAGGCAAAAAATAAGTTTATTGCCAGAAGAAGTATTTTTTCATCGAGGGACATTGAAGCCGGAGAAATTTTATCTTTGGATAATTTGGTGATTTTACGTCCAGAATCTGGAATTTCACCAATGTTCATAGACGAATTTATTGGGAAACCCGCATTATCGGCAATTCCAAAACAAACTGCCCTTGATTGGTCGCATATCAAATGAAAATAGAAGCCGTTGTTTTTGATTTAGACAATACCATCTACCCTGAAGAAGCGTATTTCAAAGCAATTTTTACGGAATTTTCTAGATGCAATAAAATTCGTGTTTCAATATTCGATTTTTTATTCGAAGACTTTAATACCATTCGATTCACAAAGAAAGACATTTTTAAATTTGCCTTAGAACAAGCAAATATATACTCTGACGAGTTCCACAATCAACTATTTAATTTATATATTGAAATTGATGTTCAAATAAATCCTTACGAAGGAGCCTTTGAATGGATCAAAGATTGTTTAAATAAAAACCTAAAAGTTGGAATTTTAACCAATGGAATTGTAAAGGCTCAACAAAATAAATGGAAATGTTTGGGCGGTAATGATTTAGATGTATTGTTTGCCCCTGCAAGACAATTCGAGCAAGAAAAACCACATTTTTCTTCTTTTGAAGGGATAATGAAAAAACTCAATTGCAAGTTTGAAAATACTTTATTTGTTGGCGACCGTTTTGAAAACGACATCCAATATGGTATGGAAAATGGAGGATTCGGTCTATTCATTGGTAAGAACGAATCAGTAAATGTGTCTCAATTTGAATCCATTCAACAAGCATTTGCATATTTTAAATTACACTTTAACCAATAATTAAATAGATTTGCATCAACATGGGTGTCAAGATTGGTATACTAACAAGTTCTAGAGCTGATTACAGCATTTATTACCCATTAATCATCAAAGCAATGGAATTGCCCAACACTCATGTTGAGATCATTGCATTTGGCACACATTTATCGAAACAACACGGCTATACCATCGACCATATCATAGCCGATGGTTTTGAAGTTAAACATCAACTTGATCATTGCTATGCGCTCAGCGATTCTCCTTTGGGTATATCTTTGGCCATGTCAAATACTTCTAAAGTTTTCGCAGAATTTTGGAATGAACATACGTTCGACCTCGTATTTTGTTTGGGAGATAGATATGAAATGTTTGCCGCAGTTTCAGCAGCAGTTCCATATCAAATAAACATTGCTCATTTATATGGCGGTGAAAGAACTGAAGGGGCCATTGATGATTGTTTACGTCATGCTATCTCTTTAATGTCGAAATGGCATTTTACAGCATGTGAAGATTATAAAAAACGCGTTGAAGAATTAACCCTTCAACAAAACCATGTTTTTAACTATGGTCATTTAAGCATTGATAATTTAAATAGATTGAAATTATTTTCGATTGAAGATTTATATAAAAAAACCGGTGTTGATTTTAATATCCCAACAATCCTTTGCACCTTCCATCCAGAAACAATAAATTACCAAGCCAATGCTGATTATGCAGCAGAAATTGCTGCAGCATTTCATGAATTAAAAGATTTTCAAGTTTTAATCACAATGCCAAATAGCGATACAGGAAGTCAACCTATTCGCGACGCATTCTCAAAAATTGCTGCTTCGAATTCCAATATTTTCACAACGGAAAACTTAGGAACAATTGGCTATCTTTCAGCTATGAAACATTGCACAATGATGGTTGGAAATACTTCAAGTGGCTTTGTAGAGGCTTCCTTTTTCCCAAAAACTGTGATTAATCTTGGTGAACGACAAACTGGCAGAATCATCACATCAAATATTATCAATACCAGAATTACAAAAAATGATATTTTAAACGCCATTTCTAAAAATCGCCACAATAAATATGAAGAAGGCAAGATTCAAATTTATGGAAATGGACAAACTGCTCATTTAATCTGTGAAAAAATTCACAAAAACATTTTAAAACACCTTTATCAATCATGATTGATTTTTCAGCACATACTATTTTATCAAGCGCTCCAATCTCTGAAGCACTAGAAAAATTAAATATCCCATTTCACCTTAGAACAATTTTCGTACTCAATGAATCGAATCAAGTGATTGGTACAATTACCGATGGAGATATTCGCAGAGGGTTGTTAAATAAAATTGATTTCAATCAAAATTGTGAAAGCTTTGCATTTAAAAATTTCAAATACTTAGAAGAAGGCAAGGTTTCAATTGAGCAATTGCGTAATTGGAGAAACAAACAAATCACTACAATTCCTCTTCTAAATTCAAATAGCGAATTGATTCAAATTTTAGATTTTAATCAATTAAATAGCTATCTACCTCTCACCGCTGTCATCATGGCCGGTGGATTTGGAAATCGTTTACGTCCTTTAACACAAAACACTCCAAAACCAATGCTTAAAGTTGGTGATTTGCCAATATTGGAAATCAATATTAAACGACTTGTTTCTTATGGCATTCAATCCATTTACCTCTGTGTAAACTATCTCAAAGAACAAATCATCGACCATTTTGGCGATGGTTCTCAATGGAATTGCAAAATTCAATATGTAGAAGAAAACCAACCCCTTGGAACTATTGGAGCATTGTCGTTGATAGATGACATTCAAACAGATCATATTTTACTTTTCAATGCAGACCTATTGAGCAACATCGATTTTGAAGAGATGTTTCACAAGCATTTAAATTTAAATTCAGACCTCAGTATTGCAACAATTCCCCATAAAGTTACGTTGCCTTATGCCGTATTGGAAAATGAAGGTAGCCATATCAAAGCAATCTCAGAAAAACCTACCTACACCTATTTTGCCAATGCTGGATTTTATATCTTCAACACTCCATTATTGAAAATTATCCCTCACAATGAATTTTATAACGCCACCGATTTTGCAGAAACTTTAATACAAACCAAACAAACGGTAGTTAGTTTCCCAATTCATGGCTACTGGAATGATATCGGATCAATTGAAGATTACAACAAATCAAATGAAGATTTCCCAACCTTAAATTTCTTTTAATGAAGTTTCTTTGCATCATACCAGCGAGAAGAGATTCTAAGGGAATTCCAGGAAAAAACTGGAAAACTCTTAATGGGAAACCACTCATTGGATATTCCATAGAAATGGCACAAGAATGTAGCCTGATCAATACAATCTGCGTTTCAACGAATTCAACTGATTGTATTGAAATTGCCAAAAACATATATCAACTTGATGTTCCTTTTGTAAGACCAGAAAACTTAAGCTTAGATAACACGCCATCTCACGATGTTTTGATACATGCCATTGAATTTTACGAAAACCAAGGTGAGTTTTTTGATGCCATTGTATTACTTCAACCGACTTCTCCCTACAGAGAGGTTAAATTCATTCAAGAGTGTATCGAAACTTTTATGAATTCTAACGATTGCGATATGGTTGTGAGTGTCAATGAAACACAATATAATCCATATTACAACCTTTACAATGAATCTGATGGATACATCCATAGAAGTATTCCAAGTAACTTTACGAGACGACAAGATTGCCCGGTAACCTACGTTGTTAATGGTTCAATCTATGTCATTTCTACAACAGCAATCAAAAAACAACCATTGCACCAATTTGAGAAGGTAAAAAAATATGTTATTCCAGAAAAATATGGTTTGGATCTTGATACCCTCGAAGATTGGAAAAAGGCTGAATTAATGTTTGAGAACAAATGAAATTTATTCAAACCATTATTTCCATTGCAAAGATTCTAATTCGAAGTAAATTCAAATTGAATCATTTCAATTGTTTAGAAAATGAAGTTGTCATTGTGGGCAATGGACCAAGCGCTTCAGAATTTTTTAAGGATTTTGAAAAAAGCCAAATCAAACCCACCACAATGTGCGTAAATATGTTCGCGGCTAACCCTGAATTTCAATTATTGAAACCAAAATATTACTTGGTGTCTGATCACGCATTTTTAGATTTTTCTGAAGAAACATTTAAAGATGCGAATCGATTACCAAGACTTTTGAAACAACCCGATTTCCTTCAAATTCAAAAAAGAATCAATCAAACTTGGAATGAACTATTAAACTGCAATTGGGAAATTCTACTCTTTGTTCCTCAGATTTATGCAAATACTTTCATTGTAAATCATGCAATGAAACAGGGCCTAAAGATCCAATTCTACAACTATACCGTTGTTAAAGGGTACGAATGGTTTGAAAATTTAATTTACAAACTAAAACTTGGGAGTCCTCAAAGTCAAAATGTAATTAATGCATGTATCTTTCAAGCAATAAACGCGAATTTTAGGAACATTTATTTAACCGGAGTTGATAATAACTTTCATTTAAATATGATTGTAGATGAACACAATCATTTACAACACATTGATGATCACTTCTATAAAATAGAAAAAAAGACAACCCCACAATTACACGCAAACGGAACTCCCATTAAAATGCACGAATTCTTTTTGAGTTTGCACAAAGCATTTTATGCCCATCACAGACTTCAAAAATATGCCACTTACAAGAATGTAACTATCTATAACGCAACCAAAGGAAGCTTTATAGATGCTTACCCAAGAAAAGAAATTCAATTCAATTAATTACTTTTGCAATCATAAGCATGAATATTTCAGGGAAAAAAGTACTCATTACCGGCGCCGATGGTTTTATTGGAAGTCACCTTACAGAGGCCCTAGTTGCCAAAGGAGCTAAGGTAAAAGCATTTGTATATTACAATTCATTTAATTCGTGGGGTTGGCTCGACACCCTACCAAAACATATTTTAAATGAAATTGAAATTTTTTCTGGGGATGTGAGGGACCCAAACGGCGTTTACACCGCTATGGAAGGTTGCGAAGTTGTCTTTCACCTCGCTGCTTTAATAGCAATTCCATACAGCTACCATTCCCCTGATAGCTATATCGATACCAACGTTAAAGGCACTTTAAACATTGTTCAAGCTGCAAAACGATTAAATATCGAACGTGTTTTAGTTACATCTACAAGTGAAGTATACGGAACAGCGCAATTTGTTCCAATCACAGAAACTCATCCAAAACAAGGTCAATCTCCTTACTCTGCCTCAAAAATAGGAGCTGATGCAATTGCAGATAGTTTTTTTAGAAGTTTCAATATGCCAATCACATTGGTGAGACCTTTCAATACTTATGGACCTCGCCAATCTGCAAGAGCTGTCATTCCTACGATCATCACCCAATTGGCAAATGGCGTTGAGGAAATCAAACTCGGCGACACCACACCTACCAGGGATTTGGTTTTTGTAAAAGATACTGCCGAGGGCTTTATTCGTATTGCTGAATCTGAGTCGTTAATTGGACATGAAATTAACATTGCCACTGAGAATGAAATTTCAATTGGCGATCTCGCGCAGCATTTGATTCATCAAATGAATCCAAATGCAAAAATACAACAAGAAGAAAACCGTTTGAGACCACAAAACAGCGAAGTTTTTAGATTATTAGGTTCTAAACAGAAACTCATGGAACATACCAATTGGTCGCCTTCAACTAAAATTGAAGATGGGTTGGCAACCACTATTGAATGGTTTAAAAATCCTGAAAATCTTAAACAATACAAACACGATATTTACAACGTGTAATTTGTTATTTGACTTTTAGTTTCAGCATTTTCTGCAACATACTCTTCACATCGTCACTGAGGTTGAAATAGTATATCCCCACAACACTTAATCCCATCACAATGATGGTTTTAAGTCCCCCAAAAACAATGTGATTGATGTTAAATTCGTTTTGCAACAATTGGTTCACTCCAAATAACGATGCAAAAAGCAAAATCGAATAGACAATCTGCATAGTCAATGGATTCATTTTATAGATATTCCAAATCAGCAAAGCGGTAATAAAACCCGAAGCCAACCACGTACAAGCTGTTGCAATGGAAGCACCTTCCAATCCCCATCTCGGAATTGCGTAATTATTAAAAAATATCCCTAAAAAGACTGCTCCAAAATTAACCAATAAGCTCAAATAGTATTTCTTTGAGAACGTTAACATAGCCGATGAATTTCCTTGCAGCAGCACAAATAACTTTCCAATTCCAAGAAACAAAACGGCATATTTTGCACCTATATACTTATCGCCATTGGGCATCAATTCAAAGAACAAGTCAATATTCACCCAAATACAAAGCAGTGCCATACAACCGAGAATAAATTGATTTAAACTCGTTTTTTTGTAGAGCCTTTCAACTTCTAGGTGATCGTCTTTATGAATTGCTTCAGAAAGTTTCGGATTGGAAATTTGCAAAATACTTCTGGTTGGAATTTCAATTAACACCGACATCATAAGGGCAATTCGATAAACACCGGTATCATCAAATGTTGCCATAGAACTGATCATCACAATATCAATTCGTTGAACCAGTAAATTTGCAACAGAAGTTAAAAATAAATAACCTGTATATTTCGAAAAATCAGATTTCAAACTTGGTTGGTTTCGTACAAAATGGAAATCTGGCTTAAATGAGATTTTTGTATTTTTTAAAATATAAGACAAGTTTAACATTGCTGTAATCCCATATATGAGAGGTATGAGGTAAATCACCAAGTCGAAACCAAATACTTTCAAATAATAACAATAACCGACTAAACCAAGGAGTAAACGAACAACATTTTCCCTCAGAAATGATGCAAAAATGATGCTACCGATTGAAGCTGAAAACACTTCAAAAACGTTGTTAAAAACAAAGAAAAAGATGAAAGGCAACAACCAATAATAGTAAGGTTGAAACTCGTGTGAGTTTTTTCCAAAATATTGCATGATTGGGGCCTGAAAAAAGAGTAGCGCAACTGAAATGATAAAAAAACCAGCAAGCGGAATTGCAATGAGCCAGAAACCCGCACCATGATGTCCTTTTTCATTCTTCAATTGAGGGAAAAACTTCCAAATTGAATACCCTGTACCTAATTGAGCAACACCGGCAAGCAAAGCACCCATTTCGATGAACAGACCAATGATACCATTTTCGGCTTTAGAATATACCAAAGGAAACAGATAGAAGGTTGTAAATAAACCAACCAAACTACCTGAATAATTCACAATTGAAGCCCAAAAACTTTGACGTGCAATAACACCCGACATGATTACAAAGGTAATTGGTTAATTTAATAAATGTTCTTTTGTCATAAATCCAAAAAAAAAGCGTTTTTTAAACAAATAAGTTGTTTTTGCAGCGAAAATCACATTAATTCGTAAAAAATTATTTAAAACAAACAATTATGAAAAAATTATTTTTACTAGCTTTCCTTTCTGCAAGTGTTGTGGGAATGATGCAAAGTTGCGGTACCGATAGCCCTTCAACAGGGTCGGCTCCGTTAACTGTGACGAAGACACAACGTTCGTTGTTGATTTACAATACAGCAACATGGTGTGGACCTTGTGGTGCTTATGGTAGCCCTGAATTTAAAGGTGCATTAGCAGCAAGAGATGGAAATAGCTTAGTTGCTATTGATTTACACAGCTCAAGTGGATCTTATTTAGTTCCTACTTTCGTTAAGAATGACACGTTATTCATTTCTCCGTTTGTGAATGTATTGTATGCACAAACAAAACCTAACGGTTACATCCCACATTTTTACATGGATAACTCTTTCATGGGTAATACTGGTGTAAAGGCTGCGGATATGACAGCTAAGGCGGATAATTATAACTCAACTGTACCTGTAGAGGTTGGTGTTGCTGCAAAAGCTTCATTGAGCGGAAATACTATTTCTGTGAACTACAAGTTACAAGCTTATGAGCCAGAATCAGGTGCAAAATATTACACTTCTGTAATTATTTGCGAAAAAGAAGTTTCTTGCTACCAAGCTGGTGCAGCTGGAACTTTCACAACTCACAAACATATTGTTCGTGCGTCTGCTCTTAAAAACTCAGCTGGAACTCAACTTGCTTTCAGCGAAACTCCAATTTTAGACAATCCTGCAAAAGATGCTTTAGTTGATAAAACTACTTCTTATGACTACTCTGAAACACCTGCGTCAATTGTAACAAAAATCAACGCAGCTACTCAAGGAGCAAGTGGTTTTGATTTCGGATGGTGGAAATTAAATAAATCAAACACAGGCGTAGCCGTGATTGTATGGAAAATGGTTTCTCCAACTGAAATGTATTATGTAAACGCAGCTTGGGCTGACGTTAACTAATCAAAATTTAAAAATTATAATTTCACTCTACTTACAAAAAAGAGGGGCTTATTGAATAAGCCCCTCTTTTTTTATGGTATAACAACCCTTGTTTATCTTGTGACTTTAATATCTAAATACACAACACAAAGATGACTTATGTGTTAAAGAAATTTATTTATTTTTAAACTCAGGTTTGCGTTTTTCAACAAATGCTGCCATACCCTCTTTTTGATCTTCTGTTGCAAACAACATATAAAAGTTCTTTCTTTCAAAGAACAACCCTTCTTGTAAACCAGTATCGAAAGCCTTCAAAACACTTTCCTTAGCCATTTGAACTGCAATCGGAGATTTCTCAGCAATTTTCTGCCCTAATTTAATTGCCTCGTCTAAATACAATTGAACAGGAACCACTTTATTTATCAATCCGGCCTCTCTGGCCTCTTCAGCTGAAATAAAATTACCAGTCAAAACCATTTCCATAGCCCTTGCTTTTCCAACTGCGCGTGTTAATCGTTGAGTTCCACCTGCTCCAGGCATGACCCCTATATTAATCTCTGGTTGTCCAAATTGAGCAGTTTCACTCGCTACAATCATATCGCACAACATACACAATTCACAACCCCCACCCAATGCAAATCCACTCACCGCTGCAATAATTGGTTTTTTAGTTTTACGAATGCTATCCCAAGTGCTGAATTGATCAATTTTCAACATATCAATAGCTGTTCTTCCTGCCATTTGCTTAATATCGGCACCAGCTGCAAAAGCACGTTCATTTCCCGTAATTACAATTGCTCGAATATTCTCGTCTTCATCGAATGCCAACAATGCATCTTTGATTTCTCCCATCAATTGAAGATTCAATGCATTGAGTTCCTTTGGTCGGTTCAATTGAATTAAACCAACAAATGGAGCCACTTGTTTATCTACAATAATAAATTCAAAACTCATTTTGCGAAGTTAATTCAATTTTCATTTAATGCCTTAACCATAAGCCAATTCTTCCATATGTACACACACATATATCCAATGACCAACCCCAATATCCCTCCGAAAAAAACATCGGCTGGCCAATGGACTCCATTATAAACCCGCGAGTAAGCCACCAATCCAGCTATTAAAAACGATCCTCCCAAATAAGCTTTATTGATTTTAATATTTTTCTTGTCTTTGGAAAATTGAGAAAACAATAAGACCACAATTAAGGGATAAACTGCAAACGTATTTGCCGCATGTGAACTCACAAAACCATAATGACCACCAGGTTTTCCATCGGGCAATCTAGGATTCATCGTTTCACAAAATGCAGGACGAACTCTCTTAAACGCTGGCTTAAAAATCTTGCTGCTAATACTGTCTGCTAATCCAAATGCCAATAAACAAAGTAATACCGGAATCCAAAATCGATTTTTATACAGTTGAATCATTTTAAATACTGCAAGTATATAAATGGGAATGAACATCCATTTGGAACTTAAAAACCTCATTGTACCATCGAGGTATGTCGACGATATTGTTTGATTGATAAAAACAAATGCTTTATGGTCAAAGTTTATAAACGATTCTATCATTTTTTGCGGGAATTTAAAATAATTCTTTGAGATTCTATTGCAGAAAATGCAGATAAATGATAATCCCCAAAAACATTATCCACTTGAAAGCCAGCCTGTTCATGCAACAACACTAACTCATCAAGAGAATATATTTTAACCCTTTCATAAAAAGTTTCTTCATATTCACCATCGGCAACTTTGATTTCCTTCACAATAAATCCGTCTTGTACATATTTTGAAATTCCAAAGGTTACTTCGTCAATCACTTTTTGTTCAGCCATAGGAAAATTTTGTGTAAAGTAATCAGCAGAAATATAATCTTGGATAAATGTCCCTCCAGATTTTAAAGAAGAAAAAATATTCTCCAAGCATTTTACATCGTCAGCGGAATCTTCGAAATAGCCAAAACTGGTGAATAAATTAAAAATTGAATCCAAATCATTTTGAGGGAAGGCATTTCTCATGTCGTGTACATCAAATGAAGTGAGTTCATTTGACATAGACTTGGCACTTTCAATGCTATTTGCACTTAGATCCATCCCCCAAACGCGCAAGCCATATTTCGACAATTCTAAACTGTGTCTCCCCTTTCCGCAACAGATATCGGCTACATTCATGCCTTTGGTTAAATTCAAAAATGCAACAAGCTTTCCAATAAATAGATTTGCTTCTTCGTTATCTCTATGTTTGTACAAAATATGGTAGTACTTTGTGTCGAACCATGTTTTATACCAATTTTCTGTGACCTTTGTCATTATTTTTCAAAGTTATTGTAACTAAAGTAATTTTTATCCGTTTATTCTACACCAAATGACCATTGAAGAGTACAACCAAATTGTATATTCACAAAGTGATGCCTTATTTAGGTTTGCTTTGAAGAACATCAAAGTGGTTGAGGATGCACAAGAAATTGTACAAACATCTTTTGAAAAACTATGGTTAAACAAAGACAAGGTAGAACCAACAAAGTATAAAGCATATTTATTTAAAATTGCATATAACAGCATGATTGACATTATCCGAAAACAGAAAAAAGAAGTGGATATGGAAACAGCACATATCCCAGAAGCACATGCTACGCATACGGATTACAAAGGGCTCAAACAAATTTTAGAAAAAGCTTTCAATGAAATTTCTGAAATTCAAAAAAATGTTATTTTACTCCGTGATTATGAGGGATATAGTTATGCAGAAATTGGTGAAATCACAGGATTAAATGAAAGTCAGGTTAAAATTACAATTTTCAGAGGCAGACAAGCGCTTCAAAAAATACTAGGGAAAATGGAGGATTATATATGAAAGAAATTTCAGAAGAATACCAATGGAAAATATTTGAATTACTGGAAGGAAACCTTTCTGACAATGAGAAAGATTCACTTCTCACAGAAATTCAAGAGGACGCAGATTTACAACATTTCTACGATACACTAAAATTAACCTATTTGGAACCTCAAAAAATTGAATTTCCAAACAAGAGTTTACTCCTAAAAAAGTCAACTTTTGCGGTATATAGAAATCAATATTTCAAATATGCTGCTGCTGCTGCCGTGGTGATAACTGTGGGTGTTTATTTTTTAATTTCACAAAAAATCACATCTCCTAATGCTCTATTTAAAAAGGAAATTTCAAAAATAGAAACAATTAAATCGAAAGACAAAGTACCTTCTGAAACTCCAAAAGGGGTAGGCCTTTCGCACAGTATCAATCAAATTGAAAAGACTACAGTGATTCAAGCACCAATTAAATCGCTTAAACCATTTAATACGAAAAACTTTAATCCTTCAACAAAACTGATTGATGAAAATCAATTTTTAAATCAACTCGTTGCAAATGAATACTTAAACAACTCAGAGAAAAAACAAATGATGTTGAAATGGTTATTATTAAACACAAAAAATCACATTATCAATACATCTGAAAACAGTCTTGAAACCAGTATTCATACTGAAGTAAAACTTGTTGAACAACCTTTATTGTCTGCAGAAGAATTAGAGTCTGCTGAACTAAATGAAATATGGGTTCAAGAGGCGAAACAAATGTTAAAAAAGGGCATGCTCCCGAAAATCAAATTAGTGACTACAAAAAACTCAAAAAAGTGGTTACCAACAGTGGGTATTGAAATACAAACCGAAACAGCTTCAATGGTTAATAATATTTTCAATTAAATTTACAACACAAAATGACACAACGCAATATTTTACTCATCATTTTAAGTTTATTGGGATTTGTTCCATTCGTAAATGGACAATCGAATCAATCAACTAACAACAAAATAACCTTTAAAAAAGTGACAATTTTGAAGGATACCGGTAGCGGTCCCAAGCAAAAACTCATTGACAATTATGCTCAAGAAATTTCTAATTGGGCACAAACGAATCAAAATGGTAGTTCTGTAGGTTTGCCAAGTATTCCAGAAGAACTAAAAAACGTGAATGTGAGTATTGAAAATATTCAATTAAACGACACCATCAATACCGTCATAAAAATTACGAATTTGGAAAACCCATCTTCAAACAAATCAAGAATTTATAAACGCAACAACACTGACGCCGAAAAATTAGAAACCAATAGGCCTAAGCTGGGGTATGATATGCCTCCGTCAGAAATGGGACCACCTAGAGGACCCAATGGCGAATTTGGACCACCGCCTTCTCGCGACAGAAGAATGAAAAATAAACGTAAGAAAAGAAAAGATAACGAGGTTGTCACTCAAAGTAGATTTAGTTTGGGCTTATTAAATGTTATTGGAAAGAATGCTCCTATGGCAGGAGGACCTGACTTCACAGATATGCCCAATTTAGATGCAGGAAAAAGCTTACAAATAGGTTTTGAACACAGCTGGGGAATCAACATAATTAAAGGAAAAGTTAGAGCTTGGATTGGCATTGCCTATGACATTCAAAACTACCGTTTTGAAGACAACCAAGTGAGATTGGTAAATCGCGGGAATCAATTTGAGTATTATATTGATAATTCCGGTCAAAACCCTGGACAAATTGCCGACAAATCTAAATTGGTCACAAATTACCTTGGTATACCCATTTCAGTAGGATTCCAAAACAAAAAACGCAATCCCACTTTTTCAATGAAGGTTGGAATACAAGCAGGAACTTTGGTGAGAAGCCATAGCAAAGTGAGATATCTAAACGGTGATAAAGAAAAGTATTTCACAGACTTTGGCTTGAATAAATTTGTCGTTTCTCCATTTGCCGTTCTACAATTCAAACATTTAGGGATTTACGCGAAATATGGAATGACAGATGTTTTCAAAAGAAATCCCAATGCCCCAGTGAAACCAAATCACAATTTATCGATTGGATTTACTTTAACGACGAACATAAATTAAAGTACACCACAAATTGTATTATTTTTGCAATTGTTATGATGACTCAAAGAACCTGGACCACAATTGAAACATTTTCAGACATTTTGTTTGAACTTCATGAAGGCATTGCAAAAATCACCATAAACAGACCTGAGGTGTACAATGCATTTAGGCCTCAAACTGTGATGGATATGTTAAAAGCATTTGATATTTGCAGAGAACGACAAGACGTTGGTGTTGTGATTCTTACAGGTATTGGAGATAAAGCTTTTTGTTCAGGTGGAGATCAAAATGTAAAGGGTGTTGGAGGTTATGTTGACGATAATGGAGTTCCACGCTTAAATGTTTTAGACTTACATAAAAAAATCCGCTCTCTTCCTAAGCCTGTTATTGCAATGGTTAATGGCTATGCAATCGGTGGCGGTCATGTTTTACATGTTGTTTGTGACCTAACAATAGCTTCAGAAAATGCAAAATTTGGACAAACCGGTCCGAAAGTTGGTAGTTTCGATGGCGGCTTTGGAAGTAGTTATTTGGCCAGAATTGTAGGACAAAAGAAAGCCAGAGAAATTTGGTATTTATGTTTACAATATACTGCCATTGAATGCGAAAGAATGGGACTAGTGAACAAAGTTGTTCCTTTCGAGCAACTTGAAGACGAAACTGTGAATTGGTGTAAAACAATCATGGAAAGAAGTCCTATGGCAATTAGAATGCTAAAACGTGCATTTAATGCTGAATTGGATGGTCAACATGGATTAATGGAGTTGGCCGGCGACGCAACATTATTGTTTTACCTTACAGAAGAAGCACAAGAAGGCAAACATGCATTTTTAGAAAAACGCAAACCAGACTTCCAACAATTTCCAAAATTCCCATAAAACAACAAAAACATAAAACTCATGAATATCAGACGTATATACCTTCTTATCTTGGCATTTTTTATCACACAATTCACCAATGCACAACCTGAACTTTCTTCATGGGTTTTAAATACAAATGGTAAAACTGGATACAACGGAATTTCAAGTAACATTCAAAAATTACAATATTCCGCAAACTATGTTTACGTGAGTGCTTCTTGTATTCCAGGGTATGATATAGGACCTTGGACAGCAAATCCAAACACAGCATCAAATCAGAATTTCGTTTTCAAAATCACCCGAAAACCGACTAAAAATAACAATACCCCTACAAAAATTGGTTTAGGACATGTTGGTATTTGGAGCAATGGCGTAAGCATTTACAATGCTTCCGATGGAATGTCTTACAACAGCGCAGGTGTCTGGAATAGAAACGCTTATTTCTTTGAGGGAATCAGCTTCGATAATTGCTTAGGCCACCCGGCTCAAAATGGAGAATACCACCATCATGTGAGTCCTAAATGCTTGTATGACTCAAAAGACTCATCGAAACATTCTCCAATTATTGGTTATGCCTGGGATGGATTCCCAATTTATGGTGCCTATGCTTATTCGAATATTGATGGGACTGGTAAAATCAAACGAATGACAACTGGCTACCAATTGAAAAGTATGGTAACTCGTTCCAATGGACCAAATCCAGATCAAACTTACCCGCTTGGTTGTTTCATGGAAGACTATGAATTCATCGCTGGATCTGGTGATCTTGATGAAAGGAATGGTAGATTTTGTGTCACCCCAGATTATCCAAACGGCACCTATGCCTATTTTGTAACAATTGATCAAAATCAAACACCGGTTTTCCCCTATGTCATGTACAACAGCTATTACGGGGTTGTCACTCCAGGGAATATGGGACCTGGATCTGGGCATGTCACAATTTCTGAAACTGTTGAAACTTACAACCCGAGCAATACCGGTTTAAGTCCCTCAGAAAACGAATCGAAAATTAGCTTATACCCAAACCCAAATCTTGGCAATTTTCATTTGAATATTCATAGTGCTCAAAATAATTTTGAATTCACAATTGTAAATCCAATGGGACAAATGGTTTACAATCAAAAGAATTTACAATCTAACATTGAATATCCAATTTCTTTGGATGGAAATTGCAATGGCATTTATTTTGCAGAAATCAAACAACAAAATCAAGTAATCAGCACTCAAAAACTGATTCTAAATCGTTGATTATTGTTTCAAAAGCTGTTTTTCTTTGTAGGGATAAGTTCCCATTATTCACTGAAAACATTATCTTTGTGCAAAATTCATTTTTTCCTATAATTCATGAGCAAAATTAAAGTTGAGAACCCAGTAGTTGAGCTGGATGGCGATGAAATGACCCGCATCATTTGGCATTTTATTAAAGACAAACTAATTCTTCCTTACCTCGATATAGATATCAAATATTTCGATCTTGGAATGGAATACAGAGATCAAACCAACGACCAAGTAACAATTGATGCTGCTGAGGCCATCAAAAAATACAATGTTGGTATAAAATGTGCAACCATTACGCCTGATGAAGCTCGTGTGAGTGAATTTAATTTGAAGCAAATGTGGAAAAGCCCAAATGGTACAATCAGAAACATTCTCGATGGTACTGTATTCCGTGAACCAATTGTTTGTTCCAATGTACCTCGTTTGGTTCCAAATTGGACTGCTCCTATTTGTATTGGACGTCACGCTTTTGGTGACCAATACCGTGCAACTGATTTTGTAACTAAAGGAAAAGGTAAATTAACCATCAAATTCGAAGGTGAAGATGGACAAGTGATTGAACATGAAGTATACAACTTCAAAGGTGATGGCGTTGCTTTGGCAATGTATAACACTGATGAGAGTATCCGTGGTTTTGCTAGATCTTGCTTTAACCAAGCAATTGCCAAAAAATGGCCTTTGTACTTAAGTACGAAAAACACCATTTTAAAGAAATATGATGGTCGTTTTAAAGATATTTTCCAAGAAATCTATGAGCAAGAATTTAAAGCTACAATGGATTCTGTTGGAATCACTTACGAACATCGTTTAATTGACGACATGGTAGCAAGTGCATTGAAATGGAATGGAAATTTCGTTTGGGCTTGTAAAAATTACGATGGTGACGTTCAAAGCGATACTGTTGCGCAAGGTTTTGGTTCATTAGGTTTAATGACATCGGTGTTGGTTACTCCAGATGGTAAAACAATGGAAGCTGAAGCTGCTCACGGAACTGTGACTCGTCATTACAGAATGCACCAACAAGGCAAGAAAACTTCTACAAACCCAATTGCGTCTATTTTCGCATGGACAAGAGGTTTAGAGCACCGTGGTAAATTAGATGGCAATGAAGCGTTGATTAAGTTTTGTCAAACCTTAGAACAAGTTTGTATTGATACTGTTGAAGCGGGTAAAATGACTAAAGATTTGGCTGTTTGTATCCATGGAAATAATGTTCCTGAAGGAAGCTATTTATACACTGAAGATTTCCTAGAAGAGTTAAACAAAGAATTACAAAAGCGTTTAGCTTAATCTGCATCTAAACATAAAAAGAAAAGGGGCTTGAAATCAAGCCCCTTTT
>JACCDW011497967.1_pt1 | contig 36575 bp, 48 predicted proteins | sample 7449781 | NCBI WGS metagenome assembly JACCDW01 (sample SAMN15323449, study PRJNA562643) | freshwater metagenome | isolation source: river surface water | place: USA:Blue River Watershed | collected 2017-08-18 | reverse complement strand
CTAAAGCCCGAAGGCTCCTTCAAGGGATCTTCTACATACTCAAAGTCATTTAGTGCCATGCCCACAGCCTAGCACAGGTTTACCGGGATTTTGCTCTAGTAAATTCGTTATAAAAACTTTCGGCAGCATGCCTGTGCCAGTGAGCCCCAAAGTGGGGGTGGCCAAGAGCAGAGTCGGTACCTGCAAAATATTCATCAGGAAATTCTTTTTTAATTTCTGCATGGCACAAAGTTCCGCAGGTGCATTCAACCCCCGGATTAATGTGACTAGATAAGCACAGCTCAAAATCAGCATAGTTATCAAAAAATATTTCTTTAATACTATTTTCTGATAGCTTAATTCTGGAATAGTCAAAATTGTGATCGTATAAATTAAAAAATTTCTCAAATCTTGTGTCTGGCTCAAGCTGAGAGTCTATAACTAATCCGTTAAATACAGGATCCCAAGTGGCCCAAAATAATTTTATGTCCGCTGCCCTACAGTATTGCTCTAAATATCTAATGCTTTTCATTGCGTCATATATTGCTAAATCATCGGAAAAAACTCTTTTATAGTCATATGGAAGTTTAATTAGTTTATTATTTTTTTCTTTTTCTACTCCCAAATATATAGTTTGAAAAAATTTTTTATTCGATTCACTACTTTCTTTTTCTATATTTGTAGGAACTTTATTTTTGTTATTTAATTTTTCTGCATAAAACACATCATCTACCGGCACATAAAATCTTTTATAGTCAGGGAAAAGACAGAAAAGATACTCCGGGTTCCCATATGTTTCTACATATTTAAAAATAGAATTTACTATATGACCAGTAGAAGCACCAGACTTACCTATATTTGTATGATCTAAATTTAAAAGTTTGGCCACCTGAGTCGCCCAAATGTTTTCTATAGAGACTCCCACTCCGTATGTTACCGAGCAGCCAGCAAATAATAGGGGGGTTTTTTCTAATTCTTTTTTTGATCTAAACCCGTTCGAATTATTTTCATATATTCTTTTTGGATCATCTTCAATAATTTTTTTTGAGTTGTATTCTGTCTCAGAATAAAAAGTTTTTCTTGCATTCAAAGTTAATTTGTAGTTACTTTTTTCACTAAACACCGAACTGTCTATTTGTTCTTTAATTTTTTCATTAAATTTTAATTTTCTGAGTTTAGTTATTCTATCTAAAATTGGCTCCATAAACTCATCAACAGAGTCTAAGCTTGAACATTTATATAAAACAAAATTATTATTTAAATTAAGTTGATCGTTAATTTCTTGCGAAAAGTCATCGTCTTTCTCCGAACAATCAAAAATAACATCGTGCCCCATATATCCACTTGAATTTAACCACTCGTGGTCGTCACCAATAGTTATGCTTAATTTTTTATTATTGAAATATTTATTGTTTATTTTCCAAAAGTTTTGGTTATTTAATTGAGCTTCTGGAAAGTCTTTTAACTTTTTTACATAGACTATGTGTATTCTTATGTCTTTCCCGTAGCCAGGTAGACAAGTAAATTTGTCTACTACAGCTTTACCTATAGGACCATACCCAAATATACAAGCACTTAAAATCATAATTAATTTTTATCATTAACGTCAAAGAAATTAAATCCCGAGACATTTCCTTTATTTGCCCAAAATAAAACAATGTTTTTTCTATTTCCAGCTGTCACTTCGTGAACTCCATGCTGATGTTCGACGTCTCCTTTAAATAGCAACAAATCCCCGGCCCGAGGGGAATAAACAAAATTTAGTTCTGGAAAATATATATCTCCACCCTCAAAGTCTTGCCCTTGAGTATTTAAATAAATAAGGCCACTCCACTCCAGCTCTTGAGGAATTTCATTGTCGTGAATGGGGGTGCCATCTAATCTAGTTGCATCTGCATGTAATGGATTAAAAGCACCCGTCAAAAGATTTTGATAGTTTGCTTGACAAAGATCTAGCTCGCATCCAAAAACTTCTTCTGCATACTTTTTTGTTTGCTCAAACAAAGCCCCCAAATTTTTGTTTACTGGATCGTAGTCTCCAGGTATGACTCCAGTCTCTTCATTTATTTTTGACGCAGCTAAAGAGGACTCATACCCCAAAGCATTTATAATTTTGCCCTGCCCGGGGTAGCTGTGAAGATCTAAAAACTCTATATATTTTTTACAGTCTTCTTCACTTATGTAGCGTTCTTTAACTAGTACAGTCATGCCACTAAGTATAATCTACGTCAAACCTATTACCATCTGACACATTGCCACGCTTTGCCCAGAAGAATACTAGGTTTTTTCTTTCGCCTTCCAACACTGTTCGAACTTCGTGCCTGTGCTCCATGTCACCACGGAAAATCACTAAGTCTCCGGCTTTAGGGAAATACTCTAAGTCTTGCTTTTCAAAGTAGAGAGTTCCCCCCTCAAAGTCTTTACCATTGGTATTCAAATACAAAAGACCGCTCCACTCGACTTCCTCGGGGGATCCGTCTTTAGCGAGAGGGCTGCCGTCATCTTTCGTGGTATCTGAGTGCATAGGATTTGAACTACCTTTAGGTAGCATTTGATAGTTTGCATTACATAAATCAAGCTCTGCACCAAAAACATCTTCGGCTTTAGCTTTTATTTTTTCGAATAGTTCGCCTATTTCAAAGTTGATTTCATTTTGTTCCCCAGGTATTACACCGGTATCTTTGCCAATTTTAGAAGCAACTAGCGAGGACGGATAGCCTAAAGCATTCATAATTTGAGTACGTTCACTCAGTGTGGCCTTAGGCTCTAAAAAGCTAAGATATCTTTTGCAATCTTCTTCACTAATAAATTGTTCAACTATTGTGATCGACATAGTAAAATTTTACAGGTCTAGCTTATATACGACTCTACCGATAGCGTGCCAAGGAAAAAGCGACAGCCGATCAGAGTTGCCACCTATATGCAGATACAGTCCCCAGGACGTTTCCTCTGCAATCATGCCCTCAAACACCATGCCATCAACCATCATTACTGATGCCCATTTATTCTTGTTCATTTAAATCACGTTCTTTCCAAAGTCTTTCAATTAATTCAGCCGTATCAAATCTTCTTACTGCTCTTGTATTGATCCCCGGTTGGGACGCCACTTGTACTATTTCTAGTCCTTCAGCTTTGTATCGGTGCAGCGCCTCCATGATTCGTTTGCGCTCAGCCTGAACTCCACGCTCAAACTCATCCATCTTCGCCTCCATGACACTTGCAAGCACACTTGTACCTAGGAATCCTAACTACACACGTATCATGATGTCCAGTGCTGCACCACCCAAACATCGCTGTTCGCTCTTCGTTTTCTTCAACAATAGGGGCGTTTACTTTTTTGTCTTTAGCCATTTTAATCTTTTCCCCACTGGATGTTTAGCCACATCCGCTCGTGGAGGTAGTACAGCACAAAGTTGATCACATTAGATATTAAAGTCAAAGATGCGGCAAATGTCAAGCTGCCAGTTAAAAAGTACCCAATTCCAAAAGTACTCACGATAGCCACAACCCGCCAAGTCAGCGACTTAGCCCAAGATCTTTTCTTACTTACCATCTTGCAAGTCTTTAATTCTTACTTGGGAAATAAGCAGCTTATCTTCAGAAACATCATTATAGACAAACTTCCTACCCAACTGCAAAGCAACCACCCCGACAGTCCCACATCCAGCAAAAATGTCTGCAACAACATCTCCCGGTTCGGAGTAGTTTTTTATCATTTCTCGATATACACCTTCCGGCGCAGCCCCGACTGTTGAATAGTTTGTGTGATAATCCTTAAGTTCTTCGGTAGCCTCTGACCACGAGTTAGTAAGAACAAATGGTCCCTGCGGGCGATCCCCCGCGCTCCAAGGTTTTTTGGTAAAGTGTGCAAATAAAACAGTAGAGTTGCCGCCCATATCAAATTTAGATGAGTAGTCCCATAGTCTTATGCTTTGGAGTTGTAGTTTAGTTTTATCAAATATTTTTGGCAAAATCCCAAGGCCCAGTCTGGTATTCTCAAGAGCAATAAACATATGGCCGTCTTCTTTTAAAGCAGCTTCCATGTGAAGAAAAGAAAGCAGCAGTCTTTCTAGATATTGATCTAGGCTTTCGGCATTCTGCATTTGCTTGGTTGGATCACCACCATTTAGCTCTAATTCAGTCATATAGTAGGGCGGATGGCCAATAAATAAATCTACAGAAGACTCCTCAAGAAATTTTTCTGAAGCATCTTTACAATAAAAAGTTACACTGTTTTTCATATATTCACGCTATCTTATTTGCCAGTAAAATTTTTCCAAGGATAGTTACCGCCCGGATACATATCCATGTAGTAAATATTGCCAATTAAGAAAAATTCTTTTTTCACGGATTTAGGTCCCCCACCTAGTCTGTAGCCTAAGGTGTACAGCCCAGTTGTTTCGTATTTGCCAGAAAATGCTGTTTTTAATGACATTGAATACACGGCGTCAGCATTGTAGGGGTGCAGCCACTTTCTTCCGGTTCTTCTTATAAAAGCCGTTCTAAAGAAAAAGCAGCTCGTGTCAATTAAAAATCCGGTCCCCCCTGAGTTCCAAATAGGCCAAAGACCTAGCGACTCACAATTATCATCTGTTACGTAGGTCCTATCTTTTTCGTAGATAGATCTCAATGAAAAAGCTAGTTCTAGATTTTCATTATTGTCAAGTTTGGCAGCCAGACTTGAAATATGATTTACTTCATACCAGTTGTCTTGATCTAAAAAAGCAATGTATTCGCTATTTACAAGCGCAGGTACAGCCGAGTAAACCCTATGTCCATTCCAACCATTGGCTCCAGTGTTGTATGGGAGCACCATAACAGTTGGATTCGTTCCAGACCTTTCAACCATTTCAATAACCTTAGGCAAAAACTCCTGACCATCGACAACTACTAAGTGATCGATTGGCCCATCGTAGTCTTGGTTTTCTACACTAATAAGGGCGTCTACTAATTCTGGTGCGCCGGTTGTAGGAGTTATCACGGTAACGCTTCTACCTAAGCTCATAGATAATCTCCTTGTGGTGCTTCACTTTAATTCTGGTGTCCAAGTAAATAGTAAACCCATTACGCCTTGCATTCATGCAGAACGAATAGTCCTCACCAATGTTCAAATCAAAATCCAAGTGCGCCCACCTAATTCTCTCCATCAAGAACCACGGCCTGTCACACCTCTCAAACACACCACTCTTCATTGCCACAAAGCCGAATCCGACGCCGAATACTTCAACAATAGGGGCGTCTATCAAAATGAAGTCTTGCTCTCGCACAACGGTTGGCTGACCAATTCCGTCAAACATTGCAACCGCCACGCGTCCATCCGGTGCAGTTTGGTACATGCCACCGACAATGTCTAGCTCGTGCTCCCACAGTGCTTTGAACTGCTCGATGCCCCAGCTGATGTCAGAATCAATCCAGATGACTTTGTCATAGGTAAACTGCCCGCTGCCAAGCTCTCGCGTTTCCCAGTTTGGATTGTAGGCGTCCAGCGCAGTCAACTCTCTGGTTGTAGATATCAACGACCCAGACTTGTTTAGCCACTTGTAAGTCAGTCCCTGCTCGCCTAGCCAGCGCAAAGTTTCGACAAGGCTAGTTACATACCCCTGGTGCAGCTCTTTACCAGGCGTAGCGATCACTACGTTGTAGTGCGGCTTATCGCTCATGATACATTCTCCACAACTGCTTCCATTTGCTGTCCTGAGTTCCTGACAGCCATGGTTTGCTCTTACCAGCAAAGTGTACAACCACAGGGTCTAATACCGGAAGAGATTTATAAATATTAGCTAAATAGTTAAAATTAATGCTCAGCGCTGACCAGTTATTTTTAAAGACAACATTAAAGACATCCTGGTCTGCGTACCCAAGCCAATCATCAAAGTTCATAGAAACATCCATCAAAACGTCTTCTATGTTGTTTTCCCTGAAATAGTCCAGGTTAATCACCATGACCCCGCTATTGAAGATTGACGTATCCCTAAATGTCTCGTTTTCTGGAAAGCTTAGTTGGATCTCAGGGAACGCAGCAATAGGGGCGTCTCCTAACTTGTAATCAAGCAGCGGCTGGATATCTCTGGCAATTATGCAGTCAACGTCTATGTAAACGGCTTTTCGATAATCCACGCACACGCTGCCGACAAAGTATCGATATAGAGATGTTCCGGTGTATTGCTTATTTTTATACATCTTGCCCACAAAGCCGCTTTCCTCGTGCGGGCGAACATTCTCGGGATAGGTAAACTCAACGTCTAGATTGGGGAAAACAAAGTCAGCAGCCCTGTAGTGAATGTCTTCTGGAGACAAGACAAAGACCTTTAGCTTGTTAGCTCCGCTATAGTTGGCGCTCACGCTCTTTAATAGCGTCTTGGCGTAGTCAACAAAATAGACATCCGTTGAGATAACCAAGCAAGTGTCTTTAGTTGGGACGCAAGTTACGCAGTCTTTTTGTTTAATCCTCGGCATCTTCTAGCTCAGCCTTTTTAGCCTTCATCTTTGCTTTGTGCTCTGCAGCAAGGTTTCCAACAGTTTGATTTTTGTAGTGCACCCGCTTAATTCGATCAAGCTTAAAGCTTCGCCACTGTTCGGCCCCCTTGGGGCCGCCCCAGACATCAATCCATTCTGCACCGTTAGTGTTTTTAACAAATCTAATAAATCGGTAGCGCCCACGCTCCCCGATGATTTTTAATTCGGTTCCAGGAGTAATGTTGCGGCCATGGACCTGGATTTCAGTTTTATATTCCCACTCAGCGTTTGGCCGAGGTATTAGAGGCTCTGACGCCTTGTTTTTTCTCCCCACTAGGTTCCTCTTCTAGTCGCAACCACTCGACAACCTCAGGATTGTCTTTAATAAACGATAGCATAGGTGCTTCCCAAATACCAATAAAGTGGTGTTCCCACACATCATAAGGATCTTTACCGTCGGGCGTCTTTTGGCCGCTGCCATAAACCATCCCAATGGCGTGAATGATTTCGTGGAGCAGCGTCTGTTGTTTTTTAGTGAATGCAATATTGGCGTCCAGTACTATCAAGTTGCCCTGGTCTAGCGTGTAGCCATAAGAGTTGTCATTGAGGGTTCCGTCTTTTTTGACGTTGCGTTCCTCAATGTGAAAAACCTGGGCGCCTATGCGGACTTTTTTGGGGACAGACATGGCTCTATGTTATCTGATTTAGCCGGATAGTAGTAGTACGGCATTTAGGGCAAATGCCACAGCCCTATTTTGGTCGTCTAAGTGTAGGGCAGGGGTTCCGGCAATCATAAGCCCGGCCAGTCTTTTGGCGTCATATTTAGTCAAACCAAAGGTTTCTAGCATTTGATTAAAAGCACTCTGGGAGCGAGTTGACCAGTCATGCCCGATCACACGAAGCCCGTACCCACTATCAGACCTAGTCAGCTCATAGTAGCCCTCAATAATTTTGTCATACCAGCTGTAGGAGCTCTGACAAAGTTTGGCAATATCGTATGCCCTCGGGCCGTAAATTGATGGCCCATCAAATCCACCCCGAGGGTCAATAAGTTTTATGGTTTGCAAATCTTTACTAATCATAATGTTCGAGAAGCAGAAATCACCATGAAGCACGGCTATTTCCGGGGGCGTCTTAAATAATACGCCAGAGTTTTCAATTAATAAGCTACCCAAACTTCTGTGCTTTTTGCCATTTAATATGCATCCCTCAAAGAATATGTTCTTAAGTTCTTTATTTTCTATTTCGTATATTCGATCAAGTGCTTTTTTAATAAATAACCTATAAAGAGTGGCATAGTCAGTCTTCTGCCCAGTTTCATTAAACTTACAATAAACTTCATTTATTGAAAAAAAGATCTGCGCCCAATCCTTAGCTGAAAGTTCTTTACTGTTTACTAGTTCAGTTAAAGGTAGGAGGTCTAGATATTCCATTTCATACCAAGAAAAGTTTTCTGAATATCTGTAAAGCCTAGGCATGAGCTTTTTAATTTGATCAGGAGAGTTAACGTAGAATAGAATCTCGCCTTCAAGCTTGTCTATTTTAGTGGAAGACTTTCTTACAACTTCACGCTCTAAGTCAATATCAATAGTGTTAAAGCTCCTAGGCTTCATTTGTAGGTGCCTCGACAATAGTGGCGTCTACTATGTTTTTAACACTCGAAGCGTACCAGCTGCCCCCACGGGCGGAAGGAATTCCCTGTTGGTTTAAACTATCTGCAATTGATTGATATGAGTGACCAAGACTTCTTTTAATTTTTATTTGTTCCGCCACTGCCGGCGAAATTATTTGCTTAGGGCCAATGTCCTTACCCCAAACCACCCCTTGCTCCCGTCGGTCCTTGTGAATGTCCTTGGCTCGCTCGGCAATTATGCCTCGCTCCATCTCAGCCAGTGCCGACATAATCGTGACTACAAACCGACCCTGATATGTAGATGTATCAAGATTCAGGTCCAGCATGATCAGACGCCAACCATTACGACCAGCTCGATCCACAATGTCCAGGAAGTCCTTGGTTGACCTAGCCAACCTATCAATCCTGGTTACAATCAGCGCTCCCGCTTTTCCTTCGTCTAACTGATGGAGGGCGTCTATTAACTTTGGTCGGCCCGAAACATTCTTGCCGGAGCGGCCCTCTTCCAGCATTACTTCCCACTCAGTAAAGCCATACATTTGCGCAGCTTGGATTAGTTGGCGTTCCTGCGCTCCTAGTGACACACCGTCATCAACCTGCATCTGCGTTGACACACGAGCGTATAAAAGTGCTTTACCAGTAGGGGCGTCCATTAAAATCTATCCGAATCATCTTCCATAGGCGGCATGTAGAACTCATCAAATCTAGTTTTTAAGTGTATTTCTGAATACCAAAGTACAAGCTCTAATTTATTTCCAGAAATTACTTCAGATACTCCCACCTCATTAGATTCATCTACTCCATACATAAGCAAGTCGCCTGCCCCCAATTTAATGGTGTCTCCGGTGTTAGTAAAAGTAGTAGTTCCACCTTCATAATCGTCATTTAGTCCAAGTATTGCAATTTTTCTGTCAATCTTATGGACCTGGGCATCCCTACTGGTGTCGCGTTCTACGGTTGGCATAATTTTAGAGCCAGTAACTAATTCTCTAAAAAAGAATTTAACCGACTCCAAAACTCCCCCCGATCTATTTTTATCAAAATAATTAAGGGAAACTCTAAAGATTTTTTCAATATAGCCCCCATCAGACCAACTGTCTGGCCTATTCCCCAGTGGGTAGGAGCCAATTCCATCCACAAAAGACGCTAAAATTAAAGCCTTTTTAGCATATAGCTCTAAAGATTTAGCCTCTTCTTTAGACAAGAATTCTCGTACCAAAATGTATTTTTGGGTCATCCCATTAGTTTAATTGATAAATCTAATTCACTAATCGGCTGATAGAATATCAAATATGACCGAAAAAGCCTTGCCCTACCATTTAGTCAAAAATGCTTTGACTCCAGAGCAGTGCGAAGCATATGTTAAGTGGATTGACAAATATGCAACTAGCGATAAGTTTCGTCCGGGCTACAGGCTTATTTCTGTAGAACATGATCAATGGCACAACGAAGAGATTCCCTTTCTAGATCCCATTAAAAAAGTTTTTACTAAGGCTCAAAACTATTTCCTCGATAACTATGAGATTGAGCACACTTTTGATATGAAACGCTTTTTTGGAAACATTATGGAAACAGGCACCGAAAATCCAGCACACGACGACGATGGAGACTACTATCCAGACAAACCAGAAGTTGAAAAGCACTATTCAGGAATTTTGATGCTTAATAGTGATTACGAAGGCGGGGAGCTGTACTTTGAGCACCACAACCTTCAAGTCAAGCTAGAAGCAGGGGACGTCATTATGTTTAGGGGAAACGCTGAAAACCTACACGGTGTCAGACCAATAACTAGCGGTCGTCGTATAAATTTCATTTTTTTCTTTAGGGACTACATTCCAAATAACCGACTCCAGGAGGGGCAAAGTGCCCAACATTAACGAGCAACTTGTAACTGTCATAGAGGGCTTTATAACTAAAGAAGAAGCCGAAACACTTAAAGAGGAGATTCTGTCAAGGTGCGGTCCGGACCCTCGCGACAACTACAGAACTTACGGGATCGACAGTTTCGAGATGTTGACGAGAGACAAAGGATTCCCCTGGGATGCCAACGACACTTTAAGACAGGTAGGGCTTTATGCCTATAACTTCTTCAAAAAGCACTATGACCTAGACGAAAGTTTTATATTAGATAGAGCTTTCGGAAACATCATGGATAAAGGCGCATATCTCGACTCGCACATGGACTTTTCTTACAGTGCAGAGCATGCTCACGATCCCAACAAGAAGACTTTTGTTTGCGGCCTTTTCCTAAATGATGACTATGACGGTGGCAATTTTACCTTCTACGAAGGAGACCTAATCTCTTTTAAACCCCGCCAAGGAACCATCGTTCTATTTAACGGGCACTCTACTCGCCACGGAGTGCAAGAAATTTTAGAAAACACCCGAGTAAATGTTTTATATATGTTTTATTACACAGACCCAGAATTAGTTACTGATTAAATTTAGCTAAGTCTTCTGAAGTATGGCAAGAACATGAAGCAGTGGACAGGTCTACTTTGTATGTGAAAGACATGGCGGTTCTTGGCCTAGGCGTGTCCACGGAGTGCAGCACACCGTGAGGCACAAATAAAAGATCTCCCTCTTCAACGAATATAACTTCGTCGGGATCAGAGTTTACGGCTAGCCCATCCAGATCCACGTCATCAGGCATATTGTGCCAAACCTTCCAGGTCGAGCTGCCTTTAGTCTGCCAATAAAAAGAGTGCCTGGGATCTGAGTGAATATTGATTGGAACCTCATTGGCTATAAAGTTAACAAAAGTGACTGTGTACAGCGGATCTGAATCTGTAAAAGATTTTAGGGTTTTTACTACCTCTTCAGATTCGGGGAAGTAGTCAGTGCCAGCGTCCCTAACCATAAAGTAGTAATTTTCTCTAATGTTTATGCCACGCACCGAGTACTCTTTATCGTCATATTTCAAGTATGGATCGTAGCTCTCATCCCAGTACTTGTCGTGGGCGTGGTCTATAAACTGTTCCCAGGCTGGCGTATTGGGGAAAGCATTTTTCCAAAGAAGTACTCTGGTATCAAGGATTGCTTGATTTACAGACTCTTTTGTGAACATACTAAAAGTCTAACAGCACCCGGCTAATGCCCTGATATTAGGCCGGATTTACACCAAATTTCATACAATCTTAGGTCTAAGTTTGTATGACGTTATTGCACGTAGCGTTATGTACATTATCCAGCAAAATCAAGGTGTTCAATCTGCTATATTTAGTACCTTATCTAGAAGGAAAATACTTCACAGTGCCAATCTCTACCTCAGATCCATTTACAATCGCCACTATTCGATAGACGGCAACTGCACCCGGTTTGTCTGAAATAGTCATATTGTTTGTTCCTACGGAGACAGAAGCAAATTGTCTCCATCCAGGTCTTATAGATCCAGTTTTGTAGATTAAGTAGGAAGTCGCACCTGGAATAGAGTTCCAGCTCAGGATCCCAAAGAATGATCCAGAGCCCGCTTGAACGACGCTAACTGCCTCGGGAAGCTGAATTTGTTCTGGAACAGGAGACGAAATCGGAGCTGGATCGGGGGCAGGAGCTACGCTAAAAGACTTTTCTACATTTACTAGATAGTTATTAGAAAAACTGCTGTTTTTTACTATTCCGGGCTCTCCCAAAGAAAGCAAAGTTGGTAGGGCATCTTTAGCGCTTAAAACTTTGTTACTAGATACATAGGTGGCTATAGCTCCAGCCACAAACGGACTTGCAGCAGAGGTCCCACTTCTGGACGCTGGAAGGCTAAAGTTTGCAGAATTAGCCGAGCTTATTCGAACCCCCGGCGCAAAAACATCTACGCAAGAGCCCCAATTCGAAAAAGATGCTCTAGTGTCCGATTCATCGATTGCCCCAACAGCAATTACGCCGGGCGCACTGGCGGGAGAGAAAGTACAAGCATCAACATTTGAATTGCCCGCAGCAGCCACTACTACAAGACCAGCATCTATAAGCCTTGCTACTGCAGCATTTGCTTGATCGCTTTTTGTTCCGCCCAAACTCATGTTCACTATTCCAACAGTGCCAGCCGGATGAGCGGAAAGAATCCAGTTAATTCCTGCTAGCAAGCTGCTAGTGTTACCCTGACCAGAACAGTTAAGAACCCTAACTGGAACCACCGAGGCCGCCTTAGCCACACCATAAGTTGTCCCAGCAACGACACCAGCAACGTGAGTTCCATGTCCGTTACAGTCACTCTGCGAAAGATTTTGATTAAATGCGTCAAACCCTTGAAGCACTCTTCCGGCTAGTTCGGGGTGATTAGCATCTACGCCAGTATCTACGATATAAATTCGGATTGATTTTCCGTCACCCACATATTCGTATTTACCGTCTTTAATGCCGTCTATCCGGTCAAGCCCCCACCCAGCAGGGGTTTGGTACCCCATTGTTCTAAAAATAGTTTCTTTAAATCGACGCCCCGCTGCCTCAGCCGGTACCACCGCCGTGGTTCCTAAAACAAGAGATACGGCAAAAGCTAAAACTGCTGGCCACTTTTTATAAACAGTCATGCCACATAAAGTAGCAAAGATCAATTAGTTTGTCAAGTCCCGGGAAGCCTATTTATTGATCAATCTAAAAGACTCCTTAATGAGCTATTGTCAACAAACTTTCTTAGAATGTCGATAGCTGTTTCATTGTGTGGCATCACTATATAGGTGTGATGTTTTACATATGACATAGCAATATACTCCATATGATAAGACCTAGTCTCTTCTTTAGAGACTCCAGGTATGTATCCGGGTTTGATCTGTGTAGCTAGCTCAACTACAGTTTGACCATTTTGCATAAACATGTGATTTGTGAGGCCCCCGCCAGAAAGCCCGATTAAAACCCCTACATCCCTAAAATAGGACATCTGTTCTTGTATGTTAGAAAAATCTTCTGGCGAGACTATCTCATAGCCGTGACTTTTAAAAAAATTTTCTAAAATGTATTCATCGTCAATTCTTTTGTCGAGAGTGATTAGTTCACCGTTTTTTCGATAATATTTTTTTTCTGTTTTGCTTCTACTTACATACACTTTTCTATTGGGCAATTTTTCTTCGTCTACTACTCCTACAGTGTATTCTATAAACTCCAAAGAGTCTCTCATTGATTGAAGCGTCCCCCGGAAACTTTCAACAATAAAAAAATTATTTATATGCAAACAACTGTCATAAGGAACAAAAGTATATTCAATTTTTTTCATTGTTAAATATTTTGATATTGCTGTTTTCATTCCGGCATACTCTGGCTCAAATATGACAGCCAACATTCCAGGATATTTTTTGGCGTATTCAACAATTGAAGGAATATCTTGTTGGATATTGTGAGAAATAGCCTTACTGGCTGTGCTAATTAAATATTTTCTTTGATCGCTAAGAATAGAAATAATTTTATAAGTCTCAGGGGACTCGAGGGGTCTATCAGAGATGTTGTAATAATTAAATCTATGGGGGTTTTCAACTGGATCTTTGCCGTATTTTATGGTCACATATTCATTAGAAGTGGAGTTATAAGTTTCAATTAATCGGGGCTCCCACTCTGCAGGCACAACTAACACAATAAATCTCCAATGAATAGAATTTAATTTAGTACTATAATACTATGTTTTACTTTATTTTTAATAAGTTAGTATTAAAACTATGACTATAACCATAATTCCCGCAGCAGGCGACAGCCTAAGATTTAAAAACCTTGGCTACTCAATCCCAAAACCTTCAATAGTAGTGGCCAACAATCCAATAATTTATTGGTCTCTCCTGGGCAGCAAAAAATCTATTAAATCAGATAAAACAGTAATTGTAGCAAAAAATTTAGATGTAGAAATTATATCTAAATCAATTTTTTTATCGAACAAAAAGTTAAATCTAAAAAATTTAAAAATTGTTGCTATAAATGAATCAACTAGCGGACCCGCCGAAACCGTTGCACAATGTTTAATTAATTTAGGGCCTGAACTAGACAGAACCTCGCCAATATATTGTTTAGACTCCGATATGTTTTTATTGTTTGACAACAAAAAAGTTTTTTGGGATCTTGAAAAAGAATGCTATATTGTAGCTGGAGAGTCTAATCACCCCGAGCATTGTTATTTAGACACAAACAAAAATAAAGTTATTTCAATTTCTGAAAAAAAGAAAATTTCTAACTTAGCAATAGTTGGTTGTTACATATTTAAGTCTGCTGATACATATTTAAATTTATATGAAAAAGCAAAACAAAATTTAAAAAAAGACAAAGAATTTTATATTTCAGATGTAGTAAAAGAGTCAGTAGTTAGAAATACTTGCGGCCACATACTGGCCGACACATATCTATCTTTGGGCACCCCCGCCGAAGTAGGCATATCTGAGCCGTACCTTAAAAATTTATTTAATTCTGACTGTTTTTAATTCTTTCAATTAACTCTGTCGAAGAAAAATCGTGTGATCTTTGGTTATAATATATTTCTATACCACCAGATAAACAATAATCTTTTCCAGTAAAATCTTTTCCTTTGTAGTCTTCCCCAATAATTCGAATATCAATTGGCAAAGCTTTTATAAGATCAAGTAAGTCTTTTTCTGTTTCATATACAATTATTTCATCAACATATGAGACCGCCTTTAGTTGTATTTGCCTTTCAACAATAGATTGCATTGGTTTGCGCTTACTGGGGCGATCAAGATTTGGATTGGTCTGTAGGGCAACTATTAAATAGTCGCAAACTGATCTTGCTTCTTTTAGCATTAAAATATGCCCGGCATGCAAAAGATCAAAGGCTGACGCAGTAAATCCAATTTTTAATGTTTTCACAGAAAAATAATAGTCCCTACTAACAATAGATTAGTAGGGACTTTTATTTTGGTTATTAAGCAGACTTGTTCTCGTTTTCAGAGACAGCTGCCTCGGCTTCTGGGTCCTGGTCTGGATAAGCGGCACCACCAAAGGCAGTGTTAATCTCATCTATGTCTAGCTTTCCGTCCAGCATGTAAGCACGGGACAGGTTCTCTGCCACGTCCATTACGCCGATGAATGCAGCAACAGCTGCAGACTGCCAGAGCTCTACTCCAGCAATAGAGCCACCAGCAAAGGTTCCGCTAATGCGGAGGATGATTAGTGCTGCGGTTCTACGGAATACTTCAGCGAATATCCCCATGGGTTCTCCTAGGTTTTGGGTTACGTAACTCGCCTCTCTCCCTAGGTACTTCTAGTTTACCTGATACTAGGCCCTCGGTGTTTTACTGGATATCTACGATAATTGCGCTTTCTAATGAGCTTTCGTTCATGTTCTGTTGTTCCGCCCCAAACCCCAAGCTCGTTATTTTTTAGGGCATACTCCAAACACTCGCGAATTAGTGGACATTCTTGGCATACTTTTTTGGCCGATTCTAGGTTTTGGTATTTGGCTGTAACCATTCCAAATCCCATGTCTATATCCATGGGAAAAAATATTTCGGGATCTGTTTGAGCACAAGCTGGATCGTCTTTTAAAACAAAAAGTGGGACGGTAATGCTTCTGGTAAGACGATTCTTTTGTGTCATTCAGTTATCCTCTGTTTGCGTTAAACCCCGTCCCTTTAAACGTAATGGACGGAGCACTAAATTTACGTATCAGTTTAGTGCCACAGTCTGGTTTTGTGCAAATCGTACGGCGAGGATTTTCTGACATATTTCGAGTTTCTTCGTACTCGTGGCCCCGCTCGCAAACATAAAGATAAGTTGGCATAAATTTATCCTAATTTGATGAATCTAAAAGCTCAAAGCCATTTTCTCTGTCTAAGTACTGCCACTGAATTTTTGTAATACCAAAAGTTTCAGCTAAGTGATCTAAAACTTTTAGATGATCAAGTTCACCGCATGTGTAGAGATCAAACTGAATAATCATTGGATCACGCTTTTCCCAAATGTGAAAAGCAATGTGTGACGTTTCAACTGAGATTGCAGCAGTTACACCTTCATTTCCTGGCATATCTACATACTTAGAAATAGGACCAGCGGCAACTTTCATATCAATAAAGTCGACAAGGTCTTTCATCCAGACTTTTGCTTCTTCCTCGGTCTGGATTGGACGAGTAATTTCTGCCCTAACCATTAGGTGTAGGTGCTTGAGTTCTTTCATGGGCTCTCCTAACCAGTAAATGTTACTAGAAGTCCCAGTCGTCGTCTGTGAGAGACTCGTGCTTGCCCATGACGTAGCTGGAGCCAGAACCGGAGAAGAAGTCGTGGTTCTCATCCGAGTTTGGAGACAAAGCGGCAAGAATAGCCGGATTCACGTTAGTAATCTCTTTCGGGAAAAGAGGATCATAACCCAAGTTCATTAGTGCTTTATTGGCATTGTAATGTAAAAACTTTTTTACATCTTCAGTTAATCCAATTTCGTCATAAAGATCTTGAGTGTATTTAATTTCATTTTCATATAGTTCCATCAAAAGATCATAGGCGTAATTTTTTAGTTCTTCTTGGCGTTCTGCAGATTCTTCAGCAAGAGCTAGTTGATATTTGTATCCGATGTAGTAGCCGTGGATGGCCTCATCGCGAATGATTAGACGAATTAGGTCTGCAGTGTTGGTCAGCTTTGCTCTGGAAGACCAGTACATCGGCAGGTAGAAGCCTGAGTAGAACAGGAATGACTCCAGCAGGGTTGAGGCAACCTTTCGCTTCAGTGGGTCATTCCCGTGATAGTAACCGAGAACAATCTCTGCCTTCTTCTGCAGGTATGGGTTGTCCTCTGACCAGCGGAATGCTTCTTCAATGTCATTCGTCGAGCAGAGAGTCGAAAACACCGATGAATAGCTCTTGGCGTGGACAGACTCCATGAAGGCGATGTTGGTAATGACGGCCTCTTCGTGCTGAGTTCTAGCATCTGGCATCAGGCTCATCGCACCAACAGTTCCCTGAATGGTGTCGAGCATGGTGAGGCCAGTGAATACTCGCATAGTCAGTAGCTGCTCTTCTGGTCGAAGAGTGCTCCAAGACTGAATGTCATTAGACAACGCAATCTTCTCAGGCAGCCAAAAGTTCTGAGTGAGGCGATTCCAGACGTCTAGATCTACGGAATCCTCAATCTTGTTCCAGTTGATTGGTCTTGTAATCAATTTAGCTCCTATAGCATGCAACTTACGCAGTTCTCGACATCGGTTCCTTCGAGAGCTGTTTGACGAATACGAATGTAATAAATGGTCTTGATGCCCTTGCGCCATGCATAGATCTGCGAGCGGTTGACATCACGGGTGGTGGCAGTGTCCTTGAAGAACAGCGTCAGGGATAGACCCTGGTCGACGTGCTGGGTAGCGGCTGCGTAGACATCAATGATCTTCTCTGGACCGATCTCGTAGGCATCTTTGAAGTACTCAAGATTGTCATTGGTTAGACCAGGAGCTGGGTAATAAACGCGGCCAAGCTTTCCTTCCTTGCGAACCTCAATCGGTGCAGCAATTGGGTGAATAGAGCTGGTCGAGTTGTTTACGTAGCTGATAGAACCAGTTGGAGGAACAGCCTGTAGATTCTGGTTGTACAGACCATGCTCCATTACGAAGTCACGAAGCTCAACCCAGTCTTTTTTCTTCGGAAGCTTGATTTTTGCATCCTTGAATAGCTGAGCAACCTTCTCAGTTGCAGGCTCCCACTTTTCATCAATGTATTTGTTGAAGAACGAGCCGTCCGCATACTTAGATTTCTCGAAGCCGTCAAACTTGCTCTTACGTTCCCGAGCAAGCTCGGCAGAAGCTTTGAGTGCGTTGTAAAGAATAGTCATGAAGTAAATGTTCGTAAAGTCCAAAGACTCTTCATCTCCATAGTGCATACGCTCCTGACCAAAGTAACCGTGAAGGTTCATCTGGCCAAGTCCAATAGCACGAGACTTGCGGTTACCCTCGGCGATTGACATTACTGAGTCAATATAGCTAAGGTCAGCAACAGCAGTAAGGGCCTTAATCGCGGTCTTAACAGATTTAGCAAAGTCAGGAGACTGCATCATCTTTGCGATGTTTAGTGAACCAAGGTTGCAGGAGATGTCCTTACCAATTTCCTTATAGGAAAGATCGTTGTTATAAGTGGTTGGGGTATTCACCTGCAGAATCTCAGAGCAGAGGTTTGACATGTTGATGCGGCCCTGGATTGGGTTTTCGCGGTTGACGGTGTCCTCGTACATGATGTATGGGTACCCCGACTCAAACTGAAGCTCGGCAATGCGCTGGAGCAGCTCACGCGCCTTGGTCTTGGTCTTCTTAATCTCAGGGTTATCCACCATCTCGTGGTACTTCTCAGTTACCGAGATGTCGCTGAATGGAATGCCGTAGACGCGCTCAACATCGTATGGCGAGAACAAATACATGTCATCGCCATTCTTGGCTAGCTCCATCGTGACGTCTGGAATTACCACACCAATCGATAGCGTCTTGATACGAATCTTCTCGTCAGCATTTTCGCGCTTGGTGTCGAGGAATCTCATGATGTCTGGGTGGTGAGCGTTTAGGTAAACAGCACCTGCACCCTGACGTGCACCCAGCTGGTTGGCATAAGAAAATGCGTCTTCCAGAAGCTTCATTACTGGAATAACGCCAGAAGACTGATTCTCAATCTTCTTAATAGGTGCGCCCAATTCACGGAGGTTGCTGAGGTTTAGCGCAACACCGCCACCGCGCTTGGATAGCTGAAGAGCGGAGTTGATGCCTCTGGCAATGGACTCCATGTTGTCTTCGATGCGAAGTAAGAAGCAGGAGACAAACTCACCGCGCTGCTTCTTACCAGCGTTTAGGAAAGTCGGGGTTGCAGGCTGGAAGCGACCCGAGATGATTTCCTCAACCAGGTCCTTTGCGGTTTCTTCGTCACCCTGAGCAAGCATAAGGGCGTTCATTACAACGCGATCCTCGAAGCGTTCTAGGTAGCGAGAGCCATCAAAAGTCTTAAGTGCATATGACGTGTAAAACTTGTAAGCACCTACGAAAGTAGGAAAACGGAACTTGTGGGCGTATGCTTGCTTAAAAAGATCCTTCACAAACTCCGTCGAGTACTGATCTAAAACCTCTTTTTCGTAGTACTCGTTCTCAACCAAATAGTCTAGCTTTTCCTCAATGCTGTGGAAGAACACGGTGTTTTGGTTTACGTGATCCAAAAAATAACGTCGAGCGGCTTCTTTATCCTTATCAAATTGAATAGTGCGATTTTCCCCCCACAGGTTGAGCATCGCATTTAGTTCGTGGTAGCTGTAGTTGTCCACAGTAGATCTAGCCTCTCTTTTACTTGTTCTACGTCGTCTGGTGTTCCTGTAATTTCTACACGATACAGCAAAGGAACGCCAGTTTTTGCTGAAATCATCTCGGCGGCTTTACAGTAGTGCTCTCCAAAATTGGTGTTACCAGTTCCGACAACACCACGTAACAAATCCCTATTAGGTTTAAAGTTAAGAAACTTTCTAACCTGTTTAGGTACTGTGTGATTATCGTTCCCGCCGCCGTAGGTGGGAACAATTAGCACATATGGCTTGTAGGCCATAAATTGCCCTTCGCCCTCCCATCGAATTGGAATCCGACGAGCAGGCAATTCTAACTTCTCAACAAACCGATGGGTATTGTTTGAGACGTTGGAAAAATAAATAATTTCATACACTTTATGAAAGTGTAGCTAGTTTGTCTGGCCTAAAGCCACTCCAGTGATCATCTCCGGCCACAACTACGGGCGCAGCCGTGTATCCGAGCTCTCTAACCATAGCCAAAGCTTCTTGATCAGCACTTAAATCAATTTCTTGATATTGAATTTCATTTTTGGTCAACAACCTCTTAGTGCTATCGCATTGAACGCAGGCTGGAAGAGTGTATACAGTGACCATTTTTGAAATGCCTTTCAGTGGTAGAGACGGAAAATCCTGACGAAAACATTATCCGCCAGGACGATTGGATAACTAGTATAGAACAAAATCTAGTGATTGATTTTTATTCTGAATCTAATAGTAGTGCTTCCATAATATTTTTGCAAGTTGGACATACTGGAAATTTTTTAGGATCTCTGGAAGGAACAAAAAGTTTTCCGCAGATCGCTAAAACTGTTTTACCAGTTACATACCCCTCAGTGACAGACACAGCGTCAGCATAATGAGCGTATCTAGGCTCGCCGGAATCGGTCACTAAATCTTCGGTTTTTTCTTCGGTATGTACAGACATACTACAAGTATACCTTCCACATCACTAAAGCTTAGATACGGTAAAATAAGACTAATCTGACTCTCCCGCCGAAAGACTGTAAATGAGCGCCCCAGCCGGTTTATATAACATAGTGGCCGATCAAGGCTCAACGCTTTCGCGCATTATTTATTACAAAGATCCAGCTAAGAAGCCAATCAAATTTAATGGATATACAGCCCGTATGCAAGTCAGACCATCTGTAGATAGCTCTAACGTAATTTTGGAACTTACTACCGAAAACGGCGGTATCGAACTTGGCGCAACAGACGGAAGTATTTCTTTGTACGTAGAAGACACAACCATGATTACGATTCCCGAAGGAATCTATGTTTACGATTTAGAGCTCATTGCCCCGTCAGCCAATTTGTTTGTGTACAAAATTCTTCAAGGCAACTTTGCAGTTAGGTCGGAGGTAACCAGATAATGGCAGGATACACAGTTAGTTCGGTTACTTCAGGTAAGTACGCAAGACAAATTTCTGTTGCAGCCTCTGGTCCACAAGGAGCTCAGGGCCCAACAGGTCCGGCAGGCTCGGCTGGAGCAACAGGCCCCACAGGCCCCACGGGAGCTCAAGGATCCGCGGGGGCTGGCCTCAGTGCTACTTACAAATTTAATAATACTACTTCTGCTTCTAACCCAGGCGGCGGCTATTTAGCATTCAATGCTTCCGATCTTTCCTCTGCTACCAGGCTGTATATTTCAACTACCGACTCTTCGTTAGATGCGCAAACAGGACTGTTGTCTGCTATGACTCAGTCTACTAACACTTACAAATCAATTATTACAGTCCAGTCAACCACTAATCAAAGAAATTTTATTAGGTTTTACGTCAGATCTGTGACCGACGAGTCGGGCTGGAAAAACTTTTTGCTGGTTCACTTAGATGGAACGGTTACGTCTTTTACATACAACCAAGCCCTTTCTTTGTTGGTTGCACCCATTGGTGATGCTGGCACTATAGCCAATTTTGAGGACCTAAATGACGTAGACTTTAACACTCCGTTAGATGGAGATGTCGTAGTTTACGACCAAGCAAATTCTATGTGGACCAATGTCGCTTCTAGTCAGCTAAACATATCGGGTCAAAATATTTCAGGTACAATTGAGGGGGGAAACGCCAACACCTTTTAGTCGAGGATAGGGCAAAAATATGGCAGTACAAATACAACTCAGGAACGACACGGCCGCTAACTGGACGTCTGTAAATCCAACGCTCGCCCAAGGTGAGGTTGGCATCGAGCGCGACACCGGCCTCATGAAGATTGGCGACGGAGCTACCGACTGGGATAATCTTGTTTATTCATCTATAGACACCACACAAGTTTCTTACACGCATACTCAAAGCGCTGTAAGTAATAACTGGGTAATAGCTCATAACTTGGGATATTACCCAAATATTCAAATCTTCGACTCTGGAGACAACATGGTCGAGGGCAATGTAACACACTCAAACAATGTTTCCTTGACGGTCACCTTTTCGGCAGGCCTGACCGGAACAGCTTACCTCTCCTAGAAAGAAAAACCTAAATGGCAAAGCAATTCCTGACAGGTCTGAACCTCAATAAGAACGAGCTGCTCAATGCCAGGATTCAAAACCTGACAACTGCTCCAGCATCGCCCGTCTCCGGTCAGATCTACTACAACTCAACAGAGGGAACCCTCTATTACTACAACGGCACGAGCTGGCTAGCTCTTGCTCAGGGTGGTGACGTAAGCGGCGCAATTAACAACGCGATTGCTAACGCAACTACCGACGACATCGACGAAGGTGCTAATAATCTCTATTACACCACCTCTCGTGCCCAAGAAGATGCAGCTAGTCTTCTAACTGGTGCAACCCTATCTAACATCACAATTACAGGCAATGCTGTAACTGGACTAACCATCACCGCCGAAAACGGTGTAGATGATGCCACTACTGATGATCTAGACGAGGGCACAACCAACCTTTACTTCACTGACGCTCGTGCTCAGTCGGCTGCAGCTAACCTTCTAACCAGCGCTACTCAGACCAACATCAGCATTACTGGTAATGCTATTACTGGTCTTACAATCACTGCAGAAAATGGTGTAGCTGATTCAAACACTGACGATTTGGCAGAAGGTTCAAACAACCTTTACTACACCGATGCAAGAGCACGTGATGCTGTAAGCGCTGGAGATAACTCCCTTACTTACAACTCAGTGTCTGGTGCATTTACTGCTAACACTTCGACCCTTGCAACCGTTTCTTATGTAGACCAGGAAATCTCTGATGTAAACAACACCATTGATGCACTGACTACTTCTGACATCGCCGAGGGAACTAATGAGTATTTTACTCAAGACCGTGCTCGTCAGTCAATTAGCGCCGGAGACAACTCTCTTACTTACAACGCAGTATCTGGTGTTCTAACTGCCAACACTTCAACCCTTGCAACTGTAAGCTACGTTAACTCGGTTGTTGAAGGTCTTCACATTCACGCATCTGCTGTGGCTGCAACTACTGGAAACATTAGCATCTCTAATGACCTAGAAGTCGGAGATGTTATTGACGGCGTTACCCTTGCTGCCGGCGACCGCGTTCTTGTCAAGAACCAGAACACCGCGTCTGAAAACGGTATTTACGTAGTTCAGGCATCTGGTGCAGCTATTCGCGCAGCTGACTTTGACCAGCCAGCAGAGGTTGACGGTGGTGACTTTATCTTCGTAACCGGAGGTACCATCAACGACAACACCGGCTGGGTACAGACATCTACTGGTGTAGCAACAATTGGAACTGACCCAATTTACTTCACTCAGTTCTCTGGTTCAGGTACTTTCACCGCAGGTAATGGTCTAACTCTAGACGGAACCCAGTTCAACGTAGGTGGCACTGCAGATCGCATTACCGTAACTGCTGACGCTGTTGACATTTCTGCCAGCTACGTCGGTCAAAGCTCAATTACCACAGTTGGAACTATTAGTACTGGTACATGGCAAGGCAACACGGTTGCTATTGCTTATGGTGGTACTGGTGCAACCACCGCTGAAGGTGCTCGCTCAAACCTTGGTGCAACTACCAAATATGCAGCTAGCAACACCGAGCTAGCCCCAACCAGCAACGTAGTTACTTGGGCCATTACTCACAGCCTAAACACCTCAGACGTATCTGTTCAGGTTCGTGATCTAGGTACCAACGCCGAGGTATTTGTAGACGTGGCAATCACTAATGCAAATACAGTAACCCTATCGTGGAACGCTTCTGCTAACGTAGCCGCCAATAGCTACCGAGCAGTAGTGGTCGGATAATTACAGTAAAATAAAACGAAAGAAAGAGGTCACCGGTGTCTATTAAGTTTTTAGCGCCAATTAACGTAGTCCAAGGAACTTCATTCCCTGTGACGGCATACACCGGTGACCTTTTCTTTCGATCAGACTTAGGATCCATGTATACCTACGACGGGAACGCGTGGGTCTCAATGACAGCAGCAGACGTCACTAACGTGGATGGCGGAAACGCATCAAGCTCATACAACATTAATTACGACGGTGGCGGACCGTCTACTTTTTAGGATATAAGGAAATAAGACAATGGCAGTCAGAATTCAGTTTAGGCGCGGAACAGCCGCAGAGTGGGTAGCCGCCAATCCGACGCTGGCAGTAGGAGAGCTTGGTCACGAGACCGATACCGGCCAGTTTAAGATCGGTAACGGATCAGCCGACTGGGCAAACCTTGTCTACTCTTCTGTGAGTGAATCATATGTCGATAATGCTATTGCAAATATAATTGACCTTGCTCCAGCAACTCTTGACACTCTAAATGAGCTAGCAGCAGCACTCGGGGACGACCCAGACTTTTTTAATACCGTTGCCAACAATCTAACCGCCCACATCTCAGACACAAGCGTTCACGGGATAGAAAATACTTTAGAACTTGCAACTAGTACTGATGTAGCAAACATTTTGGGACAACACTCAGGATCAACAGTTAACGTTCATGGAATTGCAAATACTGCTGAACTAGTACTAAATTCACAACTAGCAGACTACACCACTACCGCCAATTTAGTCAATACTTATGCTACTATTGCATCTCTAGCAGACTATGCAACCACAGCAAACGCAGTTTTAACCACTCCAAGTATCAATGACGCTACTATCAATAATGTTTCTGTAGTTGGAACTGTTACTCTGCCAGATACCACTTCTATTGGAAATATTAGTGCTACTGAAATATCATATTTGAACAATGTAAGTTCTAGTATTCAAAATCAGCTAAACGATAAAGCACCAACTGACAATGCAATTTTCACTGGAAATATTTCTCTGCCAGCGACAACATCTATTGGAGATGTAAGCGCCACCGAAATTGGGTATCTAGACAACGTAAGTTCAAATATTCAGGTTCAGTTGGATGCTAAGGCCCCAACAGCTAATGCTAGCTTCACCGGATCTATTGCCTTGCCAGCTACTACATCTATTGGAGACATTAGCTCTGCTGAAATTGGATATCTAGATAACGTAAGTTCCAATATTCAAGCTCAGTTGGATGCCAAGCTTTCCACTTCTTCAGCTGCTAGCATTTACGCCCCACTATCTGACCCAACATTTATTAGCACTGTTACCCTGCCAGCTAATACTACGATTGGTTTAGTTACCGGTACAGAAATCGGATATTTAGATAACGTAACTTCTAATATTCAGACTCAGCTGGATGCAAAGGCCCCGACAGCCAACCCCACCTTTACAGGCACCGTTTCTGGTATTACAGCAACAATGGTTGGACTTGGAAGCGTTGACAATACCGCTGATTTAGACAAGCCAATTTCTAACGCAACTCAGAGTGCTCTTGATGCCAAGCTAAGCCTAAGCGGCGGAACAATGACTGGCAAGATTACTCTTGACGGAGATCCATCACAGGCACTGCACGCTGCTACTAAGCAGTATGTAGACAATCTTGCAGCCGGTCTCCACATCCACGAGGCCGCTCACGCAGCGACTACCGACACACTGGCAAACTTAATAGCTTCAACTGTTACATATGACAATGGAACTGATGGAGTTGGAGCTACCCTAAGCTTGGGAGCAAACCTAACTACACTTGATGGCCACACACTAAACAATGGTGACAGAATTTTGGTTAAGAACCAAGCAAACGCTGCTCACAACGGTATTTATGTTCGCACTTCGGCCACCCTACTAACCAGAGCTGATGACTTCAACAGCGCCGCCGAGATTGCTGGTGGAGACCTAGTATTCGTAGAAAACGGAACTCTCTACAACAGCACCGCCTGGGTAGTTGAGAATGAAGTAAATACCGTAGGAACCGACAACATTCTTTGGGCCCAGTTCGCGGGAGCTGGAACGGTCACCGCTGGAACTAACATTCAGGTTGATGGCCTTCAGGTTTCGGTGATATCTAACCCAACCTTTGCCAACGTTGTGACGGCAAGCAGTGGTGTTGCCTTCTCGGATGGAACTCAGACCAAACAGGGTGTCCCCTCAATAACGGTAATTAGCCCTAAGAGTGATTCTTACACCTTAGCAAGCTTAGACGAGCGCGACACAATCATTGAGATCAGCAATACAAGTGCTACCACACTCACTATTCCACTTGATTCGACCCTAAACTTCCCGGTTGGAACCACATTGGACATCATCCAAACCAACACCGGGCAAGTGACCATAGCTGGCGAGGGTGGAGTAACCGTAAATGCCACCCCAGGCCTAAAACTAAGGGCCCGCTGGTCATCTGCTACACTATTAAAGCGAGCAGCAAACACTTGGCTGGTATACGGCGACCTGAGCGCTTAATTAGGAGAGAATTAAATGAGCAAGAGAGCTGGAAGAAAGTCTCAGGCTTCTAATGACTTTTTAGAGCCAAAAGCCCCGATTAACGTATCTGCTACGGACGTTGGAACTGCCCGTGCCTACAATGATGGCGCTGCTAGCGTTTCTTTCGAGTTACCAGGAGATTCTCCAGCCGCTACTTCTTACGAAGTTAAAGCCTACAAAAACGGAACCACTCTTGACACCACCGCAACCGGAACAACTGGTTCAAGCTCTCCAATTACAGTTGGTGGCTTAGATTCTGCTACTGGGTATACTTTTACGGTATCTGCAACCAATGCCGCTGGCACATCAGCGGACTCAACCGCTTCTGCCTCTGTAACTATTACAACCGTCCCGCAGGCCCCACAAAATCCATCAGCAACATCTACAACGGCCAATGAAGACATTATTTCTTGGTCAAATGGTGCTAATGGTGGAAAAGCCATAACTAGCACATATTTTGTGTCAAGTGACCAGACCACAAACCCAGGCAACGTAACCATGACCACCAACCCATGGACTGAGCCAGAAAACGGTGGTTCAACGCAGAACTATACTCTGTATCACGTAAACGATAATGGAACCTCAGCAGGTGCCTCTACCGCTAACGTAACTACCATCGCACCATTCTTCCCACCGTTCTTCCCACCTTTCTTCCCGTTCTTCCCACCTTTCTTCCCGTTCTTCCCACCATTCTTCCCACCTTTCTTCCCGCCATTCTTCCCACCGTTCTTCCCGTTCTTCCCACCGTTCTTCCCACCGTTCTTCCCACCATTCTTCCCGCCATTCTTCCCACCGTTCTTCCCACCGATGTTCCCATTCTTCCCACCGTTCTTCCCACCGTTCTTCCCACCGATGTTCCCATTCTTCCCACCGTTCTTCCCACCTAGATTCCTATGTATTGAAGAAAACACAATGATCTTGACACCTAGAGGAGAGATCGCGGCTAAGGATCTTCGAGCAGGAGATACGGTATTGTCAATAGCAATTAATGAGATTGGCAATAACTCTGTTACCCCAATTGAATTCACTGTTGGTGCAACTTTGACGAGCACATCGCAGCTAGTCGAGACAAAGATTGTTGGAATTCTAGAGACCGTAAAGACCGGAATAACTTACTTCAACGGTAGGTCAGAGGCCAGATATTCTAGCCAGCAGCCACTGTTTGTTAAGTCTGATGGAGAATTCCAGGTAAAGATTGTTTCTAACATTAAGCTTGGAGATGCTCTCCTGCTGATTAATCCAGATGGAACATACACCGAAGAAGAGGTAACCGAAATTACTCTAGTTTCGGAGCCGGCCAATGTATTCCAATTCTCCTGCGAGCCATATCACTGGTTTATAGCTGGTGGCTACTTGGCCCACAATAAGTAAAATCAGTACTACTAAACTACCCCCCTTATGATTAGTAAGGGGGGTGTTTATTTTTTAATTTTAATCACTATAATTGAATAGAGTGGTTTAACAGAAAGAATTTATATGAATACTTGGTTCACAAAAGACAGATCAGAGACTGACTCTAATCGAATGCCCCCAAGACCACTGGGCCAAAAAATACAAGTATTAAACCCTGCCTTAGGGATAAATGTATATCGTGGCGCAATAACAAAAGAAGAGGGCAGGGCTTGCGTAGACATTTTAGAGTCAACCTTAAATGGCCAAACTCAATACAAATGGAGTGATGCTCAAGTTACAAATTCTTCAAAGGCTAACCTAGAAGCAAGAAATGCCAAAGATTTTAAATTTAATTCGACTGGCCTAGGGCCAAAAAATGAAGAAAATGAAAAATTATATGAAATGCACGAAAAAATTTTTAGGGCAGTAAAAGCATGTGTAGATGATTATGGTTATTACTGGGGCGTTGGGATAATGTCATATGAGGCTTTTAACTTTGTTAAGTATGAAGGAGCCGGGACCCACTTTAAAATTCACGCAGATCATGGCCCAACATATGTAACTACGGTGTCTATTGTCGTGTATCTCAACGATGATTATGAGGGGGGAGAACTTTGGTTTCCCCGATTTGATTTAACCCTAAAACCACAAGCTGGAGATATAGCAGTTTTTCCGTCAACATACATCTACGAACACGCTTCGCAGGACATGATTAGTGGGACTAAGTATTCTGTTGTCATTATGAGCGACTATAATGACAGAGATAATGTAAACCAAAGAGTGCCTCAAACCATTCAAAATTATCAACTTAAGTACTAGAAAGAGCCAAAGTGTCAGAACAGATCAACAAAACCGAAGAAGAAGTACGCCTAGAGGCAGAACAAAAAAGTAAAGAAGAGCAAAAAAATATACACGAGCGGCTAGTAAATTGGTACAAAATTGACGAGGTGACTTGGAGTTCAGCAGAAGAAATTGTTCCTGGCAGCGGCATTTGGGTATACCATGATGTTTTGCCCGCCGAGATGAATATAATTTCTCGGTTAGAAGAAGTTTTAGATAATCCAGAAAATAACTATCAGTACCAAGAAGCAATGGTCGGATATGCAATGAAAATCCCGGAGTACCGAGACTGCGTAGATTTTAAATACAAAGAGAATGACTTTGACAATGATCAGTCAGAGTGGGGTGACAAGCTTCGACAGTTGGCAAAAGATACAAAGTATAGACAGCTACAGGTAGTAAAAGATTACACAAGAAGATATAACATCGGCGAACTTCGTTACTGGGAAGCAACCAACTATGTTCGCTATGGAGTTGGCCAACACTTCCAGGAACATCACGATCACGGGTACTCCTACAACTGTGTAGTTTCTTTAGTTGCGTACCCAAATGACGACTACGAAGGCGGTGAGCTTTATTTCAGATTACAAAACATAACTGCTAAAGCCCGCGCTGGCGATGTTTTTATTTTTCCCTCTAATTTTATGTACCCACACAGGGCAATGCCAGTTAAGTCTGGAGTTAAATACTCTATGGTTACTATGCTTGATTACTCAGAAAAACTACACAATCCAGAATTTTTTAAGGAGCTAGAGAACTAGTGTCAATAGTTTCGATACAAAAGCTTTTTAAAGAGGGAGACGTTGCAAATATTGAGCAACTTCCAGCCCGTAGAGACTGGATGGATCAAACTCAGGACAAACATGCCTACATGTGTTTTCCCTTAAATCTAACAAACAGGCTTGGTTGGTCAATATCTTTTCCGGAGGATATTTCTTTTATTTGGGACGGAGTAACAGATACTTCTCCAGATCATGTAAAAATTTTAAAAGGAGAAAAATTTGTTCACCCAACTAGGGGAAATGCAACAATTAGTTTTTTAACTGGTTTAAAGTTCACAACAGACCAAAATACTTCTATATTGGCAATGCCAGTACCCAACTTGTTTATCAGGGGGGCGCAGTGCTACACAACTCTGATGAGCACCTCTTTTTATATACACATGCTTCCACTGGCCTGGAGAATTACTGAACCAAACATAGAAATAGAAATACCAGCCGGAACCCCCGTAGCTTCAATTTTGCCAATCTCTTTAACAAATCTAGAGAACGACTACGAACTTCAAATTACTGAGGACCTGCCAGACGGATCCTACTGGGAAGAAGTTAGAAAGTATGGCGATGCAACCATAATTAAAAATGGCGCGGGCGACTGGTCAAAAATGTATAGAGATGCCCTAGACTATAACGGAAATTCTGTTGGCTCTCATGAAACTAAATCAATAAAATTAAAAACTGTAGTATGCCCGGCTACAGGAAAAAACTATGAAATAGAGGAAACTATTTAATGGAAACTAAAAAAATTAAGTTTGTAGTAAATAGACCTTGGTTAAGTAAAGAAAGTAGTTCTCTGCCAAAACCAACAATAAAAACTATTCCAGATTGGTACAGAGAGGGGGATCGATATGCAAAACATCCAGTAACTGGAGAGTACTGGAAAGACCCGCAGAATGGCGGAAAAATTCCAACTTGGAAAGCTTGCCCATCGGTATATGACATCATGGGCTCTGGCTATGTTTACAGGACTCCCTGCGACATTGAATTTAAAGAAAATATTTACGGACAAATAGAAGCCAAAGTTTTAGACGAAAAAAATAAAGACTTTTTGCAACTTAGACCGCCCATGCCAGGATTTAAAGCTCCAATGGGATACCACGATGTTCATTTTGCGTGGTGGGCTGATTGGGCGGTCGAATTGCCCGAGGGGTATAGTGCACTTTACTCCCAGCCGTTTAATAGATTTGAACTGCCGTTTATTACAACTAGTGGAATTATTGATAACGACAAAGTCCATTTGCCGGGGACAATGCCATTTTTTGTTGTAAAAGGATTCCAAGGAGTTCTACCAGCAGGAACTCCGTATGCTCAGATCTTGCCATTTTTAAGAGAGCACTGGGAATCTGAAATTGTAGATTCCATGGGTTACGAAAAAATGGTACAAAAAAATATGGACAACAGCCAAAAATACAGGGTCCCAGACGGCGGGGTTTACCAAAAAGATGTCTGGGAACGAAGAAAATACGAATAAGATAAACTAGACCCATGAGAAACGACTACACAAATAACAACATTACTCCATATATGTCAATAACCCCTTCAGGATTTTTTGGCGATTCTGCAGAAAATATTGTTGCTATTGACGACTTTATGACCGAAGAAGAATTAACCTATCTAAACAATTTTGCTAGGAAAAATACCATGTGGGACGCAACCGAGACTCACTATAACGAAGATGGTACAGTGATTTATGACTCTTCTTACTGGGATCATCGAGTTGCAACGGCTCCCATATTAAAAGAAGCTGATATAAAAGTAGTTGAACTAATATCTGATATGCAAGATAGATTAAAGAAAAAAGTTGATACTTTTTTCGCAGTGGATGCTCATCCCACAAGCCCGGCGCTAGTTAGGTGGCTACCCGGACAAAGACAGCAACCGCACGCAGATAAAGAACTACATGAGGGCGAGGGCAGGGGGAAGCCAAATGACTTCCCATACTATGACATAGCTGGCCTTTTTTATATAAACGATGACTATGAGGGAGGAGAGCTATATTTCCCTAACCAAGGTATTCAATTTAAACCAAAAGCCGGATCAGCTTACTTTTTTCCAGGAGACATGAATTATATCCACGGAGTCACAGAAATCAAGTCTGGAATTAGATATGTTTGCCCATTTTTCTGGACAATAAAAGAGCACACTGGCAACCACAAACCAAATTTATAGTAGAATTATCATCAACAAGCAAGGATCTAAAATGCATTTAGCCCAGAAACTACACGAAGAAGTTTATCTATACGAGGATGTAATTAGTGATCCCAAAAAACTTATTGATTTAATTGAAGAATTAGATGAAGACGAAACTGTCCAAAGCGTAATTCCAGAATGGGGCTTTTGGTTTTCAAACAGCCGTGACGGTCACAGTTTCGGCAGTAAAAAAGATTTTAATCCAGAAGCCTTAGATCAACTAGACTCATCTAGAAAAGAAGATGTTGAGTTTATAGTAAAAGAAATTCAGAGTGGTGTAAAAAATGTTGCAGAATCCTACTACAAAGATAGAGGACTAGAGGGTCAACCACAAATATCTCCGTTTGTTGGAATTATGAAGTACCGCCCAGGCTGCGAAATGGGCGCACACTTTGACGCTCAGGCCGGAGATAGAAGTTTAAAGTATTCGATTGTGATGTATTTAAATGACGACTATGAGGGCGGAGAGATCTCCTTTATTATTAGACCATATGATTTAAGAAACCCAAAAAATTTCCACCTTCAACCATCAACCGATGCTGACGACCCCAAAAATAAAGATCTCACAGACTTTACGCTAAAACCAAAAGCTGGATCAGCATTAATTTTTCCCTCTACTCATCCGTATAAGCACCAAGTTCACATAATTAAGGGTGGAGATAAGTATATTTTCCCTGGTTTTGTTTTTCAAGATGATTTTGATCCAAATGATCCAGCTTCTAGAGAAAAATACAATGCCGGATCTCTATACGAAAAGCCAACCGAAGACGTTTATTTCGACGAAGACTAATAAAATGTATGAGGCCATTTCGCCAAAAGTTCTATACTTTAAAAATTTTTATAAAGACACAGAAAAGTTTTTAGAGGCTATAGAAAGCTCCCCACCCTGGGAACCATGGAATTCTCGGGGTGGCCAAAATATTTTTACTTACGGAGTATTAAAAACATTTCATACCCAAGAATACAAACAAATAGCAGATATTAATCAAAAAAATTCTAGTAAATTTATTATTAATGCCATGAAAAAAATAAATTTAGTCTGCGGATCAGAGTATTTAAAACATTTTCAATGCTCGGACAATGAATTAAGTAGATTAAAAAAGTCCATTTTAACGGATAAAATAATTATTGGCGTAAAAAAATATTTTGAGGGGGGGACCACCCTAGGCCCACACCCAGACGCGGACCTACAATCATCAAAAGATGAAATAAGCATAACTTTTTATCCAAACGATAATTATGAGGGCGGAGAATTAAATTTTCCCGATTTGGGGCTAACAATTAAACCAGAGGCCGGAAGTGTGGTCATATACCCATCAAAATATTTACATGAATCTTTCCCCGTTCCCACGGGAGAAAAGTTGGTGTCTAATCACGTATACATTGGACTGGAAAAAATATGGAAATAAAATATGAAATACCTTACGAGAATATTGTTTATTTTCCAGAAATTGTTCCGGACGTAGATAACATAATTTCTTCAATAGAGTCCACAAATAGTCTAGCTATAACTAAATGGGAAATTTGGAATGCTTATGGAGAATCAGACGGGGATCCATATGGCGAAGTAAAATACATGAGCAAACATCTTTTAGATGCAGAGACTAACCAAAAAACTGTAGAAACCTCAAAATATATAATTTCTACGCTAATAAGTTCAATGTCATTAGCAGCCGAAACTTACGCAAAAATATATAACATTGATTCTAACCTTTTGCAGTATGCAATTGATGCATTAAATATGCCTGGCACAAAATATGGAATAAACAAATATTTTGAGAATCAATACATGGGACCACACGTTGACTGGAATGAGTACAACTCCGACATTACTTATACCATTGTTGTTTACTTGAACGATGATTACGAAGGTGGGGAGCTATTTTTTGTGGATCCGGACATAAACATAAAAATAAAACCTAAAAAGGGAAGCATAGTAATGTTTCCATCTGTCCTGCCATATCTGCATCAATCCTGTGAGATTACTAAGGGAAGAAAAATGCTGATAACTCATCACTGGAAAAATGATTCACTATCGAGAAACAGGACTTACTAATGTCAATTAATGTAAATCTTATTGAAGTTTCTTCTAAAGAAGATCTCTATTCTAGACTAAACGAAATTTTAGATGTTCAAACTAAAAATTCCATTGTTGGGATTAGAGGAGTTAGGCTTACTGAAGAAGAGCAGCTACAGCTAGCCAGAGATCTCGGAGACATAGCTGGCTGGTTCCCAAACAACACCGACAAATTTAATCACAAATATATTGAAAATCACTCTGCCAACCCATCGGTGGGAGCCTCTTCAAATAACGAATTAATTTTAAGCTGGCACCTAGAGCGCGTCGATTATGACGAATATCTTTTGTTGGTGGCTGGCGTTTGGAACATGAGACTTTTTAATTGTGATCCAGAATCGGGTAAAACATATTTTATAGATTCCAGAAAAGTGTTCCAAAAAATTTACAATGAAGATGAAAAGAATTTTTTGCGAGGCTGCAAAGCCTACTGGACAGAACAAACGCCAAGCGGCAATACACGCACTAATTATGTAAAGATTGTTCAGCCCCATTGGAAGACCGAAGAAGAACAAATTAGAGTTGAGCTACACCATATGGCTGCAATTAAATTGTACAAAATAAACGATAATGACCCAACTTCAGAAGAAGCGGCCGCCTTTGAGTCATTAATGAAAAGATTTTCTCAAGAAATAGCAAACAACGAAGATTTAAGAATAATTCACAAATGGAAAGAGGGAGACATCCTCATTCCAGATCTTTTCTCTCTAGCGCACGCCGTCACGGGCGGATTTGACCCCAAAGACAGAGAGTTTACCGGATACTGGTGCTATACGGCGTCTCCCTCTAGTGTTGGAGAAGACAATGTCCCGCCATCTTGGAGGGGTGAATAAGCTTGAACGATTTAAATCCAACAAATGAAGTATATGTAAATCAATACAAAGAAGCTGTAAAACAAAATAAAGCAAATTCTTATATGCTCACTATTGCCAGAGACGGCGAATCACCAGTCAGGTCAATTTATTTTTATGATAATGCAGTAGACGCCACTATTGGATATGAAGCATACCAAGACTGGGGATTTGCTAAAGACTATCTAACGGTGGAGCTATATGAGCCAACTGGAAGGGTTCACAGCAAAGTTTTGCGCAGGCCTCGCGGTGGAGAGTGCACTTTTGAGCGGGCACAGTACTACCAAATTTCTGACATAATAAACGCCCTTAAGCCAAAAGTAGACGAGGAAGCATTCAACTACCTAGCCTACGAGTTTGCTAAGCTATTCTCGAAGGACAACCAGAGGTTTAATCCAGAGCGATTTTTAGAGACGCTGGGATATACAGGAGAAATAAATGACAGATCTGTCTAAGATCGAGACTACCCCGACAGAGTTTGGCGATAAGGGATTTATCAAAGAAGATATTGTTTTTTACAATAATTTTCTAACCCAAGAAGAGTGTGAGACCCTGGTTAGAGTATTCGAGGACGAAGAGCAACCCTGGAGCATGTCAGCTTTTTTTGAGTCGTACGGCATGAGTATTATGCCAGAAGACCCGATCTTAGAGCGATACGGGTTACCTAGAGATTATTTTGGGAAACTAGCAGATAGGCTACATAAGGTAGTAGAAGATGCCCACGAGCGTCCAGTAAAATCAGTTTCGTCTCATGCCCAGAAGTGGCAAATAGGGGCGTTTGCTCCATTTCATTCAGACAACACCGACATGGATGGAAACCCGTCTGCCTGGGAGAAAAGCAAACTTGTCTGCCTCTTGTACATAAATGACGACTATGAGGGCGGAGAGCTAGACTTTAGGGATCACGATATCTCGATCAAACCGGTGGCGGGCCAGTTAATTACTTTCCCCGGCGGATTTAATAACATCCACCAAGTGTTGCCAGTGAAGGGCTCTACGAGACATACCATTGGAGCTTTCTGGGATTATGCCGAATCGGTCTACTCCGAAGAGCGCATGAAGCAATGGGAAGATGAAATCCAAAAGGTCCGAGAAGAGCAAAAAGTCATGCAGGACGAGTGGAAAGAAATGGTTGCCAAGGGGGTCCACCCCACGGATCCGGGCGCTCAATAGTCAATTTAGCCAAACTGCGGTAAAATTGTAAGGACTAGTCTAATCCCCTGTTAGGACTTTCCGCATGAGTCATTTGCGTGGCAATATCCATGATCTAATCACAGATCAGGGATCTACTGTACACCAGGTATTTACTATCAAAAACTCGGCTCGTCGGATAATCCCCCTAACCGGGTATTCGGCTCGTATGCAAGTCAGACGTTGGGACGTGGAAACCAGGGATCCCGTCCTAACAACTATCGCTGAATATACAACTGCAAACGGATATCTAACCGTCAACGGTGCCGCGGGAACCGTGACTCTTCTTATTCCGCCCGCCGATATGGCAGCATACGAGCCAGGTTCTTATGTTTACGACATCGAGGTCGAGACAGCAAATGCTGGAGATACCACTCGGATCATCCAGGGAAAATTTATTGTGAGAGCTGAGGTAACCAAGTAGTGGTACTCTCTGACAATTTTGCATATGTAGACGTTAAAGGTCCTGGACCTCAAGGACCTGCAGGACCAACAGGACCTGCAGGACCAGCAGGTGGACCAACTGGACCCACAGGTGTTACGGGACCAACAGGTGCAACGGGACCATCTGTTACAGGTCCAACAGGTCCTACTGGACCTACTGGAAACTTAGGTCCTACGGGCCCAACAGGTCCTCAGGGTATTGCAGGTTTGTCAGTCACCGGTGCAACTGGTGCAACTGGAGCAACTGGTGCAGCCGGTGCTACAGGACCAACTGGAGCACAGGGTATTGCAGGTTTATCAATTACTGGACCAACTGGTGCTGCAGGCGTTGCAGGTCCAACAGGACCAACCGGTGCAACTGGTGCAGCAGGTTCTGATGGACTAAGCATTACTGGACCAACTGGACCAACTGGTGCTGCAGGCGTTGCAGGTCCAACAGGACCAACTGGATCGCAAGGTATTGCTGGTTTATCAATTACTGGACCTACCGGTGCGCAAGGAAACGTGGGCCCAACTGGTGCAACAGGACCTACTGGGTCGCAAGGTATTGCTGGTTTATCAATTACTGGACCTACCGGTGCTCTTGGTCCCACTGGTCCCACTGGCCCTACGGGCCCAACTGGTGCAGACAGCATGGTTACAGGTCCGACTGGTCCTACAGGACCCACAGGTCCTACCGGAGCAACTGGAGCAACTGGTGCAGACAGCATGGTTACAGGTCCGACTGGTCCTACAGGACCCACAGGTCCTACCGGAGCAACTGGAGCAACTGGTGCAGACAGCATGGTTACAGGTCCG
>JACCDW010518401.1_pt1 | contig 36587 bp, 54 predicted proteins | sample 7449781 | NCBI WGS metagenome assembly JACCDW01 (sample SAMN15323449, study PRJNA562643) | freshwater metagenome | isolation source: river surface water | place: USA:Blue River Watershed | collected 2017-08-18 | reverse complement strand
ATTCAATCTTACGAATCGAATCATAACGGAACGAACGCCATTCGTTCTTTTCCAGATCGACAACGGAAAGTGTTTCTTCGTTAGTCGCACGAACACGCTCAGTCTTTTTCTCATAAGACGGCATATGATCTTCACGCAAAGAACACTTCATAACACGCATTGTACCATCTTTCTTTTGAAAAGTCAATGTCGCAGTTTCGTTCTTTAGAATACCCTTCAGAAACTCTCGAAAACGTTTCTGTTCGGCAGGCTTCGCTTGGGCATAGTAACCGTCAATCATAGTATTCATCATTTTTTCATCCTCTTGTGTCATGTTAATTTTTCACCTTTACAAATTCTCCGGGATCATAATTCATGCTAGTAGTCACCAATTTACCTTTATATTCATAAGTCACTTGATAACCACGAACAACATTTAAAATTTCTTCATTATGCATAATTTTGCAACGCACCATATTGTTAGGCGTTACTCTAACAACATTCTCATACTTATCTATATGAACACGCTCTACAACTTTCTCGCAAACATTTCTGCTTACAAGTCTGGGCATATGGTCGATAATCATAGACTTCGACACAACCTTTGCCATGTATTCATTGCTTGATTCTTTTGTGGAATCTTGCACTATCACAACCTCTGCTTTTGCGGCAACTGCTACAAAAAGCAAAGCATAACATAATGTAGTTTTCATTCGATCACATATACACGCTTAACAACTTTTACAGGAACGCGATCAGCAGGAGGACGATTCATACGAACCGTTCTCAACTCACCTTCATATTCAATCGTTACGTTGAAACCATTCACACGATTAAAATATTCTCTATCGTGGTATGTGGTACAATGTTCGCGAGGTGAAGTTTGACCTTCTGTTACGTGGTCACCAATGACTGCACCAGCAATCGCACCAACAACGGTGCCTGCGGTTCTATCTTTCGCCATGCTATTACCAACAGCACCCCCTACAATTGCACCGACAACAGGACCAGAATTACTCTGACGTTCAATCATTGTGCATGTAGTTCTAGGCACGGTACGATAGCCAGGAGAGGAAATTTGCTCTACCGAAATAACTCTAGCGTAACCATGTTGAACAATTTCTTGCGCCGATGCACCCATTGCAAAACTTGCAACAACTGCACCAACAAGCATTTTCATTTTCATGATTCTTTTGCCTTACTCACCAAGTGACGAATTAAAAATATAAACCACGCAACCGCAAACATTTGCGGAAACTCAACTGCAACAACTTCACCAAACAATGCATTCACGGCATATAGAGTCAGCCAAGATGCGCCAAGATACCACAGGAGCATTCCTATAGTAATGAAAACAATGAACCATAGTGCCGCGGCTTTTGCGTCATCAGGATTCATGTTCTTTAGTGATTCTTTCAAAATTTTCTTTGCGTCAGCATCCATAACGTTCTCCATTCATACAATATAATAGTAACATATTTATGGAGCCATGTCAAGTCAAAACGTATTCAGGCTAGGTTCGTAAGCGGCAATCAATTCACGCTCACGCTGGTGTGCAGGCTTACGACCGCGAACAACTTCAACAACTTCATATTGCCATTCACAATCGGCAAGTTCGCGAATTGCGTGGCAGAATGCCCAATCTTTCGTTTCGCGCATTGCACGACTAACATGCTTTTGCCAACGAATCTTTACGGACTTGAGATACGCTTGACCGAGTGCAACAGTCAAGCCGATATAGGTATCGCCGGTGTCTACGCAAGTCACCTGATATATTACATGGTTTCTGTCTGAACGTTTTTTTCTCAACATGAATATATTATACCATAGTGGGAGGCTTTGTCAAGGGTTTTTTGTGTTTGTTGCATAAAAACAACACCCAAAACCCTTGTTTTTCGTGATGTGAGTGGTTACTTACCTGACAAAAATGGTAAACATACTAAATAAGTATGGTAAAAATTGTAATTTTGATTTAATTTTTACAATGAATATGAATAATAACTTATCGAAACACAATAAAAAAGAGAGGCAGATCAATGAAATTCGGCAGAAAGTTCGCATTGGCGACACTTTTTGTTATGATGTTTGGGTCGGGTGTAGCCCAAGAAACAACAACGGTGAACACAAACAACACCTCAACAAGCACTTCAACAGTAAATAGCAATAACACAAGCACTTCAACTAGCACAAATACTAGTGAATCAACTGTAAATAGTACCAGCACAAATACGAATAACAATAATAACGTTAGCACAAGCACTTCAACTAACGTCAATACAAATAACAACGTAAATAGCGGTACTCAAACGTTTAATAATAATAACGTAAACTCTGGAACAATGACATATAATAACAATAATGTCAATTCTGGAACGATGACTTACAACAATAACAACGTAAGCACATCAACTGCGACAAATACAAACAACAACACCAATATTAATCAGAATATTAATAGTGGCACTCAGACTTTTAATAATAATAACGTCAGCACAAGTTCGTCCACAAATGTTAACACCAATAACAATATCAATAGTGGTGACCAAACAGTTAGAAACGTAATGAGTGGTGGCACAAACAACACAAATGTGAATACTAACACAAATATCAATACGTCAACAAGCACAAATACAAATAACAATATTAATACTGGTGATATGACTAATCGTAATATCAATACGTCAACATCTACCAGCACAAATACGAATAATAATATTAACACTGGTGATATGACGAATCGTAATATTAACACATCTACATCCACAAGTAATAACACAAATACGAATAATAATATCAATACCGGCGACATGACGAATAGAAACATCAATACGTCAACAATGTCAAGTGATAATAAAAACACAAACGTTAATCAAAACATCAATAGCGGTGATATGACGAATCGTAATATTAACACGACAGATATTACTCAGAGAGTTATTCAGCCTCCACCAACAGCAATTGCACCAGCAATGATGAGTGGCGGTAACAATGACTTATGTACCACAGGAACATCAGGTTCAGTTCAAACACAAATCTTCGGTGTCTCTTCTGGTGGTACAGTTCGTGACATGAATTGCGAACGTTTGAAACTTTCTAAGACTTTATTTGATATGGGTATGAAGGTTGCGGCAGTTGCAACTATGTGCCAAGATAGAAGAGTGTTTGATTCTATGTTAGCCGCAGGTACACCATGTCCAGTAGAGGGAAAGATTGGTGAGCAGGCTAGAGCATATTGGGAAGCAAACCCAGATAAAATTCCTAAACTAGATGAGCCAAAATCAGATGACACATATAAGAAAGTTGGTATCGGCAGTTTGCTCGGTATTGCTGTGTTTAAGTTATTCGGTATGTAATGCACAAGTGACTGCGACAGGTCAACTAGACCCTACGCAAGTTTACACCACCGGCAACATCGTTCAGCAAACACCTCAAGGCGGTTCAACGCCTTGGGTGAATGGCGTCTATCAAGATAGTCTCACATGCTGGACATGGGGGAATCCTGGTTATTGCGGACCAAATGCAATTGTGCGTCCAGGAAATAATATCAATTTTTCATTTGGCGTGACTGATTTGTATCAGTCTCAAGCAATTGCAAGTATTCTTCCAAATACAGGAACCGGATTGCGTGTAAATGGCTATAATTTTGGTTTCACGGCTAAGAATGGAAATGGATGGGACAACGGTCAAACTGATTATCTAACCGCATATGTGCATTTCAAAGATACTAGCGGTAAGGTAGTAGAGTATGATTCATACAATCTTAACTATCAATTTAATTGGACAAACTTCAATTATTCAAAAACTTTTACGACACCATACTCCGCACCTACACTAAGCAATGTTACATACGGATTCGTAGGTCGTGATAGTAATGGATGGGCGGGTCCTTATGGTCCAGAAATCTATAACGTCAGTTTCAGTCTGAAGTATTCGGTAGACCCATGTAGCGTTGACGTATTGAGTTCTCCGTCATGTCCTGGTTATCTTGATGCATTGGCTAAGTTAGCACCACCAACACCAACAGCGAGTGTAACGTATGAATCACCAACAACAATCACCAGCGCACCAACCATCACAACAGCACCTAGCGTACCTGCAACAACAGCAGAAGTTGTATCACCAACACCAGTTGCGACCACAACAAGCACTAGTAGCGGTCCAACAACTGGAACAGGAACGCCTACATCCACAGTTGCATCAGTAAGTGCTACACCATCTGCTACAAATCCACAACCAAAAGTTGGTGAAATTCAAACAAGTTCAGCGCCAGCACCAACACAAAAATCTAGTGTATCAACATCACAGATTTTGAGTATTGTTGCAAATGAGCAAACTAGAATTGGAAATGTAGAAAAGACTGTAGTGCAAGAAGCCGTTCAGCAAGCACAAGCGGCAGGCGCATCTGCTACCGCACAGGCAGAATCTGTAGCGGCTCAAGCGCAAGCACAAAGCATTGCATCATCTGGTACGCAACAAGCAACAAGTTCTACAAGTCAAAGTGGTGGCGAACAAAGAATGCAGACACAATCGTTTGCAGTATCTCCACTTAGAGAAAACAATCCAACAAGTCTTGCATCTTTGAATGCATCTAGAGAGCAAAGTCTATCGGCATCTGGTTCAAGTCAAAGTTCAAGCGAAACAACAGGCAACGTTTCTGCTGGAATACAAGCAAGTGTTTCATCAAGTATTTTTCAGCAAAACTATAGTAAAACTCAAGATTCTGCACCCGCATCATCAATCGTATTTCAACAGTCTACCTATAGACAACAGGAAACTCCTTTAGCATCTTTTGTAATTCCACAATATAATTTTAAAATGCAAGAGAGTTCTGTGGTTGCAGTAGTTGCACCACCAGTCACATATTCATTAGTTCCACAGAGACAAACTCAAGTGGAAGAATTGAAGTCTGAAGGAATTAAGTTTGGTGAGAGAAACATCATTGATATGGCAACACAAAGACCGCAAATTGAAGATACAACAAGACAGACTATGGGTTCTACGGTCAATAAAAATACAAAAGATAATGATGCCGCCGGAAGTGTTACACTCGCATCTATTGCAAAACAACCTACAGGATTCGATTCATACATGGGTGCTTTAGCAGACGCACAATTTTATGCGCCAAAAGAAATTTATAGAAATCAGAAAGTGATTGACAATGCTAGAGTATTGAGAGGTTTGACCGGCGGTAGTGATAGATTACATCAACAGATGGTAGACCAACAATACAACTTAGGAAGGTAATATGTCAGAAGAAAAAGTAGACGTAAACAAAAAAATTGATGACGCCGAAGCGGCGATGAAGAAGTATGCAAGTAAAGATACAGTTATCAGCATCGGTGGATATGAATTCACACCAGCAAAACTTATGGTAGCATTCACACTAGTGTCATCTACGCTTGGTGGTCTATATGGTGCGTTTGAAGTTTACAAAGACTATCAAGGCATGAAGAAAAAAATTGCAGAATATGTTTCTCCAGACTTGACTGAAATCTATAAAAAGATGGAAGTGCTAGACGCAAATACAGAGAAGATGACTGAGTATACAAACAATATCAAGAATGACTTGAAGCAAGATGTTCGTAGACTTGAAGGTGTTGTTGAAAACGTAGAACGTTCAAGCAAGACTGACCAGCGTTTGACTGATGCTGGTATGAAAGAAATTAAACGTGACGTTGACTCAACATTAAAAGAAGTCAATAGAGAATTAGTTAAGAATCAAAAAGAAACACAAGCAGAGATTCGTGCATTGAGAGCAGAAGTTGATAACAAAATCAAAAAAGCACTTGATAATCCACTTGCTAATCAGTAATGTGTTGTGCTTACTTTTTTTATCGCAAGCATTTGCTAAACAAAAAGAACCTCCAACCTACGAATGCGTTAGGTGGAGGTTCGTGGATTTTATAAATTATAGAGTGGTATGTTTAGAATGGAAAGAAAAAGATTGTTCAAAAAGATTATATAAAGAAATATGTAAGGTATCAAGATGATTGACCCAATAACAGCACTTGCAGGCATACAGTCAGCAGTAGCATTAATCAAGAAAGTCTCAAAGACTGTAGATGACGTTTCATCGTTAGGTCCAGTGTTGGGCAAATACTTTGACGCTAAGAGTAATGCAACGAAGGCAGCCGTTCAGGCCAAAACATCAGGCAACAAGTCTAGCATGGCTGCCGCTATTGAAATTGAAATGGCACTTGACCAGACAGTTCAATTCGAAAAAGAGTTACAACTCCTATTCATGCAAGCAGGTAAGATTGATGTGTGGCAGAAGATTAAACAACGTTCTGCCGCTATGGACGTTGAAGCCGCACATGAAGCGAGAAGGGCTAAAGAGGCTGCCGCAAAACGAAAAAGACAAATACAAGAAACAATCGAAATTGGATTCGCAGTAATTGTATCAATCGTTATACTTGTCGGTGTTGGTTGGGGATTGATTGAATTTATAGACTACTGCAAAACTGTAGGATGCGGCAGATGAAGACTGACCGCAAATATGAAGTTTTTGATTACAAAGAAAACTTTGATAAACTATTCAAAGTAATTGTTTTCGTCATTGTCGCATCATGGCTTGTTGATGGACTTAAATTTTTATCATAAAAGTTGCCGTATAGCCTTTCGGATATACGGCAAACTCTTATAAACCTTAAGCCTTAGGTGCTCTTGGTTTTCTTGTAGTTTTTGCTTGAACTGCGGCTTTTGCTTTTGTGGCAGTCTTCTTAACTGATTCAACTGCAACTTTAGCGTCAGCAGAATCTACTTTGCCGTCTTTGTTTAGATCGGCTGCCTTTTCTGCTTCAGCAACAACCACTTTAGCAGTTTGTTCTAAGACAACGCCTGCGTCTTTAAGATCAACTTTGCCATCTTTATTCGCATCAAATCCAGTATCTTTATTTGCATACCAGATTGCGGCAAAAATTACAACAGCAATTAAAACAACGATGATTTCTACCATGTTTGACTCCTATAAGTTATTAACATCGGACTTGTATTTATATCAATCCCAAAGCCCACGATAGTATTTGCCGAAAAGACGCAATCCGTTATCGATTCTTTCAGAATGTTTTGTATAGCCTTCCGCATCAAATACTGCGGTATGTTTAGGACCTTCTTTGAGTTGATACAGTTTAGGCTTACCGTTTTCGTCCCAAGAACTTACTTCGCTATAGAAGTCATGTTCACCTTTGTGAAATTGTGATTCCCAGTCAGTAGCCAACTGTTCAAACGACCAAATCATTTCGTTTAGAACCCACTCCCAACGATCATGCACAAGATCATCTGCCGCTTGATCGGCGGCTTCTTTCTTTTCGGGAAAGAGTTCTTGTTGACCCCAATTATAGGGATCATACGATGTATGAAACTTTTCAGGAACGTCAGCATCATCTACAATTTGAGAACCATGCTTAGTGTCTTTCAATTGTTTCAGCATAGGTAGAATGATAGGATTCAAAGTAGAATCCATGTTCCAAGTATCGTATCGATCAATCTTCACATATACAATACGCTTTCGTTTAGATTCGATCCAAAGCAAAAACTTGTAGAGCCAAGTTTCTGGACGATCATCCATGAATTTTTTTGCAGGTTGTCCTGGTGTAGGATCAGGCTCTACACTACCATGAGCAAGCCACTCACCAAAGTTGTGAACCCAATCGGGGGTGCGTTCAAATCCATATTCGTCTTTTTCTTTCTTCGCCCAAAAGCAAAGAGTCTCAGCCAACTGATATGGACCAAACCAATTTTTATACGGACCTATGTAAACTTTCATGTTTTGTCTCTACTCTTTCTCTGCCAAGTAATTCTCTTGCTCTATCTCGAACCTCAGCAGTAACAGCCCACCCATACATTTCAGGATCAAGTAAATTTTTCAGAAAACGATAAACGTCTTCATCGTTGAATGTTCTCTTTTCTTCAGGCATTTTCTTTCTCCTGAATTCTAACCATGAATGGCTTTTTATCGAACCACTCAGGAATTTTTTCTGCAATCAAGTCCAAATGATGGTCATCTGGATAGTGTCTCAATACCCAATATGCTTGCCTACGAATGTCTTTAGGAACTCTAGGAGTTTTCTTAGGGTCGAGCAAATCATAGAGAAATTCTTTACCGCATTTCAATGCACGATAGCGTTCATCAGGTAGCGTCATCTTCCTGTTCCTTCCATGTAGTGAAGAATGCTTCTACTTTCTTTTCATCAGACCATGTATTGCAATAATCATTGTCTTCGTCACAAAGTTTCAATGCTTCTTCCATCGAAACAACTCGGCGCGAGACAATTGTTTCGCCTAAATATTTTTGCGAAAACTCTTTTGCTTGGGTCATGGTGACAGTATCAAGTGCCCACTCAGTTTTATCAGTACCGAACGAATCCACACCAACAGGCACTTCCACCATGTATCGTTCGCGAAACGTAGAAATTGCTTCGACAAGAACCCATTGTGTTTCTTCTTTCTTTCTCATAGTCCACGACCCATCCTTATTGTCAATCCATTCAATTGTGTCGCCTGTTTTCCAACCTGCGTCTTCTAATATATCATCGCTTAGAGGAAGAATTAACTCACCTGTTTCGGGGTCTTCTTCTAGCGTAACAATCCAAGATTTATTCATAATGCAACTCCATGAAGTTAGTTTCTTTCGGCATCATTTCCATACTTGCGCCTACACTCTCAGCAACTTGTTTTTCAAACTTGTTGTAAATTTGTGCTGTGTAGCCTGTAGTGCCATACGCACGTTTGTGACAGCGATATACGCTACCGCTGAATCCGTGAAATAGAAAATAGTCGCCATCTTCTTCAATCTTAGTGCAACCGCTATTCAGTTTCCAAGATTGTCCATGAAGATAACCACCACCCCAACCTGCCAAGATTTTGTAAGTCGTTTGACCTTCACTTACAAATTTCAGCATCACCCATTTGTCTGGATTGTATTCCATAGTATTTTACCAATTGTGTATGACATTCGCCATAATAAAAAAACATGTTATGATGTGTATTATAACCCAAAACGTCTTCAATGTCAATGCTACATGCGCTTCTCTAATGGTAAGAATGGGAACATCAGGTTTGTCTTCGTCAGTCTTACCCATCAAATGATTTGTTGCCCTTGCCCAAATTAACCAAAATCTCATAGTAAATGCTGTGCCAAAACCATACAAGAAATCCAAGCCCATAACGTATTAAAACCAACCAATGTTGGTAATAATTTTTTATTGCTTGCCCATATTAAAGTTAAACTGGTTGCTAATGTAAAAAAATACAGCCACCAAATGCTAATGCCAAATATTAAACCCGGAACTATAATTATTGCCTTGGCTGCCCAACTTGCAAATTCAACTTTATTATAGTCTGTCCAATATTCTTTTGTAAACCACATACCATAACACTCTTTAATCTTTATAAATCCTGAGTGTTTGTATGCAATACTAACTAAAAAAAATGCACCTAGTGTTGCGAATAAAATCTGATTTAGTTCCATAATTTACTCCATTCATTTTTTTATAAAATTACTCAGCAAAAACTAAATTGCCCGAAACAGAAATTCTGTAATCATCGCTAGTGTAAAATGGTGTGACTTCATGCATTAAATGTGCGGGAAATATTATCATTTTATTTTCATGTGTTTTATCAAGTTCAAGTGTATAAGAACCGATGCCGCCCCAATCGCTAGAAACTGGGTATCTAAACACAAGTGATGAGTGAATTCGTCCTTTACCTATAGAATTTTTAATATTAGGTAAATTAATTTCATCCTCTCTATTATATGGTATTTTAATCCATATAACAAAACTCAAAAATCCTGAATGATAGTGAAGAGGATTATATTCATTTTTTCTTTGAAAATTTACCCAAAAATCTTTTTTAGGAAAATCAAACTCATCATTTAATTTTACCTTTTTATTTCGAATGTGATCTGGAGCATTAGTCATTTCATAATATGACGGCATCATGTGATTAATGAACTTCTCAAACTCATCACACGAATCAACCAATCTGTATTCATGCTCTATTGCGCCAGCCAAAAAAATATTATATTTTTCTGTATTTTCAAATTTTTTATCGAGAATATCATCAATTTCTTTTTTAATCGGCTGAACTACAAAATTGGGCAAATCTAAAGATACAAATCCCAATTGATAAATGGTATTCATAGCCATGTTTATATTAATTGTCATATTATCATCCGTATCAAACCAACTGTATCAATAGTTGTCAGCAAGAGATAATTAGCCAACATACCAAAAGATTTGCGAGTAAAAGCAGCCCAAGCATAGAGACTACAACCGATAATCCATATAGGATACAAAGTAAGTAGGGGCGGGTTGGGGACTGTGACAGCCATGGTAATTGAACACCCAATAGAAATACACCAAGCAAGCAACTCAATGCAAAACCGAAAAGGATGAGAATTCCAGTCATCTTTTATCCATTCTATTGTAGGGCGAAATAAATCATGTAACATACTAATCCAAATTAAACAATTGAGGCTGTGTTTTTACAAAATGCATACGAATTGCATTCCATGCGTTAAATAAAATTTCAGATTCTTGTTCTATAACTTGATTTTTCAGGACATTGAGTGAATATAATGTGCTAGTAAAATCGCCAACTTGATTGTTGTATACAGAATAATCATAAGGTTTCGCATGTACCTTATACTTATCATGTTTTAATACCAAAAATGTTGAAAACAATCTTTCGATCAAAAACGGAAACATATTCAATGTGTTATCTCTTGCGTAATTTGCGCTACTATTATAGAGTTTTTTTACATCTTCAGGCAAGTTATCAATCGCATCAATAATACGAGAAAGAAAATTAATATAATCTTTCCAAAATTCTTTTCGTGCAACAAAGTAACTGCAATAACATGTATTGCGTTCAGTCATAAACGCATTAAGTGGACTACTATCAAATCCAGCAGTATTTAATATTTCTCCAGCAACTTCTCTAAGTCCTTTATGGTGATATTCGCCTTGTTCCCATACATTGTAGGTCAAAGCATTTATTGCTCTTGCGTGATTAAATATCCAAACATCATTATTTGGATTTTGATCAATTGTATATTTGATTTCGTCTGCTGAATATTTGAGTTTTGCTTCCCATCTAGGACCCAAAAATCCCCAAGCATCCAATCCATCTGTGCTACCATTTTCGATAGCCTTTACGAAAGAGTGATACTCCCTTAATTCAGGTTTTTCGTTTGCGGTATTGTCAAAAGGAGTGAGTGGAGACTGAATTAATTCAAGTTGTCTAGGCTCAAAATAAATCTGAAAAATTTTATAATTCATATCTACTCCTTTATTGGATGACCATTCGGTGCAATATTGCCTTGCACGCCAATTTTCTTTGGTGTTACAATTAATGTATGGTGCAAATGATCATATAGCAAATGTTCAATGTCAATATATCCACCATTGTTTAACCGATCATTCATATGATTAAACATATCAACGTAAGTGTCTCGAATATATTCTAAATGACGAGAATCAAAACTCCACAATCTACTCATATATTGAAGACTAACTCCACCTGTAATTGTAGAATTAAATTGTGAAGTAAAAGGACCGCGAATTACAATTTTATTCTCTTGCTGAAGATGAAAGTTATAATCAAAATCATCAGTCAAAGTATATCTACCACTCATTTTAAAAATTCTATCGTAGTGGGGTAGATTAATATTTGTAGTTGTCATCAGATCAAAGAATGAACCAAACATGACAATTTCAATCATGTTTTTTACAACATCCCAATTATCAACTTTCTGAATTTGTTTTACCGTATCTTCTTCGGTAAAATCGTAGAATCGATAGATGTATTTGTGTAAACAATCTTTTTCTTTTGATGAAAGAGACTTATTACCACCATCTAGTAAAATAATGTCCGCATTACACTTAGACTGAATTGACTTACATGTTTCAATCGTTTGATTAAGTCTAGTCTCTGCATCATACACGCCATGCTTAGTGTGTATTGCAGAAGACACTAAAAACAAACTTTTACTTTGTTGGTTGCTTTGATTTTGCAGACTTTGTTGCTGGTTTTCTTGCTCTTGGCTTTGGTTCATTTTGTTTTGTCACCTTTTTCAATATCTTATCACTCTTCAATTTGATTCGCTTGATAACTTCCTGTCCATCCATCCAGATATCTTTATTGTCTAGTATAGATTTAATTTCATCTTCAGTTAAGAAATCTTCGTATACACTACGTAGAATGTTTTCCGACCATTTGCGCTCATGCACAATGTTGTCATACATCTCTCCACCTTTACCTATTGCCATGCCGGAATAATTGTGGAACATGAACATAGAATGCTCAGATACTTCAAAATTTTCTCCTGCTAAGAAAATCATTGTAGCCGCAGACATACATGCACCTTCTACTGATACTACAATCGTTGCGCTAGATTCTGCTAGGACTCTCATAAACTGTATTGCGGTAAATAGATCACCGCCTGGAGAATTTATGTGAATTTTAACGATGTCATTTTCGCCGGCATTTCGTATGGTATCAAACCATTCGATGTATTCTTTCGAGTCTTCTATTGCACCACTCAAATAAAATGTGTGCAATAGACCGATGGGTTTGCTATCAACTCCTGCATCACCTGAAAGAAGATTAAGTAAACTGTTTTTCTTCATAATACTCCACTTTTGTTATTATAACATTTTTATATAGTGTTCGTCAAGTGATGAACTCCATACTTGCATATGTAATAAGAATCAATCAGATCGGAAGAAGGATTCCATTGTTTCTCTGTCATGTGTAAAACATCTTTGAGTCTAACGGAATTTTCTTCTTCAAATACCTCTTGCATTCTCTCTTTATTTGCATTACCTTTACCAGTTGCAAATTTCTTAATCACGGTAGGCGGTACCGCAACGACTGGTGTTTGAAGTAACCATAATCGGTACTTCAATACTCCCGTATTCTCTGCTATGTGAAAAACTTTGCCTTTTGAACCCATCGAATAATCTTCGATGAAAACGCTGACCACACCGCTGTCTAATATTTTATCAATAAAGTAACTAGAAATCAAGTCATATCTATGCATACTGTTATCATACTCAAAGTATTGTCCATGAACATTGTCTAATGGTGAATCATCATACTTTTTGAGTTGTGTCATAAAGAAAAAATCACAATTTTCAAATTTGAATTCTTTGTCTGTATCGTAAATACAGATTGCAGGTGAGGTCATTGAATAATCAATGCCTGCTATAATCATTAATCTTTACCTTCCCACTTCCATTCATCATCGTCTAAACCTTCATCAGTTAATTTATCCCAGTCTTCTTCAGACCACTCTCCTAAATCGTCCTGTTCGGTTACATTCGTTTCGTCTAATGTGCTTCCGCAAAAAGTGCAAGTTGAAGGAGGGTCTCTCAATTCCTCTCCTGAAACTGTATACTCGGAATCACAATCTTCGCAAAATACTGAGTAGTGTGACATATGTTTTATTTCCTCTTATTCATACATGACTGTTGTTGTATCTCCTAATGCCCATTTAGGTTCAGTCTCTACGGACCATCTTTTTGTTGCGACTTTAAAATCGGGCGTCTTTAATTCTTTTGGATTGCTACTTGGCTCAAGTATCAACATTCGATTGTTTGGCTGTGCGGCAAACTGTCCGTTGTCACACTTGATAAAGTTGTATGACTTATGGTCTTCTACGTCTTCGCTGAATCCTGTATCTAGTGTATTGAAATCTGGATGTGCAGAATCTACAGTAAACATGTATTCGCCATATCGCCAATCACCAGCCTTTGTTTTAAACTTACACTTCATAGATTGCAATTGTGCTTTCTTGATTACTGCAATGTCATACGACAAACAATCCCACAATTGCAATACGTCAAGCGGCATTTCATTTTCTATAGGTTTCCAGCAGAATGCGTGTAGAGGCAACTTATCATACAATGCGCCATACTCATTTAGATATGCTTCAATGCGAAACGCTTGTCCTCGCAAAGACTTAATTGAAACCCACCAACAAGGCACTAATTCTCCATGACCTTTTTCAAAGTCATAGAGAAATTCTTTTCTTACAAAACACTTTACGGGCGGTAGGTTTGCAACTATGTGCGCCATCAATTACACCAAGACTGTTTTGCTTCTCCGTAGTATTCACGTGCAAATCCATTGCGAATAAGTTCAGAACGAAGACTTGTTCCATTCAGAATGATATCACCCAAAACTCTACCACCAAACTTGTCCCATCCATATAGAGTGACTTGATGTTTTTGGGTTGTTGCAACTGCGTTTTTAGTAAATGCTGTTGCGGCTTGTCCTCGTTGATCTTCAGATGGACATTGTGCGCGAAATCCTTTTTCAGGAGTATCAACTCCGTAGATTCTAACCGCAAGTTCAGGCTTGAGCGGTGCTGGAAGAAATGGGGCTGCTATGACTACAGTATCGCCATCGTTTACACGAACGATTTTTGCGTCATAGGTTACTCCATTTGCAGGTTTTTGTGCAAATGATGTAATCGAAAAAAATGCAATGATTGTTGCTAGAATATATTTCATGTTTATTCCTTTATTAATATGATTATATCATCAGGCAGCCTTACCCCAAACTTCCTCCCATTTACCGGTCAAAGCGCCTTTTGCATAATCTGTTGCACGATTCTCAAAGAAGTTAGTGTGAGTTGGTGCATTGATCATTTCTTCTACCCAAGGTAGAGGATTCTTTTTAACTTTGAAGATACCTTTCATACCAAGAGAAATCAAGCGGCGATCTGCAATATATCGAATGTATTGTTTAACTTCTTCTTTAGTAAGACCTTCCATCTGTGTCTGTCCAAAAGATAAGTCAATAAATTTATCTTCAAGTTCTACCATGCGTTCTGCAATAGTATAAATTTTAGACTTCAATTCGTCAGTCCAGATTTCTCTATTCTCTTCTATGTATGTTCTAAACAATTTGATCATTGACTCTGCGTGTTGAGTTTCATCAACAATTGACCAAGTAACGATTTGACCCATGCCTTTCATTTTTCCTGTTCGAGGAAAGTTCAATAGCATAATAAAGGAAGAAAACAATTGCATACCTTCAGTAAATGCTGAGAATACTGCAATGTGTGTTGCAGTAGATTCTGGAGTTCCGTTTTTTGAAGAGATATTCAATACGTATTCATGTTTTTCTCTCATTTCAGAATACTCTAAGAATTCTGCGTATGTTGATTCTGGCATACCTAGTGTCTCGATCAAGTGAGAGTATGCGGCAATATGCAATGCTTCTCTGGCGGCAAAGCCCATCAACATCATACGAACTTCAGGCTGAGGAAAGTATGGAAGATAGTTTTTTACATAACCTCCAGCAACATCAATGTCGCCCTGTGTGAAAAAGCGGAAGATGTTTGTGAGAAAATGCTTTTCTTCTGCGCTAAGTTTTTTCTTCCAATCTTTTACGTCTTCAGCCATTGGCACTTCGGTGTGTAGCCAATGACTCTGTTCGTGCTTCAGCCACGAATCATATGCCCACGGATAATGAAATGGCTTAAACGAATCTCTGGTATCCGTTAATCTGGTTTCTGTTTTTTTAATCATTCTTCTCTCTTCTCCACTAATACGATTTTTCTGCCTGGAAAGTTTTGTGTAAAGTAACTAACAATATCTTCTATCGATTTACCTTGCGTAAGAAATTCGTGAGTTTCTTTATTCCAAACATAAATTTGATTGTTAATAAGTTCGGTAATACATATCACAGGCGGCTTCATTGAATTTAAATATTCAGTTTCAATCAGTTCACCACCCTTTTCTTTAGGCGCTTCTTCTTTTACAACTCGAATTTTTATTCGAGAAATAATAAAAATTGCACTAAAAAATATGAGCGTCCATTCTAATGGTGTCATAATTATCCTTCACACGCAAGGCACGTATCACCTTCAACAAGTGCTTTCATATCTAATTCTTTAATTGCTTCACGTTCAATTCTTTTTGCTACCTTATCTGCCTTACCAATTTTTTCTGAACGGCAATAGTAAAGTGTTTTAAGGCCTTGCTTCCATGCCATAAAATGAACTGCATGAAGATACTTCACATTAACATCAGGTCTAAAAAATAAATTGAGGGACTGCGCTTGGTCAATGTAACTTTGTCTGTGAGCCGCATGGTCCACAAGCCATCTTTGGTCAATTTCCATTGAAGTCTTGAATACATCTTTTGTCCATTGATCGAATAATTCCAAGTGCTGGATTGATCCATCGTTTGCGATGATTGAGGACCAAATCTCATTGTAGTCGAGTTTAGTGTCTGCATCACATTTCTCCTTAATTATTTTATCAAGGTATTTGTTTTTGTTTAATGAGGAACCGCTAAGTGTATCTTGTCTATATGCATTAGCGCGGAAGGGTTCAATACTTGGAGAGGTGTTACCCATAATAATTGAACTGCTTGCGTTAGGAGCAATAGCCATAACATGACTGAAACGCTTACCTGTTCCTTTTGCATCAGGCGCTTCTCCTCTATCTGCACCCAATTGAAGATTTGCTTCATCTAATCCATCACGAATGTGTTTGAAGATTTTAATATTTGTGCCTGTTGCTTGGGCAGACTCAAATGGCGTGTTTGTCTTCTGTAAATATGCGTGAAAGCCTAGGGCTCCAATACCAATAGAACGCTCAGACCTAGCAGAATGAATGGCTCTGGATACGGTAGGAGGCGCATTAACAATAAAATATTGTAAAACGTTATCGAGCATCTCAGCAACATCACGGAGGAACTGTTTATCATTTTTCCATTCATCGAAATACTCCAGATTTAATGATGATAGACAACATACTGCGGTACGTTCTTTATCTGTTGGTAGAATAATTTCAGAACACAAATTGCTCTGACGAATTGATAACCCGAGTTTCTTTTGAAACTCCGGCATTGCGCGATTACTAGTGTCAATAAAATGTATGTATGGCTCACCTGTCTGCATACGAATATCTAGAACACGTTGCCAAAGTTCTTTTGCGGATACAACTTCACGAACGCTACCGTCATGTGGGTCTTTGAGTTCCCACGAATCGTCAGCATCTTTATCAATCATACAACGTTCGATAATTTGCATGAATGAATCTGGAATGTTAATACCATGGTGAAGATTTAAAGTTCTTAGATTAGGATCACCAGTGGGCTTTCTCATTTCTAAGAAAAGAAGAATATCAGGATGGGAAATATCCAGATAAGTAGCATAACTGCCTCTGCGAGTCCTACCTTGTCTGTAAGCAAGAGAAGAAGCATCATAAGTGCGTAGGTGAGGCATAACGCCAACAGATTTATCGTCAGATGAACGAATTCCAATTCCAATTCCTACACCCCCTCCCAACATACTTAGCCAGTTAACTTCCGATAGAGTATCAACAAGCCCTTCAGCGGAATCGTCAAGATATGGTAGAAAACATGATATAGGCAGACCACGCTTGCTCCTACCAAAAGATAAAATGGGAGTAGAATAAGAAAGCCAATGTCTAGAAGAATACTCATAAAGCCTTTGCGAGTGTCCACTATCTGTCCCAAAAGCCTTAGAAACATATGCAAATCTCTCCTGTGGTGAAGTTTCATCTTCACGCATGTAACTTTCTTTTAATCTTTTAATTCCCAGTTCGTCAAATAGTTCATCTCTACTATAGTCTACGTTAATTCCGTGTATGGTACCAGTTGTCATTCTTGTTCTCTTATTGTTTTAATCATTGGAAAAATTTTACTAATCACTTCAGCACATGCTTTAGCGACCTCGATGTGTTCTAACTGTGTTCCGTTTTCAGAACGCAAGTCAATATAATGTACCCATGAACGAAGTGTTCCATTCACATACAATCTTGAGACTGTATTACCTTCAGGCAATACTGCTCTCGCTTGTTCTTTTGCAATACCATTCTGTATAGCCCATTCATACGCATGTTTAGCCGCACGAATTACATGCTCTTGTTTAACTTCCCACGCACGTTGAAACGTATCATCACTTATTGCGATGCTGTTTTGTCGATTCTTGGTGTCTTGTAACCTTGCTTCTCTAAGAACGAAAGAGAGTTCTTGAGTAGGGTCAGCATATCGCTGGGAAAACTCTTGGAAGGAGAATGATCGATGACGTAGCAACTGTCTTGCAATGTCTCTTGTGGTTTCAACTTCAAGACAGGCAGAGACCATTTCCAAAGGGGACCAGTGTTTGTGTTTGATGAGGTATTTGATAAGTCTTTCTGAAGACTCGGTATTGGATTGATTGCTTGGATTCGATACACGGGCGCAGTAGGCCACCAAGTCTTGTGCTGTTCGTAACTGCTCAATGTCATTATCGCTATCCTTATCGATTTGTGAATAACTTACTAATCTAACTTTCATAGGTCCAACCATTCATTTCTTTTCAAATACCAATCTACCACTTGATCAACTCTTTCGCTAAATGATCTTTGTGGTTCCCATCCCAACTGCTTCATCAAAGAGCCATCAAGTGCATAACGTAAATCATGACCCGGTCTAGATGAATGAAAATCAATTAATTCATAATTGAGTTCTTTATTCTGAGATTTAGCAATCATTTTTGCTAGTTGAAGATTATCGACTTCCTCTTTACCTACAATATTAAACTTCATCAATTTGGCACCAGTTGCATCTCTATCAAACTTTAAATTTAAACTAATTAAATGCAATAGTGCATCGGCAACATCTTTAGCATGAATATAGTGTCTACTTCCAGGAACAGTTCTACTTGAGTCTGAATGAATGTAGATTTTTTCATTGTCTCTAACTCTTCTAATACACATAGGAATATATTTTTCTGGATGTTGTCTTTCTCCAAATACATTCATTGTATGCGTAATCATCATAGGCATCTTATATGTATTTTCAAATGCTACTGCTAATTCTTCTCCACCTGCTTTACTTGCGCTATAAGGATTTGTAGAGTTGTATCTGTCCATTTCCTTATATTTAATTCCATCTGGTGCCGGTCCAAAAACTTCATCTGTGCTAAAATATACAAACTGTTCTAAATTGTCTTGTAGTCTTGCAAAATTTAAAATATTACAAGTACCAACAACGTTATCCATAACAAATTCCATCGGATAGTCAATTGATCTATCAACATGACTTCCTGCGGCTAAATGAAATATATAATCCACTTTACCTATTTTATTAGCAATCATAGGATTTATTTCTGCTTTCAGATCATGAAATACAAATCTAACTCTCTTTCTTTCTGAATTATCTTTAAGTATATCGTGCAGTCTATTGAGATTGCCTGAAAAATCTAGTCTATCTAAAGAAACTACATTCCAATCTGTTTTTTCTAATACGGTTTCAATAATATGGTGCGCTATGAATCCCGCACCTCCGGTAATCAATAATGTTTTCATGTCATTCTCCAATTATTAAATTCAAGTAGTGCTTGTGGACCAGAAAAAGTATTTTTATTTATTGTATGAACGATTTCATCCTGCGTTTTTCCTGCAAGTATCATATCATTAATATCTTTTTCTTTTACATCTTTAGGCCAGATGCAAATTGATGCGTTTGCCTCAATTGCAGTTTTCATTTCTCGAACAATCTCTTTGTTGCGAGGTTCATTATCATACACTAAAACCATGCTTCCGTCAATCTTATCCAATGCATATTTAAGATTGGAATTGCCAACCGCCATCGCATTAGGTAAGAATAGACTATCAATAGGACCTTCTGTAACAAAGATGGTATTCTTTTTATCTACACCATTCATGTTAAACAGAAAAGGTAAATCATCTTTAATTTTTACTACGACATATCTCTGCTTTTCATTTCGCATTGCGCGACACGATAAGCCAACTAGTTCATCTTCTGAATCATAAAACGGCATTACAATTCTCGGCTCATTCGTAACAAGTTTATCTTCATACGAAGGCGCAAGAATTTTCAACTTTGATACATCGTCTACATAGTATAGTGAATTATATTTGTTCTCAGGAATCTTTCTAGTTTTCACATAGCGAACTGCCTCATGAGTTTCAGGCAATGACGAAAGTGCAACTAGAACACCTTTGAAGGTTTCAGTTTTTCTACTACCGAACGTAACGGGCTTGAACACAAAGCCGTGATCTTTGTGTGCTTTACGACCTGTCTCGCCGGACTTATATCTATCCAAACTGTATTCTTTATAGAGTGCAGGATCAACTGCTTTGATAAGATTTCCAAGAGACATTGACGCGGCACAGTTGTGGCACTTAAAGTAAAGTCCACCCTTGCCTGCGAATACATATCCGCGAGCCTTGTTCTTGTTTGTTTGGGAGTCGCCACAGATAGGGCAACGGAAGTTGTATAGGTAATCGCCTTTACGTGCGAACTTGTCTAACTTTGGAGACAATGCACCTATAAATTTTTGATCGATCCACATGCTCATAGTTTAAATCCATTATCCTCATATCAACCTCAACACAGTTGATTATACACACTTATCAGCATAATGTCAAATTATGTTAGTTGAACAACTTAGATAGCATATCTAGATTAAGATGGGAGAATACCCATGCCAATACAACTATACCACCGGCAGCCATCCATTTCCACTCTAAGATTTTTTTCAGTTCTCTGTCTTCTACCTTGTTGTGTTCCGCTATATCTTCACGCAAAGATTTGATTTCATCCATAATTCTGCGCTCAGTCAACTCAATCTTATCGGATAGATTTCTGTCAACTGTGGTAATTCGCGAATGCAGTTCCTTTACGTCATTCACGGTGTCTTTTTTTCTTTCGTTCATATCATCGTAGATTTGGTTCACCATGCGGTCGTGGTTATCCACCAGTTTTTCAATAACTGAATCCATCTTTTTGCAAAGATCGGTAATGTTAGATACTTGAGTCTTCAAGACTTCTACATCGACCTTAAGATCGACCACATCGTTAGCCATTTTTTATTTCTTTTGCCCTGGAACTTCTGTGCCCTCAAGTTTCTTGTGGACCTTCATTTCCTTGCATTCTTGTTCAGGCTTGTTTGTTTTCTTGTCGATAACAACTTTGCCGTCTTTACCAATCTTATCGATACAAACTTTTTTTGTTTCGGCAGCCATTGCTACAGACGCAATGCACATCATAGCGATTGCAATTAATTTTTTCATCTTTCTATCTCCTCTGTTCTTGGTAACGGTGTTCCGCGAATAGGTCTATTTATTGGAACATATGTTGTTGGTGACTGTGTGAATTGAGGTTGCACTTGTTGTTGTGATGATCTATTTGCAAATTTTTCTGATGCAGTTACCCCTAGTCCCGCAATCGCAATGTAAATCATACCTTCAAATACATTAGCAGATACGCTATAATCCCAAAATAAATCTGCTACAAATGCAATGCTACAAAGAATGAATGCAAGAAAGGTAATTACACGCTTACTGCTAAGTGTGCCATCGTGTCCGTCAAGTAGCATTGTTCTCAAAAGCATTGATTAAATCTCAGGATGTGGAGGTTGAAAAGGTGCAGGTCTACCACCAAATCCAGTATTAACGCTAGGAGTAAATGCTGGCACTTCATCAATACTCATAGGGCGTCTTACGTTTGCATCAGCACCACCAAAACCTCCACCAAAACCTCCACCAAAGGAGCCATTTCCAAAGTTTTGTTCTTTAGGCTGCACCGGGGGTGTCGTCATCGCTTTTTTCGTGGCTTCAAAGTTTTCGTTTGCCAATTTTTGTGCGGCAAGCATTGCTTCTTGGTCTTCTTTCTTACCACCAGCAAGCATGATGCCTGATAGTGTACCAGTTAAGAATGTGGCAATAGGAACAATCAGTTCAAAAAACTTTTGATCGATTGGCGAAATAGCATTGAGTGGTTGTGTCACAAAAATCAAAGAATATAAAACAACGAATACAATGCCCGTGAGTGTGAGTGATAAGCAAACACCAATGAAAAATTTCAGGCGTGCCATCAATTGTTCTTCAGTATACACGAATGAATCGCCTTTCATGTTATTATCTTCCACAGTTTACTCCTTGTGCTGGTGTTAGTTGTTGTGCGCCTTGAGGTAATTGATCCGCAGGCACTCCTAGTCTAGGGTCACGTTGACCCTTGAATACATGTTCGGGACATGTTCTCGTCACATCGCACAAAGGCTTCTTACACATTTCCTTGTCCCAATTCTGTGGGTCTTGGCAAGGATATCTAAATCTATCTCCCCCGAATACTGCTATTACTAATGGTAATACGATTAGAATCGCTAACCACTTGAACATCTTTCTATCATTTGGCATTGACATTTAGTGCTCCAATACATGTAGAGCGTGTTCATAGTGTTTAATTCTGTCATCAAGTCCAATGGTCCCGCCATTGATACGCTTAGTTAAAGTTACAATGTCACCTTTATCAGCCCATTGATTTAATTTGTTTGTTTCCCAGAACCAACATGCAGACTGAGCCGCACCTTCAAATGTTCCAAGATACTCGGTTGCTTCTTCTGGAGTAATCTCCAACGATGCGGCGAACCAAGAATAATTTTGCTTACCTGTAAGTTGAATCAATCCGCGACCACGATATCTGAAGCCGTCACCTGACGCTTCATCTCCATTGCCCATACGATTTGCATAGACTTTGTTTGCAATTGCTTCTTGCTTATTAGGCATCGATGCATATCTTTGTGCAGTAGCATCGTCCGGAAAATACTTAGGAAAAATCTTTCTAAGTGTTGCCGCTTTGTAGTTTAGATTCTCTGTCAGAATCATGAAACCTGCGGATTCATGAGAGCATTGTGCGATGAATGCTGCCATACGTTTTGGCGTGTTGATTTCATAATCAGGAAATAGTTGCACCAATGCATTGTGCCAATTTTGAACGTAAGGATTTTTAGGCAATAATTGTTTTAATTGTTCTAGCGTCAAATCCATTATTTGTATCCCTTCTTAAAACCCTAATATATTTTTCTTAGGCGGTTCTATCGTTACCGTTTTTGCGCCTTGCTGTAGTTGTTGCAATAACATAATACCTGTTGCACGAACCGCTGGGTCTGCGCTCTTTGTCATTTCAATCAATGCATTTACTTTTGCAGTTTCATTGATTGTATTATCTTTACTAATTGATTTCTGTGCATCAACATAGACTGTATAATCTTTTGATGTTGCACAACCTGTTAAAATCATTAGAGATATGCTTAATAACATGATTTTTCTCATTTTACATCCTCGAATATTTTCTTTTGTTCTGTGTACCATTCGGTCCACCCCTCAACTTTATTTGAACACTCATAATGCAATCTATAATTTTCTACAACAACTTTCAACATGTCTGTAATAGAAACTTTATCTCCAGCAAGCAACTTGAGGTCATCGCATTGTTTCATTAGCGCCTCAGGTGCAGGAGGAAAATTACGTTTGACTGGTGTAGTAACTGAACATCCAGTTATGAATAACAATGAAATTGCTACAATAATTGTTTTCATTTCTTATTACTCTTCATCTTATTGATAGCGTCATTGTGAATGTTTACAATCTCATTTGGTATTGGGCAGTTTTCAATAAACTTAACTACTTCTTCCTTTTTCACAACTTCTCTATCAATATACTTTACAATCTCTTCGCCTTTTTCTCTCACAATCTTATCTTTGTAAACTATCTTTTCTACAATCTTTGTATTTTCTTGTGCCGCTTTTGCTTCTGATTCCGCGACCTTAACTTCTAATTCTTTTACTCTTGCTTGCCATGCTTCTTCGTTTGAAATAGCACCGGACATATATGTACCAATTGCAATCAAAATAATTGAAACAACTTGAATTGGAGTCTTATACATGTAAACTACAGGTATAAAACGCATGACTAGTGATGCTATGAAGCCTATAATACCTATAGCAAATATAGCATAAAATATCCAGTATGGCATCCAACTCAAAATCCACATAGTTAACCTCTTAGACTGTTAATTTCTGATTGCTTGTCATAAAGTTTTTCTTTCTCATGACTGTTTTAGCAACCAAATCTAATTCCTCTGAATCTCTATCCCATTTCAAAACGAACGGCATATTAATATCAGACTGCATATCATTAATAACTGCTTCAGCGTCAGGTCCTAGTTTAGGAATCTTTTTGCCGTGCTTTTCATATGTCTTTTTAAATAGTGCAGTCAATTCATCTGTAGTGATCTGCTTTCTATTTCTTTCGTCATTTACTCTATCTAAAAAGTGTCGAGTAAATCCTACATCAATACCTATTGCCTTGAACAACTTGTCTGCGTATTGTTCAATGCTTTTTAAATCTGATTGAGTTATCTCTTCGTTTAACTCTTCTGGTGCGAATGATTCAGTAAACATACCACTACGACCATAACGTAAAAATGTCATAGCGTTTGTTTGACTGTCTTGAATAATAATAGGACGCTTTGGATATTTGCGCCCATATTCGCGAATTGCATTTCCTACATCATCATTACCCACATACTTTTCGTATTTGAGATATTTCTTTTTACCAAGTCTTGCTTGGTTAAATCTTTGAGTGTCAACAACGAATACATCATTGTTTGCAAATCTGCGAATTAATACTGCTTGTGCTTTTTTACCAACTGGAGGATCGCCAGTAGTGCCGGCAACGTTAGCGCCAGTTACATTAGCAATCTCTTCATTAATCATTTCTTTGTTTTCAAAGTATCTCAGAAAATCTTCTTCGATAGTTTCTTCGTTAATATTCTTAACGTCTTCTTTTAACAAATACAAAGCGGCTGCATATGAAGCAAATCTTGTTTTGCCAAAAGGAAGTTTTTCTAAAACTCTTTTCAGTTTTAGAATGAGTAAATCAAATTTTGTAAATGATTCATCTTGTGCAGTAGAACGTTTTTCGGGAGGAACAATAATATTTCCTTCCGCATCAATGACGCCCGTGGCATATGCATTCCACTCATTAAATGGAGTGGTAAACAGTCTTAGTATTCTATACACTAAGTAAATGTTAATCAGGTTAGTCATTTATTGTTTTTTCCAACTTGTTATACAAATTCAAATCCAACACTTCTATGTCCTTTGTGTCAACATACTTCAAATAAACAAAAAACGCATTTAATACGTCATGGTCCTTTTTATCAATTTTGAACCATAACATATTAACAGTCGCTTCAACTCCAAAAACATTTGAAAGAGAGATGATGTGATTTAATATCAATCTCTCTTTCAATTCATCTTTATCAACATACTTATTAATCAGTCTTTTGATGTATTTGATAATTTTTAAATCATCAAGAAACTCAAGAACAGATATGCAATTAGGATTTTTGTAGTTGCTTACTGCGTATTCATCAAAATTATCATTATTCAATTCAATCATTTTAGAAGGTGCTCAAAGATGCCCTTTTAATATGCGTAGAGTTAACTGCAACATAGATGTAATCAGAATCCCATGTAATAGTTCCTACACCCCAACCAACTGCGGTATTATTAGATGACGCTGGTGTTTGTGCTGTGCGAACACGAATTGCATCTGCGTTTACGTCAAGTGCTTCGGTTGGAGCATTGGTACCAATACCAACTGCGTCTGCCGATGCGTCAACGAATATCATGTTAGCGTTATTGTCTGATTCAATTCTTGTATCGGAATCAGCACCATCTTCGTTGATTACTGTACCGCGAGTCAGAACAAGTCCAGTGGCTGCATCTAACGTTAGTGTATTTGCGAATACAGTAGCATCACCGGTTGAACCAAAGTTCATTGATGTGTGTGTTACTGCTGAAGTCTTACCGAATAAGTCTTCAAGTGCAATTTTCTTGCTTACTGGTGATCCTGATGGATCGTCAATGATCAAAAGCAAATCTGTGTTTGCTGGTGCAGTCAATGCCGTTAACTGCGTGACTTTTTTATCTGCCATTTATTTCTCCTAATTTTATAAACCCAATTGAATGGGAATGCTACTCCTGGGACTCAGGTCAAAAGGGGGCTTGCGCCCCCATAATTATGCGACTGTCAATGTAGCGTTTGCGGAAACTGTGTTTGCCGCAACGCCTGTTGCAGACAACTGAACGCGGTAAATAGAACCTGTTCCTGCAACTGTGTTGTTTGCAATACTCAGAGTTGCCGTTGAAGTGTTGCTGTATGTGCCACCGTTTGTCAAATCGCTGAATGCTACGTTAGCATTAGCGGCACGTTGCCAACGATAGTTAACTGTTGTTCCAACTGGTAGAGTTGATGCAACAACTGTGAATGTGACTGCGCTACCACCAGCCGCTGAATTGCTTGAAGGCTGTGTGTCGATAGTGATTACAGTATCTGGATAAACAGTATCCTCTGCGTCTGCTGTGTAAGAAGACGATGCGACTAGAACTTCGCGCTTTGTGCGAGTTACATTGTGCATATCAGTATATGTGTTTACATACACCCAACCAGGATCGGTTGTCTGTGCAACGGCTTCAGTAGAATCAACGCCGTAAACTTTGTCGATTGCTTGAATTGTTGCTCCGGATGAGGCTAAGAATTTTGGTGAATCTTGACCTGTGATTGTTTCGCCTGATGCGTTTGCAGTAGACCAGGCAGGATCAATAGTAATAGATGTGTTACTTGCAATGCCAGTAACCTTAAACTTTGAACCGCCTGATGTAATGATCGCATCACCGACTTCTAGTTCAGTATTAAGTGCTGTTCCTGAACCGGTAACAGTTGCAGACCCGTTAACAAACGAAACTGTTCCTGTGATTGAGAATGAATCTCTGCTTCCCCATAGTGCCATGGTTATCTCCTTTATTAGTATCCTAATTTTCTAAGTTGTGAAATGGTATTCATACTATTTATATGTCGAACGGCAATGCCTCCTGCTGATTCCCATTCTCTGCAATTTTTATCATAATCATCGATTAAAACATTCGATTTTCCCCCAATCATCGCAAATTTCTGCTTATCTTCTCTAGGCACTAGGTTGATTTGCTCAACGTTACCTAAGTGCTTTTTAACCCATTCAATTTTTTCGGGTCTGCATGTAGGCATATGCTTTGAGGGCGTAGACAGAATATAAGGTCCGTAGGGACGAATGAATCTCCATAATGTCATCGCATCAGGCATAGGTTCAAGATTTGCCCAAAATTTAGGCACTTTCTGAAGTGCTTCCCACTTCACATCTTTTTCCGTATGCTGAAATGGTTTGAGTCCTTGTGCGGCTAACGCTTTATTCGCGCCATCCATAAAATTCACAAGGACTTGGTCCATGTCGCAATAAATTTGAGGCAATTCGTTCATTTATTTTTCTTCTTTTAATTCTGGCTGAATCTCTACAGGTTCTTGTTTGCCAGAAAGTTTATCTCCAGATTTGACTGACTTGGTTTTATCTTTTGCAGTTGCTTCTTTTTCTTTCTTCATTGCTTCTGAAAAGATAGAGTTTACGTCAAAGTCTTCAATATACATGTTCAACTCATATGGATTTTGACCGCCTTTGTTATACACTTGCATTTGAAGTGCTTTCTTTACAGGCTTGCCGTTCTTGTCCATCAGAGTGATAGAATACGAATTTGTTTTACCCTCGCTTGGTTTGCGTGGACCTGTAGCAACTTTATTGTGCCAATCATCGTCATCTACTTTGTAGCCACGCTTCTCTGCTGTTTTGATTGCATGTTGAACCGCAGTAGAAAAGTCTTTGTGGTAGATTTCATAATCAGACTTTGCTTCTTCTAATTCAACTTCTTCTTTTTGAGATGCGCTTTGTGCTTTACCTTTTACAAGTCTGCCTTTTGCTTGTACCGCAGCCAAACGTGCCGCTTTGTCGCTATGACCAGGCAGTAGACTTGTCATTGGCACTTTGCCTTCAGGTCCTTTACGTTCGTTATCTGGATTGTCATATCCCTTACCTTTGACAACCGCTTCTTCTACATCTTCTTCGTTAACAGAAACATTGCCTACAGTTTTCATTTTGATGTTTGTCTTAACACCAAGTTTGGCAAATGCTTTCTCAAACTTTTTTGCGAGTGGCTCTCCACCTTGTTTGAATTCTGTTGCTTCTTTCTTCATGCTCATACGGCTGACACGATTCTTTGCAAGACCAGAAACAAACTTAATACCTGCGCCAGCAAGTTTATCAAGTGTTGGCTTGTCTAACTTATCAAGCATGGCAGTCAACTTCTTGTAACCATCACCAGATGGATCAATTGTATTGATCTTTGAATACTCTGCTTTCAGTTTAGCAATTTGTGCGTCTGAGAATGATTCTTCAAGTGGATCAAATTCGCTTTTGATTGATTGCTTTTTCTTAGAAAGTGCTTCACGTTCTTTTGCTTGTTTGATACGCAACTGAGCGGCTTGCATTGTAATCTTTGCTCTATCTGCTGTTGCTTTCGCTTTTTCTGCTTCAGAACTTTTGATTGAAGTGCCACCACCAACTGGTGCTTCTTGCATGTCTTTAGGCTTCTTGCCATCTTTCTTCATAGCAATAGCAATAGCCGCTTGCTGTGCGGGTGATGATGCTTCTTCAACATCATTTACTTCGTCTTCTTCATCATCTTTTTTCTTTTTCTTTTTCTTATCGTCTTCAAGTTCATCTTCTTCATCTTCAGACTCACTTACAGGCTTACCATCTTTGTAGTCTTTTGTCAGCCACTTCTTGGTGCCAGACTTTTGCAATTTGTTTGATGGGTCCTTTTCGTCTTCAGGATGAACTTGCTCATTCTTTCCTTGATGCATGGCGTCTAATTGACTGAAGAATGCTTTCTTTTCGTCAGGCGAAAGATCGCCCAAAGACTTGATGCCTTTCTTCGCCATAAGTGCCTTCACCTTAGCCTGATATTCTGTTTCTTCTTTCATAACACCCGTGATGTAATCCAGAAGAGTTTTTGGGATGTTAAATTTATCTGCTAGTGACATGTTATTCTTCCTCTCTGATTTCTAAAATCAAATTGCCTTTACCTTTTAAAATTCTATGATAAGTTTCTTTTGGAATCTTATACTGTTTATTCTTTTCGAGTGCGACTGGTAGTAAATCATCAAACTGTAACTTCCAATCTTCTCCACTCATAACTGTTATAACTCTTGATCGTTTATCTCTGTGCCATATAAGTTCGTTTTCATCAATATCTTTGTCAAACTTTCTAAGAAATCGACCGATATCAATTGGCTTATCGTTATATGGTTTACCAATAGAAGTTTCCGCCACCGCTGAGTCCCAATTGTTTAGCATAACGTGGTGTATTGCAAGCCCAATATGCTGCCGATGTTCTATCTTTTTGCATATCGCATTGGTGTCTTGCGGCGAATGACTTTCTTGCTTCAGGATCATTTAACTTAACAGAAAGACCTGTAGTGTCTCCCCATGTAACTTTCTTGATACCGCCATCTGGCTTACGCACATACACATAGAATTTCTTAGGACCACCACGCTTTGGTTGATTCAGAGGTGGGTCTTTTTCTTCCTCTTCTTCGAACATAGGACAGTCTAGAGGTACAGGCTTGTCTTCATAAATTCCAAACTTACCAATATCAGTTTCTTCTAAAAGATACTTGTCCCAACCTTCTAGTTGAATTGCACCTTCTTCGTAAAGTTTTCTTGCTTCACGATAGAGGTCAAAGTAACTTTTAGAACCAACTCTAAAAACATTTTCACTCAATGGCAATTGATTATCAAAGTGCCATTGAAGTGCTTCACTAATCTGATTGAATTTTTTAAATGGTATCATTTTTTTTATCTTCGCTATAGAGTTTAAAGAGTCTCTGACGATTTGCATCATTCATATATTCAAGTGCGCTATCAGCAGAATACTTTGCGTTAATAATGTCTTCGCTTTGACCTGGTGTAGTTCTTGCGTATGCCTTACGCATTTCATCTGTTCCCCACTCAAGTGCTTCTACGAATTTAGAAAACTCTTCGTTCTTCTTTACTTTAGCCGCTAAGTCACTATCTGCACCACCCCAAGTTCCTTTACCTTTTGTAATGAATGAGTTCACTCTAGCGAATGCCCATTGCTGTGGAGTTGTTCCTGGACGATGCCCGCCTTGCCATGCAGCCATACCACGATTGTAAACTTGTTTTAGAATACCGTATGGAATACCTGACTTCTCTGCTTTCTTTTGCAGTCCTTCGACTTCTTCGAATATCTGAGTCACTTCTTCATAAAGGTCACCAAGTTCTTCTTTGTCCATGGATAAGAACGCTTCTTCCATTTCCATGTCAAACTCGTCTTCTGAACCCGTGTATTCACCGTCATCATCTTCGCTATCATCTTCGTAATCAAAATCACCTTCGAATTCTAGATAATCAGTTACGCTTTCGATGTAGTCAACTGCTTTCGTAATCTTTGAGAGAACCCATGCTTCTGGCTCTTCATCCATATTGTTGAGAATACTTGCGAGGTGTTCTGTATCTTGTATCAGATTTGCAACTTCAATTTGTGCCATTTGAAGACCGTCAATTTCTTCCCAGTCTTCTTGTTCTAATAGATTGAAACTTTCTGTGTGTAATTTCTTACCAGTTACTTTTGCAAGCAACTGAAGTGCTTCTGCGTTTTTCTTTTCGCCGATGAGTTTCTTCATTTCAGCAATTTGCTGTGGTGTTGCTTTTTGGAAAAATTCAAACATTTCCATAACACCAATATTGCCTTTGTAGACAAGTTCATTCAACTGAACGTCTTCTCTCTGAAGACTTTGCTTTGTAATTCTGAATAGCGAATCTGTGGATAGAACCATATCAAGCAAAGTCTGTAGCAAATCTTGTGTTGCTTTACGCTCTGCTGGATTAAGTGCATCTCCGGAATTTAATTTGTCAACTGAACGTTTAATTGTTGTCAGTAGTTTTGCATCAGCAAGTCCCATACGGACCAACTGGTCTAGTCTTGATGCTGTTTTTTTGTCTGTCGCTTCACCAAACATCTGCTTGTATTTTTTAGTATGCTTTGATTGTGGCATACCTTTTTCTCTTGCCTCTTTATCACCAGGTGCGTCTGCGTATGCTGATGGATCGGAGTCAGACTTTGGACCTGTGCGTTCAAAATGGGCAGCCCTAGCCTGTTTTGTTGACTTGTCCATGCCTTTGTAATACTTGCTTGGCTGTGTGCCTTCTCTACCTTTTACATCTTTGTCTTGTGGTAGTTTTGCCCCTTCAGCAAACAATGAGAACATGTCGTTTACATCATATTCTTCTTTTTGATGAGCAATCATGCTCTGTCTGCGTTGAATCTCTGTTCTTCTTACTTGAGGAACTAAACGAACCGCAAACTTACGAATTGCAGGAAGTAACTTTTGCAGTTTGGTATCAATTGCAATTTTTTGACCTACGCCAAGTTGAGCATAGTCTTGTCCACCAGAAACGTTTCTGCGGAAAAATTTGTATGCGGCTCTGAGTGCGCGGCTCTTAAGTCTTGCTGGATCGGCTACTCTAGACATTTGACGCATTCTCGCTCTTTGAATGCGTGGTGCAAGTCTCTTAAAGATAGCCGCACGTTTACGTCTAGCCGCAATGTCTAATACCGCTTCGTCTTGTTGTTCTAGTTCTTCGTTCATAGTTCCAATATACTTATCTAATAGTTTTTTAACTTTTTCTGGATTCGTAGCGTGTGGATACAAATCTTTAACGATTTTAACTCTTTCTTCATCTTTTGCAGTAGAATACATCTTACGCACTTGACTGCCAGAATATACAACTTCACCAGCAACACTAAAATCCTTTTTCTTCGTCACAAAAATATAACCATGACCACTATCAGGATTAAAAGGTTTGCAGTCTTTTAAATTCTTGAATGGCTGATAGTATGCGGGTGACCCATCTTTCTTTGTGTATTTAACAGGGTCGCGTTCGCTTCTAACCAAAATCAAAATGTCTTGGTCAGGGTTATATTTTCGTAGAATTTCTTCTGGATTGACAGGTTGTTTTACCTGCACAAAATCATCCTTAACGCCTGCTTGTTGCGCTAGGAATTTTTTATCATTAAAGGGGATTGGTCTAACTTTGGTATCGTTGCTAGATGCAACGTAGAAGTCAGCATTAGGAAACGCACGTTTGGCTTCCTCATAACTGCTCATATGACCTTGATGAAACGGCTGAAATCCACCACCGTAAACTACAATAACTTTTTTCATGGAGTTTTCCTTAGACTGATCCAAAAGGCAGGTTTGCCGTAACCTAACTGCCGACTACGATTATTTATATAAAATACAATTTAGGGTCTTAAATCTATACGAAATGCAAGCCCCGTAATACCGCTTCTAGATTTACCACGAACGTCAAATTTTACTTTATTTTTCACACTCTCTACGTATTTCATGTCAATAATGTGAAATCCTTTAGGACTTATGATGCTGTCTGCTACTGCACCTTTGTATTGTGCTAAAGATATCTCACCTGTCATTGCTTCATACAATAGTGCGTTTGCATAGTCTTTATCTGAGTTGATATACTTCAAAAGAGATTCCATCAAAAGTTCTTTGTTCTCTTTCATCCAGTATTCATAACTCTTGTCTTTGATAATCTTGCCACCTTTGATAAATTCTTTGATGACTTTATCTGACGCTTCTTCCATGATACGCTTTTTGTTTGATTCTGAAAGAAGTCTTGTGGGCATTGTCTTGAGTTCTTGAATGATTGACGCTAAGACTTTACTTTTTTGTGCGCCAGGAACTTTTTTTGCAGCCGCGGCAAATAACTCTGCGGTTGACGATCCTTGTCCTGATGCAAGTTGAACACCGCCAGCCATTTTAACTGATACTGAATAAACTTTCGTACCTATCTTTAATACAACATCTGTCTTTGGTTCTGGTTTTGCTGAGATTGCAACCCCAAACGGGTTTGATGCATCATCAGAATGCCATGCTTCTACTTTTTTATTGCCGGCAAATTTATAAATGTGTTCAACACAATCTTCTGCTTGCGATAAAATAGTTGCTGAATATGGGCGAGTATATTTCTTAATCTTATTGTTTTTGATCTGAATCTTTTCAACAATCGCCCATTCTAAATCTACACCTTCTGAAGCCGCCATTTACGTAATCCTTTATCTAGAAACTTCTTCCCAATCCATAGAAGCCAAGCAAGTCACACTATTAACTGACGCCGACATTGCAATTGTTATTGGTTCTGGAGTTGAAGTTAATCCATTTCTCATCAACTGAAATTTAAACAATGCTTCTTTGAGAATATCAATTGTTTGTGATGATTGGTTTGTGATGCCGATATATCCACTTCCAAGAACAGTACCACCGGACATTCCAGTTGCGCTTAAATCATATTGAACGGATGAGTCTGTTACATCAGTCCATGATGGAGATGTTAGTGTTGCACCTCTAACAATTCGCCAAGCGACACTACATGGATTTGAGTTAATACCCAACAATGATATTGCAGTCAGAATGGCAATTGCATCCAAATTAGTAGACTTCAATTGTAGAGAAACTACCGGATAATATGTTCCGGCAGTAGTGAGTGTTTTAGGTGTATTGACTGGTATACCAACAGACTTTTGGTCGCCACGTAATTCATAACCACCTTCAGAGATTACGCTTGAGCAAATTTGCTTGAGTGTGCTTCCACCAGAAACTGCGCCTGTATTTTTAATTTCATATCGCACCGGTAAAGATGCAGTTGTGATATAAGTTGAACTTAAAAGATTTGCATGATGGAATGAATGACAATGAATCAACTGTCCATTGATAACAAACCCACATCTAACCGAACCAACGCCAAGCCATTCAATGTCTGTCCAGAAGATTTGCGCTTGAGTTAAATCTAGTGTAATTCCTGATGGTCCCGTTCCATCAAGTTTATCATACAACCATGTTGACTGTGGTGCTGGTGTATCAACTACTGCACCGGTAACCATCGAACGTTCAACGAAACTAATTGTGTTTCCTGATTGTTCTAAAAAGATTCCATTGTTTGCACCAAAGTAACCAACACGTTGTCTTAGATTTGTTTTTGGTGCATTCATTACAAACGTGTTCATAATCAGCAATGACTTGCCTGGCTGATATGACATAACTTTTGTTGTCTCACGAATAATCTCTGCGTTTGCGGTTCCGTTTGTCAAATTGAGATTGATTAAACCTTCATTTGAAGAAAATGCATACGTTGTATTCGCAGTATTCGCAGTAGACCAAAGTCCGTTGTCTTTGTATCGATGTGACGAATCGAAAAGAGTTAGTGCTGTAGAAACTCTTCCTCTACCAAACGCATCAACTGCCACACCAGTTGGGTTTGCAGGACCAACACGATTACCGTATTGGTCGGCAAGCATGACAACCTCAAAGAGTGTCTTTGCTTGGTCTAAGTATTGGTGCGTGTTTTTATTAAATTGTGCCATTTATCGTTGCCATCCTTTGATTACGTCTGGTGAAAAGTTCGCATAACTGAATTGTAATCTATCAACCAGTTTAACTGCGTTTCCTTTTAGTTTGTCGATTGCGACATAACCTTCAACGCCAGTTACTTCGTAACCGTTTTTCGTCAGCAGGAATGTATGCAAATTCTTCACTTCATCCATTTTCTTAATTAGAATCAGTTTTGCTTCAGCAAGCAAGTTCATCATTGTAAAAATGTTTTCAAGTGCTGTTTTGTTTTTCGCAGAGAAAAATCTCAGAATGCGATTTCTTTTTAGGGTGACGGACAACTTACCCTTTTCGCTTTTCTTACTCTCTTCTTCTTTATTGTAAATATCTTGTATATAATCGATCAACTCTTGCACATGCTTCTTTACGTCTGTAATTTGTAGTCTTGCTCGTATCTTAGTATTGTTAAATGTTTTAATTCTCTGCAAGAGTTCTTCATCGTCTTTAATTGCGTTCAATATAGTAGCATCTAACTTTTGAAATATCTTACCTGCTTCGGATAAGATTGCCGTCACTTTCTGAGTTTCTTCTTGTGTCATTGTTGCTTTGCCAGATACGTCTTTATAGTCCACATCTGACATCCACACATTTTTATCTTTCTTGAGTGTGGACAAAATATCTTTACCGAACGATGCACTCATTGTTTCGAATGAATCGCCTTCATACATTGTATGCCATACGATGCCAATTTTAGCCGCTTTGATACTTTTAGCAAGTTCACTATTTGCAGGCACCGCATAAACTAACGTGTTTGGATGAAAAGTAATATACTCTTCACCATCAATTGTTGCAGTCTTCAAGTCTGATTGTGTGAATAATAAGTCACCTTGAATAACACCTTTGATACCAATCTTTGGCAACCACATCAAACATGCTTTGAGTTTGTCTGCTAAATCGCCAGAAGTATCCGCATCAATGTCTGCGTATGTCTTATACACTTTAGGATTCTTGTTGAATACGCCTTTCTTTGCAACGAAAAACTTTCCGTCACTTGGGTCTTGTCCAGCAAAAATTGCTGGCGCGCCATCCCATTTGACTGTCACATCAACTTTCTTTTCAGCATGACCCGCAAGCATATCGCGCACCGCTCTGAGTGCGTTAATGCTATCGCGAGTTCCTTCAACACCACCATTTAGAACATCGTCTTCTGCGTGTTCCATATGAGTGTTTTTTTGCTCTAAAATGTATTCTTTAAATTTCATGTCTTCCAAACAAAAAAGCCTGTATTTTATTACAGGCTTATTTATAATAACTGGTTACCGATTACCTTCGCATATTTGCTTGATCTATTGCATCTTCTTCAGCGAAAATAGGTACCGCGTTTGATTTGTGTAGCGTTCCGATGCCGATCATCTTATCGCCAGTATACACTTTGCCGTGAATTGGCTTTGTGCAAGACCCCTCAAAACTCTTTAGACTAGGATATTTGACAGTTTCACGCACGTAAGGTTTCGGTGGAGAATATGCTTGAACGCTTTTGGGCAATGCTTTCTTCGGTTCGTATTTCTTTAGCAATGCTTCCCATTCTGCTTTGAGTTCACGCTGTTTAGCATTGGGCTTTTTTTGCTTAGGTTTTTTGAAATGTGTGTGAATAATCATGCCAATTTGTCAATTTTAGGTGATGAATTGTGTTCCGTCAAATTACCGTTCTTATTGTATAATTGTATCACATATGTCTCTATCGTGACAACATCATTTCCCACCTTATATTCAAAGTGTTTACGTATAGTGTGAATGACTTTGCTGAGTCCAGGAATGTAATCATAACTGGACTTAGTGGAAACAATTGGGTCTGTCATTTAAAAATGAGTAATGCAAGCACTATGCTTTGCAAGAAGAATCCAACACCATTGCTAACCATGTATAATCGATCATGCTGAATTGCAGAACGGATAAAGAAAAGAAATAAACCTGACCAGATTAACAATACCATACTGATAGGCGGCAGTAATACTGCATTACCTGCAAGTGCGGCGAGTGTAATCGGTACTGTTGATCCGTGAATTAATACAAGACCAATCCAACCACAAACTTCCCCAAAGGTGTTTATGGTTACAGCCTCAATTTGTTTATACCTTTCCTCGATTTTCTTCCAAAAGGAGTCGGTAGGTTGGTTTAAATTTTTGCCAGAGTCCAGGTTCTCGTCCATATGCTTCAATTTCCCAAGGAGATTCCCAATATTCATCATCTGTATATTGCTGTTTTTGAAAAGTAACAATGTTGCCTCTTTCATGAAATTTTAGTTCACATTTAGCATACTGCTTTACATGAACCATTTCGTGACCTAGCGAGATAAGCATACGCTTGAAACGCTTAGGCCAGTCTAGGTTAATTTCAAACTTCTTTGGTCGATCAGTAATTTTATCATCGACCGGCATAACATCACCCAAATACCCAGTTCTCTTATGATAAT
>JACCDW010423071.1_pt1 | contig 36628 bp, 19 predicted proteins | sample 7449781 | NCBI WGS metagenome assembly JACCDW01 (sample SAMN15323449, study PRJNA562643) | freshwater metagenome | isolation source: river surface water | place: USA:Blue River Watershed | collected 2017-08-18 | reverse complement strand
CATATGCCCCTGGATATACCCCGGGCACACAACCAGAACCACAAGCAATTGATTCTAATATACCTATGACTGAGTACCGTTCTGATAACAGTGAACAGGATCCTACATATATTGATAAAGACTATGTAATTAGCCCATTATCTGGTCAAAGGGTGCCATCAAATGAATTTAAACATAACAATATGCAGCCATTCTTCGGTGGACGCATTAAACAAAATATTGCACCTCAAGCTAACGCTCACGTTCTAGATGCATATAATGGCGGTGGTTCACTCCAAATGAAGAAAAAAGAAGTCGAAAATATGTTTGAAACATCTCGTGCGCCATATGGAAATCCATATGGAATGGAAGATAATACTGATTTCTTCCAAACTCGTATTAATGCACCAAATGCACGCAATGGTGAACGCCCGTTTGAACCTGTTAAAGTAGGTTCTGCTATTAATGAAAAATTTGGTCTAACTGGTAAGGGTGGATTTCAACAACTTGAAATCAATGAAATTATGCGCCCCAAAGATACTAATGAATTACGTGTAGCTTCCAATCCTAAAGAAACATATAATATGCCAGTAGTACCAGGTCAACATTTTATTGGTACAACTGCTACATCTGAAGATTTAGGTGAAGTTCGTAAATATCGCCCTGATAGATTTTATATTGATGAAACTGGTGAACGTTTCTTTACAACAACTGGTGATTTAATTAAAGAAACTGTTAGATCTGTTCAAGTATTACCTCATACTACTCGTCCTGAAACATCAGTTGAATATGGCGGTATTGCATCTTCTCAAGACTTTGGTGAATCATATGTTACTGGTTCATACCGCAATCCTATGACACAACAATATGGTGGCGCAGGATATCGTAATGCAGATATGACTGGATATTATACTAAAAATGTTGATGGAGATGAAGCAGATTATGGAAGATCATCTATTGAGATTCGCCCTAATGAACGTAATGAAACATCTGAACGTGTAATGGCATTAAATGCTGTTCCAGCAGATAATGGTCTTGTAACTAATCATTTTACAGATGATGCTCGTCCAACTCGTCGTGGTGAAACTATTGGTAATATTCGTATTACTGGAACTCCTGTAAATTATGCACAAAGTGCACCTGCAATTACAGTATGGGATCCTATGGATATTGCACGTACAACTGTAAAGGAATCAACTATTTATTTAGATCGCCCTGGTATTGCTGGATCAGCTTCTGCACCAAACCGTTTAAAGACTTATGATCCTGATGATATTGCTCGTCCAACTCAAAAGGCACAATTATCCGCTAGTCTGGGATGGTCAGGTCCTGGAAAGAGTGCTCATCAAGATAATATGGATCCTACTTTTGCATATAACATGCGAACAAATCCTAATAAGGAACAAATTGCACGTGGACGCAGACCTATTGCTGGATCTGGTAATGTAGCTACTTTTAATGGTAATCCTGGAAAACAATCAACACATAAATTGGATACAGACTTTATTAATGATCGTGCTCTAGCTGTCAACAGATCAATGGATTTAGCTCCTGGAGTTGGTGATTTAGGACGTGTTGAATACAGAGTTCCTCTAAAACTCGATGTAAGCCGTGAAAGAAATACTTATGATTCTGTTTCTGCTGTAGATAATAATCCTTTAATGCAATCTCTAAGCAAAAATGCAGCATTAGATGAACAAGCAATACGTGAATACCAATCCTTTTTGGCTGGACAGTAATCATAGGACAGTAAAAATAATCCTATATATTTATACAATATAATATAATACTATAATTAATATAATAATTGTTATTATTCCAATAATACCACTTATTATAAGTCTTTTCTTTTTTTCTTCAGGGGTTAACTCATTCCATAATCTTCTTTGTTGTATAACTATTTGAGGTTGTGATTGTTCTGGTATTGGATGATTTATTAGAGGTGTCGCATTATTAATTATTATATTTGTTTGATATGATTGTTGATATGTTGTATTTTGTGGTGGTTGAACTAGAGTTACAGTTCTTGGAGTAGATATAACTATTTCAGGTAATATAGTGTATTCAACAATACTGCTAGGTGAAACTGGTGGTGCAGATGGAGATGTTACTGGAGCAATTTGTATAGATGATGTAATAATTCTACGACAAGTTGGACATTTTAAAGGATTTGTAGTTTGTCTATATCTTTCCCAACATGATGCATGTGTTTTATATTTGCATTTACAAGATTTATTTTCTAAAAGTGTTTCTACCCCATCATCCATACAAATAATACAAGCATTTTCAGACATTTCATAAAGAATTGCGTAATAATATTTTACAACTTTACGGCTTCAAATTTATTTGTTAAGATACAATATAGAAATGCGTGGCGGAATTTTTGGTATGTTTAGAGATGATGAAGAAAATCCTACTGTTAAGCCAAATACTTCACCTGGTGCACCAAATATTACTGCTGGAGATCCTGAAGGATTAACAAAAACAAAAACACAAACAAAAACAAAAACACAAGGAGGTGGTCGCAGAAGACGTAGAACTCATCGTCGCAAACATTCAAAGAAGTCCAAGAAGTCTCATAGACGTAGAGGTGGCAAGCGCAGCACTAAGAAGCGCAGTACTAAAAGACGTCACTCTAAGAAGTCTCACAAACGCCGTGCAAGCCGTCGCAGAACTCACAGACGTAGATAAATACGATTTCTAAGAGTATAAAAGATCAATGATAATAAAAAATAAGTAAATGGATAAAACACCAATAATCCTAACAGGTCCTCCTGGATGCGGTAAAAGTTACTGGATTCAGAAGTATGCAGAGAAAGTCCGAAAGCAATTATTTGTGTGTCCGTGTCGAAAAGATAGAACTCTGAGAGATGGTCGTCAGAAACTCCATATTTGGGCCAGACGTACTGAGCCTGCAATTCTATGGCTTGAAGGTGCTGATGATCTAACTCCTGAAGCACAAGCATTTTTACGTCGAATTCTTGAAACACATGCTTCAGATGTTCTATTTATCCTAGAATGCCGTGATGCAGGGCGTCTACAAGAACCTATTCGCTCGCGATGTATCATCAAAAAAATGCAACAACCTACTTGGTTTGAATTAGATAAATTTCTTAAATCTACTTATCATAACATTAATATTGATGAAATCTATATGTATTTAAAGGAAAATGAGTATTCTTATAGACGTGCAAGGCAATGTGCATATATTCAACAGCATTATCCAGAAATATGGAAAAATACTTTTCAACATCGTCAAGAAGAAAACCAAATTATTAATAATTTAGATGAAAGTAAGATAATTAATTATATGAAGAATGCTTATAATCCAGATGTATTAATTACAACATTATTGAATGATATATCTATTTTAAAAGACTACGGTAAGTGTACAGAATTATCAGGATCATTATGGGCATTTTTAGGAAGTGCGTTGTATAAGCAAAGAACAACAACCAATAATCAAGAAGAATGAATCGTAGTTCTGATTCCATTTTATCAGTGTACTCAGATGCTAGAACTGAATATACTAAACAATTATCTATATACTTAGTCCCTGCATATTTTCAATTCTTTATAGAATTACTTGATAAAGCTAAACAAAATACAATTAATGAACCTAAAAAAATACTTTGGCAATTTCAGACATATTTAAATGAGATTCACGATTGGAATATGGAAAAAGTTAATAATGAAATTCAACGTATATTAACTAATTCTGGTTGCGACTATATGGATGATTTATTAACGGCTGTATTTATTGCACATACAAAAGTATTAACTGCTATTCGTCTTTCATCAAATAATAAAAAAATTCAGATTACAGTACCAAAAGTAGAACACTTTTTATTTAAAGTATTATGCGAATCTTCAAAACTATTATGGAGTAATACATTTTTATTCAGGGATGGTATTGGAAGTGTTGAAAAACAACAAAATTATAGAAATATTGAACAATTACTTAATGAGGGTATTGTTATGGCAATTAGAAGTCTTGTACCTGTAAAGTCTATTCTAAAAGATTTTGTTAATATGGATGTTTCTGATAATAATAATCATAGAGATAATGATAATGACAGTGATAGTGATAGCGATGATGATAATGATGAAAAAATAGGAAAAGGAGAATCTGAAGTGGAAACTCCTAAAATCGAGGAGTCTGTGGAAATTCCTAAAGTGGAGCAATCTGAAATGGAAACTCCTAAAATCGAGGAGTCTGTGGAAATTCCTAAAGTGGGGGAACAGTTAAATACTATTGTTGAACCAAGTACTAACAATGAACAACAGCCTCCAATGATATATGTTGATGAAAAACCAGAAGTACAATTTGGAGATTTTGATGCAGTATTTGATACTGAAAACCCAGATGGTTCAGAAATGATATCAGCAAAAGATGAAGATGATGATACTCCGGCCCTAGAAATACTTGATGATTCTGGTGTCCCATTATCTGAAGATGTTGAGTTTGATTCTTTAGATGAATCTGTACCACAAAGTATATCTCAAGATGAATACGATGTAATTGTATAAAATAAAAGTTGATAGTGTGGTTATAGAGGCTGTGTTTTTCTCGGAATAACTGAATAATATAATGCCAGCGTGGTTCCCTTGGATTTTTGTAGGAGGAATATTTTTTATCTGTCTTAGCTTTATTGGTGCTAAATATAAGGATAAACCCTATAAAAATATACAATTTATGCAAGATTTTATAAGTGGTGCAATCCTTGTAGGATTTGTAGGAGTATTAACTCCTGATGTTTTTCCTAAAATGGAATTACCATCTGAATTCCCTATATCTTTAGGAAATATTGTATCTGATGATGTTGATTTACAGGTAGGCCCGCCAAGATTAGCAGGGAGATAATATTAATTTACTAATTTTATTAAAACTATAAAATTAATATTCTTAAATTATTATAAATATAATGCCTACAACTATTTATGATAGTTCTCAAATCACAAAAAGACGAGCTCAAAAAACAATTGCTGAATCTTTTATTAATCGTATTCAAAATCCAATAAATCCCACTACTGGTTATGCACCACTATTAGGCATATATGATCAATCTATTATTAATAATGTTAAAATGGGTCAAATGACTGAATATAGAAAAAATGATGGAGGTTGTACAACTATAAGTTTAGGATGTCCTTGTCAAAATATAGATGAATCATTATTACCTGTACTTATTTTAGCATTTCAAGTCACATCAGGTAATAGTCAAACATACATAATTGGTACTACAAATAGTATTCAATTAGGCAAAGATGGGTCTCCTATTTTATACTATCAACTAACTATAATAGCTGGTAATCAATTACAAACAGTTAATACATTTTATCCACAAATGATTAACACAAATGGTGGAATAATAACATATTTCTCTGTTACTGCTTTTAATAAATATGGAGCTAGTAATACAATAGAATATACTAATAATATTGATATATCATTTACAGTAAGTCCTAAAGCACCAATAATATCAGTTACTAATATTACTAATAATAGTGTAACTATTAAAGTTATACCAGATATTAATACAGGTGCATCTCAATTAACTAATTTACGTTATATATTTTTTAATACCACTTTTGGATTAATTCAAGATACAGGTATTACAATTTCATATACAGGATCTCCTATACAATTTGTAACAATTTCTTCATTAACACCAAATACTAAATATGCAATTGGTTTTAGATCACAAAATAGCAGCCCTACAATATTAGGTCAAGGGATTAGCTCTTTATCAAATGTTGTAGAATTTACAACATTACCATAATTTTATTTATCATATTAATATTTAGAAAGATGCCAACTACTATTTATGATAGTTCATTATTAACTAAACGTCGTATGGAGAAAGCTCAATCCGGTAATTTTATAAGTCGTATTCAAAATGGCGCAAATTCTACTACAGGATATGCACCTGCGCTAGGAATTTACGATCAGTCCATCATCAATAATGTAAAATTAGGGCAAATGACTGATATTAAAAAATGTGGAGGATCATACATAAATGCAAATGGTCAATCAGTTGCAGCATATGTTGTTGATACAGGATGTCCTTGTAATCAATAGGGTATTTAAATATAATAAATAGTTTCATCTTTTGGAACTTTATTTTTCCACTTAAATCTTTCAAAAATAGCATTATTTAATTGTTCACGAGGTACTGCAGAATGTACGTTATGAGCAATAGCTACATATAAATCAAATCCTGGATATTTTTCTTCACCAGATGCATCCTGATATATAGTCTTCCCTTCATCATCCACTGTCCAAGACCATAATAAATTATATAAGGGAGAATTTGTTTCATAGACTACCCAATCATCTTCTTTAGATAAGATATTTACATTTTTGCCTTTTTTCTTTGGAGGTTCTTCATCATATAATCCATCAATTAAACTGACAGATAATCTACAGAGATCAAATGATTCGTTTGGTTTAACTTTAGGTTCATCTTTATTATAAAAAGGTCCAAAGTTATATTGATCACCTGCATCATTATTAGGCCAATGATCATCTGAAATCCATAGATTTTTACCAAGTCTGAAAATGGAACGACCAAAATCAATTATACTAAAAATTTTTCCATATGTTGGAACTCTAAAGACTTGTCCATTTGCAGATTTATAAAATAAGAATTTCTGTTCAGTTTCTCTCCAGACAATATTGTTTGTATGTAAATCATTGTGCGTAAAAGATATAGTTTTTTGAAGGAATGATAAAGTTGCAACCACTTGAAATATCCAAGCAATCCATCGTGCTTCCCATCCTTGTGTTCCACGGAGTTGATCATCAATTAATTCTTCATCGAGTAAATCATCCATAGTACCTTCTTGTGCTTCTTGGTGGATCATAATAACAGGCATATTAGGAATTTCCAGGAAAATATCTATTCCAAAATCATCGGATTCAGACTCCGTTTCAGATTCAGACTCCGTTTCAGGTTCAGACTCCGTTTTTTTAGGAGAATTCCGTTTGAGATTATAAACTCCTGATTGTGTTGACTTTTCCGTTTTAAACGAATGTATAGATTCTAAATCATCACACTCTACTAGAGTTTTATTTTCAGATAAATCATTAATTTCAGGATTATTAATTTCAATTACTGAGTCATCATCGTTATCATCTAAATTCTCAAAAGGACACTTTAAAACTTCATTCTTAAATTCATCAAAATCAAACTCTTCATCTGAAATTTCGGATAAATCATCTGGAGGAACAACTAATAAGTTTGCATTATGTAAATTCATACCCTTCCAAAACCATTTACATTGTCTATATGTATCATATTCTCCTGAAATATTATATTTATATTTTTGGCTAATTGCAGTAGTAGCTCCATAATATAATACACAATGTGGAGTTAAATTTAATTCTCTAAAACGACTCATTACATAATTAGCTATAGTATCAACATATGCCTGATTATTACAGCTATGTAACTTGTCTAAAGTATATTGTAAATTTTCATATTTTTTTGTTGGTAATAGTGGATGAGTAGGTACTGCATATTTATTTTTAATAACATCAATTGGATTAAGTAAGTGAACAATTTTGTTGAACGTATTAACGGATTCGGATTTCTGTAAAGTATTATCATATCGTATGGTTTTCCAGACTTTATCAAAATCTTCGGAAACGGAATTCCAGGAATTGATTTGGAATCTGGATGGTAACTCCTGAGATTCGGATTTCTGAGATTTATCAGAGTCTGAGAATTCGGATTCAGATAATAAGTCCATTGCAGGAAAATACCTTTGAAGATGTGCATATTGATTAAATTTTAGTTGTTCATTTTCAGTAATATCTCTAAATCTAAAAGAATCATTCTGGAGTTTATTTAAAATTTGTTTTATGTCTTCTTTCATCTCCTCCTTGTTTAAAAGACTTGTATAGCTCATTGTGTTCCGCACAATAAAAGATTTTAAACTTATTGTGTAGTACTTAGAATGGCACAAGGCGCAGTATCCGTTAATCTCCGGAAGTTTCAAATGAAAACTATTCCACAAGATGCAGTTGCAGTATTTATTGGGCGTCGAAGAACAGGTAAATCAACTCTAGTTCGAGATTTGCTCTTTCACCACCAAGATTTACCTATGGGTTGTGTAATTTCAGGAACAGAAGAGTCAAATGGTTTCTTTAAAAAAATGGTTCCACCTATGTTTATTCACGGCGAGTACAATCCTGTTATCTTAGCTAACTTTGTTAAACGACAAAAACTTATTATGCAGAGAATCCAACAAGATGGCGATAAAGGTGTTAAATCTAATATAGATCCGCGTGCATTCCTTATATTAGACGATTGTATGTACGATGATTCGTGGACTCACGATAAAAATATTAGATATCTGTTTATGAACGGTCGTTGGCTCAAAGTGTTCTTTATTATTACTATGCAGTTCCCTCTAGGTATTCAGCCTGCATTACGTACAAATGTAGATTATGTATTTATTTTAAGAGAACCTTATCTAAATAACCGCAAACGTATTTTTGAAAATTATGGATCAGCTTTCCCTTCTTTTGAATTTTTCTGTCAAATTATGGATCAATGTACTCAGAATTATGAATGTCTAGTTATCAACAATAATACATCAAGTAACAAAATGGAAGATACAATTTTCTGGTACAAAGCTGAAATTCATGGGGACTTTAGACTAGGTGCGCCAGAATTATGGAGACAATCTGAAATGTATTTCCGTATCAAAGAGGAAGGTGAAATTGATCAATTTGATCCTAGTGCAAATAGACGTCTAAAAGGGCCAGCTATTAATGTTAAAAAGAATTATTAATGCATACTAATTAGAACAAATGCGTAAAATATCTAAATCACATTTATTTGGTTTATTAACCTTAGCTGTTATAATATTAATAATTGTTATCGTTTTTTCTAAGAAAATGATTGATACATTTGTTGATTCTGGAAGATGTGGAATAGGAATGCCTGAATGTCCAAATGGTTTACGGTGTATGAATGGTTATTGTAAATCAAATACTCCTCCTAAATTGCCTTATTTATCTGATTTACCAATTAGACCTTAAAATAAAATTATAAATCACATTTATTTAAAATAATATTAATACACCAAGAATAAAAACTTAGTTACAATAAGAAAATGGCTCGTTCAAAATCAATGGGTATTGGCGCAATGTTTGTACTTTTAGTTGTAGCAATTGTATTATTACCAATTGTAGTACGTTATATCGATAGATATACTGGTGCGCATTTTGGTATGATGGATGGATTTCAAGATTTACAAGTTCAAAATGTTCCTGGGCCCGCTGCACAGTATTCTCAAGGAAGTCTAAATAAATATACTGATCCTAATACCAATTATCTATGCAGATCACCAAATGAAGGAGGTAGCCCTTGCCCTGAAGGAAGCTTTTGTGATGGTACAGATAATACCTGCAAACCTGTCTTTATTGGTGGTAATGTACCTTCTGAAGGATACTACGCTTAAGAGCTTTTTTTTAAAAAGCTCGGCAAAAACTACAAATATAAAAAAATTATTTAAGAGCAATAATTATTTAACAAAAACTATATATTATAATAATATTGTATTTTTGTTATATTTTGTAGACTTTTTCTAAAAGTTTATTTTTTGCCGAGCTTTTTCCTAAAAAGCTCATAAAAAGCTCATTTATGCAGATGGTTCTACAATAGTATTAGTTTGTTCTTGCTGTTGTGCAGTAGTTGCAGCTTCAAGTACAGCCGCTTCAGGAGAACCTTCTTCTACTTTTTCAATAGTTACATTTGCCTTTTCAACCTTACGCTGAAGAGCTAGATCTCCTTGACCACCAAACATTCCAGCAAATTGTTCAGATGCATTACCAGCAGCACCATCACTAGATGCACCAAACACCTTCTTTTCAGATGCACCAACACCCTTAGTACGCTCTTCAAAGAATTTCTCACGACTATCTTCATTTTCCTTGTATTTGCGCATTAGATTGTTGAGTTGATCTTGTGCATATTCCTGTTCAGCCACTTGATGAGGGCTTGGATCCCAAGGTAGCCATTTACCAACTTCACCAATAAAAATATTGTGATATTTATCCTTAGTTTGTAGTTTCTTAGCTTTTAGTTCAGCTTCTTTAGGATTGGCATATACACCACGGACTTTTAGACCGCGCATTGAAGTACGGAAATCATTTAGTGCATAGAATTCATCTTCTAGCTTAGTTTGATTTGCGAACATAAAATCATCATATGCTTCCGCAATCTTAGTTTTATTAATATCTTGACGTTGTTTTTGTACAAAACTAGAATATTCCGTCATAATATCATCAATTCTTAGGCGATTTTTACGACATAGTGCAGCTTGTTCAAATTGATCATTCTTCTCAAGTTCATTTGCACGATCATCTAGTTGACGATTAATATTTTGTACGACATCAACCATATATTTTTCAAGATTCTTAATCTTCCAATCTACCTCATAACTCTGTAGAAATTTCTGAAAGAAAAATTGATCCTTTTTATCAAGAACTTTTTCCGGACTTAGAAAGCTCAGTAATACATAACGTTGAGATGAGATTTCAGCATCTTCGTCGAGGAAATCTTCTACTACGGTGGGAGTTACAGTGGGTGTGTTTGAATTAGACATTCTATATTTCATAAATAACGATATCTTTAAGTTTAGAGATTAGCAAAAATATATAGAGCTCAATGAGATTTTTTTCTTATAAATAAATATAGAAATGATGGGCTACGGATTCGCTGAAATTGTTAATCGTGTAATCAAATACCTAATTGAAGGTTTAGTTATTGCAGCTGCTGCAATCTTCATCCCTCGTAAAGCATTACCTATGGATGAAGTTGCAACTCTAGGTGTACTAGCTGCAGTAGTATTTGCAGTATTAGATGCTGTTTCCCCTAGTGTAGGTGTAACTGCTAGACAAGGTGCAGGCTTTGGTCTAGGTGCTAACTTAGTTGGCTTCCCTCGTATGTAAATTAATTAATTTACAAAAACATTACGGCTCTTTATAGCCATTTTAATACCATTACTTGATATAAATATTATATCTTATAATGTGATTTAATACAATATTCATTATTTGATAACCATCTAATAGGAGCGATGGCTGATTCAAGCGATCTAATTAAATTTAAAGAGGCTGTTGCATTAGCAACATCTTCATCACCATTTAATACATCTTCAATACGCAATCAATTAATTACTGCGTCTCAAAATACTACTTCTGGTTCTAATCCTCCTAGTAATTCTAGTGGTATAAATTTGCCTAATTGGTTTGTAATTACTAACGCCGATAATTCCAATCCAAATACGGTTTTAATTAATGGAGATTTAATATCCAATAATATTGGTGCTAATAACTTAATTACAAAAAATGCAACAATTGATTCAATATCAGGTATTACTGCTATATTTAATAATGCACAAATTGATTCAATATCAGGCGTTACTGGTATAATTAATAACTTAAAAAGTACAAATGCACAAATTGATTCAATATCAGGTACTACTGCTATTTTTTCACATTCTAGAATTGATAATTTAATATCACCAATAATTGCTTCAGAAACTGCTACTATTAATAATTTAAGAGTTACAAATGGAATTACTGCTGCAAACTTATCTGCTTCTAATCTATCTGCTGAAAACTTATCCGCAAATTATATTAACTTACAGCCTAAAATAAGTAGTGAACCAGATCCTTCTTCTTCTTCTAATGGAACTTTATGGATTAAACAAGGTTTTGTTGATGGCGCCACCACATTTATTCTTATGTTAGATTCAAATGTAATAGGTTCAGGAACTACAGGTAATATTAATGTAAGACCAGAAACATGGGCAAATTTCCCTGCTATTTCAGATGTTAATCTATCAAATTATAATATAATTAATGGGGGTACAGGAACATTTAATAAAATATATGCATCATCAAATGTTTATACAAATAATTTAAATACAAATACTGCCACTAATATATCTGTTAATAATTCATTAGATTTAAAAAATAATTCAATTATTGGAGCAACCACAATTGAGGCCGCTACAGTTAAAATAACAAATATTGATAATTTATCAGGAAATACAAATGATAAAATTAATATTAAAAAATCTGTTCACTTTGAAGGAGATAATACAATAACAGGTACTAAGATTGTTTCTAAATTAGTACAAGATAAAACTAATTATTCAATTGAACTTCAAAATTCAGATAATGGAACAATTTCAGAGATAACAACAGGTTTATCACATTATACATCGGGTCAATCTGTTGGAATTCAAAGATATGCAGGTGCAACTGCCGCAACAAGTAGTTCTGAAAATTTATCTTTAACAACAAATACTATTGTTTCAAACTCAGATATTATTCCAAATAGAGATTCTTTTTTTAATGATAGTGGATTAAATTTAGGTAATGAAAAAGCGTGGTGGAATAGAGCATATATTCGAGATTTACATATTTCTCCTTATACTATTCGTGTCATTGGTGATGATGGAAAAGAGATGGCAATTAGTTATGATGTTAATACTGGAAGTTCATCCATTACAACGTCAGATTTTACTGTACAAAGTGTAACAACAAGTGCATCTTTTCCTGGACAAATTGATGCATCACTTCTACCATTCACTGGATTAACATTTGCATCAAAAATTAATATTGCAGATTATATTGCATCAACTGGTAATAACAGTTTGTTAGATCAAATGTATTCATTAATTTATACAATGAACTATACAGTTGTAACTGCTCCATATCCACGACCTTTATATATTGTAAATTATCCTATTGTACAATTAATTAATAATATTGCTGGCGCATACTATGTAGTTGATAATACTCCTAATAATATTACTATTAAATTACCTAAAATTCGCGCAACAACATATTTAAATGTACCAGATAAGACCTCATCAGATACACTAAGATCAACCTTTACAGTAATTTCTGAAGAATTAGCACAAATTTCAAATGGTGATATTTTAATTTTAGTATCAAACTTTCAACCTAACACTGCTGATCCTACTAAGTTCGATATTATTTTTGGTTGGCAAGAAGTTGCTTTCCAAGTACCAATTAATGGTGTAAGCAATCAAAATATTATAGATAATTCTATTACATCCAATAAATTAGCAGATGGTAGTGTTACAAACCCTAAATTAGCAGCAAATGCAGTAACTACTTCAAAAATATCTGATTTTAGTATAACAAGTGCAAAAATACAAAATAATGCAGTAACTACTGCTAAAATTGCAGACTTTAGTATTGTATCTTCTAAAATAGTTGATGGAGCTGTAACTACAAATAAGTTTGCAGATGGAGTTATTACAAGTGCAAAATTAGCAGATAACTCAGTTATTACACAAAAAATTGCAGATTTAAATGTTACTACTGCAAAATTAGCTGATCAATCTATTACTACTGCAAAAATATCTGATTTAAATGTAACATCTGGTAAATTAGCTGATCAATCAGTTATTAATTCAAAAATAAGTACAAATGCAATTTCTTCAGATAAAATACAAAATAGTGCTGTATCATTAAATAAATTATCACAAGATGTAATTGATTATATAAATAGTACTGTAACAAGTGGTCCAACAGGTGCACAAGGATTAGCTGGTCCTACAGGTGTTCAAGGTCCTCAAGGAGAAAGAGGTCAAGATGGTATTATTGGTATAGATGGTGCAGAGGGCCCTCAAGGTCCTCAAGGCCCTCAAGGAGAAAGAGGTCAAGATGGTATTATAGGTATTGATGGTGATACTGGCCCTACTGGTCCAAGAGGTTTAGATGGATTAATTGGCCCAACTGGACCAGGAGGAACAGTTGGTGCAACAGGACAATATTTTAGTAATTATTTATATTGGAATGATACTGCTAATAACTGGGTAAATGGAGGAGTTAATGGTAATATTAAATTAGGCCATAATTCTGGAAAAGATCAAGGGACATTTAGTATTGCAATGGGATACTTTGCAGGATTTACTGGACAAAAAGCATCTGCTATAGGAATTGGTAATTTAGCAGGTAATCAATGTCAAGGAAATAATAGTATAGCTGTTGGCAAATGGGCTGGACAATATAATCAAGGTATGACGGGCGGAAGTTCACTAGCAATCGGTACAGAAGCTGGATGGATGAATCAAGATATGTATACAGTTGCATTGGGATATAGAGCAGGATGGCAAAATCAAACCATTCATTCAGTTGCAATAGGTACAAATGCAGGTGATACTAATCAATCAGGGTCATCAATTGCAATAGGTCAAGATGCAGGTAGAAATTTTCAGTCATCAGCATCAGTTGCAATAGGTTGGCAAGCTGGACAGGATAATCAGTCAAGTGGAAATGTAGCAATAGGAGTTGCAGCTGGTAAAACAGGGCAAAAAAGTCGCGGAGTTGCAATTGGACGTTTTGCAGGAAATGATAATCAAGGTATGTATTCAGTTGCAATAGGAAATTCTGCTGGTCATACCCAACAACCAGACAGATCTATTTGTGTAAATGCATCAGAATATATGATTAATCCTGAACAAACAGGAGCTTGTTATATATTTCCAGTAAGACAAGATGATACAGTTGATACTAATGTCGTATCATATAATACTGAAACTGCAGAGCTTGTATATAGACCTATAGATGCAATGCCTGTCCAAGTATTTAATGTATCAAATAGTTTAACATCAGCTGCTACTCCTGTAATTTATGATAAAGTATCTGTTCTAAGTACCAAATGGGATTTTAATCAAAATTATATAATAGATATTACTGTTCCAACAGGATATTCGGGTCCAACTAATATTAAATTAGCAAAAATAAATAAAGATAACACTATTGGTAGTGAAATATTAATAGGATTTATAACACCAGGTACAACACAATCAATAACATTATCATATATGCAGCTTGAATATGGAACTGGTGTAAATAAAATATTAGATAGTGATGAAATAGCATTATATTCATATACAAATAATACTAAAAATATTATTGCTTCAAATAGCTGGAGAATGATTAAAAAGCAATCAAATAATATAGGAAATGGTACAAATACATTAAGTGTTAATAGTATTAATTGGACAACTGGTGAAGTTAATTTTACAGTAACAGAAGAATTTTCAGTAGATAATAATAAATTTTTAACATTATATAATATTAGTAAAGCAAATGAATATCAACGCAAATTAATTAAAATAAAATCTGTAAATAGGCTAACAGGTGAAGTAATTTATGATTCATCTGAAGTATTAAATATTAATGTTCTTAAAAATAATGAATATGATGGAACTAGTTTTATATCAGGAGTTGGTACTGATTTTTCAATAATAATACCATCAATTAATATAGAAAATGCTCAAATCGGAGATTCATTAGTATTTGCATTAGCAAGCAATATAACAAATGAAGTATCAAATATAATGATAATGGAAGAAACAACCGCATATTTATCAAATGCATATAGTATATTTGCAACAGCACATATTAATGATTTTCCAGTAAATCAAGGATTAATAATACCTCCTGGAACATATACATATACATTTGGAGCAACAATGACAACTGGTGGATTATATGGAGATATATATGATTTTAGAATTAGTACTTTGCCATTTACAAATCCTAATTTTTATATTAATCTTAATACATCAACAAGTATATCAAAACAATATACTAAAGTTAAACCTATTAGTATTACAAATTATAATAGAGAAACAGGTATAATAACATATGATTCAATTGAAAGTTTTACAGGAATATTCTTAAAAAATGGAGTTAGTTTGGACATCTATTTTACTACAAATGTTGGTACAGATTTATCATTTTATATACCAGAATATGTAATAGGTGATAAAATTACAATAGCTAATTTAGATTTAGGTGTAATATTAGCATCAAATGAATATACTGTATATCCAATTGTAACAGATGATTCAATATATCCTATAAAGATAACAAATATTAATAGATCTACAGGAGAAATAACATATAATGCAACTCAAAATATGACATTACGTTTTGTAAGAAATAATCAATTTGATGGTACACCATTTAGATCTGGTATAGGTGTTGGATTAGTATATAATGCATTTAATATAGCTCCAACTTGGAGTCAAGATGGACAAGATATATGGTTTTCATCATCAACAACTGATATATCATTAAAAACCTCTAATACTGTTACATTATTTAATAATTCAGGGTTAAATCTATTTTTAGGAAATAATAGTATTAAATATGATATAAATGGTACAGATAATCCAACATTAACATTAATTAAAGGATTTACATATCATTTTATAGTAAATAGTCCAGGAAACCCAATATGGATTAAAAACTTTCAACAGACAGGTATAACATCTGCATATAATGATGGTGTTACAAATAATGGTATAAGTTTAGGGACATTAATATTTAGAGTTCCATATGATGCACCAAATACATTATATTATATTTCACAGAATTCCTCATTATTTACAGGATTAATAAATATAGTTGATATTAATAATTTAGGATCTGGAGGAGGTGGTTCAAATAGTGATATTAATCAACAATTATTAAATGTTTTAGAAAATAAAGTACAAGTAATTGAAACATATATTGATATATTAACAAATACATATGCAATTAGAGATTCAAATAATAATATATTATCATTAACTGATATTAGAAATCAAATAATTAGTGGTGGTAGTTATAGTGTATTAGAATTATTAGAAAAGAAAATAGATGTTATTGAAGCATATTTAAATATTTTTACACAAACATATGTTGTTAAAGATTCAAGTAATAATACAATTACAATTTCACAACTAGAATCTTTATTATTATAAATATTATTAATAAAATATAAAATATAATAATATTATTTTTAAAGTTACTTTTATAATATTAAAAATAATAATATTATAGAGATAATATGTCAACACTAACTGGTTTTAGTATAGTTCAAGCAGAACAAATTTCTGCAATAGTAGGGCGCGTAAATATAATTGAGTCTGACATTTCTCAATTAAATACTGATTTTTATGATCCAAGTGGTAACCCTATTAGGAGTATTGGTCCAACTGGAATTATAGGTCCAACTGGCATAAATGGTGTAACCGGTTCAATTGGTCCAACTGGACCACAGGGTCTACAAGGAGAATGTTCCAATACAGGTGCAACTGGTAATACTGGCCCAATTGGGCCAATTGGACCAACTGGACCTCAAGGAATACAAGGTGTACAAGGTATGACAGGCCCTCAAGGAAGTATTGGTTTAGAAGGTTCTCAAGGAAATCAAGGATCACAAGGGCAACAAGGTTCTCAAGGATCACAAGGACAACAAGGTTCTCAAGGTTCTCAAGGGCAACAAGGTTCTCAAGGATCACAAGGGCAACAAGGGCAACAAGGAACACAAGGTTTTCAAGGTATAGCTGGACCAGTAGGGCCTCAAGGTATTTCAGGTGAAGCTGTAAATACAGGAGCTACAGGCTCAACAGGTCCTCAAGGGCTACAAGGAAATATTGGTCAACAAGGGTCAATTGGTCCAACTGGACCTCAAGGCCTTTTAGGTCAAGAGGGTAGTTCTTATTTTACAATACAATATAATACATCAAATATATCAAAATTATCATATAATTCGTTCAAAAAAATTACAACATCATCTACATTAAATACAATAACAACAAATCAATCATATTTAAAATGTTTATTATCTTGTAAATTCTCAATTACAAATAATTTACAATATTTTGGTATTGGATCAGATACAACAAATAATATAGAATATGCTTTATTAATACACACTAATGGTAACATATATTTATATGAAAATAATTCAATTAATGTATTATTAGGAATTCATAATACAAATAATATTTATAGTATAATAATTGATGGATTTAGTACTAAGTATTATATAAATTCTTCATTAGTATATACTAATAATACATATACAAGTAAACAATACAAAGCATTTATTGAATTAAAGAGCAATAATGATATAGTATCTGATATTAATTTTAATTATATTGAAAATGGTCCAACAGGCCCAGTAGGTTCTCAAGGTCCACAAGGAAATATAGGTCGTGCCGGCTCTCAAGGGTTTCAAGGTAATCAAGGTATTGCAGGGGCTCAAGGATTTCAAGGTAATCAAGGCAATCAAGGTTCACAAGGATTTTTTGGTGCACCAGGTTCACAAGGTTCACAAGGCCCTCAAGGACAAATAGGATTACAAGGGAATCAAGGATTACAAGGGCAACAAGGAATACAGGGTTCTCAAGGATCACAGGGATTACAAGGATTTACAGGTGTAATAGGTCCAACTGGATCACAGGGTCTACAAGGTTCTCAAGGAAATCAAGGCCCTCAAGGATTTTTTGGATTACAAGGAGATAGAGGTTCACAAGGATTTCAAGGTATAATTGGCCCAACTGGTCCTCAAGGATTACAAGGAAATCAAGGTATTGCAGGCACTCAAGGGTCTCAAGGATCACAGGGATCACAAGGCTCACAAGGGAATCAAGGATTACAAGGATCACAAGGTAATATAGGAAATGAAGGTCCAACAGGCCCTAAAGGTGAAGGATATGTACAAAGTGAATATATCCTTCAATGTAAATTACAATCAGATCAAACTATTACACAAAATACAGATACTATAATTAATTTTGTAGATGATTATGATCCTAAAAATTGGTATAATGCAACTACTAGTAAATTTACACCTAATATTGCTGGATATTATTTAATAACAGTAGGAGTATGGTGGGCAAATGGTACTACTGGAGATCAAGTTAATATTCAAGCCAGAATTAATGGAAATTCATTTTTATTATGTCAAGATAAAGTACCTACTACTACAGGGTTAAATCAATCAGGTTCTAAATTAATATATATGAATGGTGTAACAGATTATATTGATTTTACAGCATACACTACATCAGCTAATCATATTATCCAACAAGGTAGTGGAATGGGATCTGGTACATGGTTTTCTGCAAGTTTACAAATGTCTGGAAATACAGGTGCACAAGGCCCTCAAGGATTACAAGGATCAGATGGTGCACAAGGCCCTCAAGGATTACAAGGATCAGATGGTGCTCAGGGTGTTCAAGGATCAGATGGCCCAACAGGCCCTCAAGGCCTACAGGGTATAAATGGTTTACAAGGTTCAACTGGTGCAACTGGTCCAAGTGAAACTAATATTGCAAAAAATGTATATTCTTCATCAATTAATAGTGTAGTTGCTATAACAATACAATCTGTAACAGGCGGTATATATAGCGGTTCAGGATTTTTTATAGCACTACCTGAATCAAGCAACTATAATCCGTTATCATATGGATATGTATTAACTGCTGCACATGTTATTATAGATCCAAGTAATAATCAAATATGCAATAATATATGGATACATGTACAAAATCCAACAAATACATACTATAAAGTAAATAATAGTAGTATTGTAGTGATGGGTGTTGATAAAATAGCAGATGTAGCACTATTAAGAATTACAGGATCAAACTTTCAACCATTATATATAGCAGACAGTAGATCAGAATTATCAATAGGAGAATATATTAATATAATAGGGTTTCCATTAGCATTTGATATTCAATCAATTACAAGGGGTATTGTTAGAGATACAAAATATCAAGATGGATATGTACCAGAATCTATAATGACAGATGCATCAATATTTGGGGGTAATAGTGGTGGTCCTGTAATTAAAGATGATAATAGAGTAGTAGGTATATTATCTTGGGGTATTAGTGCAGATTCTATGAATGGTGCTGTTGGAAGCTTCTTATTTAAACCAATTATATTATATTTTATGACAAATTATTTAAATACACCATTATCATATCCAAAAGGATATTTAGGATTAACATATGAAGTTGTAAGCCCTATATTGCCAATGTTTTATTCAAATCTTAAAATAGAAGGATATAGAATAACATCATTTGATAATACAATAACTGCAAAATTTAATTTATATGATATTATAACAAAAGTTGAATCAATTCCAGTAGGAATGTTAAATAATCAATTCCCATTATTTACAGAAATACATTTAAGAGGTCCAGGTCAAACAATTAATATTTCTTATAGGCCATATACAAATGGCTCATATGGAAATGAAACAACTAAACAAGTAACATTAGAAGTATTTAATAGTGCTAAAGATATAGTATTAACAAATAATAGAAGAGAACCTATAAATATTGATAATATACCTGATCAAATTAACCTATAATTATAATAATATAAATAAAATAAATAATATTTAAAATATGATTAATAAATTTTTATTGAATAATCATTTATACAATAAAAATCTAAATATAGTATATAACAAATGTCGTACACGGGTTACAGTTTTTATCAGTCGACCTTAATTGGTCAGGCTAATACAAGACTAACAACTGCAGAGGCAACTCTGGACAACAAGGTTAATCTTAGTACTTATAACAACAAGATTAACCTAATAGATTCTAGCCTTTTTACAATAGATGCTAGAACAACTGCATTAGAGTCCGGCACTGTAAGTTTAAATACATTTAATACTACAGTATCAACTCTTAATGCAGAAGATATTAGCATTAGAAGTTTAATAAGTACTAATGCTGGCCAGGTAGAATCAAGAGTACAAGGTGTAGAAAGTGCTGTGTCATCACAATTTACCACTGTTGTAAGCTCATTATCTGGTAGTATTTCTTCAGTCCAGAATACATTATCTGGTAGAATTGATACACTTGATACTTCAGTGTCATCTATTACTACAACATTAAATACAGTATCTACTACTGTTGCAGGATTTGAAGCAAGTTTAATATCTTCAGTTGGAATTACAGTACAAGGATTTGTAACACAATCTACCTTTGATGCTATTGTATCTTCATTAAATGATACTGATTCTCAAATATTCTCATCACTTGCAACTAAAGTAGCAGAATCTGTACAAAATGATCTAGATGTAGCACAAAATAGTACTATATTATCATTAAGTACTGCAGTTGGTTCAAAACTAGATATTACTACACATGAATCATTTAGCACTTTAGTTGGCAATGACAAAACTGCACACGATGTTGAATATAATAATTACAAAAGTACCCTAACAGGTACATTAGGTACTAAATTAGATAGTAGCGCATTCAGTACTTTTAATGGATTATATGCATCAGATAAAAGCCAATTACAGGCAACTGATTATACATGGGAAAAGAGATTCCAAGCAGTTGAAGAATACATTCGTGCAATGAGTGAGACATATGTAATACAAAATAATGGTACTAATTACACATATACAGCAGATAGACAAAACTTAACATTAAGTCAAGCTCAGGCATTATTTGATATTACTTCTATTAATACAACATCTGGTAATTATTTAATAAACTTAACCTTATCAGCATATGCATACAATTCATTAATTGGTACAATTGATATACTAGGAAATAATGGAAGTACTGTACTAACAGCTGTAAATAAGGCTGCAATAAATCCTACTAATAGAACTGTTACATTAACTGTACCTGCTACTACAGTATTACCTGTAACAATTAGATATAGAGATAGTACAGGAAATACATTATCGTCTTTTTCATTAACACGTGAAGTCTACGAATCAAAGATTGTAGCATATTCTTTAGAGCCTAACTATGCAAATGGTAGAATTGCATTAGGATGGCAATTAGATGTAACTAAAAGTAATACATGGTATAATGTTAAACTTGTTTCACCATTAAATGAAGGTGCTGTAGCTGATACTGATGGAGATGCTTTAGCAAATGAACAAATGGGAGGTTGGGATTTATCTGATAATATTGTTGAAGTATCTGGTAATGCTGTATTAATACAACGTGGTACTATAAATTTTGTTGATAAAGTATTTTATGCTCAAACAGCTGGCGCTAAAATGGTAATTCTCTATAATAGTAATTATACAGGGTCTAATAATGGAGATTTAGTAAATGGTGCGGGTGGTACATCTGGATTTACTACTCCAATAACAATACCTATATTATATATTTATAACTCTGTAGGACAAGATTTATTAACTAGAATAAGAAATGGTGAATTAATTTATACAAATTATTTTTATACTAATGAAGATACACATTTATTAAATTTTTCAAATAAATTTACACCCGCAGCATTAATACCATCTTCTTTTTATAACTTAGTCCCTCAAACATATCCAAATGTACCATATGGCAATGGGCAAGAATTACAAGCATTATCTTATTATTATAGATCATATTATTATCATACATTTGTAGCACCTTCATCTGGTAGTGTACGATTTTATTTTAGTTATAATACCAGTGCATATTTTGAAGAAACATTTAATAGATTATTAGATAGTGGGGGTAATAATATAATTGCAAATATTACTAATATAAATACAAATATTTTAGAACGTAGTACAACTATAGAAAATAATATTAATGTTAGAAATAAATCATTAAATAGTATTGGATTTATATATAATAATTTAGTATTTACAGGTGCATATGTAAATAATACAACAACACCTGATTGTACTATTAGTAGTTTAACACCTGGCGCAACTTACACAATAGAAATTATTTCAGATAGAAATGACACTGATACTGGGGCAATGGGATCAATTGATTTAGGTGTTAAGATATTACCATCAAATAGTAATACACCAATCCCATTAATATATACTAATGTTCAATTAGAAAATATTTCAGTAAGTGGTACACAATACATTATTGATAATTTTAATTCATATGGCATAACATATCCTCAAAGAATATGGGCACCATCATATAATGTTGGTTCAAATGTAGCTACATTCTTAACAAGCACATATATTAATGTAACAAACACATCTAGTACATCAAATGTTATAGGATTAAAACCAGCAAGAACTGATACATTAGATGTATCAGGTATGTTAAATATTCCATTACAAGCATTTAAAGATGCATTAGCAACAAATGCAAGTAATGTTAATTTTACAAATGGTAGTGCAGTAAGATATCAAAAAACATTTACAATCTCACAAGCATATGTACTAAATTTTAACTGGAGAATACAAAGTTCAGATTTAACTAATGTTAACAAAAATGATACTGCATTCCTAGTATTATACACATTTACTAATAATGTACCTACTCCAACAATATATCCTATCGCATCATCTCTATCAAATACATCAGGCTTAACTAATTATTCAGGTTTATATTCATTAACATTACAACCAGGTACATATTCTCTAGGATTTTCTTGTTTTAATGAAGAAGATATTCCTGTATATGCTTCATCAGATAACGTAACATTTTATTTTGATAACGTTATATTAAATATATTACAAAATCCTCCATCATTTTCATATAGTGGTGGCCCATTTGTAGCAACAACTGGTACTGCATTTGGCCCTATAGTGCCTACAAGTACTGGGGGATTAATTGCAACATATACAATGGATACTGGATATACTCTACCAGCTGGTTTAACTCTAAACTCAACAACAGGTGCTATTTCAGGTACACCAACTGTAACTGCAGCAGCTGCAAACTATGTAATAAGAGGAACAAATAATGGCGGTACTTCTACTACAACTATTAACTTAACTGTAAATGCAGGTGTACCAATTATATCATATACCTCTCCAGTAGTATTTACTAAAAATGTTGCAATAACTACTATTTCACCAACTATAATGCCTGGAAGCGGCCCAATTGATAGTTATAGTATTAACCCTGGATTACCTTCTGGTTTATCATTTAATACAACAAATGGTCAAATATCAGGTACACCAACTGTATCATTAGCTGCTACTAACTTTACAGTAACTGCAACTAATAGTGTTGGTAATGGTACTGCAACTATTAATATTACAATAAATGATGTTGCAATTAGTTCATTATATAATGATTCACCATATTATATAACAGGTACTCTAGCTATTACAAATATAACACCTACAAATAATGGTGGCATCCCTACATCCTTTGTAGTAAAATCAGGTAGCTCATTACCTGCTGGATTATCATTAAATTCAAGTACTGGTGTAATTTCAGGCACACCAAATGATGTTGCAAATGAGACAACTGTTAATACTATAATTGTAGCATCACACTCTGGAAGTAGTCAAGAATTATCATTAACATTTATAATACAAAAAGGCCCTGTGATTCAAGCAGTATTAGATAATTTTAGTGCACCTATTACAAATAGTTGGTCAAGAACTGCAGCAGTAGGAGGCGTTGAAATAGCAGATAATACAACTACATACTTAAATCCTACTGCACAAGGAACAACTGAATCAACAATGTATGTAAAAGCTGGTGCAACCTTATCTGCAATGCAAAGTACATTAGGTATTGCTAATATGAGTATTTTTGATTCTGCATTATCTTCATTACCATCAGGTGATAGACAATGGACTAATGGTGGTGCAGTAAAATTAAATAATACATTTACATCAACTGATAATAACACTTATATAGGTTTTAATTGGAGAACAGTATCTGACGATTATAATAATGCTGAATGGAATGATTTAGTAGCAATGGTATTATATGATATATCTAATAATATTACAACAGCATATCCATTAGCATATTCAACTGATGGTAAGCCTTTAATTAATAATAATAAATATGGTACATTTACTACAAACATACCAATAGGTACATATACAATAGGTTTTGCATCAATTAATGAATCATCTGCGGATGGTATTACAGATGGATATTCACCAACATTATATGTAGGTGCAATTAATACATTATCTGATACAAGAAAATATGTTGCTAAATATAGTATTCCTGGTGTACTAAATGGCGGTGAATCATATAGCTTTTCACCAGTTCCATATGGTTCAGCTGATTTAACTTCAGCATCAGTTTCACCTGCACTACCATCTGGACTATCATTAAATACTACAACTGGTGTAATTAGTGGTATTGCTACTCAAGTTGCTGCAAGTACAACATATACAGTGTCATTTACAAATGGAAATGGTGTATTTACAACTGATATAACATTTTCAGTAATAGATGTAGTACCAGTATTTAGTTATCAAACCCAAATAACAAATGCAATCCAAGGTATGTCTATAAACTTATCTATGACAAATAATCCTATTACACCAACTATTACAAGAGGTATTATACAATCATTTTCAATATCACCTGCATTACCTAATGGACTAATATTTAACACAACAACAGGTATAATTTCAGGAAGACCATTAGAAGTAAAAAATAATACAATATACACTATTACTGCTACAAATACTTTATCCCAAACTTCACAGGTACAACTTACATTTGCAGTTACAGAGCTAGTAAATACAAGTATTAGTACAACAACATTAATAGATAATTTTAATTCATATACTGCAATAGATAATGCTGTAAGACTAATTGGTAGTTCAACAAATGCTACTGATTTTATAAGTAGTGGAAATTGGTTTGATATAATTAACGGATCTGATGGGACAAACTTATATCCTCCTGCGCATATTCAAAACACATATATTGATGTGAATAATCAAGGTACATTATCAAATGCATTAAGAGTAATTGCATTAGGATATACATCTGTTATACCAGAATCATTAATTAATTTATCGTATTCTGATATACAAAATGCAACACCAGGTGGAATAAATGATAAAGCATTATGGAGAGGAGGTGCAGTACGTTACAGAAAATCATTTTCTGTTTCACAAGCAGCATCATTATCATTTAAATGGAAAGTTAAGTCACAAGATTTAATTAGTACTCAAGCAAATGATATTGCATTCTTAGCATTACATACTATTACTTCTACAGATGTAACTACTACATTATATCCTATAGCATATTCACTAGATAGTGTAATAAATAGTGTAGAATATTCTGGTGTATATAATCTTACATTAAATGCTGGTAAATATTCATTCTCATTTGTAGTATATAATGAACAACCTACAACTTCTGGTGCTGATTTCTATTTTGATTTAGGTAATATTAACTTATGGGTAGATGATATTACAGTAACTCCTCTATCAGCACCTAATATTGAATATGCAGTATCATCTGTAACAGTTGCAGCAAATGAACCAATTGCACCAATTGTAGCAACTAATACAGGTGGCCCAGCAACTTTTACTGTATCACCTTCTTTACCTACAGGATTATCAATTAATTCTAATACAGGTGAAATTACAGGTGCAGCAACAACACCACAAAGTGCAACTCAATACACAATAACTGCTAATAATGCACTAAATACCCCTTCAACTGCACAATTATCAATTACAGTATTAGAATCAAATAGAATAATGGTAGATGATGTTGAAATGCCATTAACTATAAATAGTAGTATTTATAATAAGACATTCTCTGATAAAAACTACAAGTTCAGAGGATCAACATATGTCTATGCTACAAGTGCAACAAAGATCCGTGTGCGTGTAGATGGCACTGAATATGCAATTTCACCTTCTGATGAAGCTGGTGTTCGTTTTGGTGGTGTATTCCAAGGTGTATTCCCTGTAGATCCTAAAGCATATTTCTTTGATCTAACTACATTAAGTGATCCATCTGGCTCAATCTTATCATTAACATCTTTATCAGATTCAAATGGTGGCGATGGATTATATCTAGTTGGTATTGTAGATAGATTAGCAGATAATGTTGGAACAGCATATACTACATATCCATACCAGAAATCACAGATTATAGCAGTTAAATTAAATAACTTTAGTTTAATTGGTGCTGCAGTACAAGGATGGGGTACTGATGTAGCATTAACTGAACAATCTAGCTTTGTTTACACTGCTAATAATATTCAATTTACTAATGGTCAGCCATTCAAAATACGTTCAAATAATAAATGGAATACTGGTGCAATATTCCCTGGATATGCTGCATATGTAGATATTGAAGCAATTAATGGAACAACTATTTCAGGATTTGGTAATAGTGATATCAGCTTTACTCAACCATCTGATAAATATAATGTAGTATTAAATGTAGCTAATATTAATTCACCAACACTATCAATTCTAAAAGCTGCTCCTGCAATAACATACACTACTTCATCTATTACATTTACAGATACCATACCTATTACATCATTAACTCCTACAAATACTGGTGGTTCAATAACATCCTATAGTGTAAGCCCTGCATTACCTACAGAATTATCATTAAATACTACTACAGGTGTAATATCAGGAACTCCATCTGGTGTATCTGCAGCAGCAGATTATACTGTTACTGCAACAAATACTAATGCAAACAGTGTAACACAAACATCTACATTTGTGATTAATATTACAGTACAAGCATTACCTGCACCATCAATTGTATATTCAACTCCTAAGACTTATTATGTAAACTCACCAATTGTTGCATTAGAACCTACAAATACAGGTGGTGGTAATGTTACTTATAGTGTAAGCCCTGCATTACCTACAGGATTATCACTAAATACTTCAACTGGTATAATAACAGGGACACCTACTGCATTAACTGCAGCAGCAGATTATACAGTTACTGCAACAAATATTACAGGTTCAGATGATTTTATAATAAATATTGAAATTGTTGCTCAGCCAGCTGGTCAACCTTATATGCAAGTGGCTTGGGGTAAATGGTTTGACGGTGTAGATAGTGATTATTCATATGTTAACACAATTGCAATTGATTCTCAGCAAAATGTCTACACAATGGGTGAAACACAAGGTGCAGTAGATCCATTATTAACAGGAATATTAGGTACAAAACCAAGTGGCAATAATATAGGTTTATATTTTATTAAATATGATGTGTCTGGTAATCCTCTATGGGGTAAATGGATAGATGATAGTTCATATGATGAAGCAAAAGGGATTGCAGTAGATTCAGCTGATAATGTATATGTGCTAGGTAAATGTGGTGGTAATAACTCCTATATACAGAGTATTGTAGGAAGTGCTAAACCAAATCCTTTTACTGAAGGAGGATATATTGCTAAATTTAACTCATCTGGTACACCAATATGGGCTAAGTGGATTGAAGGGAATAACTCTATATTTGGTAACTGTTTAACAATTGATTCAGCTAATAATATCTATATAGTTGGACAAGCAACTACACAATTTTCAGATAGCGCATTTGCAGCTGTAATGGGAGCAATACCTTCAGGAGGAAACGCAAATCCATTTATAATTAAATTAAACTCATCTGGTGTTGCACAATGGGGTAAATGGATGATTAGTAATGGATCATATTTTGGATATGGTTTTGGTGTAACAGTGGATGTAGCTGGAAATGTATATATTGTAGGAGAAGCAAATGGAGATTTAACTACTGCATTAATGTCTGTAATGGAAGTTAAACCTGTAGCACAATTTAATTCTGCTGGATTTATATATAAGTTTAGTAGTACAGGTACAGGATTATGGGGTAAATGGTTTGATGCTGTTGAGTCATTACCAAATGCAGCATATACAGTAGCAACTGATAGTTTATCAAATGTATATGTTTCAGGAAAAGCATCTGGTAATATGTTAGGACAAGTGGGTGCAGTAATAGGTAATAAACCTTCAAATAACAATGCTGGCTTTTTAATGAAATTTGGAGCAGATGGTACAGGTTTATGGGGTAAATGGTTTGATGCTCAAACATCTTGGGATGATACAAGAACTGTTGCAGTTGATAAAGTTACAAATCAAGTATATGTAGGTGGTTTTACTGAATCAGACAATCTTGTTAATGTAGTAGATGCATCTGGTCAACCCTTATTAATAACAAAACCTGATTTTAATAGAGGTAGTTATATACTAAAATATGCTGCAGATGGTACTGGATTATATGGTAGTTGGTTAGGACATTCATCAAGTAATGTGTATGGATTAAATGTAGATGCAACTGGTAATTTATATGTATCAGGATTTACTTCAATAATACAACCAGCTTTAGCTGGATTTGTAGACCCTAAGTATTCTGATACTATTTCAACATCATATATTTCATCTGCGTCATTCTTATTTAAATATAAACCATCGAATATACGCCCATCAACAAATCCTCAGAATGCTACATCAGTACAGGCATATGATAATGGTGCAAGTTCACCAAATGTTAGAATAATAATAGATCACCCTAACCCTGAAGCACCTGAATACTATTATATTACATTTAACAGATTTATATCAAGAAGTATTGTAGGTGGTGGTGATTTTAGTGTATATAGATCATTTAATTTTTACAGACCTGGAACAGATATAACAAATCCTCCTAAAGTTGCTGATAGTTTTGCCTGGTTTAATACTTTAGAGGATAAATTAGCTACAAGACATATATTTGAAGTATCAGGTAATCAAGCTATATGTAATATACCTAAATCTATGATTGATGAATCATTTAGATTAACTTCATCAGATCAATCGACATATATGTATCCTCAAATAAATACGATATATGAAACGATTACACAAAATAATATATGGAATTACCAAAGACAAGCCAATGTCCAATATTACCCATCTGCATTAAGTAATTATACATTCCCTACAATGTATCCTGTAGAAAATCTATCATACAGTATTGATGCTTCTGAAAATATAGTAGTTGATTTTGATATTTCAGGGGCTTCAAGTAAAATAGCTTGGTTAACACCTGCTGGATATGAAGTAGTAATGAATATAAATGGTGTTAATAAAACATTTAAATCAGGATATAATGTAGGCGATGTTGTATTTATTCGTAAATCAGTAAATGGAAATAATGCTAAAATAATGGTAAATAGATATAAGTTTGAATTTATTAATTTAATTGATTCTTCAATGCCACCAATTTCAATAAGTAATTTAACATTAAATGCATATTATAGAAAAAATATAGGTAATGATAAATTTACAAGTGCATCTATAACAGATATTTCATATAATCCTGTTTTACCAGCTATTGATTTTACATTAGGAGGTGTATTAAATCCTATATATGCATATGGTCAATCAAATCAAGGGCGTCCAATGGGAGAAGAATCTTTTAATACATATAGAACTGTGTACTATTCTGCTGATTTAGATCTATTCCTTGGTGAATACTGGGCACCTAATAAATATCGTATGTTTAAACTTGGTCCTGGTGGTGGACTAATAAGAGGTCAAGGTAGAACAAAAGTACAATTAGCACACCCTGATTTAGCTCTAACTATATTCTATGAGGACTATGCTAAATTAGCAGATGGCTCTGATATACCCAATTTAACATTATTAACATCTGATACAATGGCATCACCATTTACAGTATCAGTAGCAAATGGCAAATATGTTGTAGCTGGAATTGAAAATGCAACAATTTACTTGGTTAAGGGATCAACTTACACATTTAATGTTAATGCTACAGGACATCCATTCTTAATTAAAACAAATATAAGCACTGGATTAACTGATCAATACACATCTGGTGTAACAAATAATGGTGCTGAATCTGGTATAGTAACCTTTGTAGTACCATCAGATGCACCTTCTGAGTTATATTACAACTGCCAATATCACTCAGCAATGAGAGGTAAAATTGTAATACTAAACTCTGGTAGCAACTATGTAGCACCTGTAGTAGATACAATTGTATAAATAGAATAATATAAAATACTAAAATATTACATATATTAATATACTAATATAATTTAAAATACTATAAACATTTATTATTAATAATATATTATAGTATTATTTCTAACAAGTACGAATGTATTGCCACCCCATATCTTCACAGATACGTTGCCAAGTTTTATCTTGTAAATAGAGTTTATCACGGTTCTTTAGTAAAGGAAAACATGCTAAATATTCATCCATTTCTAGTAACTCACAGAATTTATACAGTACATATCCATATGATAAGAAATTTCTACGACCCTTTGGACAATGTTTCTTAAAAGATGGCTGAATTTCACGAAACATATGACGCAATTTTTCTTCATCTTCACGAGACATAAATGGTGCATTTTGCCCATTTAGACGATTAATAATATGAGGAATATGTTCATAATATTTGGAGCATTTCATTTTTCTTAGGATTTCACGAAGTTTAGTTGGTTTTAGACTTGACATATTTGTGATACGTTCCTTTTTAAGTTGCACCAGGATTTCATCATAAACTTCATTGGGGATTTCAGTGCTTTCTTTGGCCTGGAATTGTGCAAGCCATTCATTAAAGTGATTAATTTTCTTGTAAGCATAATAACATACCTCACGAGGTGGATCTTTGTATGATGGTTTATCACTGTCAACTAAAATAAACTCTTGATGTCCGCACTTGGAGCAAGTAAGATTTGCTTCGTTGAGGCACATAATCATTTCATTACCACAGTGTTCGCATTGTGTCCAGGGGTCATCATATTCTTCGATTGTGTTTTTGGCCATAGTAGGATCTTCAAGTTGAAGATATTCATTTAGTAAATTGTGCCTTTGATGCATTTTTTCCTTTGGAGCTGTAGCAGTCGCATTTGTATCGTTTAATATATTAACAGATGTTGAAACAGCTGGTAAACATGTGGCTTCATCTGATGCAACTTCTTCTAAAATAGCTAAAATACTACCAGGTTTTGCCTTGTTTGTAGCAAAAGTTTTTGCACCTTGTTGAATTTGTTCTTGAATATCATAATAATTAAAAAGAATATCACCTGTTCTAAGGTAATAGTCCATTAAATCATTATCAGACTGTAAAGATTTAATTTTCTTCTCAAGAGTTTCAAGTTCTCTTTCAAGACGCCAAATTTCAATATCAGATGTACTATTTTTAATTTTAGTTTTAATGGCTTCTGCTTCAGAATGGTATAGATCTATATTATTTTTTTCATCGTTGATTTGTTGTATTTTCTGATTATGAATGGCATCAAGTGTTGTCCTGGCTTCTGGATTGGAACGTTTTGAACTCTTAACTTTAAAAAACGCACTATCACTCATAGCTGCAATATACTTATACGGTAAGTGTGCTAAGTTTTTAAACCCTAATTCAGTGTGCTTAGAAACTATTATTTTTTGTTTATTATGTTCACACTTTTTTCTAACATATTTAGGTTTTTCTTCAGACATATCTATGATTATTTTGAATTATAGAGTAAATCAAAATTTATATAATGCACCTCCGGCTAAATATTAGTCTAATAATGTTTAAAAACGTGTATTTGATACATTAAAGAAGGTATTAAGAACTATATTAAAATATGATAAACTCTCCGACATTTTTGCCGATTTATTAATTTTTAAAAATTCTATTTGTGATTTTCTCAAAATTATTTTCTTAATTTAAGATATAATAAAATGACTGGTGGAGGTTTAATGCAATTAGTCGCTTATGGCGCACAAGATGTTTACTTAACTGGTAATCCTCAGATTACTTTCTTCAAGGTTGTATACCGTCGCCACACCAACTTCGCCATGGAGTCCATTGAGAACCCTTTCAATGGTGCCCCTAACTTCGGTAAGAAGGTGACTTGCACTATCCAACGTAACGGTGATTTAATCCACCGCATGTACCTGCAAGCCACTCTACCCCAGGTTAAACTGCAATCAACTGATGGTTCTGGTGCTCAATTCCGCTGGCTCAACTGGATCGGTCACAACTTAATCGACTACGTAGAAATCGAAATCGGTGGTCAACGTATCGATAAGCACTATGGTGACTGGCTACACATCTGGAACGAGCTAACCCAAGAGCCTGGTAAACAAGCCGGCTATGCCAAGATGGTAGGTAACGTTCCTGAACTAACCAACCTCTGCTACCAAGGTGGTAACAACTGTGACAATGACTGCTATGCTGGGGAACCTCTAACTTCTGAGGCTGTTACCAGCTGCACTCCTATGTACACTCTGTACATCCCTCTACAGTTCTGGTTCTGCCGCAACCCTGGTCTAGCTCTACCTCTAATTGCTCTCCAATACCACGAGGTACGCATCAACTTAGAGTTCAACACTCTAAACAACCTCTGCTGGGACTATGCAACTGGTGGTGACAGACACGCCATCCGCAACCGTGTTGGCCAATGCGGTCTAGCTGCAGCCTCTCTCTATGTAGACTACATCTACCTAGATACTGATGAGCGCCGCAAGTTCGCCCAAGTCAGCCACCAATACCTAATCGATGTATTACAATTCACTGCCGGTGAATCGATCACCAGCTCCAGCAACAAGCTCAAGCTCAACTTCAACCACCCTGTGAAGGAGCTTGTATGGGTTGTACAACGCGATTCATTCGTAAGCTGCCAAGATGATGTAATTGATCCTTGGAAGGGTCAACAACCATTCAACTACTCTGATTGGTGGGATCGCTGCGTGCTCGAGTCTGGTTACTCCGTGACTCGTGTAGAAGGTATGGCTGGTAAGAACCCTGTAATTACTGCACTCTTACAACTCAACGGTCACGACCGATTCCAAGTGCGTGATGGTAACTACTTCAACTGGGTGCAACCTTACCAACACCACACCAACATCCCTGCAGTTGGTATCAACGTGTACAGCTTTGCTCTACAACCTGAACAACACCAACCCAGCGGTACTTGCAACTTATCCCGTATCGACAACACCACCCTGCTCCTAACTGTGAGCAACAACGCTGTTGGTAACGATAAGAGCTCCACTGTACGCGTGTATGCAACTAACTACAACGTACTCCGCATTATGTCTGGCATTAACCAAGTAATTGCAACAATAATTAATACAATTGTTGTTAATTACTGGTTTGCAATTGCAAACCGCCTGTGCCAAACAGCTAGCTGCCTTGTGTTATTACAAGGGCAAACAGTGTGACTAGCTAGTGGTTTTGAAGCAATTCAAAACTGCAAGATGACCTGGTTGCGGGAAACCCCTTATAGCCTTCACTACTACTCTTATGCTGAAAAGTATAAGAGAATCCAGGGTAATGACCTCGGACAAAGTAAAAACGTGAAGGATTGGGCAATCCGCAGGCGAGTTTCTAAGGCCGCTATGATAGGCTATGAAACCGTTTCAGAGACTGCAAAGGCATCGGTATTCAATGAAGGTCTAATCAACCTGAGAATGCTTAAGGTACAGTCCAGCTTCTAAGGAAACTTAGAAGAATCCGCTTGGGGCGGTCTTGCTTACAGCAACTAAGCAGTTTTACTACTTATTTGTATTGCATTTTTATAAAAATATAAAAATATAAATTAATTAAAATATCATAAATATAATATTATTATAATATACTTATGATAACTATATAATTATAAAATACAAAAAATATAACTAGAATATTGATGTTAAATTTGAATCTAAATAATATTTGGGGTTATGTAGTAAAATGTCAAATAAATGTCAAGCTTTAATTAATCAAGGTCCAAATAAGGGTAATCAATGCACAAATTTAACAAATGATAAATATTGTAATAAACATATACGCAATATTATAGTTGATAAAAGTATTACAGACAATGTTAGATATTGCGATATATCTAGAGGTTGTTATAATGTATTAGAAGGAGGGCAACAAATGAAATGTAAAATATGTCTTCAAAAATCACGTATAAATGATCGTAAAAGAGGAGAAAAGAAAAGATTAGATTCTTCACTGTGTTTAGATTGTGGAATTATACTAACAGATAATATACGAGCTATTGGAAAAAAAAATAAAGAACTGAGAAGATGTAAATCTTGCTATGATAAACTATTAGAAGTTGAACAAAATAGACCAAAAAGAGAACGTAATTATAAACAAGAAGGATTTAAAAATAAATATGTAGTCTGGAATAGTTATATTAAAGGTGCTAAACAGCGTAAATTAGATTTTACACTTTCAAAAGTATTATTTAATGAATTATTAATTAAACCATGCTTCTATTGTGGTTATTATAATTTACAAGAAATTAATGGGATTGATAGAATTGATAATAATAAAGGATATACTGATAATAATGTAGTAACATGTTGTAGTACATGTAATATTGCAAAAGGTACAAATCATCCTCAAGAGTTTATTGATAAAATGTTTGCTATATATGAATATAAATTAAAAAAAGAACCTATTAAAAGTGAAATAATGCAAAAATGGTCAGAAACATACTTATCAAAAACTAAACCTACATTTAATAATTATTCTAAATCGGCTAATTCCCGTAATTTAGAATTTAAAATAACTAAAGATGAATTTAATAATATAATTGCACAACCTTGTTATCTATGTGGCATTGCATCAGCAGATAATAATTCTAATGGAATTGATAGATTTGATAATTATAAAGGTTATATACTAGATAATTGTCGCTCTTGTTGTGGTCATTGCAATTTAATGAAAAAAGATGTATTATATGATAAATTAATTAAAATATCAGAAGGAATACATGGTAAATATAATGAATTAACAGAATACTTTAAAGCGTTTGATATAAAGATTCGTAATATAAAAGTTGATAAGCGTATTGTATCAGATAATAATATTATTCTAGTTGAAAAGGAATTAAGGCATTATAAACCTATTAATGAAATTATAGAACAATCTAAAGAAAATACAAATGAAATTAATAATATTATAGAAATAGCTAAAGAATCTAATAAATTGCAACCAGTAAAACAATGGAAAGCCAAACAAGTTTATGAAACAATCGCAGCAAATAATGAAAATATCTATAAAGAATACTGTGAACAAAATAATGATATTTCTAAGATTCAAGATTGGAATAATAAATGGGTTACATTTGTACTAAGTATTAAATCCAAATCATTTGAAGAGGCTAAGGAAATAATTAAAAGATTTATTGAAGATTTACGGAGAATCCGTCATAATGAACTCTGTTATACTAAGAACTCTGTATTAGTTGATAGAGAAGATAGAAAACAATGGCCTGCAATAACAGTTGTTCGTGCATTTCTTGATGGTAAACTTGATACATTCAAGAAATATACTGAAGAACAAACTGGTGATAATCCTGATGATCCTAAATGGCAAAAACGATGGGATGTATTTGTAGAATCTCTGGAAGAAAATAAGGATAATGAGAGTTGTCTAAAGGAAATATGCAGTAAGTTTATGACTGCGCAGCGTGCTAAGAGATATAGGCATATGAAATAGATTATTTACGGACATTGTGTTAATTACTATATTATATTTTATTTTTTTTTATAAATGAGTTCTTGGTTAAATAATAGTATAACATATAGGAATAAACATAAATTATATAACATACAATCAAATATACAATCAAATATACAATCAAACATACAATCAAACATACAATCAAACATACAATCAAACATAAATTTTAATAGTAATATAGTTAAAAAGAATACAATAATATTAAATAATAAAAAACAAAATTATATTGAAACAGTTTTTGGAAATGATATTTTAAATAAAGATAAAATTTTAGTAATAAGCCAAAAATATCATTATGGTGATAATATATTTAATTTACAATTTTTTAATCATATTAAAGAGTATTTAATGAATAATAATATTATTATTCATTATTATATTGATTATAATTATAATAAAAATATAAATGAACTAAATGCATATATTGATGATGATAATAAGAATATTATATTAAAAGATATAGCAGATATATCTGGTAATAGTATTCATTTATGGATGAATGAATTTAAAAAGTTTGATTATAATAACATGTATTTTGATAAACACATGTTAGAATTATATCATACATTTTGTAAATTAGTATCATTTAATATTATATTATCATCAT